>Ga0209161_10003866_pt1 | contig 11976 bp, 9 predicted proteins | sample GraSoiAngelo_155_FD_186169 | JGI IMG/M metagenome (GOLD analysis project Ga0209161, IMG submission 186169) | Grasslands soil microbial communities from the Angelo Coastal Reserve, California, USA - 14_1009_13_30cm (SPAdes) (version 2) | ecosystem: Environmental > Terrestrial > Soil > Grasslands ...
CTGACCAAGCCATTTACGAAGGATAGTCTTTTGAAAACCATCGGGGCGCACGCGCCCGTTCGTACCTGAGGAGATCGCCATGGCCATAAAGAAGATCTTGATCGTGGATGATTCGCCGACCGACCGGCAATTTTTCATGGAAACGCTGTCCAAGCAGGGGTACCAGGTCGTGACGGCGGAGAACGGCGATGAGGCAATCACCAAGTCGAAGTCGGAGAGGCCCGATCTCATCCTGATGGACGTGGTCATGCCGGGTACCAATGGCTTCCAGGCAACGCGCGCCATCACGCGCGACGAGGCGACCAAGCACATCCCCGTGATCGTCGTCACGAGCAAGAACCAGGAAACCGACCGCGTCTGGGGAATGCGCCAGGGTGCGAAGGATTACCTGATGAAACCGATCGACGCCAAGGAGTTGCTCGCGAAAGTCGCGGCGATCAAATAGGCCCAAGCCATGGCAAAACAGATCAGCCTGCGTGAATTCCAGCAGGGACTCGCCCAGAGGTTGCGGGAGGCCCAGACCGAAGCCGAGCCCACCTCCCGGTTGGGGGTGCAAGCGGGTAGCGGCAACTGGCTGCTTAAGCTGGACGATGCCGGGGAGATGCTGCCACTACCTGAGTTTTCCGGCGTTCCGCTCACCAAGGCCTGGTACCTGGGCCTCGCGAACATCCGCGGAGTACTCGCGAGCGTCGTGGATTTCGCCGCCTTCCTGGGTGGGGAACACACGGTGCGTACACCCGATTGCCGCTTGTTGCTGATCGCCGAACGCTTCCATTCGTTCAGTGGACTGCTGATCAGCCGCATGCTCGGGCTGAAAAACGTGCAGACCATGCAGCTGGCGGAGAAGGCGACCGAAAAGTCCTGGGTCGGAGCCGCCTACCACGACGAGGATGGCCGGCTCTGGCACGAGTTGGACATGGGCGCGCTCGTGACGCACGACGATTTTCTTCAGGTGGGCGCCTAGCGCGCATCCACGCTAACCCGGACACAGGAGGGACCAATGGCATTTCTCAGATTTCCAACCAAGGCGGGAACCAAGAAGGACGGGACACCCGTCACGCAAGCTCCGAGAGCAATCCCTCGGGCCGTGCCGAAGCCCGTTGCCAAGCAGGCGCCCGGCCCGGCAACCGTCATCGAAGGGCCGAAGCAGCGGATGGTCGGTCTCGGAACGGTGCGCGTCGGCCGGCAGTACACGATTCTCGGCGCGATATTTGCGGTGCTCTTTGTCGCGGCCGCATACTTCGTGTTCACGGACAACCGCGAGGCGACTTACGGCACGATCTACGTATCCACTTCCGCGCAGATGCGCATGCTGTCCCAACGCATCGCCAAGGCGGCGCAAACCGGCCTCATCGGCAGCCCCGAGGCGTTCAAGCAGTTGCAGCAGTCGCGCGATGAATTCATCGCCGCGCTGAAGCTGCTCACGCAGGGTGGGCAGGCGAGCGATGTGTCCCTGCCACCGACATCCGACGCGGTGAAACCGCAGCTTGATGCGTTGACCAAGGAATGGGAAAAGACCGACCGCAGCGTGCAGCTCGTGCTCGCGCAAAGCAAGAACCTTATCGGACTCGCCACCGCGGTACGCCTGATCAACACCAACAATCCCTTGCTGCTCGATCTTGCCGAGCAGGTTCAGGCGCTCAAGTTGCAGTCCCAGGCGCCCGCGCGCGAGGTCTCCCTTTCAGGGCAGCTGGTGATGTTGACGCAGCGGCTCGCGCGGAACGCGAATGCCATGCTCGGTGCCGACGTGATCGACCCGGAAGTGGCGTTTCTGATGGGCAAGGACACCACCACCTTCCGCGAGTTGCTGCAGGGCTTGATGAAGGGCAGCGACGTGCTTCGCGTCACCGCAGCGAGGGACCCAGAGCAGCAGGCAAAGCTTGCGGAACTTGACAAGGCCTACCAGGAATTCCAGGGGGCGGTGGCCTCGATTCTCGGAAATCTGCAGTCGCTTGTGAATGCAAAGCAGGCCGGCCGCAAGGTCGTGGATGACTCCGAACCGCTGCTCGCCGCGTCGCAAAAACTGGCTGACGCCTATGAGCAGGAACTTGGCGGGCGCACCACCAACTTCATCGTGCTCGGGTTCCTGATCCTCGCGGCCATCGCCGTGATCTCGCTCATCGTCTTAGTGTACTTGGGCGACACGCGTCGGCGCGCCGAAGAGGCCGAGCGCCAACGCGCCGAGACCGAGCGAACCAACCAGTCGAACCAGGACGCAATTCTGCGACTGATGAACGAAATGGGGAACCTCGCGGAAGGCGACCTCACCGTGAAGGCGACGGTGACCGAAGAGATTACGGGCGCCATTGCCGACTCGGTGAACTTCACCATCGACGAGCTTAGAACCCTCATCGGCCGGATCAACGCCGCCGCGGCGCAGGTGACGAGCGCCACGGAGTCCGCGCAGCAGACCTCCGCGCAGCTACTCGCCGCCGCAGAAAAACAGTCCGTCGAGATTCGCCAGACGAGCGCTTCCGTTCTTAGCATGGCAAAGGCCATGAACGCGATGTCGGAGAGTGCTTCGCAGTCGGCCAGCGTGGCGCGTCAATCGCTCGCCGCCGCGCAAAAAGGCACCCAGGCGGTGCAGAACTCGATCTCGGGCATGAACGAAATCCGCGAGCAGATCCAGGAGACCTCCAAGCGCATCAAGAGACTGGGCGAATCCTCTCAGGAAATCGGCGAGATCGTGGAGCTGATCTCGGATATTACCGAGCAGACGAACGTTCTCGCGCTGAACGCCGCGATCCAGGCGGCTTCGGCGGGCGAAGCCGGGCGCGGCTTCACAGTGGTGGCCGAAGAAGTGCAGCGGCTTGCGGAGCGCTCAGCCGAGGCGACCAAGCAGATCGGTGCGATCGTCAAGACCATTCAGACGGACACGCAGGACGCGGTCTCCGCCATGGAGAAGAGCACGCAGGGCGTGGTCGAGGGCGCGAAGCTCTCGGACGCTGCGGGCCAGGCGCTTTCGGAGATCGGATCGGTGTCGCAGCAGCTCGCCCAGCTGATTGAAGGCATCACGATGACCACTGAACAGCAAGCGAGATCCGCAAACACCGTGGCGACCAGCATGCAGGACATTCTGAGCATCACTCAGCAGACCACCGAGGGCACCAAGCGCACGGCAGTGTCGATCGGCCAGCTTGCCGAGCTCGCCAAGGAGCTGAAGGGTTCGGTGTCGGGCTTCAAGATCGGTTGAGGCGGGAGAGCCGGGTCGGGAGCAATGACTGCACGCGCCGATTTCGACGTCGGGCCGCTTTCCTGGGTCAAGGGCGAGATCGACCACGCTATCCAGCGCTCCCAGGAGGCGCTGCGCGCATTTGCGGCGAACAGCAGTGACGCTGCACAGCTCAAGTCGAGCCAATCGCACCTGCACCAGGCACACGGCGCGCTCTCGATCGTCGGTCTGGAGGGCATCACGCGCGTATCCGAGGAACTTGAAGGCCTGCTCGCCGGCATCGAAAAAGAGGCATCCCTAAGGAAGACCGACATCTTCCGGCTGGTCGAGCGCGCCCTCAACGGAATCCGCACTTACCTCGACCAGCTCATGGCGGGAAACCCTAATCAACCGCTCAGGCTCTATGCCCTGTATCGCGACGTCGTTACAGCGCGGGGCGGGCATGCCGACCCGACCGATCTCTACTATCCGAATCTCACTTTCCGCCCGCCCAAACGCGACAAGGTTGCGGGCGCATTGAAGGCGGGCGAATCGGACAAATACCTGCGCGAGCAGCGCGGCCGCTACCAGCGCGGATTCCTCAAGTGGCTCAAGAACGATGCCAGCGGAGCCGAGGACATGCGCGCCGCCATAGAAGCGATCGAGGCGGCGCAGGGTCCTATCTCGCAGCGCGCCTTCTGGTGGGTGTCGCTCGCCTTCTTCGATGCCCTCGCGCACAAGGCGCTGCCCCAGGATCTCGACGCCAAGCAGCTGTGCAACCGTATCGAGCAACAGATCAAGCGTTTGCTTGAAGGCACGCCGAGCGTCGCCGAGAGGCTGATGCGCGAGGTCCTCTACTACGTGGCTTGCGCCAAACCGCAGACCGCGCGCGTACGCGAAGTGCAGGAAGCCTACCATCTGAGCCAGACCATCCCGTCGGCCGCGAGCAACGGCGACACGGTCGAGGAAAAGCCGGCGCTGAAGTCGGCGCGCGAGCACCTCACTCATGCGAAAGATGCCTGGAACAAGTTCGCATCAGGCAATCATCCGTCGCTGCTCGCATTCCGCGACATTGCAGCCGCGCTCACGGATGACGCGGAGCAACTGGGCAACGCAGATCTCACGGCGCTCGCCGGGGAAGTCGCCGGGGTCGCCGCGTGGCTCACGTCGAACCGTGGAAACATGAGCGAGGTGGTCGCGCTCGAAGTCGCAACGGCACTCCTGTTGCTCGAAAATGCGTTTGCCGGTGTCGCGCATCTCTCCGGCGAGTTTGCCCAGCAGGCGCAACTCCTGCGCTCGCGCCTGGAGGACTGCGTGCTCGGCAAGCTCCGGCGCAGCGCACCGGAGATCCCTTTGCTCGACGAGATGTCGCGCAAGGCGCAGGAACGGCTGCTCATGAACCAGGTTGTCTCGGAAATGCGTGCCAACCTGCGCACTATCGAGCAGGTTCTGGACGCTTTCTTCCGTGATACGACGAAACGCGATGAGCTCGCGTCGCTCGACAAGCCCGTACACCAGCTGCTCGGAGCGCTCGAGATGCTGGGCGAGCAGCGCGCGCGCGAATCCCTGGCTGCGGCCGCGGAGGAGATCCACCGCTTCTCGGGCGCGTCGCACAGCGCGAGTCCGCAGGATTTCGAGCGTATCGCCCAGATTCTCTCGGGCCTTGGTTTTTACATCGAGAGCCTAGCCCACGGCAAGATCGACTTTGAAACTGCGATGCAGCCGATCGCGGCGGCAAGAAAAGAGGAGGCCGGCGCCGCTCAATCGGTCGCCACCGTCGAGGCGCAAGTCGCCGAGCAGCAGCGCGAGACGGCGAGTCTGTACGAGGAATGGAAGACCAAACCCGAAGACGGAGTCCTTCGGGCCGAGCTGAAAAAAAGCCTCGCTGCACTCCAGAAAGACGCAGGACTCATTGCTGATCAGAAGCTGGAAGCTTCCGCGGGGAAGGCGCTCAAAGCCCTCGACAAGACGAGCACTATGCCGCTTACGCCATTCCTCAGGGAAGCCATCGAAAAGATCACGGCGGCGGCGCCCTCTCCATCTCCTGAAGCCGCCAAGCTCATCGACGCAAGCGCCGAGGCGATCGACGCCGAGCTCCTAGGGGTCTATCTGGAGGAGTCCGACGAGGTGCTCGCAACGATCCGCGAACACCTCGATACGGTGCGCGAACAGCACGCCAATAAAGAAGCGCTCACGACGATCCGCCGCGGTTTTCACACGTTGAAGGGCAGCGGACGCATGGTGGGCCTCATGCGCCTCGGGGACGCTGCCTGGGCGGTCGAGCAGACCATGAACGTATGGGTGCAGGAAGAGCGTGCCGCAACGCCGGCGCTGCTGCAGCTGATCGGGCTGGCGCACGAATACTTTTCCGACAACGTCAAACGCCTCAAGACGGGCGGAGTCTCGAGCGATGAGCGTTCGCTCGTCGCGGCCGCGGAGCGCGTGCGTCGCGGCGAAGCCTCGGAGCAGTTATTTCACGAGGCGCCCGGAGTACCCTCGGCCCCGGCGGCCGAACCTGCCGCTTCGGCGAAGGCTGAGTTCACGCCCGCGGCCGCAGCCCCCGTCCGGGTCGCGCCGGAAGGACCCGAGGAGTTCGTCCAACTCGGCGAACACCGGGTCTCGACGACGCTCTTCGCGATTTTCAGCGGGGAGGCGCGCGCGCACACTATCGCGATCAGGGAGGAGCACGAGACCCTGCGCCAGCACGGCGTGGTCAGCGACGGCTTGCTGCGCGCGGTACACACGCTCGCGGGCACTTCGGGGACGGTGAAGATCTCGGCCCTGTCGGACCTTGGCTATGCGTTGGAGAAGGCCCTGCAAAAACTCGCGACCAGCGAGCTTTCCGAGGACGAACAGTCGCTGGTCGGAGACGCGATCGACACGATCGAGACAATGGTTACGAGCGTGGTCGAATTGCATGTGCCGCGAGCCGTTCCGGAGCTCGTCGCGCGGTTGGAGCGCATCGGGGAGCAGGCGGGCGTCTCCCAGGAATCGACCACGCCCGGAGACACGGAGCCGACCCCTCAGTCCCCGCCGTCCCGTGAAACCGAGAGCGGTGCGGCCGAAGAGCTCCTCGAAACCGATGCAGACGACAATTCCCTGGATGACCTCGATCTGGACGTTACGCTCGAGCGCCGCCAGCGGCGGCTCGACGACGACATCGATCCTGAGCTCTTGCAGATATTCATCGACGAAGCCCAGGAGCTGATTCCCGCGGTGGGCTCGGCCACGCGCGACTGGCGCGACAATCCGGACAATTCCGCGCTCGGCCAAGCCCTGCAACGCGTGCTGCATACCCTGAAGGGGAGCGCGCGCATGGCGGGAGCCATGGCGCTGGGTGAGCTGACGCACCACATGGAGACGCGCGTCGAGAACGCCATGTCGGTCAAGACGCTGCCGACGGCCCTGTTTGCGGAGTTGGAGACGTCGTGGGACCGCATGGGTATCTTGTTCGAGCGGCTGCAGAAGCCCCGTGTGCCTGAAGAAGGCCTGCCCGCCATGGCGGTGGCCTCGAAGCCGGCGACCGTCGCCATCGAGGCGTCCGAGGCGACGCCCGAGCCAGCGCCCGAGGCCCCGGCGGCCGCGGCGAAGGTGGTACCACTTGCCGAGCGCGAGTTGCAGCCCAAGGCGCTGTTGCGGGTGCGCGCGGACATCGTCGACCGGCTGGTCAACGAGGCGGGCGAAGTCGCCATCGCGCGCAGCCGAATCGAGGGCGAAATGCGCGCGCTCAAGGCGGCCATGCAGGAGCTCACCGACAACGTCGCGCGGTTGCGCGCGCAGCTGCGCGAGATCGAAATCCAGGCGGAGTCGCAGATGCAATCGCGCCAGGAGCTCGCCAGGGAATCCATGCGTGAATTCGACCCGCTCGAATTCGACCGCTTCACCCGCTTCCAGGAAGTGACGCGGCTGATGGCGGAAAGCGTCAACGACGTGTCGACCGTGCACGGAAACCTCGTCAACGCAGTGGACGAAACCGAGAAGGCGCTGCTCGCGCAGGCGCGGCTCAACCGTGACCTGCAGCAGGACCTGATGCGCGTGCGCATGGTCCCGTTCGGCAGCCTCCAGGAACGCCTTTACCGCATCGTGCGCCAGACCGCGAAGGAAGTCGGAAAGCGCGCCAATCTCGATATCAAGGGCACCCAGGTCGAGCTCGACCGCTCGGTGCTCGAGCGCATCACCGGACCGTTCGAGCACCTGCTGCGCAACGCCGTCACCCACGGCATCGAGGCGCCGGACAGACGCCGGGCCGCGACCAAGCCGGAAATCGGCGAAATTCGTCTCGAGCTGAAACAGGAAGGCAACGAAGTGCAGCTCTCGCTGTCCGATGACGGCGCGGGCCTCGCGATCGACCGGATCCGCGAGAAAGCGATCGAAAAGGGCCTCATTGAACCCGGTACGACGCTCTCGGAGGCGGAGATAGCCGATTTCATTTTCCACGCGGGATTCTCCACCGCCACCGAGGTCTCACAGGTGGCCGGGCGCGGCGTCGGCATGGACGTGGTGCGCAGCGAAGTAGCCGCACTCGGTGGGCGTGTGGAGATGCGCTTCACGCGGGGGCAGGGCACCCGCTTCACGATCTACCTGCCGCTTACCCTTGCCGTGACCCAGACGGTGCTGGTGCGCGCGGGCAGCAAGATCTACGCGATTCCCTCGGTGATGGTCGAGCAGGTGCTGCAATTGAGGCAGGAGCAACTGGTTTCCGCCTATGCCTCGCGCCAGACCGAATGGCAGGATCGGCGCTACCCGTTCCATTATCTGCCGCATCTCCTCGGTATATCTGACGCGATCGCCGAACAGAAGCGCTTCTCCCCGACGCTGTACCTGCGCAGCGGCACCAATGCCATCGCGCTGCACGTGGACGAAATGGTCGGCAGCAACCAGGAAATCGTGGTGAAGTCGATTGGTCCGCAGCTCCAGCGGGTCGCGGGCATCACGGGCGCCACGGTGCTCGGCACAGGGGAGATCGTGCTCATCCTGAATCCGGTGCTGCTCGCGCTGAAGGAAGTGGCTGCTCGCCCGGCGATCGTTTATGAAGCGCCCAAGCCGCAGGCCGCGGCCACGCAGCCCACGATCATGGTGGTCGACGATTCGCTCACCGTGCGCAAAGTCACCGGGCGGCTGCTCGAGCGCCATGGCTATCTCGTGGTGACAGCGCGCGACGGGGTTGAAGCGATGGAGAAGCTGCTGGAGCTCGTCCCCGACGTGATGCTGGTCGACATCGAGATGCCGCGCATGGACGGGTTCGATCTCACGCGCAACGTTCGAGCGGACAAGCGCCTCGCCCGGGTGCCGATCATCATGATCACCTCGCGCACCGCCGGCAAGCACCAGAGCTACGCGAAAGAGATCGGCGTCAGCTACTTCCTCGGCAAGCCCTACCAGGAAGACGATCTCATCGAGAAAATTTCCGGGTTTCTCAAGGAACGGCGGGCCGCCGCCTGATAATCCCGCGCCCGCACGACACCTGGGCGCGGCGCAAAATTGTGCGTGACCCTGCCGAGGGATTACAATACGAACTCGCCTCCATGGCCCAGGTCAATCTCACCAACCATTTCTTGATCGCCATGCCCAACATGGTCGATCCCTATTTTGCCCGCACCCTGACATTCATCTGCGAGCACAATGAACAGGGGGCGCTCGGCGTGGTGGTCAACCGCCCGATCGAGATGACTCTGGGAGCCCTGTTCGAGCGCCTGAGCCTGCGGCTGACGTCGCAGATCCTGCTAAATGAGCCGGTTTATTTCGGCGGGCCGGTGCAAACCGACCGCGGCTTTGTCCTGCACCAGCCCCTCGGCGAGTGGCAGTCCACTCTTGCGGTGCGCGACAAGATGGGTCTCACCACTTCCAAGGATATTCTGGAAGCGGTCGGTCAGGGCGGTGGCCCGCACAAGCTGCTCGTCACGCTCGGCTACGCAGGCTGGGCGGCGGGACAACTGGAGAACGAAATCAAGCAAAACGCCTGGCTCACGGTCGAGGCCAAGGATGGGATCATTTTCGATACGCCGACAGAGGAGCGGCTGCCCGCGGCGATGAAGCTGCTCGGTATCGACTTCGCCAGATTGTCCGAGGAGGCAGGGCACGCGTGAGCGAGGCGGCCGTGGCCCCGTCAAAGGTCTCCGGCCACACCGTACTTGCTTTCGATTTCGGCGCGCGCTGGATCGGCGTCGCGGTGGGTGACACCGAAACGCGACTCGCCAATCCCTTGGGAATGTTCGAGGGGGCAAGCCCCAGCCGGTGCATGGCGGAGGTCGAAACGCTTGTGCGCGAATGGCGGCCCGAACTGCTGGTGGTGGGCCTGCCGCTCGCGATGGACGGGAGCGAGCACGACATGACGCGGCGGGCGCGGCGCTTCGCGCGCCGGCTCCAGGCGCGCTTCCGCCTTCCGATAGAGCTCACCGACGAGCGGCTTTCCTCGACCGCCGCCGAGGAGACGTTCCGCGAAACCGGCCTCGGCGGACGCAAGCGCAAGCAGACGGTCCACGCCCTCGCCGCTCAAATCATCCTGCAGAGTTATCTGGATGGATCTGCCCGACGCTGAAGCGCTGTGCGAGGAGCTCGCGCGGAAGCTCCGTTCCGGCGCCACCGAATCCACTGGGCTCGTCGGCATCCGCACGGGCGGCGCCTGGCTTGCCGAGCGTCTGCACCGGGAGCTTAAGCTCTCGACGCCGATGGGGGCGCTCGATATCTCCTTCTATCGCGACGATTTCGACGCAGCCGGCCTCCACCGAGAGGTGAAACCTTCCCAGATCCCGTTCGACGTCAACGGCCGGCATATCGTTGTGATCGACGACGTTCTCTACACCGGGCGCACCGTGCGCGCCGCGATGAACGAGCTGTTCGATTATGGGCGCCCAGGGAAAATTGAGCTTGCCGCGCTCATCGACCGCGGCGAACGGCAGCTACCGATCGCGGCGCAGTACGTCGGCGCCACGCTTTCGGTGCCCGCAGGCAAACTCCTGCGCCTGGCGCGCGACGAGCGCGGTAAATTCTTCTTGCGACTCTCCGATGCGAAACCCGCAGCTTAACGGCGACGGAAGGCTCCAGCACCTGCTCACGATCGAGGGGCTTCCGCGCGAAGTCCTCGTTCACATCCTGGACACGGCCGCGTCCTTCGTCGGCGTGACCGAGCGCGAGGTGAAGAAGGTGCCGCTCCTGCGCGGCAAGTCGGTGTTCAACCTGTTCTTCGAAGCTTCAACGCGCACCCGTACCACCTTCGAGATCGCCGCGAAGCGCCTGTCCGCCGACGTCATCAACCTGAACATCACCGTGTCGTCTTCGACCAAGGGCGAGACCCTGCTCGACACGGTCGACAACCTTTCCGCGATGTACGCGGACATGTTCGTCGTGCGGCATTCCTCCAGCGGCGCCGCCCATCTGATCGCAAACCACGTCGCCTCGCACGTGCACGTGATCAATGCCGGCGACGGCCGCCATGCACATCCGACGCAGGGGTTGCTCGACATCTACACCATCCGCCATTACAAGAAGGACTTCACCCGACTCTCGGTCGCCATCGTCGGAGACGTGCTGCACTCGCGCGTGGCGCGCTCGCTGATCCACGCGCTCACCACGCTGGGCACACCCGACGTGCGCGTGATCGGCCCGAGGACGCTGTTGCCCACGGGCGTGGAGCAGCTCGGCGTCTCCGTGCATCACGACATGCGCGAGGGGCTCGCAGGCTGCGACGTGGTGGTGATGCTGCGCCTGCAAAACGAGCGCATGAAAGGGCCGCTGCTGCCTTCCGCCCAGGAGTTCTTCAAGTCCTACGGCTTGACGCCGCAGAAGCTCGCGCTCGCCAAGCCCGACGCCATCGTCATGCACCCGGGGCCGATGAACCGGGGCGTCGAGATCGATTCTTCGGTCGCGGACGGCCCGCACTCGGTGATCCTGCCGCAGGTCACCTTCGGCATCGCCGTGCGCATGGCGGTGATGAGCATCCTCGCCGGAAGCTGAGCATGACGAAACCCGACCCGCCCGCGCTCGATCCTGCGCAAGTGCCCGAGCAGTCGACCACCGGCTACCCGGAGCCGTACAAGAGCCGGGTCGCGGGCCGACACAAGCGGCGCCTCGGCGATGCCACCGGGCTGAAGAACTTCGGCGTCAACCTCACGCGCCTTGACCCGGGCGCCGAGTCCTCGATGCGGCACTGGCACTCCAAGCAGGATGAGTTCATCTACGTGCTCGAGGGCGAGGTCACGCTCGTCACCGATGCCGGGAGACAGAAGCTCAAGCGCGGCATGGCGGCCGGATTTCCCGCGGGCAACGCCGACGGACATCAGCTCGTGAACGAGACAAAGAGGCCCGTGCTCTACCTGGAGATCGGCGATCGCACGCCCGGGGACCGAGCCATCTACGCCGACGTGGACATGGCGGCGCGCGTGGTAGACGGGAAATGGATCTTCACGCACAAGGACGGAAGCCCCTACAAGTGAGCAAGGTCCACATCAGGAACGGTCGCGTGATCGATCCGAAAAACCGCGTCGACGGGAAGCAGGACGTTTTCATAGCGGACGGAAAGATCGCGGCGCTCGGCAAGGCCCCAGCGGGATTTCGCGCCGAGCGCACGATAGACGCGGATAAGCTTGTGGTCTGTCCGGGCCTGATCGACCTCTCGGCGCGGCTGCGCGAACCGGGATTCGAGTACAAGGCGACGCTCGCATCGGAAATGCAGGCCGCGGTCGCGGGTGGCGTCACCAGCCTTGCCTGTCCTCCCGACACCGACCCGCCGCTCGATGAGCCTGGCCTGGTGGAAATGCTCAAGTACCGCGCGAAGAGTCTGAACCTCGCGCACGTCTATCCGCTCGGTGCCCTCACCTGGAAGCTCG
>Ga0209161_10003867_pt1 | contig 11975 bp, 14 predicted proteins | sample GraSoiAngelo_155_FD_186169 | JGI IMG/M metagenome (GOLD analysis project Ga0209161, IMG submission 186169) | Grasslands soil microbial communities from the Angelo Coastal Reserve, California, USA - 14_1009_13_30cm (SPAdes) (version 2) | ecosystem: Environmental > Terrestrial > Soil > Grasslands...
GCAACGCGCTCCTTTCTTGCCGCCCGAATTCCGCCGACGCTATATACTGACGCGCAGAAGACTAACCCGACTTAGGTAGACCTAACATGGCAAAAGGATCAAACCTCAAAGCGGGCGCGCCGGCGAAGGACATGACCGCGTCCGTCCAGGACTACCTCGCAGCGGTCTACGACCTGGCCGGCAGCGGCAAGCCCGTGATCGGCGCCCGATTGGCCAAGCACATGGGCATCTCAGCGCCGGCGGTGACCGAGGCGATCCATCGCATGGCTCGCGGCGGGTACGTGAAGATCGGGCGCAGCAAGCGGCTGACGCTCACGCCCAAGGGACAGCAGATCGCGGAGGTGATGGCTCGACGCCACCGTCTCCTCGAGCGTTGGCTGACCGACACGCTGGGCCTCAACTGGACCGACGCCCACGAGGAGGCGCACCGGCTCGAGCACGCGCTGTCGCCCCGCGTGGAGGACCGCCTGGCGGAACTCCTCGGGATGCCGAGCACCTGCCCGCACGGCAACCCGATCCCCGGAATGGCCAAGCCGCCGCGCGTCGAGCCGTTCCCGCTCGCGCAAGCCAAGGAGGGGACGACCGTCGTGGTCGAGCGCATCACCGAAGAGGCGGAGGCGGACAAGAAGCTGCTCGAGCACCTCTGGAAGAACGACGTGCGTCCGGGCCGCCGACTCAAGATCACCGAGGTCGCCCCCTGGGCAGGGACGATCACCGCCGCGAGCGACGGCCAGTCGATCGCGCTCGGCCTGCCGGCGGCCGCGAAGATCTGGGTGTACCTGCCCTCGCCGGCCGCATGAAGATCATCTTCTGGCTGCTCGTCGCCGTCGGCTGCGTCTACGTCTTCTACTCGGGCGCGATGACCGTGTGGTCGTATCTGGAGGTCAAGGGCGTGGTCGAGGACGTCGTCGCGGAACGAGCGCCGAAGAGCGAGCGGATGTATCGGGCCACCCAGGTCAAGGAAGACATCGCCAAGCGGGTGGCGGCGAGCGGGATCAAGGTCGCCGACCGCGAGATCTCCGTCGAGGACGAGGGAAAGACGCTCGACGTCCGCGTGCGGTGGAACTGGCCGGTGATCGTCTACAAGGGCGACGAGATCTGGGGGATCCCCATGACGCACGAGCGCACCTTCTCGGTTCCCGAGAAGCGCTGATCAGCGTCCCCGGGCGGTGTCCTCACCGCCCCGCGCGGGCGTCGGCGATCATCTTCGCCACGCGGTCGCGGTCTTCTCCCGGCGGCGCCAGCGCCATGAACTTCTCCCACGAGCGGATGGCCCCGCCCACGTCCTTCTTCACTTCGTAGAGCACCTGGCCCTGGTAGAGAAGCGCCGGCAAGTAGCTCGGGTCGATCGCCAGCGCCTTGTCGAAGGTCTCGAGCGCGCGGTCGGCGTGCTCGGGCCCGCCGCCGATCGCGACGATCAGCGCCAGGTGCGTCATCGCGTCCACGTTCTTCGGGTCGCGCTTGAGCACCGCCTGATAGGCGGCGATCGCCTCGCCGTAGCGGCCCGCTCCCAGGCTCGAGCGCGCGGCCTGCAGCATCCCTCGCAGGACTTCCGGAGGGACCACGCGGCCACCTGAGCTCGATGGCGGTGCTGAGCTCGATGGCGGTGGCGTCGACTCCGGTGACAGCGCGGCCAGCGGGCGAGAGCCGGTCTGAAGTTGTCCGGCCATCGGGTCGGGCTCGGTGTAGCGGACGACCCCGGCGCCGAGCGCGACGCCGAACGCGACCAGGAGCACCGCGAAGGTTCCGAGCGCGATCGGATGGCGCCACGCTGAGCCGCGCGGCGTGATCGCTTCGACCCGCGGCGGCTCGGGCTCGACGGTGCCGAGCCGATCGAGCTCACCCAGGATCACCGCCGCCTCGCCCTCGTAGCGGGCACGCAGGTCGGCGAAGTCGGCATCGGACACGTGGCCTGCCGCGTGCTCGAACTCGAGCTCACGGAGCGCCGCGAACACGGCGCGCTTGTCCTCGCCGAGCTGCTGGCGGCGGTCGAGCGGGAGCGGGAGGAACGTCCGTCCGCCCGCGTCGCGGCGCAGGAGTGGCCAGAGCGCGAAGAGAAGCGCGGGCGCGCCGACTACGACCGAGACGACGACGACCCCCATCACGTGCCGCGCTCCATCTCGCGCCGGATCCGCTCACTCATCGCCGGGTCGACGTTCACGGGCGCGGCCACGCCGTCGCGACGGCGCCGCGTCCAGCGCCGCACGATGGTCGCCACCAGGACGAGCCCGGTGGCCACCGCGACCAGCGGGAAGAGCCACACGAGCAGGTTGAAGCCGCGGCGCCGCGGCGCCAGCAGGATCCACTCGCCGTAGCGGTCGACGAAGTACTGGATGACCTCGGCCGGGCGCTCGCCGGCGGCGAGCCGCGCGCGGATGATCCCGCGCATCTGGCTCGCCATCTCCGACGGCGAGTCAGCGACCGAAAGGCTCTGGCAGACCACGCAGCGCAGCTGCGTGGCGACCTCGTGCACGGTGTCCTCGCTCACCGGCGCTGCCGGCGGCTGGGCGCTCGCGGCGACGCTGACGAGCAGGACGAGCACGGGCGTCGCGAGACGGCGGAGCCATTCGCGACTCATGGCTTCGCCGCCTCGGCAAGCAAGCGGTCGACCGTCTCGCGGAACACGTCGTCGGTGACGGCGCCCACGTGCTTGACGCGGATCCGTCCCTGCCGGTCGACGAAGAACGTCTCGGGGACCCCGTAGACGCCGTAGTCCACCGAGACGGCGCCCGTCAGGTCCTGGGCGTTCGGGAAGGTGAGGCCGAAGTCGCGGACGAACTTCTGGGCCGCCTCGGGCTTGTCCTGGATGTCCACGCCGACCACGACGACGCCGCGACCGCGGTACGCGCGCCAGCTCCGTTCGAGCACCGGCGCCTCCTCGTAGCAGGCGGGGTAGCACCACGACGCCCAGAAGTTCACGACGACGACCTTCCCGCGGTGCGCCTCGAGGGCCAGCAGCGCGCCGTCGAGTGTCGCCAGCGCGAAGCTCGGCGCCGGCCGGCCGACCAGGGGCGAGGGGATGTCGCGCGGGTTCGCGCGGAACCCGTACGCGAGCAGCGCCAGCACGGGCACCGTGGCCAGGGGAATCAGCCAGCGCCAGAGACGGCTCACGCGGTGGCCCGGCGGTCCGGGAGGATCGCCAACAGCGCCCCAAGCGTCAGCACCGCGCCGCCGATCCAGATCCAGCTCACGAGACGGTTCACCTGGAGCTTCACCGTCGCCTGCCGGCCATCGCGGGCGAAGTCGCCGAGGACCAGATAGATGTCCTCCTTCAACCCCAGCCGATAGTCGACGTACGCGATGGGCGACTGCTCTTGCGGATAGAATTTCTTGGCGGGCCGCAGCACGCCGAGCACGCGGCCGTTCGAGACGGTGAAGGCGCCGACGACCTTGAAGTGGTTCGACTCCTCGACGGCGGTGAGGCCGTCGAAGCGGACGCGGTAGCCGACCAGCTCCGCCGTCTCGCCGGGCCGCAGCGTCATCTCGGTCTGCACCGACCACGCCTGAGATCCGGTCACGCCGAGCGCGATGATCAAGATGCCCAGGTGGACGACGAACCCGCCGTAGCGGCGGTTGTGCCGGCGCACGAGCCCACCCATGGCCGGCAGCAGGGACTCGCCCGCGCGCAGGCGCGCGCGCGTCGCGCGGCCGAAGTCGAGCGCGATGGTGGCCAGCACGAACGCCGCCGCCGCGAACGCCAGCACCGCCAGCGACGAGCGCACGCCCAGGACGAATGCGGCCGCCGCCGCGACGACGCCGAGCACCACCGGCCACAGGAAGTTCCGCGCCAGGTTGTCGAGCGAAGCGCGCCGCCACGCGATCAATGGGCCCACGCCCATGAGGAAGATCAGGGACAGGAACAGCGGCACGTTGACCTGGTTGAAGAACGGCGCGCCGACGCTGACCTTGACGCCGCGGACCGCCTCGGAGAGGAGCGGGAACACGGTGCCGAAGAAGACGGTGAACGCCGCGGCGACGAGCAGCACGTTGTTGAGCAGGAACGCCGACTCGCGCGAGACGACGGAATCGAGATCGCCCTGCGAGCGCAGGACTTCCCATCGCCACGCCACCAGCCCGAGCGCGGTCAGCAGCACCAGCGCCAGGAAGCTCAGGAACAGGATGCCGATCGCGCCCTGGGTGAAGGAGTGGACCGACGCGATGACCCCCGAGCGCGTGAGAAAGGTGCCGAAGAGCGTGAGGCCGAAGGTCAGGATCACCAGCGAGATGTTCCAGAGCTTCAGCATCCGCCGGCGCTCCTGGATCATCACCGAGTGGAGGAACGCGGTGCCGGTGAGCCAGGGCATGAACGCGGCGTTCTCGACCGGATCCCACGCCCAGTAGCCGCCCCAGCCCAGGACGTGGTAGCTCCACCAGCCGCCGATCAGCAGGCCGAGCGAGAGGAAATACCAGGCGACGATGGCCCACCGCCGCGTGAGCGCGAGCCAGGCGTCGCCGACGCGTCCGGTGGCCAGCGCGGCCATCGCGAACGCGAACGGCACGGTGAAGCCGGTGAAGCCCAGGTAGAGCGCCACCGGATGCGTGATCATGCCCGTGTCCTCGAGCAGCGGGTTGAGGCCGCGGCCGTCGGCGGGCACGGGGGTGAGCCGCTGGAACGGCGGCGCCGCCACCGTCATCACCAGCAGGAAGAAGGCGAGGATCCCGAGCATCGTGGCGAGCGCCCACGGATAGAGCTCGCGCGCGGTGCTCCGATGGCGGAGGACGACGATCAGCGTGTAGAGGGCCAGCATCCAGGACCACAGGATGATGGAGCCCTCGAGCGCGCCCCAGACCCCGGTGATGCGGTAGTAGAAGGGCGTGCCCAGGTTGGTGTTGGTCGCGACGTAGCGAACCGAGAAGTCGAACGTGAGGAACGCGTACGTCAAGAGCGCGAAGCACGCGGTGATCAGGACGAAGACGCCAAGCGCCGCGTGCTGGGCCGATTCCACGAGCGCCGCGCGCCCGGTGCGGGCGCCGACTCCCGCCGCCGCGCCCCCGTACACGGCGAGGACGAGCGCCACCAGGGTCATGCCGAAGCCGAGGTCCGCCGTCACCGGCCGTCCCCGCGCAGCGTCTTGATGAGCTCCTTGTAGCCGGCTGCCGAGGTGTCGTGGGGCGCTTTGTACTCCTCGGAGTGCTTCGCCATGATGAGGGTCGCCCGGAAGTATCCGTCTCCGACCCAGCTGCCCTCGACGACGGCGCCCCGGCTCTCTCCGAAGAGATCCGGCGGCGTGCCCTTGTGGCGGACCGGAACCGTCGCGGTCCCGTCGGAGAGCGCGAACGACAGGTCGAGCGTGCGGGGCTCCCACTTGAGCGATCCGGGCACCACCATCCCGCCGAGCCGATACGCCTTCCCCGGCACGGCGGCGGCGCGAAGCTCTCCCGGCGTCACGAAGTAGACCGCCGACTGCGTCACGCCGGCGTAGATCATGTACGCGAGCGCGCACGCGATGACCGCGCCGCCCACGATGAATTTCTTGCCTCGATTCATTGGATCGATGTCCTCGAGTCCGGCTTGGACCGAGGGTGGCCTGAGATAGGCGCGGCGTGGCTCCGCTCGCCCGCTCGATCCTCCAAGTCACGCTCTCGGCGTACCAGCATTCTCCAGTATCCGATCAACACCACGGCGGCGAGCCCGTAGGCCGCGAGGACGAATCCCCAGTTGTCGGGCATCAGGCCGCCGCCTCGGCCTCGCGTCGCAGCAGGTGAACGCGCTTCGCGACGAAGTAGACGTACAGGAGCGAAAACGCCACGAAGTTCACGAGGAGCGCGGTGATGATGACGCGCGGCATGGCGGGGCCCGGCGTCATCAGCGACGGCGGCTGGTGAAGGGTCCGCCACCAGATGACCGAGAAGTGCACGAGGGGGATGTTGAACGCCGCGACGATGCCGAGCACGGCCGCGTAGCGGGCGCCGCGCTCGCGGTCGTCGATCATCCCGCGGAGCAGCAGGTACCCGAGGTACATGACGAAGAGGATCGAGACGCTCGTGAGCCGGGCGTCCCAGGTCCACCAGGTGCCCCAGGTCGGCTTCCCCCAGATCGAGCCGGTGGCGATCGTGACGCCCGTGAAGACGACGCCGACTTCGGCCGAGGCGTGCGCGAGCCGATCGGCGGCGTCGGCGCGCTTGGCCAGGTAGGCGATCGACGCGACGAAGACGACGGCGAAGGCGACATACGCGACCCAGACGCTCGGCACGTGCAGGTACATGATGCGCTGCACGTTTCCCTGCGTTACCTCCGGCGGCGCCAGCCCCAGCCCGGCCACGAGGCCGGCGGCGAGCGCTACGACGGTCACCGCGCCGAGGACGCGCATCGCGCGCCTAGCCCTCCAGCACGAAGTCGAACGTCAGCACGCCGACGGCGACGTATACGACGTCGGCGGCCGCGAGCAGCTTGAGCCAGTGGGCGACCGCCCCGAGCGGCTCGCCCAGCAGCACCGCCTCGGTCGCCTGGACGGTCGCCAGCAGGACCGGAACCTGCACCGGCAGCAGCAAGACGGGGAACAACAGCTCCCGAGCGCGGACCTGCGTGGTCATGGCCGCGAAGAGGGTGCCGATGGCCGCGAACCCGACGGTTCCGAGCCCGATCACGACGACCAGCGCCGGCAGCGCGGGGACGAGATCGAGGTTGAAGAACACGCCGAAGAGGACCAGGAGCATGGCCTCGACGATGAACATCAGCAGCAGGTTGCCGGCGAGCTTGCCGACGTAGATCGCCGACTTGTCGCCGGGGGCGAGCAGCAGCGCCTCCCAGCAGTCGTTCTCGCGCTCGACCACGAAGGCGCGGCCCAGGCCGAGCAGCCCGCTCAGGATGAAGCCGAGCCACAGGAGGCCGGGCAGCGCGCCGGCTAACCGCTCGCGGTCGGGCCCTAGTGTGAATTGGAAGACGAAGAGGAGTAACAGCGCGAAGAAGAAGAGCGCGTTGAGCGTCTCCTTGGACCGGTGCTCGACCAGGAGGTCCTTCCACACGACGATGAACGCCCGCCGCGCGAAGGTCAGGACGCGTCCTCGGTGTGCAGCGCGTAGAGGCGCTGGACGTCCTCGGCTGACAGCGCGCCACGCGGCGTGTCGAGCGCGACGACTCCGCCGGCCAGGATGGCGATCCGGTCCGCGACGGCCAGCTCGCGGCCGAAGCTGTGCGTCGCCATCACGATCGCGCCGCCGGAGGACTTGAACGAGGCGAGGTGCTCCTCGAGCCACTTCTTCGCCCGCTGGTCGAGGCCCGCGAACGGCTCGTCGAGCAGCAGGACCCGCGGCCGCGCCAGGACGAACCGCGCCAGAGACAGCCGCCGCTTCATCCCCGCCGAGAACGTGCGGACCCGCTCGCCCGCGAACCGCTCGAGCTCGACGCTGGCGAGCGCCCCGACCAGCGCGGCCGGGGAGGTGCGGAGCCCGGCGAGCGTGGTCCAGAACGTCAGGTTCTCCAACGCGGTCAGGTCCTCGTAGACGTACGTGCCGTGGGCGACCAGCCCGACGTGGCGCCGCACGCGCTCGGGGTCCTTCGCGCAGTCGTAGCCCGCCACCATGGCGGTGCCCCGGGTCGGACGCACGAGGGTCGCGAGGATCTTGAGCAGCGTCGTCTTGCCCGCGCCGTTGGCGCCCAGCACCGCCAGCGCTTCGCCCTCGTGGACGTCGAGGTCGAGGCTCTCCAGCACGCGATGCTTGCCAAAGGTCTTACGGAGACTGGTCACTCGGATGAGTGGATCTGCGGCCATGCTTTAAACTTCCCGATTGTCGCCCAGCCGCGGGGACCGGGTCAAGGAAGCGACTCGCGCGGACGCGGAAGCTTGACTCGGGCGACTCCCGTGCCAAATAGTAGGTTCACCGTCTGGAGTTGGCCGTAGCCGCGACGGACCGTTGACCGGAGGGCGGTTGTTCCACTACGCGCTGTCCCGTCTGCTGTGGTTGTTGCCGACGCTTCTGGCGATGGCGCTCGTGACCTTCCTGGTCATGCACGCGACGCCGGGCAGCCCGCTCGACCCGGTGTCCGAAGGCGCGAACCCGCTGTCGCCGGAGGCGCAGAAGAACCTCGCCAAGTACTACGGCCTCGACCGACCGCTCTACGAGCAGTTCGCGATCTTCGTGTCCAAGGCGGTGCGCGGCGACTTCGGCTACTCGTTCGTCTACAAGACGCGGACGGTGCAGGAGATCATCGCCGAGACGTTCCCGATCTCGCTGCTGCTGGGCTCGATGGCGCTGGTGCTCGCGATCGTCGGCGGCCTGACGCTCGGCATCCTGGCCGCGGTCTACCAGAACCGAACGTGGGACTACGTCTCGGTGAGCCTCGCGACCGTCGGCGTGGCCGTCCCGAACTTCGTCCTGGCCGTGTTCCTCATCATCCTCTTCTCGTTCGTGGTGCCGCTGTTCCCGACCGGCGGCTGGGACTCGCCGCGCAACTGGGTGCTGCCGACGGTGGCGTTGGCACTGGCGCCGATGGGAATCATCGCTCGCTTCACCCGAGCCAGCATGCTCGAGGTGATCCGCGCCGACTACACGCTGACCGCACGGGCCAAGGGGCTGGGTGAGGGGCCGGTCATCTTCAAGCACGCCCTCAAGAACGCGTTCATCCCCGTCGTGACCCTACTCGGCCCGATGTTCGCCGCGGTCGGAACGGGATCCTTCTTCGTCGAGGCGATCTTCCGGGTTCCCGGGATGGGACGCTTCTTCGTTCTGTCGATGACGGGGCGTGACTATCCGATGATCATGGCGGTCGTCCTGACCTACGGGGCGTTCCTGGCCGTCATGAACCTCGTCGTCGACCTCCTGTATGGCGTCTTCGATCCGCGCATCCGATACTAGCGTCGGACGGGAGCTCGGCCCGTCGCGTCTGGACGGGCTGGGTGGTCCCCACCCGCGCTCGGACGCGCAGGGAGTGAGCGCGGCGAGGTCGTCGAGCCTCTGGCGGGACGGGGTACGGCGGCTGCTACGCAATCGTCTCGCGGTGGCCGGCGGCGTCGTCGTGGTGCTGCTCTGTCTGATCGCGATCTTCGCCGATTTCCTCGCGCCGCTTCCTTACACCAAGACGAACTTCAGCCGCCTCAACGAGGCGCCCACCCGCGCGTATCCCCTGGGCACCGATCAGCTCGGTCGCGACCTGCTCTCCCGGATGATCTACGGCGCCCGAGTGTCGATGCTGGTCGGGCTCGGCGCGCAGGTGATCGTCGTGATCATCGGCGTGCCGATCGGCGCGCTGTCGGGCTACGTGGGCGGGCGGACCGACCTGGTCCTCACTCGCTTCGTGGACGTGATGTACGCGTTCCCGCGCTTGCTGTTCGTGATCCTGGTCATGTCGATGCTGGGCGCCGGCCTCACGAACATCTTCATAGCCATCGGCCTCACCGGCTGGGTCGGGATCGCGCGCCAGACCCGCGCTCAAGTCCTGACCATCAAGGAAAAAGAGTTCGTCGACGGGGCGCGGGCACTTGGCGCCGGGTTCGGCCGCGTGCTCGGGCGCCACGTCATGCCCAACGCGCTCACGCCCATCATCGTCGCGGTGACGTTCGGTATCCCGGAAGCGATCTTCACGGAGGCCGCGCTCTCGTTCATCGGCGTCGGAATCAACCCACCGACGCCCTCGTGGGGCCAGATGGTGGGCGAGGGCCAGCAATACATCCGCTCGTACTGGCATCTTTGTGTGTTCCCGTCGATCGCCATCGCGGTTACCATGCTCTCGTTCGTCTTCTTCGGCGACGGCGTGAGAGACGCGCTGGACCCCAAACTGAAATAAAGGAGACCCGCTCATGCGTACTCCTCGCATTTCCGACAGCCAGATGGCTCTCCTCGCCGCGCGTCTCGCCGCCGTCGGCGTTGACCGGCGCGATTTCCTGAAGGTCGCCGCCGGCCTGGCGACGCTCGGCGCCGCCGGCTTCAACGCGCGTCCAGCCGCGGCGGCTCCGAACCTCGCCCCGGGTGAAAAGCTGGCCCGCGACCAGCACGTGCGGCTCGGTGGCGGCGGCTGGTGGCAGAACGATCCCTCCAGCCACGACTACAACAAGGACCTGTATTGCAGCGGCGTGCCCATCCTGTGGGCCGGCCTGATGAAGTTCAATTCCGACTTCCAGCCGGTCCCCTACGTGGCGACCAAGGTGGTGTCCAACGCGGACGGCTCGGTGTGGACCTTCACGATCCGCAAGGACTCCAAGTGGTCGGACGGCGGCCCGTGCACGGCGCGCGACTTCGAGTGGTCATGGAAGCGCCAGATGGATCCGGCCAGCAAGAACCCGTACTCGAGCTACTTCTACGACATCAAGGGCGCCGAGCCCTTCAACAAAGGGAAAGTGCCTGACGCCTCCCAAGTCGGGGTCGTCGCCAAGGACGACTGGACGCTCGAGGTCACGCTCGAGGGGCCGCGCGGTTACTTCCCGGTGCTCTCGGCGTACCTCGCGGCGTTGCCGGCGCACCGCGCCTCGGTCGAGAAGCACGGGGACAAGTGGACCGAGGCCGCCAACATCGTCTGTAACGGCCCCTTCGTGCTGGAGAGCTGGGAACACAACAAGGTCATGGTGCTGCGGAAGAACAAGCATTTCTTCGGCGCCAAGGACATCGTTCTCGAGAAGGCCACGATCCCGATCGTCCCGGTGCAGTCGGGCGCCCTGCCGTACGAGAACAACGAGCTCGACATCTCGCCGCTGCAGCCGGGCGACCTCAGGCGGATGCGCGACGATCCGAAGACCAAGGCGCAGGTGTTCCGTTATCCGTTCCCGGGGACCTGGTACCTGATCCCGCAGGTGACGAAGCCACCCTTCGACAACGTGAAGGTGCGCCGGGCGGTCGGGCACGCCATCGACAGGGAAAGCGTCGTAAAGGTCGCCGACGGCTTCGCCATCCCCGCCCACTCCATGATTCCGACAGGCTTCCCGGGGGCGGTCGACGACAAGAAGATCCGCGACGTCCAGCGCTTCGATCCCAGGGCCGCGATGGCCATGCTGAAGGGCACGCCCTTCGAGGGCGGGCGCAATTGGCCGCGGATCACGCTGACCATGCGCGAGGAGGGGCTCGGGTCCAAGCCGCTGGCCGAGGCGGTGCAAGCCGTGCTCCTCGAGCACCTCAACATGAAGACGGAGCTCGAGGTGCTGGAGCAGCGCGTCTTCCGCGCTGGGCTCTGGAAGAACGACTATCAGTTCGTGTGGATCCGCTGGTTCATGGACTATCCGGATCCGCACAACGAGTACTTCGACACGTTCTACGGCAAGAAGACCGAAGGCCGGCGCCAAGCGTGGGTCAACGACGCGTTCGACAAGGAGCTGGAGGCCGGGCGCGACACGCGGGACACGAAGAAGCGGCTCGTGAACTATGCCAAGGCCGAGGAGATCATGCAGACCGACGGCGGCTACGTCCCGGTCGCCTGGGTTTCACGGTGGTGCGCGGCCAAGCCCTCGGTGCGTGGGCTCGAGAGGAACAAGCTGGGGGAGACGGTGGTCGAGGGCAACATCTACGTCGACATGCTGCCCCACGTCTACATGGTGGAGAAGGCCTGAAGCGAAGCGACGACGCGCCCCGGAATCTAGATTCGCATCGCCCGCAGGCGGGCGATCCGCTCCTCGAGGGGAGGGTGGGTCGAGAACAGACGCATCAGCGTCTGGCCGCTGAGCGGATTCACGATGAACAGGTGCGCGGTCGCGGGCGTGGCCTGTGCCATCGGCGCCGCCTCGTTCGCCATCTGGAGCTTCTCGAGCGCTTTGGCGAGCCCCCACGACTTCCCGGCCACCTGGGCGCCCGTCGCGTCGGCCTGGAACTCGCGCGCCCGCGAGACCGCCATCTGCACGAGCAGCGCCGCGATCGGCGCCAGAATCGCTAATAATATAGCGGCGATCGGATTCGAGCCGCCCTCTTCGTCGTCGTCTCGGCGCCCACCGAACATCGCGGCGTACTGCGCCATGTGCGCCAGATAGGTGATGGCGCCGGCGAGGGTGGCGGCGATCGTCGAGATCAGCACATCGTGGTTCTTCACGTGCGAGAGCTCGTGCGCCAGGACGCCC
>Ga0209161_10003870_pt1 | contig 11969 bp, 7 predicted proteins | sample GraSoiAngelo_155_FD_186169 | JGI IMG/M metagenome (GOLD analysis project Ga0209161, IMG submission 186169) | Grasslands soil microbial communities from the Angelo Coastal Reserve, California, USA - 14_1009_13_30cm (SPAdes) (version 2) | ecosystem: Environmental > Terrestrial > Soil > Grasslands ...
AAGCCTGCTACTGGCTACAACAATGGCGCGAAGGCGCCCAACCCAAGCAAGAGACCCCTATCCGGAAGATCGTCATCCGGAGAAACAAGAACGAGGTGAGAGAATGACAAAAAACAAGACCCGAGAAGGACCACTACCACCACCAGACAAAGGAGTCAACGACGCAAGACCCGGACTACCGACCCCGACAGTTCGCAAGAATGTAATTTGGGTCCAACCAGAACCAACAACATCAGACACTACACGACCTCAACAGCTCAGCCCAGACACAACATGGGCCGAGCCTAGCATCGCCAAGTCTAAGCTAGCAAAAGGGTCCCCCGGTCTCTCAACCACTCGGGACCAGACCAAAGAGTAGGCGCAGACAGATGGTCCAATACAAGTACGTCTACTGGTGCATCAGCCACCAACAACACGTCGAACCTAGCGCTCGCCGAAAGTTGCGGGATCAGTTCCGTTGCAAGATCGTGAGGCTCAACCTCACACTCCTCAGACAAGTTGACTCCTTTATCTTCTCGACATGGATCAACTCCAAACACTCGTCTCGAATCTATGCCTTCCAAAGGCGAGCGGGTGAATGATCCTAGGTCGGAAGGTTAAAGGGCGCATTTACGAATGGAATCGAGCCCAAGAGCTTGGAAGATTTGGTGGAACAGACTCATGGCGACCCTGAAGCCACTCTTAGGGAAGACGCAAGGCAGTTTCTACCAAAGATAACCTCCCCTAACGGTATCTACGAGCTGTTCGACCTACTCAATTATCCGAAGGACAAACTCTTCGACTCAACTTACAAACGAGACATAGACGAATTTGACTTCAAGAAAGACGAGCGCGAGAAAGTAAAAGCGATCTACACAGTTTTCAGTTACGACAAGGACCTGCCCATATTTTTGGTGGAAACAACTAGCACGACGCACCCCTTTGTAAAATACCTGACGAAAGTCCTTGCAGACCGTTACCTGCGATTCCTCCTGATTGTAACATCCAACTACAGACAAGTGCTATTCGTACTTCCAGACTATGAAAGAGTGGAGGCGGGAAAACACAAGCTGAGGATTTCAAAGCTAGTCATCGACAAGGACGACCTCTATCATACGGACCTTGAGACCATCGTCAGCATTGCGTTCCATGGAGAAGACTCCTGGAGGGAGCTTTGGAAGAAATGGCGGGAAGCTTTCGACGTAGAGAAAGTCACTCGGCAATTCTTCCTCGATTATCAAGAAGTATTCTTCAAAGTGAGAAGTGTAGTCAGCAAACAGAAAATTTCGAACCGTGAAGCGCACGAGTTTACGCTTCAGCTGCTCAACCGAATCATGTTCATCTATTTTGTGTCAAAGAAACGATGGCTGAACAACGATACGAAATTCTTGAGATGGCTTTGGGAGCGCTACGTGCTGGAGAGGAGCAAGGGGTCAGTCGTCAAGGACACTTTTTACAGCGATTGGCTTACGATCATCTTCTTCGAGGCATTTAACAACAAGTTCAGGGATGGAAGAGACTTCCCTGAAGATGTGAAGAAAGTCTTTCAGGACGCGCCTTATTTGAACGGGGGGCTCTTCAGGAAGGGTGAGCTAGACAGTCTCAACGTCCGAATCAGCGACGACCTGTTCAAAGAAATTTTCCGCTTCTTCCAGAAATACAACTTCACAATCAAAGAGGATTTGCTAGACGCAGAAGTTGCAGTAGATCCTCAAATGATCGGGTACGTGTATGAATCACTTGCAAACGTGGCAGAGTCCTCCTACGAGCCTGACGAGGATCTCAGAGGCGCTTGGGGAATCTTCTACACTCCAAGAGTCGAAGTGGAATTCATGTGCAAGAGATGTATTGTTGAGTATCTTTCAAACCACGTGCCCAGGGTCCCAAGGGACAAGCTGTTTGAGTTTGTATTCGATGATGAGCGAGAGAAGGTCGAGCTCTTCTTCGAGAAGGAGAGACTATGGTACGAACTTGAGGATGTCCTGGATAATCTCTCTATTATTGATCCAGCCTGTGGAAGTGGCGCATTTCTTGTCGGAATGGTAAATGTCCTTTCCGACCTCTACAAGGTCATTTACAAACACGTTAGGCGTAATCTTACTGACTTTGAACTCAAGAACAAGATCATCATGCATTCACTCTACGGCGTCGATGTCATGCCTTGGGCAATCCACGCCGCAGAGCTTAGGCTTTGGCTTCAACTAGTCGTTGAATCAGACCTTAAGCTAGAGGATCTCAAGTCCCGCCCGCTTCTCCCCAACCTGAACATGAACTTGAGAATCGGAGATTCTCTTGTTCAAGCAATAGGAGGATTGACTCTGCACATTCGAGATCCAACTGTTTCTCCGAAACTAAAACAAGGTCTGGCAAACCTCAAGATTGAGAAAGAAAAATACTTCAATAACGATTCTACTGCAAAATTCAAAACCGAGGACGAAGCCGACGAAGAAGAAGCTAGGCTTTTTGCTTTTGTTATCAAAGACAGGATGCAGGTCCTCGATGAGGAAGCAGAGAAGATCGAGAAGAAAGTAAACGCCCTTGAGAGTGGCGTTCAGAAAGATCTTGCTGGAAGGACGCTGAAGAGCTCGCCCGAGCAGATTCAACCACTGAGGGATAAGTTACACGCAATCACGAAATCGATCGAGAATCTTGAAAGTGCTCAGAAAAATCTAACCGAGATGGGAAGGAAACCTTTCGTTTGGGAAATCGATTTTGCCGAAATATTTGGCGAAAAGGGCGGATTCGATGTGGTAATAGGAAATCCACCATATGTCAGGCTCGAGGAGATAGGACCTCCGGAAAGGCCAAAGAACGAAGTCTCACAAGAGGAGAAGAGAGAATACGTGGATGCCTTGTTAGATTCAGTGAAACTACATCTATCCGTTGTGACAAGAATAGACAGGAAAAGCGATTACTATGTCTACTTCTATTTCCATGGGCTTTCACTGCTCAATGAAAGAGGCACTTTTTGCTTCGTCACATCGAACTCTTGGTTAGATGCCGATTATGGTGCTGAACTACAAGAGTTTCTCCTGAAGTACGTGCCAATCAGAGCGATATATGACAATCCGAAGAGAAGTTTCGCCCATGCTGACATCAATACCGTAATTTCTGTGTTCGGGGCACCTTTACGAGGTGATTTTCCATCTCTATTGAGTCCGGAGAGTTTCTCCAACACGAGAGACACTCGATGGCCGGCACTAACAAACAAAGCACGTCTTGTCATGTTCAAGAAGCCTTTCGAAGAGGTCGTCACATCATCAAAGGTCCTTCTCTCATTAGAAAAGGCCGACAGAATGGAAAACACAGCAGACTACAGGATATTCGTCATTGATCAGAAGGAAATGCTCCTTGCAGGATGGCGATGGCCTGGAGACTTAGAACCAGACTCTAGTGAACTATTCAGGACAGGAGGATATGCGGGTAGCAAGTGGGGCGGAAAATGGCTCAGGGCGCCCGATATTTTCTTCACGATTTTGGAAAGAGCGGCAGGTAAACTTGCGAAAATACCTCATCTCGCTCGAATAGAAACCTACCTTAACACTGGCGGTGCGGACAACTTCTTCATCGTCAGAGAAGTGGGTAGGAAAGATGGTAAGCTATCAATTTCAAACTCTTCAGAAGAGTGGGGAGAGTTTGAAGAAACAAAGTTTCAGGTTGAAGAAAAATTCCTAAAACCCTTCATAAAATCGCCACGAGAAGTGGATCGTATCCTAATACGTTCGGGGGATGCTGTATGGCTGCTGCTCAGCATTCCTCCAGATACGAATCCTAAACGGTTGGACCTGGATCAATACATCAAATGGGGTGTAAAAGTAGGATTCTCGAAAAGGTCGGGGTGTAGACACAGATCGCCGTGGTGGAAGCTTCCTCCACAGGCGGAGAATCCCGCGAAAATAGTTTGGGCCAGGCTTCACAATGATAAACACATTGTCTGGTACAATCCCCAACATATCAGATATACGAATTTTTACGGACTATGGCCAAATGACAAAGTCGATGAGAAACCGTTACTGGCAATCCTAAACAGTACCGTCCAGTTTCTATTTCGGGAAATATACGGCAAGACGAATTTCGGCGGGGGTGCCATCAAAACAGATGGAAACGACATTGAAAAGATGGATGTCTTGGATATCAGGGACCTACCGCAAAGTGTTCTGACACGTCTTGAGAATTGTTTTGAGAGGATTTCGGGCAGACCCATTCAGAACGCGTTTGGGGAATGCGGAATCGAGGCCACTCGGCCCATTCGTGAACAGAAACCGAATCCTCCTCCAGACAGGAAGATGCTTGATGACATCATATTCGATGTCTTAGGTCTCACTGAAGAAGAGCGAGCCGAGGTTTACTGGTCTGTATGCGAACTCGTTAGTACCAGGCTCGCAAAAGCCCGGAGCCTAAAAAAGTTGGAGAACTAGATCTTGATGCTGATTCCATACAACATCATCGATAATAGCGACGGAAAGAAACTCGTCGGGTTCCTCAAGAATGTCCTCAAGGCCGTACCAGATTCTAAGCTAGACATAGCGACTGCATTTTTCAATATCCAGGCATATTCGATGTTAAAGGATGATCTGAATGGTGTGCCCCGTTTTAGGCTTCTACTAGGCAAGGCTCCCGAGATTGGAAACGACAGGACTCTTGGCGATGCATTGAAGGAAGACCTCACAAATGAAGTGGAAGGATTCGATCTTTCCAGGGAAAAAGAGGACGACGTCAAGACACTCATCGATTTCTTGCGCCGTGAGAGTGTCGAGGTCAAGATCTATGAAGAAGAGTTTCTTCACGGAAAAGCCTACATCTTCGACAACATTGTAGTCATTGGCTCATCAAACTTCACAGCTGCAGGCCTCACTCAGAATACGGAGCTTAATTCAGTGGGCCTTGAGGGCGACGCCATATACACCCGACAACAGTGGTTCGAGAAGTTTTGGGCTAAATCCAAGCACTTCAAGGATCAGCTCATCAAGCTTCTGGAAGATTCTCGATTCGGCAGCACTGAGTACACGCCTTACCAGGTCTACATCAAGGCATTGTATGAGCTACAGAGGAAGGACATACGCCGAGAGGAGGAAAAGTCGAAAGCTGGACTGCCTGATTCGAAGGTCGAACTTACAGAGTTCCAAGAAGACGCAGTATTGAGAGTCTTCTCAAGACTTCAAAAGTATAGGGCCATTTTCATCGCCGACTCAGTAGGGTTGGGTAAGACCTGGATTGCAAAGAAAATTATCGAAGAGTTCGGCTTCTACAGGCGAAAGAGATTCCTCGTAGTATGTCCAGCTCAGCTTCGAGGAATGTGGACCAGAGAAACTAAGAACCTGATTCTTGCAGAGAGCATCTTGTCGCAGGAGGAAATCGCCGGACGAGATTTTTTGAAAAAGGCAACCGAGACGATAGGGGGCGATCTTCACGACATCGAGCTCATCGTAGTGGATGAGAGCCACAACTTTAGGAATCCTCTCTCTAACCGTTGGGAGAACCTTTTCACTCTCATCAAAGACCACATCTCCAAGAATGGCAAGCAGCCCTACGTGGTATTCTTGACCGCCACCCCAATCAACAATACGATTTGGGACCTTTACTGGCAAATCATGCTGCTCGTCTCAATGGACCGCCAAGCCTTTGTGAAGGAGAACATATCCGACTTGTTCCAATTTTTCAAAGAGGTTGACAAGAAGGACAATCCTGCTCTCCTCAATGATTTGCTTAACGAGATTTCGATCCGGAGGACCCGAGATTACATCAAGCGCAATTACCCTGACGCCACCATTAATGGAAAGAAAATTATCTTTCCTCAAAGGCGCTTGGAGAACATTAGTTACAAACTCGGGTCGACATACAAAGGCATGTACAAAGCGATCGCACACGCTTTGACGGAAGAACTAGCAATGCCTTATTATCGTCTTCTGGAATACCGGAAGACCGGAAAACTCGGGGACGAGGAACAGCTAGCTCTAGGCAGAATGATTGCCCTGGAGGGCATCCTCAGGACCATCATGCTCAAGCGTCTTGAAAGCAGCGTTGACGCGTTCAGGAGGAGCGTCTCGAAGCACATTAAATTTCTCGACGAGCTTAAGACACACCTGAGTCACGGCAAGCTGCTCACCAAAGAAGCGTTCAACAGCTACGTACTAAACGCGGACGATGAATTGGAAGAGTACATGGAAAGCCTAGGCGAGTTCAAGGCTGAAGATTTCGACGTTGAAAGACTGTTTGCAGACATAGACAAGGACATTGTCATACTCAACCGGATCCTGGACAAAGTCAACACTATCAGGGCTCAGGATGATGCCAAACTCCTGGAGTTCAAGAATAGACTCCAGACTCTCTCAGCAAAAGGGCAAATAATCGTGTTTACGTATTACGCCGACACCCTCAATTATGTATACGACGAGGTGTCGAAGGCCAAAGAATTCGCGAAACTCCGGGTAGAGAAGATCTCCGGAGCCACTCCTCCCACCAAGCGCGACTCTCTAGTAAATGATTTCCTTACGAAGAAAATTGACATTCTCATGAGTACTGACGTTCTGTCTGAGGGAATGAACCTTCAGTCAGCTCAGTACGTCATCAACTACGATTTGCATTGGAATCCCACTCGGATGATTCAGCGTGCAGGCAGAATAGACAGGATCGGTTCACCTTACAAACAGATTTACGTAAACAATTTCTTCCCCGAGGATGAACTTGAGGAACTGTTGAGGCTTGTTCAGATACTCCAGAACAAGATCATACACATCGACAACTCTGTTGGTCTTGACCAAACAGTTCTCGGAGAGCAGATACATCCTAAGGTCTTCGGAATTATCAGGCGAATCATGGGCAAGGATGAGAAACTCTTCGAAGAACTAGAATCAAGCGCGTTCGGTGGAGGAGAGAAGTTCTACCAACCGCTGAAGGATTTCCAACGGCAACGTGCGATAGAAGAGCTGGACAAGGTTCCATTTGGGGTTCACAGCGGACTCCAAACGAAGAAGGCAAGAGCGATATTTTTCTATTACAAGTATGGGGAGGACTCACACTTTTGGTATTTATCCGATCCAGAGACCGGAAGGATACTCAGCAGAAATAAAACTGAAATCATAGATTTCCTCACGTGCCCGACCAACGAACCGAGAGTGATTCCAGACTTTTTCAATCTTGTCTACGAAGCCAACAAGAAGGTCTTGGACGACCTTCACACCAATTACAAGAAGATGGAACAAGTCCAGGGCGTCGATACGGCCTTGGTTGAATATGGCAAGGAGCAGAGCACCAAATTTGTGAAGGATCTTCTAAGAGAGATTGAGCTGCGGCTTGAGGAATATCTAGCCGAATTTCCCGCAGAACGGCCGATAGAAGCGAGATGGGAGGTCATTAGAACCAAGATTCTCGGAATCCCCATGACTAAAAGGCGGCTCAAAGAGCTTAGAAAAATCTGGAGAACCTACAAGGACAAAGAAGACTGGAAGAGACTGATTGACGAACTCGACCAATTTCTTGCTCAGAAGGGGTTGCAGCAAAGAGAACCAATTGAGACGTTCAACCCTGAGAAGGCCAAGCTGGTCGTGATAGACTTTGTTTCCTAGACCGACTGATAGGAGCACGAGACCATATTATCAGAGTATAGATCTAGAAACAGGATCCCTTCCTAGGCAGGTCCCGTTGAGGGATAAGAAGATAACCGAGACTTCGAATGTGTAGGAATTATGACAGTCGCGACGGTCGAGAAGGATATGCGGCCCTGCGAGGCGGTATGTTCTAAACACGGGGTCCAGTGCAAACTGAAGATGTTTGAACAAGACGCCTTCCCCATGCATGCGCACATGGTTGATCAGAAGATGTGCACTTGGAAAAAGTAGCCTGACACGTTTTCCGAGACCGCGCGCGACGCCATTGAACTATTGTTTTCCTAAGCTGTTCAGGATTTCCTCGTGCAGTTGGTCTCTCTTCGTGTCTGAATAGCATTCGTAGTATAGTTCTAGGATTCTATATCCTCTCTTCCGTAGGAGCGTTCGCAGTTCTTCGTCTTTCATCATCTGGCTTGTTTTGAGGTGGACCCGGCCGTCGACGAACACGATCAGTGGTCGAGGTTCTAATGGGAAGTAGAAGTCGGCTGTTGTTATGGGGATCTCGACCTGTGTTAGATAGTTTATTCGATCATGTTCTAGGTTGATTGCTAGTTCTTGTTCCATTCGTGATGGGTTTGCGCGCAGTCGTTCGCGCCAGTCGCTCCGCTGACCTGACATCTGTAATGTTGAGCGATTGTTCGGCTATTGCTCAGACACGAGAATGAAACTGAATCTCATCTATGATCCACCCAGAAAGATGATATGGTTCATGACCACTAAGCTTTGCTCGTTGAGCTTCTTGGAAGAGGGCCCAGACAGATCCGAAATCATAGTAGGCGTATGGGATGACTACAAGTGCTGGAAATGTCATGAGAAGACCCGAGTGATCGATTGGAGCTGGTGGAACGGAGAAGGAGAGATGTGGACTGAGAATGATCAGGTTGGATTGAAGCTGCAGCAAATGTTTCCTTCATACAAGAAGGATTACACGAAATCCGCCGAGGCGGACTACTATTGCAACCATTGTACTAAGTGCGGGACCATTCAGGGTGACTGGTTCGTGATAAATTGGGTTGCTAAAGAGAGGGCGGAAGGTCGTTTGCCCTCCGATGTAGTCAAATTGAAAATGGATCGAGAACGCACCTAGTTAAATCGTAGAATGATCTGGCTAACATGCTTCGCGACCAATCTCAGGACCGTGGAGCGAAGATATTGGTCACTGGGCCCATGCCCTGGCGGCCGGACCCATCGTTCGATCGTTCATTAGGATCTTTTCGGCCACTTTTTGCGAATAGGGTCCTGAGAGCTGGAAACTCGGTCGTTGGCTCAGCAAGAAGCTGCAGACTCCACCACTCTTCAGAACCGGGACGGTCGGTTGATGAAGCCATAGTTGAACGGAGGGGTGAGTGAAAACGATGACAGGATTGACAGCTACAGTGAATCCCGACGTGTGGAGCAGACTCGCTAGTGTGTCGGCGTTGTTCTTTGCTTGGACGCTCACGCTTGAAACATCATATTTCTCTCGTACTCCTTGGAAGAACCATCGATCTCCGTAGCAGACGTATTTGCCTGAGAAGTTTTTGGTTTCAAGGACAAAGACCCCAGTAGGCCCGATTAGTATGTGGTCGATGTTTCCTCTACCTCCTGGAAGCATTACGTCATTCAGTAGGAGAAACTCATCATTCAGATACGTCAGTTCCGACGCGACGCTCTGCTCACCCTCCAAACCCTTTCTCGTACTCGAAGCATTCATCCAAAATGTGAAACCAATCAATACCAGAACGACCCCAGTGGCCCCCAAAGCCAAGCCAGCCTCGAGACCTGAGGTCGAATCTATCAATCCCACCGCTACTCCCACAGGTACTGCCAGCAGGAGGACAACGGCTCCGCGAAGACCCCACCATTTCAGTTTCTTGTCTGCGGCTTGGATCTTTCCTCGAGCATAGTTCGAAGTTGGCTTGACTAGTCTCAAACTAGTAGGGGGAGAATCAGTCTTGGACGATTAAAACTGCGCGGAAGTCTATCTTCAGCCTTGCGTACTCGATTTTTTGGCAACCAGATTGTTACCATTCAGGGTTACCAGAGCCGTTACCCTTCAAGAAACGTGAAAAGTCGTTGATCCTCGCGACACAAGATTGCTCTTTGTATGAGAAATGGAAGCGTCATTGGAACGAAACTGCTGGTCATTCAACCTTGACCGGAAAAACCCTAAATGCGAAAGTTTTGCTAGGAAACTCGAGACGATAGTTGGCCTTCCCGTCGAAAGTTTTGAGCGAGGCATGGGTGAGGTCGATGGCGGGTTGTGAGTGCAGATTGGCTGATCATCAGCATGCTGTTCCTTGCGGGGTCTCGCTTCGTCTGGCTAATCGTGGAGGTGAGGATGAGGATCGTTGGGAGGCGCATCACATGGTACCGGAGAGTGACGGCGGGTCTGACAAGTTGGACAACTGCGCCATTACGTGTTGGCCATGCCAGAGTAAGACCGGGTGACGTGAAACTATTCCTTCGGGACCTGTTCGGGGACTTTCCAATTAATCGAAAAAGGGTCGGTTTCGGACTAATCGCCTTGTTGTCGATTACGGTCACGTTTTTCGGATTGGTTGCTGCGGCGGTCCTTCTGATGAGCTGAGCCATGGTTGCGGTAGTTGATTCCCGCCGGTTCGGTGCGGGGCTATTGGTTGTGTTAGCAGTTCTGGCGGCTGTCTTCTTTGAACTGTTTGTTGTCTGGCCTCTTGTTCTGGTCGGGTTGGCTTTCGTTGCGGACGGTTTGACAGCGAAGAGATGTCCGAACGATCATCTGATCTATCTCTGGTCACGACTCGGCCGATCGACCCTCTACTGTCCCACTTGTGGAGCTCCATTGGGGAGAGATGGGCTGAACGCTGGCTAGCCGACGCCATAGTCGCCCGTTGACTCTTTATTTCGACTAGGCGAGAAGGGTATGAGTCGTTCTGTCCATTTCGGTCTCGCTCGGCGGGTCCGCCCAAGTCTGCCCGAAAGAAGTCCTTGGGGGACCGTCCTATGGGTTAGGCGAAATCGTGAACCCGTGTTCGCTCTCCGAGTGATCGTTAAACTAGTGACTCGAATCTTTTCGTATACAGAATATCCCTTTCGGGATCCCGCAAAAAGGGGGGGAAGGTCGACGGAGCTATACTGGATTTGATTTACGCTTTGAAGACGGGTGTGTAAGCGAGAATTGTCTCGCTCTTGAAGATACCATCAAGGTGACTAACTCTCTCAACGGAGGTCTTCACAATCTCTTCAGAGGTCTTTGCTTGCCAGAGTGCTACAATGTCGAACTGTCCGGGTACCGTAGATGCTTCTACGAAGCCTGGGATGCTGCTGAGCTGCTTGATGACTTGCTCGCTGGTAGTGTGCTCACAGTTCAGTAAGGAAAAGCCGAGAGCCATTTGGTTCTCGAGTTTCTTGCTCGGCGTAATACCGTCGAAGCCGGTGTGAGTGTCGGTTGTGCGTATGTCGCTGATATTGCGGATTTCTTTGACTGTCTGGTATACGTTGTGTGGAGTGTTCGGCTTCAGGCGTAGGACTAGGTCGTATCTTCCTGTTACCGGGGCGATGATGTCTATCTGGCTGTTGCGCTTTAGCTCCTCAACCACGTTGGTGCTGCGGCCCGGATTAACGGTCGCGAACACGTAGGTCGGGAAATTCATATTGGTTTGCATTGTTGTTTTTTCTACTGCATTTTATTGCAATAGAGTAATAGGTGTTACTTGCATATAAGACTTTTACTCCAGAACCGACAATACATTACACATACACGCACAGAGAGGATCAGCCGTTGACAATCCACCGAAACAACACCAGCGTCCCAGAAGCCGTACGCGAGATCCTAACCCGAAACTATCCCGTCTACCAATGCCTAAAGATGAAACTCATGAACTTCCACTCCCTCGCAGAATTCATACAACCACAAGTACAACAGCTCAGCGGAAAAGAGGCTAGCATCAACACACTAGTCGTAGCGATCAAAAGATTCTCAGACACCCTAACCAACAGCAAAGGCCCCGACACGTCCAGAGTCCTCAAAGACGCCAGGATCTCACTCTCAAGCGGCATAGTAGACGTGACGATGAGAGTACCGAGGAACCAGTTCTCAACAATAGTCGGAGAATTATCAGACGCAGCTGGTGAGCTCTCAGAGTTCCCGCACATCTTTCCTCTCTCAAACTCGATCAAGCTAATCCTCCCCGCCGAAGATTACGCTCTCGTCCATGGAAAAATGGGGCGTCTCAAGGAAGCGGCTGCGCGAACAAACGTGGCCAAGGTCATACTCAATCTGTCGCCTCATGCAGAGATGAATCCAGGAATCGCATCCTACATCACCGAGCTGTTGTTCAGAAACGGCGTAAACATCCTCGATGCATTCCTAGGGTATGGCGATATCATAATGGTCGTCGACGACAAGGACGGACCCCTCGCCTA
>Ga0209161_10003871_pt1 | contig 11965 bp, 10 predicted proteins | sample GraSoiAngelo_155_FD_186169 | JGI IMG/M metagenome (GOLD analysis project Ga0209161, IMG submission 186169) | Grasslands soil microbial communities from the Angelo Coastal Reserve, California, USA - 14_1009_13_30cm (SPAdes) (version 2) | ecosystem: Environmental > Terrestrial > Soil > Grasslands...
GCGAAGAGCGCCAGGGTGAGACGCACGCGATAGCTGCGTGCCCAGCGGCGACGTCGCACAGCGATCCAGCGTACCGCGACGCCGTCCGCCACGACACTCGTGAGCCACAGGAATCCGACGATCGCGGAGCGGATGGGACGCTCCTGGAATAATGCGGCCGCTTCCGCGACGCCGTGCATGACGGTGGGCGCGACGACACAGCGCACGCCCTCCGCTTCGACGGCGGGAGCCAAGCCGGCGTCGGCGTCGTCGACCACGAGCGTGCCGACCGGGACGCGCACCACGAGGTCCGTCCCCGCCTTGCCGGTCTGCTTCCGGCCGGCGCCCGCCCCGCCCGACCGCGCGGCGACCTCGTGCGCGAACCGGAATTCGGCGAGCGTCCCGAGCTCGGGGTCGACCCGGAACACCACGTCCCCGCCCTTTCCACCGTCCCCGCCGTCGGGCCCGCCGCGCGGGACGTGCGCCTCGCGCCGGAACGAGATCACACCGCGCCCGCCGTCGCCGGCCTTCACCACGACGCGAGCGCTGTCGAGGAACACGCTAGACGCGCGCGAGCGGTCGAGCGTTCGCGGCAAGGACGAGATGCGACGCGTCGGCGCGAAGACGCTCGAGCGCGACACGCATCCCGAGCGGACCGTCGCCGCTCGCGAGGGCGAGCGCGCGACGCGGGTCCGCGGCGAGGTCCCGCAGCACCAGCGCGCTGCCGGGGGGCAGCTCGCCGGCGAGCGCGACGATCGCGTCGAGCTCGCGCGGTCGGTCGGTCAGTCCCGGGAGCGCGAGCACCACGAGCGAGAGGGCCACCTTCCAGCCCGCCGCCTCGCCGAGCGACGCGCGCACGTCGGTGAAGCGATAGCCCTCGGGCCGGTGGATCGCTTCGTACGTGTCCGCGCGCCCGGAGGCCAGCCGGATCGCGATTGAGTCGACGCCGGCGTCGTAAAGCCGCCGCAGCGCGACGGGCAGCGAGCCGTTCGTCTCGAGGTGGATCGTCGCGTGCGGTGCCCGGGCGCGGATGCGCCGGACCGCGTCTTCGATCTCGCGGACGGCGAGAAGCGGCTCGCCCTCGCAGGCCCGGCCGAACGTGACGAGCGTGCCGCCCGCCTCCAGGTGCGCCGCCGCGACGTCGGCGATCTCCTCCGGCGAGGGGTGAAAGGCGGCGGGCTCGGTCGGCGTCGCGTCGCGGTCGTCGCGGAGGGCGATGAACGTCGCGGCCCGCTCGTTCTGGGGCGCGCCGACCGGGAGTGCGCAGTCGTCCCGCCCCATGAACGCGTTCGCCGCGGCACGGCACGCGTAATCGCGCGCGCAGCGGGCAAGCTGACGGAGCTCGCGGTTCGCGGCCCGGGCGCGCAGCGTCGCGCTCACGCGCGCCGCGAGATCGGTCGGCGCGCTCGCTCCCGGCCGGCCGTCGAGCGATGCCGCCGCCGCGACGAGCTCGCCGTGCTCGTCGGCGCCGACGGCCACGTACGCGCGTGGCGCGAGCGGTTGGTCCTGGCCCGCTTCGGCGTAGGCGGGAAGGGCGAGACGGAGCCAGCCCGGCGGGAGCACCGCGGCGACCGCGAACCGCGCGGCGCCGAGACGGCGAAGGCGACCGCCGTGGTCGAGGCCCTCGGCCTCGCGTCCCGACAGCGGCACGATCGCGGCTTCGGCGGGGAGGGGGATCGCATCGTGGAACGGGCCGGTCGTGACGCCGTCGAACGACGCAGCCGCCCAGTCCGACGCGACGACGACACGACCGGAGCGGTCGCTGTGGACGGCGCATATCACCGTCCGAGGATAGGTCGGGTCCGCGAGGCTAGGTCAGGCCGATCAGGTGAGGCCGAGGCAGTTGACGAACTGGCCGCTGAGCTTGCACTCCCAGTGGACGTGGGGGCCGGTGGTCACGCCAGTGAGCCCGATGGCGGCGATGATCTGGCCGCGCGCGACGACCTGGCCGGGACTCACGAAGACGTTGCTCGTGTGGTAGTAGCAGGTCTCAAGACCCTCGGCGTGCTTCACGCAGACGCGCAGCCCGCCGACCGCGACCCAGCCGGCCGCCGACACGAGACCGTCCTCGGACGCTCCGATGCCGGTGCCATACGGGGCGGCGACGTCGACCCCGGTGTGGCCCCACCAGAAGTATTGCGTGATGCGGCCCGCGACGGGGAGCGCGAGCCTGCCCGAGATCGAGGCGGGTGGCTGCGGCAGCGGCCGGGCGGCCACGATCGGCCGCTCGGGCTCCTTCAGGGAGGGAAGCTCCGCGCCGCGCACGAAAATGAGCTGGCCGGGAGCAAAATGCTCCGGCTCGAAGTAGAGACGGTTGTACGACATGATCACGCTCTGGTCGACCTTGAATCGCGCGGCGACGGATTCATACGTGTCGCCCTGCGCGACCGTGTAGAGGGCACCCTCGCCCGGCGGGATCCGCAGACCGCTGTTGATCCGCAGCGCCTTCGCGGCGTCGGCCTCGGTGATGCCGTTCGCGAAGGCGAGCGCCTCGACCGAGACGTCGTAGAAGTTCGCGATCGTCGCGAGCGTGTCGCCCTTGTTGACGATGTAGTCCTGGATCGGGTGCGTGCCCGCCGCGATCGCTGTCTGGGGGCTGCGCCCCGTGGTGATGACGCCGCGCGCGAGCGGTTGCGCGCGGACCGCGTCCGGCGACGCTGCCACGACGGTCGCGTCCGGCGCGATCGAGACGCCGGTCGACGCGCGCGACGCGGATGTCGCGGCGAACGGGAGCGACAGCACGAGCACCGCGACCGACGTGTTGAGGGCGAGGCGAAGTCCGCGAACGCCGACGAGATCGGCGAGGTACAGGGAGCCGGCATCGACGGAACGAACGGCGAGCGAACGGACGCGCCGACCGGTGTGCTGGAGCCGCTGACCGAGGAGGAGAACGTTGCGCTGGACGATCCGCCGCGGGGAAGGCGTAGCCTGAGAGCGGCGGGTAGGCGTTCCCGTTCCCAAGGTCCCTCCCTCAATTTCAATGCGGCCCTTCGTGGCCTGGCGCGCGCGGCCCTCAGTTCCGCTCGCGCCTCGATCACTCTCTCGATCGATCCGCCCCAGCACCACTGGGCATGTACGAATTGCGAACTAAGAGTGCTGGGAGGGCCACACCGTAGCCCGCGCGCGACGATCGTGTCAACCACGCAACGGGGGGACAAAGGTACCGAAACGAGTCTGATCGACTCGGTTTGCTCGGTCAGGAAGGCGTGCCTAGGCTAGGCGTTCCGTGCCCGACTACAGCCTGTCCTATTTCTACGTACTCACGTTCTTCGTCGTCGGGGCCGTCTTCGTAACCGTTCTGCTAACGATCGCTCGGCTGGTCGCGCCGAAGAAGATCACTCCCGAAAAGCTCCGCACCTACGAGTCTGGCGAGGAGCCGATCGGCCAGGCCTGGGCCCGGTACCCCACGCACTTCTACGTCTTCGCGCTGCTCTTCGTCGTCTTCGACGTCGAGGTCATCTTTCTGTTCCCGTGGGCCGTGCTGTTCCGCGCGCTCGGCGGCCCGGGCCTCGTCGAGATGGCGGTCTTCATCGCCATCCTCGCGGTCGGTCTCTACTACGCGTGGAAGAAGGACGCGCTCAATTGGTACTGAGCTCTCCGCGGCCGACCGTCGACCTCGCAGCGGTTCGCGCCGACGTCGCGACGAGGCTCGGCGAGAAGGCGCGCGCGTCGACCCTTGACGACATGCTCGTCCTCGACGTCGATCGCGCGCACCTCGTCGAGGTCGCTCGGTTCGTCCGCGACGATCCCCTCACACGGTGCGACCTGTACTCGGTGAATGCCGGCGTCGACACCGGCAGCGAGCTTCGTTCGGTCACCTTCGTGCGGGGCACCGTGACGAAGGTCTTCGTGATGCTGCGCACGGCCTGCACCGAGCTCGACCCGCACGTTCCCTCGCTCAGCGGTGTGTGGGAGGGCGCGAACTGGTGCGAGCGCGAGACCTACGACATGTTCGGCATTGAGTTCGACGGGCACCCCGACCTTCGGCGCATCTTCCTCGAGGAATCGTTCCCGGGACACCCGCTGCGCAAATCGTTCCTCCCGCCACGTAGCGACGCTCGGGGCGGGTAGTGAGCGACGAGCGAACTCCGTCAGCCCTGAGCGCGTCTCGGGCGCAGCCCGAGATCGAACGAGGGGGCTGACGGTGCCCGTCGGCCCGTTCGGCCTCGACCCGCTCGTCTGGCTGCCCATCCGGCTGCTCATCGCCGTGGGGCTCGCGCTCTTCCTCATCCTGAACGGCGCGCTCCTGCAGATCTACCTCGAGCGGAAGATCCAGGCGGCGATGCAGGACCGCATCGGCCCCTATCACGTAGGGCCGTTCGGGCTCCTCCAGACCTTCGCCGACGCGATAAAGCTCATCGCGAAGGAGGACGTCCGCGCGCGCCTCACCGACCCGTACTTCTTCATCGCGGCGCCCGCGCTCGTCTTCACGCCGATGCTCGCGTCGTGGGCGGTGCTCCCGTTCGCGCACGACGTGGTCGGCGCCGACCTCAACATCGGCCTTCTGTACCTCACGACGCTCGGCTCGATGACGGTCCTCGGGATCGTCATCGCCGGATGGGCCTCGAACAACAAGTACGCGATCGTCGGGGGTCTGCGCTCGGCCGGGCAGCTCATCTCCTACGAGGTCCCGCAGATCCTCGCGCTCGTCTCGGTCGTCCTCGTCGTCGGCTCGCTGTCGATGGTCGACATCACCCGCTCGCAGGCCGGCCCGCTCGTGAACGTGCTCGTGCTGCCGTTCTCGTTCGCCCTGTACTTCATCTCGGCCCTCGCCGAGACGAACCGCACGCCGTTCGATCTTCCCGAGGCCGAGTCCGAGCTCGTCGCGGGGTGGCTCACCGAGTACTCGGGGATGCGCTGGGGCACGATGCTCGCGCTCTCGGAGTACGGCGAGGTCACGGTCGTCTGCTCGATCATGACCACACTCTGGTTCGGCGGCTGGCAGGGACCCGGCGTGGATGTCGCCCCGCTGCTCGGCGTCCTCTGGTTCACCCTCAAGGTCTACGCGTTCGTCCTCATCTTCATGTGGATCCGGGCGACGCTTCCGCGGATGCGGATCGATCAGCTCATGAGCTTCTGCTGGAAAGGCCTCATCCCGCTGGCCCTGCTCAACATCCTGCTCGTCGCCGTCCTCCTCATGGCGTTCCCGGACACGAGGATCCCGGTCGCGATCGCGAGCTGGGCGCTTCTTCTCGGCTTCGTCGCGGGCGTCCCATACGTGCAGCGGCGGCGGCTCGCGACCCTGCGGGCGCGCGCCCGCGCCGGCCAGGTACCGGCCCACGCCGCGAAGGCGGGCTGATGACCCTCGACTTCGTCGAGCCGGTCGTCTTCGGCGTGCTCGCCGCGGGCGTCATCGTCGCCGGCGCTGCCGTCGTCCTGATCAACCGCATCACCGCCGCCGCGCTCCTCATGGCGTTCACGTTCCTCTGCATGGCGGGGATGTTCGTTCTGCTCGGCGCGGAGACGATCGCCGCGTTCCAGGTCCTCATCTACGTCGGGGCCATCACCGTCCTCATCCTCTACGGCGTGATGTTCACGCCGCAGGCCGATCGCCCGTACGCGCTCTTCTTCCAGAAGCAGACGCCGCTCGCCGGCGTCGTGGTGGCCGCGGCCGCGATCCCCGTGCTGCTCCTCTCCTTCAGCTTCGTCGGCGCCGTGCCCAAGCCTGGAGGGGACGACCTACCCGCCCTCGCGACGAGCGTCTTCGTCGATTTCGCGTTCCCCTTCGAGGTCGCCTCGGTCCTCCTGCTCGCCGCGATGGTCGGGGCGATCGTCCTCGTGAAGCGGGACGAGGACAGCGAGGCGCGACGGTGAGTGTCCCGCTCGGAGCCTTCATCGCGGTGTCGGCGACCCTCTTCTTCATCGGGACCGCGGGTGTGCTCGTCCGCCGGAACGCCGTCGTCATCCTCATGTGCGTCGAGCTCATGCTGAACGCGGCGAACCTCGCGCTTGTCGCGTTCTCGCGGCGCTACGGAGCGGTCGACGAGCGGGGGAGCGTGTTCGTCGTGTTCGTCTTCGTCATCGCCGCGGCTGAGGTCGCGGTCGGTCTCGCCATCGTCCTGTCGGCGTATCGCAATCGCCCGACCGTCGACGTCGACGAGATCAGAGCGATGAAGGGCTAGGAGATGATCGAGCACGTCTGGCTCATCCCGGCCTTCCCGCTCGCCGCGTTCCTCGTGAACGGTCTCTTCGGCCGCCGCTGGCTGGGGCATCTGACCGGCCTCATCGGCTCGGCGGCGATCGGCGCGTCGGCCATCGTCGCGATCGGCGTGTTCTTCGAGGTCCTGGCGGGACACAGCCGCACCATCGTTCCTCTCACGATCGCGGGGATTCGCTACCAGTGGATCGCGGTCGGCGACTTCAGCGTGGACGTCTCGGCGCTCGTCGATCCGCTCTCGGCGGTGATGATGCTCGTCGTCACCGTCGTCAGCTTCCTCATCTTCGTCTACTCGAATGGCTACATGGCGCACGACCACGGCTTCTATCGCTTCTTCACGTGGCTCTCGCTCTTCGTGTTCGCGATGCTCATCCTCGTCATGGCCGACAACTACCTTCTGCTCTTCGTCGGCTGGGAGGGCGTCGGCCTCTGCAGCTATCTCCTCATCGGGTACTGGTTCGAACGACCCGAGCCGTACTTCGCGGCGAAGAAGGCGTTCGTGATGAACCGGATCGGGGACTGGGGATACACGATCGGCATCATCGTGATCTTCCTCGTCTTCGGGTCGTTGAACTTCGGCGACGTCTTCCGGCGCCTCGACGAGAGCGCGCCCGAACAGGGCGTGCTCACGCTCATCTGCGTCGCGCTGTTCTTCGGAGCGACCGGAAAGTCCGCCCAGCTGCCGCTCCACTCGTGGCTCCCGGACGCGATGGAAGGCCCGACGCCGGTGTCCGCGCTCATCCACGCGGCGACAATGGTCACCGCGGGCGTCTACCTCGTCGCGCGGTCCACCCCGCTCTTCACCGCGGCGGGATCGGCGCTGACGCTCGTCGCGGTCGTCGGCACCCTCACGGCCATCTTCGCCGCGACGATCGCCCTGGTGCAGGTCGATATCAAGCGGGTCATGGCGTACTCGACCGTCAGCCAGCTCGGCTACATGTTCCTCGCGCTCGGGGTCGGCGCGCCGATCGCCGCGATCTTCCACCTCGCCACGCACGCGTTCTTCAAGGCACTCCTGTTCCTTGGGTCCGGCTCGGTGATCCACGCGATGGACAACGTCCAGGACATGCGGCGCTACGGCGGCCTGCGCCGGAAGCTTCCCTGGACCTACTGGACGATGCTCATCGCGGGGGGCGCGCTCTCGGCGATCCCGCCCCTCGCGGGTTTCTGGTCGAAGGACGAGATCGTGGGCGCGGCGTTCACGAACGGGTATCCGCTCCTCTGGGGGGTGGGCGTTCTCACGGGCGCGCTCACCGCGTTCTACGTGACGCGGGCCCTCTGGCTCACGTTCCACGGCGAGCCTCGCGACCACCACCTCTACGAGCACGCGCACGAGTCGCCGCCGGTGATGGTCCTCCCGCTCGCGGCGCTCGCCGTCGGGAGCGCGCTCGTGGGCTTCATCGGCGTGCCGCCGGAGGGGGGGTTCATCCACGGCTTCTTGAAGCCGGCGCTCGAGGCACGCGGCGGCGAGGTCGCGGAGGCCACGAGGTCGCCGGCGCTGGTGACCGCCCTCGGCCTGCCGGCCACGAGCGTCGCCGCCGGGCTCATCGGCATCGCGATCGCGCTCTCGATGTACGTGCGGCACCGGCCGGATCCGGCCGCCGTCGCGCGCGCCGCCGGCGCCTACTACCGCATCCTCGTGAACAAGTACTACGTCGACGAGCTCTACGACCATCGCTTCGTCGATCTCGCTCGCGCGTTCGCGGGCGCCGCGTGGGCGTTCGACATCCACATCATCGACGGGCTCGCCAACCGTCTCGGCTGGCTCCTCTCGCTCAGCGGTACAGGGCTGCGCCGCCTGCAGACGGGCGTCGTCGGCAACTACGCGCTCTCGATCGTGGCCGGTCTCCTCCTGGTCCTCGGCGCCTACGGCGCGTACGCGGCCGGGGTCATCAAGCCATGACCCACCTGCTGACGCTGCTCATCGTCATCCCGCTCGCCGGACTGGTGCCGCTCGTCATCTTCCGCCGCGACGACCGTGCGGTGAAGCAGGTAGCGATCACGACGACGGCCGTCGAGCTGGCGCTCTCGCTCTGGATGCTGGCGCAGTTCCACATCGGGGAGGCCGATTTCCAGCTCGTCGAGCGGATCGACTGGCTGCCGAGCCTCGGGATCCGCTACTTCGTGGGCGTCGACGGCATCTCGGTCCTCCTCGTCCCGATGACGACGCTGCTCACGTTCATCTCGGTCCTCTACTCGAGCGGCGGGGCCATCAAGATGCGCCTCGCGGAGTACATGACCGCGTTCCTGCTGCTCGAGGTCGGGATGGTCGGCGTGTTCCTCGCGCTCGACCTCTTCCTCTTTTACGTGTTCTTCGAGCTGATGCTCGTGCCGATGTATCTCATCATCGGCATCTGGGGCGGCCCGCGGCGCATCTACTCGACGCTCAAGTTCGTCCTCTTCACGCTCGCGGGATCGCTGCTCATGCTCGTGGGGATCGTCGCGGTGTACCTCGCGTCCGGCGACGCCGGATCCCGGACGCTCTCGCTGCCCGAGCTCATCGAGGCGCGCGGGAGCTTCTCGGCGGACTTCCAGTTCTGGGTGTTCCTCGCGTTCGGGCTCGCGTTCGCGATCAAGCTCCCGATGGTCCCGTTCCACACCTGGCTGCCCGACGCTCACGTCGAAGCCCCGACCGCGGGCTCGATCGTCCTCGCGGGCGTGCTGCTGAAGGCCGGCGGGTACGGCTTCCTGCGCTTCGCGCTGCCGCTGTTCCCGTTCGGCGTGCAGGCGTGGCTCCCCGCGATGATACTGCTCTCGGTCGTCGCGATCCTCTACGGCGCCGTCGTGTCGGCCGTGCAAAAGGACCTCAAGAAGCTCGTCGCGTACTCATCCGTGGCGCACATGGGCTTCGTGACGCTCGGCATCTTCGTGCTGAACCAGCAGGGCGGCGTCGGCGCGGTCCTCCAGATGCTCAACCACGGCTTCGTCACCGGCGCGCTCTTCCTCTTCGTGGGGATCCAATACGAGAAGACGCACCGGCGGATGATCGCGGACCTCGGCGGGCTCGCGAACATCTGGCCCGTCTACACGACACTGTTCGGCGTCTTCGTGCTCGCCTCGCTCGGCCTGCCTGGCCTCAACGGGTTCGTCGGCGAGTTCCTTGTCCTGCTCGGCACGTTCCGCTTCCCCGGCGTGCCCCTCGGCGGCCTGTTCTGGGGACCACTCGCCGCGATCGGCGTGATCCTCGCCGCGGTCTATCTCCTCTGGATGTTCCAGCGGGTCATGTACGGCCCGATCCGTGAGTCCTATCGCCTGCTTCCGGACATGACCCGGCTCGAGCTCGCCTGCGCGATCCCGCTCCTCGTGCTGACGGTCGTGCTCGGCGTCGTGCCGCAGCCGTTCATCGCGATCATCGAGCCGTCCCTCGATCGCGTCGTGCGCCTCGCGACCGATCCCGGCCTCATCCTGATGGCCGCGCGATGAACGAGCGACGAGCGGTTGACCCGCGACGAGCGAGTCGACCAGCCCTGAGCACGTCTCCGCGGCAAAGCCGCGAGATTGAATTGAGCCGATGAACGAGCGACGAGCGGTTGACCCGCGACGAGCGAGTCGACCAGCCCTGAGCACGTCTCCGCGGCCAAGCGGCGAGATTGAGCAGGGAACGAAGTGACCGACGTCGCGGCGGTCTATCCCGAGATCATCGTGACGATCGTCGCGTGCCTCGTCCTCGTCGGGGACACGGCGCTCGGCCGGCGTCGCGCCACGGCGGCCCTGCCCGCGATCACCGTCGCGGGCCTCGCCCTCGCGATCGTCGCGACCGTCACCGTCGTCCCGCTGGGTCACTACTTCCGCGGGTTCGTGGTCGTCGACGCGTTCACCGGCTTCTTCCGCGCGGTCTTCCTGCTGCTGGCGATCTTTGCGACGCTCGTCTCGCCGGAGTACCTCGAGCGCCGCCGGATCCCGGCGGGCGAGTACTACGCGACGATCTGCTTCTCCACCGTCGGCGCCATGACGATCGCGCTGTCGTCGGATCTCATCACGCTCTTCGTCGGCCTCGAGCTGATGACGATCCCGATATACGTGCTCGCGGGGATCCAGCGCGGCGACCGGTACTCGAACGAGGCGGCGCTCAAGTACTTCCTTCTCGGCGCGTTCAGCTCCGCGCTCCTGCTCTACGGCTTCGCCTGGCTCTACGGGGTGACACGGGCGACCGACTTCGCGGCGATCGCGTCGTACCTCGTCGCGAACGGCGTCGCGAGCGGGCCGACCATCGTCGCCCTCGCCCTCGTCACGGTCGGCCTCGGCTTCAAGGCGGCGGTCGTCCCGTTCCACCAGTGGACCCCCGATGCCTACGAGGGCGCGCCGACGCCGGCGACGGCGTTCATGTCGGTCGGGCCCAAGGCCGCGGCGTTCGCGGCGATCCTGCGCGTGCTCGTCGGCGCGCTCGGCCCGCTCGCCGTCGACTGGAGCATCGTCATCGCGGTCCTCGCCGCCGTGACGATGACCGCGGGCAACGTGGTCGCCCTCGCGCAGGGCAACACGAAACGGATGCTCGCGTACTCGAGCATCGCGCACACCGGCTACATCCTCGCCGCGGTCGCGGCCTCGCGCGCCGGGGTGAGCGCCGGAGCCGCCGTCCTCTTCTACCTGTTCGCCTACGGCCTCATGAACCTCGGCGCCTTCGCGTGCCTGCTCTACGTCGACCTCGACGGCACGCGCGGCGCGAGCCTCGACGAGCTGAACGGGTTCGCTCGGCGCGAGCCGCTCGGCGCGCTCGCGTTCGCCGTGTTCCTCGTCTCGCTCACCGGCATCCCGCCGACGATCGGCTTCATCGCCAAGTTCTACGTCATCCAGCCGGTCCTGGACGCCGGCCTTGCCTGGCTCGCCGTCGTCATCGCGTTGAACGCGGTCCTCGCGGCCTTCTATTACTTACGCGTGGTCGTGCGCATGTACATGTACGACCCCGAGGGCGCCGTGCCGCGCCTGGTCAGTCCGCGGCTGCTGTCCACGAGCCTGGGCGTCGCGAGCGCCGCGGTCGTCATCCTGGGGATCGTCCCGAACTCGCTGCTCGAGTGGGCGCAGCGCGCCGCTCAGCCGCTGGTGCGCTAGCTCGACCGGCGCAGCGTCGCGGGTCCTGTCCCGGCTCCGCCGGTCTCTCGCTCCGCGCACCCTACCCGCCCCGCACCTTCGCGCCAGACCACCTCGCTCTGGCGGGTCCTGGGCACCCGCGCGTCGCGAGAGACCAGCTGTGCCGTGCCACCCGCGATCGTGCGGCGGTCGCGCGGTCGCGTCTTAGCGGATCAGCGGTCGCGGCGTGATGGAAGGAGCCGCTCGCCGAGAAATCCCGCGGCGAGACCGATGACGGCGGCGATCGCGAGCGGGGCGAGGATCTCAGGCACGCGCAGCGCGAGCAGGCCGAACTCGGAGATCGGCGCGGTCTGCGGCCGAAAGGCCTGGTGCAGCTGGGTGGCGATGATCGAGCCAACGAGCAACGAGAACAGCAGCGCGGTCGGCGCGGCGATCACGCCCATCCGACCGGCGATGAGCCCGGCGCAGAAGAGGATCGCCGCAGCGACGCTCAGGCCGATGGCAGGTGGCACGGGGAGCGGCTCGGTGAGCGCCCACCAGAACGCGAGCCCGGTCGTCGTCGCGACGACCGAGGCGAAGAGCCGCGCCCAGCTCATGGCGACGCGGCGATCGCGCGCCTGCGGATGGTCGCGCCCAGCGCTCCCGCGAGGGCACCCAGCACCGCGTACGGAACGATCGCGACGAGCAGAGCGGTCTCGGAACGCAGGAGGTCTCCCAGGACGAGGCCGCGTTCGGCGCCGAGAGCGGCGCGCGACCAGAGCCCGTAGAGCGCCGCGCCGAGCACGACCGAGAGCGCTCCCG
>Ga0209161_10003872_pt1 | contig 11961 bp, 10 predicted proteins | sample GraSoiAngelo_155_FD_186169 | JGI IMG/M metagenome (GOLD analysis project Ga0209161, IMG submission 186169) | Grasslands soil microbial communities from the Angelo Coastal Reserve, California, USA - 14_1009_13_30cm (SPAdes) (version 2) | ecosystem: Environmental > Terrestrial > Soil > Grasslands...
TAAAACGGCCTCGGGAGTTGTAGACAACGTTCTGCAAGAGGCTGACGGCGACTACCACGTACGACTAGCCCTCGACTCTCAATACAGCAATCTCACCAACGCCGGAAACCAGCACCAGTACGGCGATCTAGTCGTAGAGATAATCTGTGCACTGCCCGTAACCCAGCCCGATGCCGTATCGGCCTGCCAGAACTACACAAACAACATCACAGTACCCAGCATCAATGATCACATCACTGTCACCGGACCCTACGTCCTGGACACGAACCACTACAACTGGGCCGAGATCCACCCGGTCTACACTCTTACGGTATCTTGACATGGCGACAGGGTGAATCTTGCGAAAAATCCTCACTATTTTCCGCAACAAGAGTAGGCTATGGTTATTAGCCCTAATCCAAGAATAGAAGACAACCATGTCCAAGTTCATAATGTCACTGGGAGACGGCGCGTATGAGGTTCTTCAACTGGAGGCTACGCGAAGATGGATCTCAGTACAGGAACTGTTGAGAGCTGTAATTATTCCCGAATGGGTAGGACAATACTCGGATGCTCAGAAGGCACTAGTCCGACACATGGAACACCCGCTAATCCCGATCAAGATATGCCAGTCTTGCCACAAGTCGATACTCGATGGAGAAACATGGCGCCTCAGATATGATGACAAGGCGGGAAGGATGGAACCCCTCCACGAAAAGTGCTGGCATTCGCTCTCTTGAAGGTTAGAGGCAGCTTTTCCAGAAGCTCCTCAGAGCTGTCGGCCCTGAAAGCCGCAAGTATGTCGAATGTTCCAGGTATGACGTGTGCCTCTGCAAAGTTCGGGATGGTCCTCAATTTACGCAGTCCGTTGAGAAGATAGGCAGCATCAACGGAATCACGGCCAGCGAGACCCTCATATCATACAGCCTGCCCGGAAGAACCGAAAGGTTCTAGACCCGAACCAGCGGACTCTCCAGAAACCTCCTTTTTCTCTCGACCAAGACCAGCGAATGCCCTAGACGAGTATCCGGGCCGGCATCTTCTGATTGCCCACCTTCTCGCTCGTGAAAACCTCATTGGATACGCTGGAAACGCTAAACGTACCTAAAGTCACTGCCCCCGGTGTGGCATTGAATTGGATCGGACAAGCTTCTGAGGATAGTATTGCGATTGGCGCCTGACAATTGGATCTGTCAGGGCGATCATTAGGGTCGCCAATGTAGATCCTTCGAACTCGATGGGGCTACAGAAATTTTTGCATTTTCGATGACGATGTTGTTGAAAATTTGGGGAATCCACAATCGTTCTGGAATTTGTGTTCACTCCTAAACACAACCTATTTCCGGTTATGAGTAGAGATAGTATCAGATTGCGATTTCCATACCCCCTTGACGATTGCGAATGCGGACACTACAGGATCGACCACGACGCCAAGACAAGTTCCAGCGAGATGAAGTGTAACGCGTGTACGTGCCCCGGGTTCAGTCTGAAGTTATCGGACTACGAAGGAACCGAGGTGGAGATCCAGGCATGGAAGAGAGAGTCGGAAGCGACGCTTTCAGAAAAAACGTCCGGGTCAAATGTCCAGAGTGCGACTGGGCCGCACAAGCCACCAGCCTAGGTGGCACTGGAACTACCTTCTACAATACCCGCGTGAGCTAGGTCAAGATCCCGGTATCAGCGATAGGGCTGTATCGGTTCTGAGAATGCGGAGCTACCAATCCGGCGAGATTCTTGTCTAATACGGTAAGTGCAAGATCGGGGCATCAATAGAATCGACTATTGCAATGACAGTACGTATGCTCCCAAGGATGGCCTGGAAAATTTCCGACATAGACTTATCGTAGTCTCTCTTCTATGGAAGGCCTTTCTGTTCATCCCATAGGCTGCCTAGCTCGGGGCTCCCCTCCTCGCCGTGGCGGTTGCGGCTGGATACGCTAGCCCAGATCGCTGTTGCAATCTATGCTTTCTTCTGAGTCTGTTCGGTAGTCGCCCACGTCGCTAGGCGATAAACCCAGACAAACACGGCGTTCACATACCAGGAAAAAAGGGGGGTGGGGGGGTTTCCGGTTCGGTGAGCTACTAGCGACTCTCGCTTGTCGTAGGGTTCCAGGCGATCAGGGTCTCGTTGGCTGTTATTCCGTTGATGCTGCCGATCTTGTCGACGGAGGTTTCCAAGACTTCTTTGGGGTTATGGCCACGGAACGCTGCCACGATATCGAACTCTCCGGGGATGACGTTGGCCTCGAGAAAGTTCGGGAAGCTCTTCAGCTTGTGAAGAATCTCACTGATCGTTCCCTTCACCTTCATCAATGAGAAGGCGATGGGCTGTTCCCGTTCTCCCTCGTGAGGGCTCGACACGTGCTGGAGTGATAGGCCTGTCTGGGTAGCCGTTACATCGTCGATCTCTCTGATCTTCTCGACGGCGTTGAATGCTTTCTCTGGATCATTTGTTCTCAGCTTGATCACAACGTCGAACCTACCCGTTACCGGGGTGACGGATTCAACGTTGGTAATGTGCTTCAGCTGAGAAATGGCCTGGTGCATTCTGCTCTTGATGTTCACGAAGACCAAACTTGTCTGCTCAGACTTTGCCGACATTTTTCCACCGAGGGAATGGCAATAATAAAGTTCTATCTTTTGGAATCGTTACCGGAAAGATTGAGAAACAGTAACGCCAGGCATTAGCCTGCGAAAAAGCAGCCATGCAAGTTTCGGCTAGCACAGGGAATCGCAGCTGGTGGCTGCGTTTCGATACTCCGTTGGGGTCCAGTGCATGTTAGAGTTTTTCCACCACAATATTGGCGCATTCCTTACACATGAAGCACTTTCCACCCCAACGCCAAGTTATCTCGTGGGTTGTGACCTTGCCGCACGTCCAGCACCATACTGATAGATAGCGGGCGAAGAAGTGGGCATTCCTCTCCAAGGAAGGCATGACTGACAGCCAAAAATTGAGATCACTTAACTGATAGAGTAGCGCGCAACTTCAGCGAATCTTCCGTGGTTCATGCTGTTCTGACATGTGTGCAAAGGCTAGCCCTTAGCTTACATCCTAACGACTCCCGCTGGAACCATGTAGTTTCGAAAGCCCAAGAAGTGGAACGAGAGAGATTAGGCGTCTACTTGTGTCGTAAGCACTGCCAGCCTATCGGTAGGAACGAGGGCGGATTCGAAGAAAATAGCCTGGGTCTTTCAGATAGTCCTTGTAGTAAAACGGGTAATCTCTGAACTCACCGCATCTGTTGCAGACATAGACCTTGGTAAGAAATGTCCATATGAAGTAGGGTGCCCGCATCTTCGCCGCTCGGAACCGCCATCATCCGCATAAAGCGGGAATCGCGTACCAAGTCTAAGCCTACAACGCGGGCAAAACGTATTTACTCTTTCAAACTATTAAGTTTAGCTCCGGGGACGTTCGTTATCTATTCTTTCTGGAAGGAATCGAGCTTTTCCACCACGATTTCCCCACAGTCTCGACACAAGTAGCATCTGCCACCGAACCGCCAAGTCACCTCATGAGTGGTAGCTTTTCCGCAAGTCCAGCACCGTATCTTCCTCTTGGCTTCCGAGCCTCGTGATTCGAACGTTTCTTCTCTCTCCTTGGCATTATATGGTGAATCCTCAGAATCACAGAGGTACCCACGGATACCAGCGTGCATTTAAGACGATCTGACCATGAGCCGGCTCCAGCTTGCCGAGGCAATCTGTTGATACAATTTTTGACCCATGGGGCTGGTCAGCTTGATGGAAGGTGATGTCCCGCAACCACGACCAGTGTGACGGCTGTACCGACCAGTTATGGAACGCTGACGCAATGCCCGCCCGTTCCACCCGGATACCCAGCACCATATTGGTAGGAAGCGGGCGAAGAACTCAGGTTACGTTCCATTGAAGGCAAGGTCAAGGTGTCAGAGACTTCTTGAGGCTATGTTTGAGAGACTGAGGTGAAAGTAGAGACTAGTTGTCGCAAGTCTCTATTTCATATCACGATTCAGGAAGCGTTTTCTCGAATTCTTCATGGTCGAACCTCTCTTCTTCTTCGGAGCAGGCGCTTCGAGACCCTTTGCCATTCCCACTATGAAGGAGATGGTTACTCAGTTTAGAAAGGAATTGTCTGAGAGCAAGTCGTTGGGTATAGATGAAGAGGTTAGACTGTATGATGTGAACGCGAGTCCTGCGTCACCGGATCCGTCTTTCTTGAGTGCGTATCCAATCAGGTATGATGACTGCACGGATTAGCTGTTGGACGCTGATTCCCTTCCGTTCAGCGATTCGGCTGAGTTCGGCGTAGATTTCCTGGCCGAGTGTTTGCATGTGCTTGGCTGTCGGCATCTAAGATGGCCTACTTCTGGGGTGGTCCGAACGGTGGTGGCGGCGTAGGCTGTGGCTGAGATTTTCCCTTGAAATACCGTTCAAGGATCCATCTGAGGACTCCAAACACTACCACGAAGCCAATTACATAGTAGACTATCGTTACGACTGCGCCAACCCAGTCAGAGCCGTAGACATTTAACTCCGTATCAACACGGTCTTGCGCTCGCAGAACTGCGAGAGTAAGCAACCCCGCCCAAACAGTAACCTTGTCTTTGAGATCCATATTCCCGAAATTCTTCGGAGGCTACTTAGCGCTTTCACGTCTTGAGGTTGAAGGGTGGCTGTGGGAAGTTCTCAACCTCGGCGTCGACTCCCCCGCGAGCGTCCCAAATGGTCCACGTTTTTAGTGACCACAAGACCTATCGCTGAAACACAGGATGCCGCAGGAAGTGTCTGAGATCGTCAATGGTTAGACCTCGCGGCTGTCTGACTTGCGACGAAGCTAATCAGTCAAGTCCAACATTGCGGTTTAGCTTTCTTTCCGAATATAGCGGACTACATCCATTTATATCCGATACGTTTCAGGAATAAATAGTGGGGCAGACGTTTTGCAGGGCCCCATGAACGAAGCGGATCTTGACTCAGCGCGAGTAGTATTCCCAACTCTCTCCTCTATTGCGGGTAGCGTACCATGAACACTGGCATTCGCGTAGGAAAAGTTGTGATGTTTCTTCTCGCCGGAGTTCTTCTCTCTTCCATTATGGGTTCGACTCTCTTCTACTGGACTGGTGCGACCGTGCCTCAGTTTCCCGTGGGTTCTGGTTCTTGGAACGCTCGCGTTCCATGTTCCTCGCCATGGATTGTGAGAATTACCGATATTACCGCCAACATGTCTGGGTCAGCATCGCAGACGAGTAGCATCTTCAACCCTGGAAGCCCGAATAAGAGGTGGCTTACGCCCGGCTCCACGCCGCCCGGCTGGGTTTCCCCAGGCCCACCATGCACCGTAACCAACTCTCATGGGACTGTTGCGGTGTTTGTTGAGATTGATGGGGTGAAACGAGGAGGCATTGTCAATGAGGACTGTTCAGGAAGCTACGACGCGATTAACGGCGGGACCTCAAACGGTGGGTCATATTGCGATTCGACTTTCAACATTTACGACCCAGTAGTTGTTCCGAACGATTCTACTTCATGCACAAGCTCTACTGACCATACCTGTTATGGTAAGATTCATTCGGAGATTGATCATGATTGGAAGGCCGCACACTACTGTGGATCCTCCACGACTTGTGACGATGTTGCGTTGGGTTCTCAGACTACAACCTCGACGCTCATAGATGTTCAGGGCTTCGTCTACTGGGACCCAGATCATCTCACCGCGCAATGGCATAGCTTTAACGGGTGGGAGATTCATCCATTGACAGCGTGGCGTCAGCACGAAACAAACCAGGCGCCAGACTTTAGTATCTCATCTAACCCCTCCTCACTTTCGGTTCCACCGGGGGAATCTGGCACCTCTACGATCACACTCACTAGCCTGGGATCTTTCGCTGGAACAGTCACCCTGTCTCCATCCATTTCGCCGAACGGTCCCGCCGTTTCAGTAAATCCTACAAGTGTGACCCTTGTTGCCGGGGGGAGTGGGACCTCAAAACTGACCGTGTCAACATACTCCTCAACGCCGCTCGGAGACTACACTGTGACTGTGGCCGGAAAGAGTGGCTCCCTCTCTCATTCTAGTGTCGTCATGGTTTCAGTTAGATTTGCGCCCGATTTCTCTATCGCCGCCAATCCCTCCTCAATCACTATCTCGCAGAGTTCGTCTGGAACCTCCAACCTGACTCTGACGAGCATGAATGGATTCAGCGGAACCGTAAACCTCTCGGCAACAGTGTCGCCTTCCGGTCCAAAGACCTCCTTGACCCCTACCTCAGTCACATTAGTGTCTGGCGGTTCAACGAACCCCGTTCTTACCGTTAAGGCATTGAAGAAGACGCCTATCGGCAATTATGTTGTTACGGTCACCGCGACGAGCGGGACACTGTCCCACTCCATCACTATTTCGGTCAGCGTCACCTAACCCTATAACACGTGGGTCCTGAATCTAGCTGGTGTTTGGGCCTAGGCGGGTCTCAAGAAGTGGGACAGGTTTTTGATCGAGTCTACAGTTTGCTTCCGATCTGAGTCTTCTGAAGACTTCGACGAGGACCTTGGTTTATGACGGGTAGAAATCATTCCTCAGAGTCAGCTGAGCTGAGTCCAACCACGATGGGCAATTGGTAGCTACAGCTGACGCATTGGTTGTTCTCGTCTAGGTTCCACCCGGTAATATCGAATCCGTAGCGTTTGATGGCTATGGAGTTACACTCGGGGCAGTAGGTGTGCTCCCAAGGATGACCGGGAACATTTCCCACGTAGACGTATCGTAGTCTTGCTTCTATGGAAGACTTTTCTCTTCATCCCATAGGCTGCCGAGCTTGTCCACTGCGACTCCGAATGCTTTCAGCTTGTCACTTGTCGCCGGGTAGATCTAGGGGAGCGGTTTGTCTTGCCAGCGGCAGGTTTCTCATCAAGATTTCCTGTCTCGAGTCAAGAACAGGTGGAGTGTATCGTGTTGCAGTAGAGAATGAGGCCGACGTAGTACGTGGGGATCCATGCGACGATCGAGCTGATGAGTGCGACAAAGCCGAGAATGTCTCTCTGTTCATCTTTCAAAGGCAGAATTAAGAGGCAGAGAGCTGAGATGAGGGGAAGTAGGAAGGACGACGAGAGAACTGCGAGGATTATCATTCCCGACGGGTCCCGGAAGGAGAGGGACCATTGAGAGATTACAGTTGATAGTAGAGTAATTTCAGCGACTATCCCTGTGCCTCCCACTGCCAGGCCCACTAACGAAGTTGCCTTGAGGAGTCTTCTCAGTTCCAGCCATCTCAGCTTTGGGATTGCAGATTCATCTCTCGAGTAGCTGGAGTACGGGTCTCCGGGCTGTAAAGTCTATCGGGAAAGGTGAGTCGGAAAATTCTATGCAGGTCCTCTAACAATCTTTGGATACTCCGTTGGAAATCCGGGAGAGCTGCACTCTCTGCCCTCGTTTCATGAGTATGGCAGCAGTCTCGGTTCGGCTAAATGCTCCAGCAAGTAGACGACTCGGTCAAAACGCCTCTAGGAAGGGCCTGGTTCTAATTGGCTGAGCAAAGAAAAATCGGGATGTTCGCGGAACTGCCTGCTCCGTTCTACTGCAAGATGAATAGAGTGAAGCCGCTGACCTTCTCGTTGAAGTTGATTCCTGCTCCGAGAACAGTCAGCTCTACTCCTTCATGTATGCCGCCGGGCGGATTCCCGAGTTCACATCCGATCTTCAGAACTGCGTTGAAGACTGGCTGGTCGTGGACCTTCAGCGTTACCTGTATTAGCGCTAGACCTCCTACAAAGTTCGAGGGCAGTCCCTGGACAGAACCGCTTCCGAACGAATGGAACCCGAGCAGCCTCGTGGCCTCCCAGGTGCCGGATGCCCGTACCGTCCCGTCGCTCATCCTGTGGACGAAGGTACCGCTGCCTGTAGCTACCATTGACCGAATGTCGAACGTACCTTGCCCTGCGACTGCTACCGTGTCGCCGTTCGGCGCGCCTACTATGTCGGGACAGGCGCTCGGGGCGAGGCTGCAGAGAGGGTCGACGCCTACCAGGTACTGGTATGTATTGTGACCGCTGTCAGCGAAGGCTGTGGATGGCAGAACCGTTAGCAACAGCGCAGAGAGCAAGAGAAGTAAAGACTTATTCGTCAACATTTTTTCCACAAACAAATATCGCGACACCCGGATTGGTTTTAAGCCTTTTTCTTCCCAATCCAGCCATATACATCCATGTACTGCCGAAGCTATCCCGTTTGATTCTGAGGGTCTGTCCCTGAAACGTGTTTTCAGGGATCAATTAGGCATGGGGTGAAGTGCAAAAAAAAAGGACGGGAATTAGCTTCGAATTAAGTCGCTAGGGCCGTTAGTGATATCCCCGTCTCGGGATGGTTGAACCGGGTCCTAGGCTGGGATTGGGCCGACTATGGCCTTCCCGCCTAGCTCTCGGAAGAGCAGATTGAAGTCTGCCTTGCTTGTCTCCACGAAGACTCCCCAGTTGCCCATAACCGCGACGGTCCAGTCTCCCCCAGAGTAGGCCCATCCCTGCTGAGGAACCCATTTCATCTTGCTCAGCTGGGTGAAGGCGCCTGCGAGAGTGTCGAAGAGCATAGTTACGGTAGCGACGAACTGGGCGGTCATCGCCGCCATGTCGCGCGACATGTCCATGCTCGCCAGATAGTTGACGAGCTTCCCGTCTGGAGCAAATTCTCCAGCCGCAGCAACGCCAGGTATCTTCAAAAGCTCATCTAGAGTTTTCGCCAAATTTCTTTCTCATCTCCAATCTTGTTTGGGTACTATTCTCATCGCGCCCCTCCTCGGCGCTCTGCCTGAAACATGCGTCCTGCGCCAAAAAGAAAAGGGCGACCGATCGGCCCCGAAGGCGGCCCTATACTCGCAGCAGTAAGAATTTAACACTTTAACAGAACGCCGGAAAATTCGGGGTCCGTTAGTGATCCTCCTGATGGCTGGTGCTCAGCCGACCCTCAAATCATGCCAGCCGTGACTTTGGTATAGCAGGCACTAATGTACTTCTTCGTCTGAATAATGGTTTCGTGAGAGGATTAATTGAGAAGAGCTGGCCTGGCAATCGCACTTGCTGTGGTAGCACTGTCGGTTGCTGTTGGTGCGTCCTATTACTACGCGTCCCATAACGGACCTTCGGGTTCGGATCACTCTCAATGCAGCGACCCGGACTCGATATCGAGCCATGTCTACAATTCCTACCGACTCAACATAGTCAAGTCGTGCATGACAGCCTCGGGAATCGTAGACAACGTCATTCAAGAGGCCGACGGCGACTACCATCTACGCCTAGCCCTCGACTCACAATACAGCAATCTCACCAACGCCGGGAACCAGCACCAGTACAATGACCTAGTCGTCGAAATAATCTGCGCACTACCAATAACTCAATCCGATGCAGTGTCAGCCTGTCAGAATTACACAAACAACATCACGATACCCAGCATCAACGACCATATCACAGTCACCGGACCCTACGTCTTAGACACGAATCACTACAACTGGGCCGAGATCCACCCAGTCTACACTCTTGCGATATCTTGACCTTCAGAAATCACATGAAAAGAGCTCAGGGTTGGCACAGAGCAGCTACTTCCCAGGAGATCGATGCAACAGTAACCGAGGCGGTCACAAGTGAATCAGAACATATTTATTTTCAGAAATTAGGTAAATACAGTCTGTGAGCGATAGAGAATGCCTAGCTTTGTAGCGTTGCTGAAAATATCTGGTAAAGTGGAAGGAGGAGCGCAGCGGCTCCAAGCGAACCAGTACATTGACAAGTATCTGCGCGACTCAGACCCGCTGACAATAATCGACACAGTGATAGGCGAGAGCATCAGGCCACTAGCGGAGCCTAGCACATATTCCGCCGTCAAAAGCACAGTCTAGCTGGCTAGTTGATTACTGGTAGGAATCTCTCTTCAGAGACAGCGGAGCTCAGTCCGCCTATGATCGGTAGTTGATAGCCGCAGCTAGCACATCTGTTCTGCTCGTCAAGGTTCCATCCGGTAATGTCGAATCCGTAGCGCTTGATCGCAATGGAATTGCACTCGGGGCAGTAGGTGTGCTCCCAAGGATGGCCTGGTACGTTTCCAACATAGACGTATCGTAGGCCTTCTTCTCTGGCAACTCTGCAATGCTCTTCCAGCGTCTTGACTGGCGTGTGTGGAATATTCATCATCTTGTAGTCTGGATGGAACCTCAGGAAATGGATTGGATAGTCAGGACCCAGATTATCAAATAGCCAGCGGCTTAGCTTCCTAGCGTCTTCTAGCTTGTCTCCTACTTCTGGAATCACTAGGTCTGTGAACTCCATGTGGACCTTGGTCCTGTTTTTGATCTCCAGTATGGTCTGGAAGATAGGTTCAGCGTTCGCAATCCCGATGTATTTCCGGACAAAATTTGTCTCGGCGTTGCCTTTGAAATCAATCGTAATACAGTCTAAGAAATCGTTCATCATTCCGACCGTGTCCGGAGTATCATACCCATTGGAGACGAAGATGTTGATCAAGCCATTCTTCCGTGCCTCAACCCCGACATCGTGCGCGAACTCCATGAATATTGTTGGCTGATTGTACGTATACGCGAGTCCCTGACAGCCATGACTCAAGGCCAATGTGGCAACTTCGGGTGGCATCATATCCGTACCTTCCACCTTCCGCCGCTGGCTTATGTCAAAGTTCTGGCAGTACGAGCAGAGCCAGTTACAGCCAGTCGTGGCTATCGAGAATATTTTCGAGCCAGGCATGTAATGCGTGACCGGTTTCTTCTCGATCGGATCAATATGTCCAGTAATCACCTTCCCATAGACAAGGAGATGGAGTTTGCCACCAATATTCTGTCTGACCCCACAGAGTCCAACCTTTCCTTCGGGAATATTACAGTAGCGAGCGCAGGCTGTGCATCGGACCCTCCCGTCCGCAAGCGGCTGGTACAGCTGTGCTTCTCTTATCATATCACACTACTCTACCGGGCCGAATACAACTTTTCAAACACGACGGCCCATGCGATCATGGGCCAATCAGCTTCAAATCCCTTTCCTTACCTCCTATCCGATAACGCGAGTTGATGGAATGAAGGCATACTCCGGAACCGGCGATAAGGGCGAGACCAGTCTCTACGGCGGGACCCGAGTCGAGAAGGTGGACCCAAGGGTGGAGGCTTACGGGGCGGTTGACGAGCTGAACTCTCAGCTGGGGCTTGCTAGAGCGCATATCAAAGTGAAGAAGTTGGAACAGATTCTGAAGGACATCCAGAGGGATCTCTGGATCCTAGGCGGAGATTTGGCAAGCGAACTGGTGACCGCGAACGTACCTCGAATCACAAAAGAACAACTTGTCAGGATAGAGGGTGTTACCGATGAGCTGAATTCTGGCCTGCCGCAGTTGCGCAGATTCATTCTCCCTGGAGGCAGTGTTCCCGGGGCGGAGCTTCATGTGGCTAGAGCAGTGTGCAGGAGGGCTGAGAGGAGGATCGTGGCTCTCTCGAAAATCGAGTCGATCAACCCTGAGGTGCCTCCTTACATCAACAGACTGTCAAGCATGTTGTTTGTACTTGCCCGAACAGCAAACAAGTTGCAGAGGGTTTCTGAAGAGGAATTTGTCCGAGAGAAATGATGGGCGGACATCAATGAAAGAGGATTGTATCTTCTGTAAGATTGTGCGCAAGGAAGCGGATGCGGTAGTCGTCTATGAAGATTCTCATACGCTGGCCTTTCTAGACATTCATCCGTTGAATCCAGGCCATACGTTAGTGATCCCCAAGGAACACTATGCGAACATGCTGGAAATGCCAAGTGAGGAAGCTGGTCGTGTCTTTTCGTCCGTGCACAAGGTCATGAAAGGTGTTCAGAAAGCCTCGGCTGCTGACGGGATCAGTGTAGGGCAGTCGAATGGTAGGGCCGCTTCACAGGAAATCTTCCACATGCACGTTCACGTTATACCACGGTTTAACCATGAAATGATGAGCGGATTCCCGAATCGCAAACAGACGCACCGAGTAGAACTCG
>Ga0209161_10003885_pt1 | contig 11936 bp, 7 predicted proteins | sample GraSoiAngelo_155_FD_186169 | JGI IMG/M metagenome (GOLD analysis project Ga0209161, IMG submission 186169) | Grasslands soil microbial communities from the Angelo Coastal Reserve, California, USA - 14_1009_13_30cm (SPAdes) (version 2) | ecosystem: Environmental > Terrestrial > Soil > Grasslands ...
GTCGGGCCTGTTGAGGTCGATCTGCCTCTGGATCTCCGACAGGTTCGCCGTGCCGGGGTAGAGCAGACCGTGCGCATAGAGGCGCTGGGAGCCGGCGAGCTTGTTGACGAAGTCTCGCACCCCGACGGTCTGGTCGGCCGTCAGGACCTCGAAGTTGTTCCGGGCCTCGATGACGTTTTTGGGAGGTGTGCCCGGAACGAACACCGGCAGGAATCCCGTGATGTTGCTGAGCAGGCCGACCGTCATCTGGCTCTGCAGGAACAACGACCTGATGAAGGTCACGAGATGAAAAATGTCAGGGCCCATCGGGTCGCCAATGAGCGCCGGGTTCCAGTTTCTCCAGAGACCGCCCGAGGTGTCGATATCGCCGCGCAGAGCGAGCTCGTCGAGCAATGGGACGATCCCGTCGTTCAGAGGGGGATTGAACGGATTCGTATCAAACTCCGCCGCGCCGGGGTATCCCTCCGCGAGGGCCCGCAGCGCGCGATTCGTCGTCGTGTTGCTCTGGCGGATCATGTGGAGCTGGTCGTCGAACACGAAGAGGTCCGACGGTGGGCCGTCCGCCGCGAACGCCTCGGATTCGAACATCGCGGTGGGGCTCACGTTGAAGAAGCGGCCGAAGACCTCGTTCATCGCGAGGAAGGTGGCGGCCATGCCTCCCGTGCTCGCCAGGAACTTTCGGCGGCTCATGCCGAGCTTCTTGGCCGCGCCGTCGGCAAGCTCCTTCGTGCGGGCTTCGACCCGCTGCTGTTCCCGAGTCTGCGGCATCGGCATCCACTCGCCGTTCGACACGATCTGAGTGGGGATCGGTGACGGGAAGGGGTCTGCGTCAGCTCTGGCACACTTTGCCAGCTGCGCGTCACTGAGCCACGTATCGTCTCTGCGATCCTCACGCGACATATTTGATACTCCATTTCTGGGCCCCTGCGGCACCAAGGATGTGCGAAGCAGAAATCGCGGCGAGAGTGCACGAATCGGAGATGTCGAGGGGCGGCGCGCGAGACCGAACCTCACCCGCGTCATTTGCGAGACGACGACTGGTCCGGCCTATCACCCCATCAGCGGCGCAACACTAGACCTGCTCCTCACAGGTTGTCAACGCGGTCTTTCCCGTATGCAGTGACTTCCCGTACGTCCGATGCTAGGGGCCCTACAGCGCGCTGGCAACCGTCCGGAGCACGTTGTCCACGCCGAAAGGTTTCGTCAGCACAAACCGGATCCGGTGCCGCGCGAGCTGCTCCGCGTCCAATTGATCACCCCAGCCCGCAATCAAGCCAACCGGCACCGTCGGGAAGCGGTCCCGACAAGCTGCCGCCACATCCCACCCGGACATCCCAAACATGAAAATATCGGTGAGCACGAGGTCCACCGGCTCGGCTTCGCACCGGGCCAATCCTTCGGCCCCGTCGCTGGCCTCGATGACGATGTACCCGTCCGCCGCGAGGATGTCCTTGAGCACGTCACGCACGTCGGGCTCATCATCGATCACGAGCACCCGGGCTCCGCGTCTCGCTGCGGATGCTTCCGCGGGCCGCTGCTCCGAGGGAGCCTCTTGGGGGACGGGGAGGCGAACCGTGAAAGTGCTGCCCCTGTCTGGTGCGGTCTCCACCTCGATTGTGCCCCCGTGGCGGTTCACGATCCCCCATGCAACGGACAGCCCGAGGCCAGTGCGCTGCGGACCCTTGGTGGTAAAAAACGGAGCGAAGATCCGCTCGCGCGTCCGCTCCGACATCCCGTGGCCACTGTCCTGAGCCGCCACCACCACACGGTCGCCCTGACGGTCGAGGCGAAAAATCAAGCTACCTCCGTTCGGCATGGCCTCCAAGGCATTGCCGAGCAGGTTCATGAATACCTCGCGCAGCTCCTCCAAGACGCCCGATATCGGCAGCAGCGGGCCTCCCTCGACGCGGACCTGATACGAGATCCCGCGACTCTGGGCCTCGGTCTCCCACGTCGGACGCGTCAGTTCCACCACATCGTGGAGAATCCGTTCGAGATCGACCACACCGAAAGCACGTGTGTGACGGGTCCGGGTGAACTCTCGGGTCTGCCGGACCGTCCGGGCGCCGCGCAATGCAGCGCGGCTGATAGCCTCGAGCCCGCGCACGACCTCTGGGTCACGCACTTGGCGGAGAAGCATCTCGGACCGGCCGAGGACAATGGTTAACAGGTTGTTGAACTCATGGGCCACCCCCCCGGCCATCTCGCGCAACGCGCTGAGACGCTCGGTCTGAACGATCTGCTGTTGCGATCGCTCGACCTTGGTGAGCGCCGCTTGCAGCTCACCGTAGAGGCGACTGTTCTCGAGGGCGATGGCCGCCTGGTCAGCAAAGGCCTGGACAAGCCGTATCTCTTCGGCGTCGAACACGTGTCCGGCCTGGGTCCCAATGCCGAGCGCGCCAACCACTCGGCCCTGGACGAGCAGAGGCACGCCCAGCAAAGCTCGGAACGCAGCCTGCTCGACGTACGACCGTAACTCCGGCGTGAGGGCAACGCCCGGATCAGCCAGGACGTCAGGCGTGCCCACGGGCCGGCGCTCACGCACGGCGCGCCCCGCGACTCCGAAGCCGGTCGGGATCACCGCCGCTCGCTCGGCGAAGCCGGGCCCGATGTCGCCGGAGAAAGCAAGCGACACGAGGTTCTGAGTCTCCGGCTCCAGGCTGTAAAGCGCCGCGCCGCTAGCCCCGAGCAGCGTCCGGACGCTGTCCACGATCCGCTGGCTCACCTCCGCAGCGTCCAGCGACCGCGTGAGCAGTTGCCCCAGCTCGGCGAGGCTCTCGGCCGCCCGCCGCCGCCGCTCAGCCTCCTCGAACAGTTGCGCGTTGTTGAGCGCGACGGCCGCCTGGTCGCCGAAGGCTTGCAGCAGGGCGACTTCTCCTGCCGAAAACGCCCGCTGGGCCTCGTCCCCCACCGCGAGCACACCGAGAATGGTCTCGGCCACCCGAAGGGGCACGGCGAGAACTTTCTGAATCTCGGAGGCCTGTATCCGACGACGGAAGTCGTCAGTCGTGACTGTACTCACCCCGAGGGGATCTCCTATCACCGGCTGTCCTTCGGCGACGGCCCTGCCCGCGATCCCCACGCCCGGCGGTATGCGATGGCCCGGCTCGAAGGCACCACGGGTACGCCCGGCGCTTGCGATGGCGAGAAGCGAGCCGTCGGCTTGCCGCAGACGGAGCACGGACGCTTGAACCCGCAAGAGCGGCAGGACGGTTTCGGCGATCCGTCCCGCCGCCGTCGCGAAGTCCAAGCTCTCGGTCAAGAGGCGTGCGACCCGGGCCAGTTCTTCCGCCTCGCGGCGCCGGCGGGTCGCCTCGGAATAGAGGCGAGCGTTCTCAAGCGCCAGCGCCGCGTGGTCCGCAAACGCCTGAGCGAGGGCGAGCTCCTCATTATCGAGAGACCGGCCCGTTCGATCGGTGACCACGACGGCGCCAATCACCCGATCCTGTACGACCAGTGGCATCGCCAGTAGGGCGCGATCCATGACCGACTCCAGCTGCGAAGGCCACTCGGACGGAAAGGCCAGCTGCGGCTCGACGAGGAAATCCTGGACCATCGCCGGACGGCGCTCGCGGATCGCCCGGGCCGCGACGTCGTTGGCCGCCGAGACGAAGGGCGCCTCCATTTCCGCCGCTCGAGATTCCCCCGAGGTCGCGGCGGCGGTGAGTTCGCCCAAGTCGGAGTCGAGGCGGAGCAAGACGGCACGATGTCCTTGAAGCAAATCGCGGGCGCCGTCTACGATCCGTTGGGCGAGAACCTCGGGGTCGAGCGCCTGGGCGAGGACGCGACTGACCTCGGCCAACGATTCCGCCGCCCTCCGACGAGCTTCACTCTGGGTGAACAGACGGGCGTTCCGCATCGCGACAGCCGCCTGTCCGGCCAGGGCCTCGATCATTTCTCGTTCCTCGAGCGTCGGGGGAGCGCCGGCCGGGAGGTTCACGCTCAGCACGCCGAGCAATTCACCCGCCGCGCCGATCGGTGCGCCGTAGTACACGGTCAGGCCGCGGCCAGTCGACCAATGTCCCTCAATGGCCCGCGGATCGCCCGGGTACGCTTCCACCAGTAACGGCCGCCCCGCCTCTGCGACCGCGTGGGTGAGGCCACGGCCGAACGGGATCACCTGGGTCCGGCCCGCGATCGGCACACCGCCCGCGCCCGCTAAGCGATAGCCACCGGCCACCGGATCGATCAGCCGGACGCTACAGGCCACATCCGGTCGCAGAGCCGTGACCGCAGCAGTGACTTGATCCAGGACGGTCTCGAGGTCGAGCGTGCTGGAGACCGATCGAGCGAGTTCAGCGATTCTGCGAAGACGGTCAGCGCCGTTTGGCATAACGCCGCCCACGATCCGGCCGAAGGGGGGTGCCGCCGAGAGAACGCGTGCCGTCACAACCCTTGGGGCGGCGTTGTCGCACGGGAATCGCGACCTCGTAGAGACCTCGGATCGACAGCATCGCTCGCCTCCGAAGACCACACTTCGAGTCAGGCGCCTTCGGACACTACGAGCGCCGAGGGGAACTCGACGCCCGTGCGTGCCAACCCCTGCGCTGAAGCTGAGATCGGGAGCTACTGCTTCTCTTTGATGGCCGCCTTCACCTTCGCTACCATCTCGGGTGGGATGGCCATCATTTTGTGGGCCGTCTTGGCATGCTCCGCCCCTTTGGCCATTACTTCAGCTTCGTCCTTTCCTTCGATGACCGCATTGCAGCCCGGCATCAAGTCACCGCACCTGAGCACCTTTGCCATGGTAGCCCTCCCTCCGATACTGCTTCGTCGCGATTGAGCGTGACCTCAGCTTCCACCGGCCATAAAGCTCATGGAGCAGCCGAACGAAGTCTGGGGATTGTACGCGGCACTGTCAATCTCAACGGATTCTTCATGAGCTCCCCCTCAATGTGGTCACGTCGACGGATGCTGGCCGAACGCGGCAGCGATTTTCCGCCAGCCGTCGATTCTGCGCAACTTGATTTCCCCGCTGGCCTCGAGACTGAAGAGCAGAACCAACGCCGCGTCTTCGCTTGGCAGGGTTAGCCAGCGCGATCAGTCGAGTGCGCGAGCTTCCCTCGGAACCATCCGACGAGCCGGTTCCGGTAGTAGTACAACGGGAGCGCGATAGCCACGACAATGGCGGTTAGGAAGACCACTTCAAGATAGTCGCCCGACGCTGTGTGAGCGCCTTGTGCTGAAAGTATCCACGTGTCGGGGATTCGACCCAGCGTGGAGACCACGGCAAAGATCCAGAGCGGCAACGGACTCAGACCAAAGAGGTAGCAAGCCATATCCTTCGGGAGGCCGGGAATCAAGAAGATGATGAAGCAGAGGACGGCACCTTCTGCTTCGACAATGAAGCCCATCTTGCGCCAGACGGCCGAGCTCACCAGCTTCCGAACGTAACGGGCGCCAAGCCACCGGCCGACGGCGAAGGACGCCACCGATCCCAAGGTCAGCCCAATCGTCGAGTAGAGAAGCCCACCCCATTGGCCAAATAGATAGCCGCCAAGGATTCCCGTCAGCTCACCTGGAATCGGGGAAATGATGACCTGCACGGCCTGGAGGCCGATGAAAATGACGGGCGCCAGCACGCCCCACGCTCGAAGCGTCTGCTTGAGGAAGCGCTTATCCACGTAGAGGCGGACGAGGAATTGGTATGCCGGAGCATCCGTCAGGACGAGCCACCCGCAGGAGGCGACCAGCGTGGCGATGATCGCACCGCCGATGATCCAGTGTACCTTCGTCTTCACCCGTCTCCTCGGGGCGTCATCAGGTGCCATGGGCAATCTTGGTGTTCGGCCCTTGGGTCACCGCCCTCCCACACCGAGGGCAGTGGGTCCAGTCGGGGGCGAGCGCGCTCTTGCACTGCTCGCAGCGTCGCTCGCCGGACATCGATGCCCCGCGATCAGCACTCGGCGGGCTGCCGCTAGCCTCCTTCGTCTGGGCCTCATCGATGCCCTTCTTGAACTCCTTGAGACTCGACCCAAGCGATCGAGCGAGTTGCGGAAGTCGGTTCGCACCAAACAGGACCAACACGATGATCAGGATCACGAGCAGTTCCTGAGACCCAAGTCCAAACATTACTGAAACTCCTCTGCGAGAGTTCTCACCATCACTCTACCCGTCCCACGGATGCTGATGAATGGACCAAGAGTGATCACGCGAGGAGTATACGTCCGGCGAGAAACTGGTCGTTGATCGTCTGAGCGTCCCGAATCATAGAGCCAAGCACCTGTTTTCATACGGTCTCCGGGTATTCGCCGCACTGGTATGGTTCCTGCGTATCTGTTCCCCGGCGGAGCATGATCCGGCTCGAATGCTCCTCCAAAGGGGACCCGGACATGGTGAAACAGTTGGCTATAGTCACAGGGCTTGCGGTGTCGCTGATGCTCGCGGACGCGAGTTATGCCGGCGATCGCGAAGAGCAGGCCGATTCACTTGGCGGGACAGGCGTCACGCTGTACGAGATCAGCGAGCGGGTCACCTTCGACCCCGATCCCAGCTCTGCCGGCGTGATCAGGCGAAACGCCATCTCGCCGCTCCAGGGATTTGCGGAAGTCGGGACGCCCCTGTGCCCGTCGGAACTCCTGATCTCGGGCCCCCGTATGAAGAGCTGCACCGTCATCGCCACCGGGGCGGACAGCGTGTCGACCGTCACGGGTATGGGTCCCGTGAGTGGCACCTTCGATGTCGTCATCAACGCGCCAGGCAACAGTTCGGTCCACGTGCCCGATCTGCCCGTCATCAGTGGAACGTTCAGCGGCAACGTCGATCTGTCGCTGGCAGTTCTCTACCACGTGCCGCTCGGCTGCATCGAGGGCAACTTCACGATCACGCAGATGGCCGATCCGGCCACCGGAATGCTCGGCTCGCTCCCCCAGCCAGTCGTGCTGCCATTTACGGGGACATTCCGGATGCCTTTCGCAATCGACACCCACGCGAGACGCGCGAGGAGCGACCGTCAGCGCGCGGCGTTTTATCTAGCTGATGACCTCGAGACGCTCAGCCTCGTCCGGCCGACCGAGCTTTCTGTCGGCTTTCCGACCGTGCGCCTGGAAGTGACTTTCGGATCCACCGCCTCGATTTGTCAGATCTCCGGCCGGCGCTGAGGGCCTTCAAACCTCCTCCACCGCCTCGGCCGAACGGTCCGCCACTCAGCGATGCGGACAGTTGGCTTTCCAAGGGCGGCGCCTGCGGGATGATCCCAATAAGGGCCGCACGAGGTAGGCTAGAGGCGATGGGTGCGATCAGGCGGCGAACGGCGGCCGCACCAAGGCCGAACTCGGCCGGAACAGAAAGAAGGTCGACATAGGGACAGAAGGGCAGCTTTTGGTGGATGGAGTCATCATCCTCTTTTATTTCGTCGCCATTACGGCCATTGGGCTGTACATGGGGCGACGCCAAAAGAGCCTGAACGACTTCGCGCTCGGCGGGCGACGCGTCCCGTGGTGGGCCGTGATGGCCTCCATCATCGCCGCGGAAACCAGTGCAGCCACCTTCCTCGGAGCGCCCGGCGAGGGTTACACCAACAAAAGCTTTGCCTACGTGCAGCTCGTCCTCGGCCTCATTATCGGGCGCTTCATCGTCGGTCACGTCTTCCTCAAGCCCTACTTCACCTACAAGGTCTACACGGTCTACGATTACCTCGGCGTTCGCTTCGGTCCGTGGACCAAGAGCTACGTCTCGGCTCTCTTCTTGTTCATGCGAACACTGGCGTCGGGAACGCGGCTCTTCATCCCGGCGCTCGTGATGGTGCTGGCGTACCGCATGTTCGTCGCGGGCGGGCAGGTTCAATTCAGCCAACAGGCGGTCACGACGGTCGGTCCCTACCTCATCGCGATCATCGCTCTCACCATCGTGACCTGCCTCTATACGGCGCTCGGCGGCATCAAGGCCGTCATCTGGACGGACGTGATTCAGGCCTGCCTGATGTTCGGCGGAGCGTTGATTGCCATTGCCACCCTGCTCACTCATATCGGTGGACTGCATGAGGTCATCCGAGCCGTCCCGCAATTGACGACACACGAAGGCTACTTCCTCCATGGGTTCGAATCGAGCGTCGTCACGCAGTGGCAGGAGCGCCACCATCTGGTGGCGATGGGCCTATGGGACTACATCAAGTTGATACTGGCGAGCGACTACACCCTCTTTTCCGCGCTCATCGGGGCGACGCTGGGCAACATGGCCGCCTTCGGCACCGATCAGGACATGGTTCAGCGGATGCTGACCGCCGAGACCCACCAGAAGGCGCGCCGCAGCCTGATCACGGCGGCCTTCATGGACTTGCCGATCGCCTCGGCCTTCGTCTTCATCGGAATCCTGCTCTTCGCCTATTACCAGAAGGACCCCACCTACCAGCCGGCCGCCACTCCGGATGTCTTCGGCTCGTATATCCTCAACGTCATGCCCGTGGGCGTTCGTGGTCTTGTGCTGGCCGGCATCTTTGCCACCGCCATGGGCTCCTTCTCGGCGGCGCTCAATGCCCTAGCGACCGGCGCCACGAATGACTGGTATATCCGATGGGTTCGCGGCAAGAGCGAGACCCACTACGTCCAGGCCGCGCGCTGGTTCACGGTCTTCTTCGCCATGCTCATGATCGTCATCGCCGGCGGATTCGCCTATGCCAAGGTGACGAACCCAGATCTGAGAATCATCCCAGTCGTCCTCGGCATCGCCGGATTCATTTTGGGTCCCATGCTCGGTGTGTTCCTCATCGGTATGTTCACCGAACGGCGCGGGTCCGACCGTGGAAACATGATCGCCATTTCCGCCGGGCTCCTCGTGACTGTGGTCGTCGGCAAGCTGAACATTCTCATCCTGAACGCGGTGGCACCCCTGTTCGGGATTTCCTGGACGTTCGAGCAACCCGCCGCGATTCCAGAAGTCTCTTTCACCTGGTGGGCGATGATCGGCGCGCTCGTAGTCTTTTGTGTCGGCATCCTCTTCCGCACGCCGGATCAGGTACTGGAATCCGCCGCCCGCGATGCCGAGGCGGCTCAGACCGCCGAAGATGCTCCTCTCGCTCTGCGTGAATCGCTGGCGCAACCGCCGCGGCCTGGCTCGAGATGAGGGGGAGCGACCATGCGAGCCGCTCCCCAGACGATCTGATTGTGTTTACTTCCGGCTGATCTTCCAGATTACGCCGGTGCCAGGGATCTGCACGAGCGGCGCGTCGAGAGGATTGGTGAATTTCGACGCGGGATCGCTCTGCCCGAAGTCGCGCACCGCGCCGTAATCCACCAGATAGAGCGCGTGATCAGGGCCGAACATCGCCGTCACCGGTCGGTTGATGCCGCGCAGATGGCTGCTGAAGGCCTGGTCCGCGATCGACTTGCAGACTGCAGCGCCGTTAGGGCGGTGAGCCTGATCGGCCTGCGGGCAATTGAAGGCGAACCGGGACTGCTCCAACGCGAAGCGCTCGCCGAGCGCGCTGAAGTTGACCAGCTCGATATCGTGCCCTGCGGGCGGCTCGCCATTTTCTTTCGAAAATCCGAAGTCTCCCTCGCGGGCTACTAGCACCGCGCCGCGCGCCACGACGCCGTGGACGAAGGAATCCGGCGCGAAGTCGAGCCCGACGGCCGCGACGTCCGCGGGCTCGAGGGCCAGCGGCGCGGTGATGGCCTGCGGTGGGAAGGCGAGCACGGGCTGAACCGGTTTCCCGGCTGCGGCGGCCGGGTTGTCGTCACCGGGACCGCCGACCGGATTGAAGACCGCCTGCGTGGAGTCCAGGAAACCGAACCGATCCGGCCACCCGTGGTAGTCTGGGCTGCCATCAGCATTCTGCTGGGCGAGTTGCAAGCGGTCGGGCGAGTTGTTCGTCGGCCGCGCGCCCCGTTCGTCCTCGCCGTTTTCGGTGACGAGCAGCCCGCCCTTGAGGGCATGATCATCGGGTGCGAACCGAATCCCAAACGGGTTGCGGTAGCCCCACGAGACGGGCTCGATCGTGGACTTCGGGTTCGCGACGTGGATTTTCGCTCTCAAAATCGCGCCGTCGCAGATGCCGACCCCGGTCGCGCTGTCGAATGCCTTTATCGTCGCGCCGGGGCGTTGCACGCCGAACGGCGAATATCCGCTGGTCTTTACCCCACCGCCCGAGTCGAAGACGTTGTTGCTCAACGTAATGTTCTGACACGGGATGTCCTGCTGGTTCTGGCCACCGCCGTTGTCACGCCCCACCACCCCGGAGTTGGTCGTCGAGCCCTGCGACCAGTAGATGAACTCGTTCTTAAAGGCGAGCTGTTCGGCCGGGTGGTCCCCGGTCGGCAGGCCCGTGATGAAGGGGGTGACGGTTCCCGTCTTGAGGTTGACCGTCACGATGCGCGAGGTGTTGTTGGCCGCCCCAGCGGTCCGGATGGCCGCGTTGGAGTCGGTCGCAAACAATCGGCCTCCCTGAAACCCGTACTCGAATGCGAGATCGATCGCAGGACCGTCCGGCTGGAAGCCGCCGCCGCTCGGGGTCGGCTTTCCGATCGGCCCGGCGATCTTGTTGCCCTTGTTGTCGAACACCAGGATGTCGGGCGTCATGGGGTTGGTCGACGAGAACTCGCCTCCGAAGGCATTGCCATTAAGTGGAGGCTGGGGCACGTTGTCGTTGCACCGACTGGGTAGCCCGTGTCCTGACTCCAGCACGAAGACCTGGAAGTTCTCCGTGCTCCCGCGGAACGCGATACCGGTCGGGAAATTCAACCCCGATGCGAACACCTCCACCTTGTACCCCAGCGGTACGACGATGTCTTCGCCGTTCCCCGGATTGAAGAAGACATCTTCCCCAGGGCAAGCGGCGTTACCCGCCGCAGGGGCCGGGCTCGGGGCTAAGACGACTATCAGGACAAGCGCACTCAGCCAGACGATGCCACGTGAGTGGGGGCTTCTCATGGAATCCTCCAGTCCGCCTACACGAATCAGGTCCGGGTTTTGGGGGCTCAGGTGCACGGCGCACCCCGGTCCCAGGAGCTGTTCACGAAGTTGCCGCGCGGTGGACTGCGGGTGGTGGCCATGAGAAGGCTCCTCCTTGAGCTCACTTTGGCCTGAGGGCTTGGACTTTCCAGAACTCTGAGGTCGCTGTCAAGCGTGAAAACGCGTGAACCGCCATGCCGACTGGAGGAGCCTGACGGTCATGATAGGCCTTCTCGAACTCGGCCGGCGGAACGTAGCCGAGTGGTTCAAGCAGGCGGCTGCCGTTTTTTTAATCATGTTCCGTTACGTCCGCGAGGCGACGTAGTCCAGCACCGGCGGTCCTCACGACCATCGAACGCGCGTCACAGGTCCAGCTCAGCCGCTCGCTCCCGTCCTCCATCGCGACTCCGGTGTGACCGTGCAAGGCCGGCTTGTCCAATCCCCTGGGTGTGCCCGCCTTGACCGGCTTGAACGCCGCGTGCAAGAATCCGCGCACCGAAGCGCAGCTGCTATATGAAGGAATGCTGAATTCGACATGATCGGCCTCTTTCGGTTCTCCCCTTCCCGCTTGGCGCTGGTGTACGTGGCTCTCAGCGCGCTGGTGCTCGGCCTGTTTGCCATTCCGCTGTGGTACGTCTGGCGCGTGAACTATTCGACGTTGAGGACATACATCGACGCCGAAGATGTGCGAACGATGGTGGACACGTTCGAGCGCGAGGGCCCGACCGGGCTCGCTGCCGCGATCGAGGCTCGCGTGCGAATCTTGCCGCGCGACGAAATTCTCCTCCTCGCCGATCCGTCCAAGGCGCGTGTCGCCGGAAACTTGGTCGCGTGGCCGCGGGAGGTGCCCGATTCGCCCGGAACGTCCGGTCTGGTCATCGATCGGGACGGCTCGTCTCTTCGAGTCGTCGCCTCGTATGTGAGATTGCCAGGCGGCTATCGCCTTCTCATGGGTCGCGAGAGCGCCCGCTTCCAATCGCTCGTCGACCTCTTCTGGCATGGAATTGCCTTCGCCGCGAGCACCGTGTTGGTGCTGGGAGCGATCATCG
>Ga0209161_10003889_pt1 | contig 11931 bp, 11 predicted proteins | sample GraSoiAngelo_155_FD_186169 | JGI IMG/M metagenome (GOLD analysis project Ga0209161, IMG submission 186169) | Grasslands soil microbial communities from the Angelo Coastal Reserve, California, USA - 14_1009_13_30cm (SPAdes) (version 2) | ecosystem: Environmental > Terrestrial > Soil > Grasslands...
CAATCCGCTGCGCGTGGCCGAGCACGCGGCCACGCTCGATCATCTCCTGGGCGGCCGGCTGAACGTGGCCTTCGTGCGCGGCTATCAGGCGCGATGGTTCGAGAACTACGTGGCCGTGCCCGGAGCCAAGGCCACCGGGCCGTGGAACCGCAAGAGCGTCGAGGACGCCGACAACCGCGAGCTGTTCGAGGAGTGCGTGGCGATCATCAAGACGGCGTGGGCGCGCGACACGTTCTCGTTCAAGGGCAAGTACTGGTCGTTTCCGCCCGAGGGCCAGCAGCAGCCGCACGAGCACCCGGTCTATCTGAAGTACGGCCGCGGCGTGAATGCCGACGGCGTGATCAGCGAGGTCGGCATCGCGCCGCGTCCGCTGCAGAACCCGATTCCCGTCTACTCCGGCTTCACGCATTCTCTACAGACCTCGCTCTACTGGGCGAAAGAAGGCGGCAAGCCCATCGTGATGGCCGGCGAGATGAACTTCTGCGAGATGCTGTGGCGTCGCTATCGCGAGGTGGCCGAGGAGCACGGCCGCACCGTGCCGCGCGGCGAGGAGGCGGCGTGGGGCGGCTATCTCGTGCTCGCCGACACCAAGAGCGAGGCCGAGGCGTGGGCCGAGGACTGCCTGTGGATGTGGGACTCGTGGTCGGTGCCGTTCGGCCAGGACCGCCCGCCGCTGCTCATCGGCGACGTCGACACGGTCAGCCGTCTGATCGAGAACGCGGCGCGCCACGTGCCGTTCCGCGAGATCTTCCTGCTCTTCGGCCAGGGCATCCTCGATCGCGACCGCTGCCGGAAGACGCTCGAGCTGTGCGCGGAAAAGGTGATTCCGCGGTTTCGCTAGAGAGCATCATGGATGAGCGCGACGAGCTGACCCGCCGACGATTCCTGACGACTGGCGCTGCTGGAGCGGCGATCCTGGCCGCCCGAAGTGAGGCGGTGGCTCAGGCGCCGGGGGCGGCCCAGAAGCTCCACGTCAAACCCGTCCCGGCCGAGGTCTTCATCGATCACGGGATCAATCAGGAGACCAGGCTGGAGACGCTTCGCGGCTACCTGACGCCGGCCAGCCAGTTCTTCGTCCGCAGTCACGCGGCGAGCCCCGTCCTCGATCTGCGCACCTGGCGCCTACGCGTCGAGGGCGACGGCCTCGAGCGATCCCTGGAGCTGACCTTCGATGACCTGCATCGCCTTCCCTCGCGCTCGGTCATCTGCTTCATCGAGTGCGCCGGCAACGGACGCGGCTTCTTCAAGGAGTTCATGGGCAAGGTCGCGGCGGGCACGCAGTGGCGGCTCGGCGGCATCGGCGTGGCGGAGTGGACTGGCGTCCCACTCGGCGCGGTGCTCGAGCTGGCGGGCGTGAAGCGCGATGTCCCACGGGACATCCTGAACGTCCTCGTGGAGGGGCTCGACTCGGTGAAGGTCAACCGGCCGATGTCGCTGGCCAAGGCGTTCGAGGACGACACGTTACTGGCGTACGCCTTCAACGGCGAAGCGGTGCCGCCGGACCATGGCTTCCCCCTGCGGGTCATCGTTCCTGGATGGGTCGGCATCAACAACGTCAAGTGGGTCGGGCGCATCGAGGTGCGCAACAGCGTGATCGACGTGCCCACCACCACGCGGACGTACGTGCTGGAGGGCCCCGACTATCCCACCAAGGTGGTGCTCCGCCAGCAGACGATCAAGAGCGCGGTCGCGCTGCCCTGGGGCGCGGCGCTGGCGGCGGGTCGCCATCGCGTGCGCGGCTTCGCGTGGTCGCCGGTCGGCCGCATCACCCGTGTAGAGGTGAGCCTGGATCGCGGGACCACCTGGCACCCGGCAGCGCTTCGCGAGCCCAACATCGCCCGCGCCTGGGCCCGCTGGGAGTTCGACTGGGAGGCGCGGCCAGGCGCTCACGTGATCCTGACGCGAGCCACCGACGACAAGGGTAATTCGCAACCGGCCAGCATTCCCTGGAATGCGCAGGGCTACGGCTACAACGTGCCGGTGCCTCATCCGGTGAAGGTCACCTGAGCTGACAAGGGAACACCCCGTGCGTCTCGCCGTCCGACACAAGCTCGCGTTGCTCGCCGCGCTGGTACTGGTCGGTGTGTCCTCCGGGTTCACCTGGCTGCACCTGACCCTGTCGGACCGGGCGCTCGAGGAAGACCTGCAGGCCCGAGCGGTCTTCTTCGCGCGGGAAATCGCGGCGTCAATCGGCGACCGCGAGCAGCTGTCGAACGAAGAGAAGCTCGTGCGCCAGATCGGCCGGCTACGCGCCGTCCGCCCGAGCGTTCTCCAGCTCGACGTGCTCGCCTTCGTGGACGGCGCCTCACGCGTGGTGGCGTCGAGCGAGCCGAGCGTCCGGCTGCCGTTCAGCCGGGAGGACGGGAACGAGGTGCGAGAGGGACGCACGGTCGCGCGCCTGATCGAGGGTGCCCGGGACCGTTACTGGGAGCTGATCGCCCCGATCACGTTCGACGGTACGGTCGCCGGCGCCATCGCGGTGAAGTTCTCGACCCGGCGGGGTGACGAGCTGGCGTCGCGCATCCACTTCTGGGCGCTGTCCCTCGGCGCCGCGTCGGTGCTGGTCATGGCGGCCTTGATGAGCGTCGCCATCCGCTACGTCGTGGACCGGCCGATTCGTCGGTTCATGGCGGCGATCGCGGGCACGGGCGACGGCACCGCGCCCGGCACCGTGGCGGTGACGACGACCGACGAGTTCGGCACGCTCGCGCACCACTTCAACGAGATGGTGGCGCGCATCGCCCGGTTCAACGACGAGCTGCTCACGCGGGTCCGCGAAGCGACCGGCGAGCTCGACCGGCGCTACCGTGAGGTCGAGCATCTCAACAGCCAGCTCTACGAGACTCAGCGACGGCTCGGCCACGCGGAGCGGCTGGCGCTCTCCGGCCGCATCATGGCGGAGGTGGCCCACGAGGTCGGCACCCCGCTGCACTCCGTCGCCGGCCACCTCGAGCTGCTCCGCCGGGACATCCCGCCGCGGGCGCAGACCGACGACGTCGTGCGGCGGCTGGCGGTGATCGAGGCGCAGGTGACGCGCGTGACGGACATCATCACCCGGCTCCTCGACGTGACGCGGCCGGCCCGCGCCGAGCCACGCCCGGTGGACCTGGACCGGCTGATCCGCGACACGGTCGAGCTGATGCGACCAGGCGTCAGCCGCGCCAAGCTCACGCTCGACGTGCGGGTCGACGGAACACTGCCGGTCGTGCGCGGGCAGTCGGAGCAGCTCCAGCAGGTGATCTTGAATCTCCTCACCAACGCGATCGAGGCGACGCCTTCCGACGGCCGGATCGTGATCGCCGCGCGCGCGGCGCCCGCGGGCGCCGGCGTGCAGATCTCAGTCGCCGACACGGGCTCCGGCATCGCCGAGGACGCGCGCGGGCGGATTTTCGAGCCGTTCTTCTCGACGAAGGCGTCGGGCAACGGCGTCGGCCTCGGGCTCTGGATCACCGCCGAGATCGTCCGGGAGCATGGCGGGCACATCGAGGTCGAGAGCGCGGAAGGGCGCGGCAGCACCTTCCGGGTGTCACTGCCGCCGGCGGAGGACGGCGCGTGAGCGCGGCCCAGACGCTGCTCGTCGCCGACGACGACCGGGTAGCCGGCGAGCTGCTGGCCGAGGTGCTCGGGCGGGAGGGCTACCGCGTGCGCCTGGCCGCTGGCGGCGAAGCGTGCGTGCGCCTGGCGGAGAGCGAGCCCTTCGACCTGGCGCTCGTCGACCTCCGCATGCCCGACCTCGATGGGCTCTCGGTCCTCAAGCGCCTGGGCGCCATCCAGCCGGAGCTGCCGGTCGTGATCCTCACGGCGTTCGCCAGCATCGAGACCGCGATCGAGGCGGTGCGCGCCGGCGCGTATGACTACCTGTCCAAGCCGTTCCGGATGGAGGAGATCATCGTGGTCGTCCGTCGCGCGCTCGAGGCGCGACGCCTGGCCCGTGAGAACCGCCACTACCGGCAGGCGCTTCGCGCGACCTATGGGTTCGAGAACCTGGTCGGCCAGTCCTCCCAGATGGTGGAGCTCTACAAGCTGGTCGCGCGCGTAGCCGCCCTCGACACGACCGTGCTGATCGAGGGCGAGACCGGCACCGGCAAGGAGCTGGTGGCGCGCGCCATCCACTACGCGAGTCCCCGCGCCGACCGGCCGTTCGTCGTGGTGGACTGCGCGGCGCTGCCCGAGACGCTCTTCGAGTCCGAGCTGTTCGGTCACGAGCGCGGCGCCTTCACCGGTGCCTTGACGACGCGCCGGGGACTGCTCGAGACCTCGCATGGCGGCACGTGCCTGCTCGACGAGATCGGAGAGCTCACGGCGCCGCTCCAGGCCAAGCTGCTGCGGACGCTCCAGGAGCGGTCGGTCCGCCGCGTCGGGGGCAACGAGCCGATCCCGATCGACGTGCGGGTCATTGCGGCGACCAACCGGGACCTCCGGGCGCTCGTCGCCGAGGGCGGGTTTCGCGGCGACCTGTACTACCGGCTCAACGTGGTGGTTCTGACGGTGCCACCGCTGCGCGAGCGGGGCAGCGACGTGCCGCTGCTGGCGCAGCACTTCCTCGAGAAGTTCGCGCGGCCGGCCGACGCGCCTCCCAAGCGCCTCTCCCCGGCGGCCGGCGCGCTGCTTGCCGATTATCAGTGGCCCGGCAACGTGCGGGAGCTGGAGCACGTCATCGAGCGCGCGGTCGCGCTGTCCGCCGGCGATACGCTCACGCCCGAGGACCTGCCCGCGCATCTCCACGGCGAGCCCGAGCACGCGCCGCGCCTGCCCACCTCGCGCATGACGCTCGAGCAAGTGAAGCGCTGGTACGTGAGCAAGGTGCTGGAAGAAACGGGCGGCAACAAGCTCCGCGCCGCCGAGGTCCTGGGGATCGACCGGAGTACGCTCTATCGTATGCTCGAGCGCGACGAGTCGGCGGACGAGATGCCGGAGGACGAGGTGTGAGACGGGCGCTGGCCTTCGGGGCGCTCGCGCTGACCGCGGCGGGCTGCGCCTCGACGCCGCCGGTCCAGGGCACGCCACCGCCGCAGGCTAAGAGCGAGCTCGTCCGCCGGCTGGTCGAATCCACGGTGCAGCTCTGGTCCGAGCGTGCCGACGGCGGCCGCCGCGCCGCGTCGGCCGTGGTCGTCGCCGCCGACCCGGCCACCCACCGCGCCTGGGTCGTCACCGCGCTCCACTTCCTGGAGCCGCGGACGCAACCGCAGGAGATCGTGGCGCGCCGGCCGGGCCAGCAGGGCACGGTTCCCGTCACGATCGCGCACGTCGATCCAGCGTCCGACCTCGCGATTCTCCAGGTCGCCGATCTCGACGTGGCGCCGGTGAAGCTGAAGCTCACGGCCGCGCTCGGCGACGACATTCTTCTCGTGGCGTTCCCGTGGGGCCGCCGGTTCACGGTCGTGCGCGGTATCGTGAGCCAGATCGTGCCGCTCGACGGAATACTTAGAATCGAAGGGCCCGCGCGGATGATCGACGCGTCGGTGACTCACGGCTCGAGCGGAGGCGGCGTGTTCGACGCGTACAGCGGCGAGCTGATCGGGATCGTCGAGTCTTACCGGACGGCGAAGATCGACGTGCCCGGACGGACGGAGCGCCCGCTGGAGATTCCGGTCGCGGGCGAGACCACGATCATCCACGCGCCCGCGATCATGGCGCTCCTGTCCGCCTCGGGCCTGGAGCCGTTCCTGCCGAAGTGACCGCTACGGGGCGACTTCGACCTTCGTCGCGACCTTCTTACCCGCGCGCTCCTCGTAGGACGCCTTGATGTTCGCGCCCTCCTTGAGGTTGTCCATCGAGATCCCCTCGGCCACCGAGATCTCGGTGTTGTAGTCGAGCTGGATCGTCCGCGTGCTCGTGTCGACCGACGTGATCTTGCCGTCGATGTCCCCGGCCCAGGCGCCGCCCACCGCGATCACGAACACCAGTGCCAGCGCTACTCCCAGTATCTTCGTCATCGTGACCCCTCCCGACCGTCTGGTTTCTCAGCTCTCGCGCGCATGCGCCGCCAATCGGCGCCGCGCAGACCGGTTCAAAGGCAAGAGAGGCGCCATCGCTGGACACTTGGGAGAGGCGAAGAAACTCACGCGGTTGTGTCGGGATTGGCGGTCAGGAGAGCGCCGACGTGGCAGTGTGCTACAGACCGGTGTTGCGAATCGCGGCGAGCCCCGGGGGCCTCGCGCTGGCTCCCTCCTAAAAAGGGGATTGCGGTTTCAGCGCCAGGAGCGCCACGACCCCGGCCAGCTGCTGCAGGGTGACCGGCTTCTCGACGTGGTACTGGAACCCGGCCCGCAAGATGCTGGCCCGGTGCTCGGGGCCGGTGAATCCGGTGAGCGCCGCGGCCGGTGTCGCGCCGCCGCGCTCTGGCGGCAGGGCGCGAACCTGGCTGATGAGCCAGTAGCCGCCCTTGCCGGGCATCGCCAGGTCGCTCACGAGGACGTCGGGGCGTTCGCGCTGCAAGGCCTCGAGCGCCTCGTCGGCCGAGGCGACAGCGGTCACCGCGGCTCCGTAGTGTTCGAGCATCGCGGTGACCGTGGCGCGCACGAGATTGCTCCCGTCGACCACGAGGACTCTGATGCCACCGAGATACACGTCACCGTCGTCCGCAGGAGGTCCCTTCATACGCGTCGCCTCTTCTTCCCATGGTCCGCGCCGAGCGAGCGCTGCTCGGCGCGGCTCGCCCTCGTGCCGAGGGGGCGAAATCGTAGTATGGTCGACGCACCATGACGCTGCGCGAACGGATCGGCGTGGATCTCGGAGGGCGGCGGCGCCTGGAGGACGGCGTGGCCTGGGCCGCCACCCACGACATCCACTACGTCGACGCCTGCCTGGAGGGCGCGCCCGATCATCCCAATGCGCCGGCCACGTGGACGGCCGACCGCGTGGCGTCCCTGCGCGCGAGTTGCGAGCGCCACCGCATCCACCTGGGCCTGCACTCCGCCTCCGCAGTCAACGTGGCGGAGACCTCGCCGCTCCTGGCCGACGCCGCCGAGCAATATCTGCGGACCTACATCGATCTCGCGGTCCGTCTGGATGCCAGGTGGATCGTGGTCCACGGCGGCTATCACTTCACCGGCGACTACGCGGCGCGGCGCGCAGCCGGCATCGAGCGCCTGCAGCGCGCGGCCGCCCACGCCGAGCGATCGGGCGCACGGCTGCTCCTGGAGAACCTCAACCGGGAGCCGGAGCACGCCGAGGTCCGCTATCTCGCCCACAACCTCGAGGAGTGCCGCGAGTTCTTCGGGCGCATCCAGTCGCCGAGCCTGGGCTGGGCGTTCACCGTGAACCACGCGCACCTCGTCCCCGAGGGCATCGACGGGTTCCTCGACGCCATGGACCTCGGGCGTTGCGGCGAGGTCCGCGTGGCCGACAGCCACGGGCGCTACGAGGAGCACCTGCGCCCCGGCGAGGGCACGATCGATTTCAAGCGGATGTTCGCGCGCATCGAGGGCGGGGGCTATCGCGGACACTACATGCTGGCCTTCGGCACCCTCGACGACATGCTGAAGGGTCGCGAAACCCTGGCCCGCATCGGCGGCTGATCGAAAAGGAGGTCATCATGGTCAGGATCAAGCATATCGCCATCCGCACGCCGGACCCTGAGAAGACCGCGGCCTTCTACCGGGACGTGTTCGGTTTGAAGGAGGTCGGCCAGGCCAGGACGGGTTATTACCTGTCCGACGGCTACATCAACCTGGCGATCCTCAAGGCCAGGGACGAAGGGACGACCGAGAGTCCTCGCGACGCCGCGGGCTACGCGGGTGTCCACCACTTCGGCTTCATGGTGGACGACGTCGACGAGACCTGCCGCAAGCTGGACGAAGCGGGCGCCCGGCCCATGACGAATCGCACCGACACGCGGCACGCTCCCGCCTCCGGCGCGCGCTCGTACTACGAGATCAAGTACCGCGGGCCGGACGGCCAAGAGCTCGACGTCACCGAGTCCGGCTGGATCACCGGCGAGCCATAACCGAGGGCGCGCCGGTGCCGTCGCCCGGCGCGTTCTTTCTTCGGCCCGCGGCGCGCTACTTCTTCGGCGTCGGCACCGGGATGCCCGGGATCTTCACGTTCACCGATCCCAGGTGATTGCGGCTGGTGAAGTAGAGCGTCTTCCAGTCGTCGCCGCCGAACGCGATGTTCGTCGTGGCCGGCGCGCCATGGACGATGCGGCCGAGCTTCTTGCCGCGCGGATCCATGATCCAGATGCCGCCGGCGCCGCCGCAGTAGACGTTGCCCTCCACGTCCACCTTCATGCCGTCGGGCACGCCGGGCTCGTCGCCGCCGAGGTCGACGAAGACGCGGTCCGTCTGCTTGGCCAGCGTGCCGTTCGGCAGGAGCTCGAACGCCCGGATGTGCTTGCGGCGCGTGTCGTTGATGTAGAGCACCGACTCGTCCGGCGAGAAGGCGAGGCCGTTGGGCAACACGAAGTCGGCGATCAGCAGGCTCATCGTCCCGAGATCGGGCGTGAGCCGATACACGCCGGCGAACGCGAGATCCCACTGCTCGGGCGCCGCGGGACTGGTCCAGGGATCCGTGAAGTAGATGCACCCGTCGGACTTGACCACGACGTCGTTGGGGCGGTTGAGCCGCCGGCCCTGGAAGCTGTTGGCGATCACGGTGAGGCTGCCGTCGAGCTCGAGCCGCGTCACCCGCCGGCTGTCGTGCTCGCACGCGATCAGTCGGCCCTGGAGGTCGCGCGTCAGCCCGTTGGCGCGGTTCGTCGGCTCCAGGAAGACGGACGCGCTCCCGCCGGGCACGTACTTCATGCGCTTGTTGTTGTGGATGTCGCTGAACAGCAGATAGCGGCCTTCCTTCCACCAGAGCGGCCCTTCGGCCGGCCCCTGGGCCCCGCCGAACCCGTCGGCCAGATGGCGGATCGGTTCCGAGGTGGCGATGATCTTCTCCAGCTCCGGAGCGAATTGCTCGATCCGCGTCGACACTTGAGACATGACGGACCTCCTAACGCAGGTAGGCGCCTTGCCAGCGCTTGTAGTCGTTCTGCTTCAATGCAACGGCCAGCAGCTCCTCGGACGCGACGCAGTCCTTGAGCCCGGCGGGCGCGCCGCCCTCGCGCAGGTACTTGAGCGTGTCGTACACGGCCTTGGCCGCGGCGTAGAAGGGGTGATGGCCCTGGAGCGCGATGCGCACGCCGTTGGCCGCGAGGAACGCGCGGTCGGCCAGCGCCGGCGGCGCGCCGCCGACGATCAACGGCAAGCGCGTGGCTCGATGCATCGCCTCGACCTCCTCGCGCTTGCTGGCTCCGGCAAGGAAGATCGCGTCGACGCCGGTCTCCTGGTAGGCGCGCACGCGCTTCTCGGCCTCGGCGATGCCGCCGTCGCGCAAGGCTTGGGTCCGGCCGATGACGACCAGCGACGGATCTTGCCGCGCCGCCACCGCGGCGCGCAGCTTGCCCAGCATCTCCTCGAGCGACACCAGGCCTTCGCCCTGCTTCCCGAACGGCGCGGGCAGCACCGTGTCCTCGATCGTCAGCCCGGCCACGCCCGCCGACTCGAGCTCCTCCACGGTGCGCATGACGTTCAGCGCGTTGCCGTAGCCGTGGTCGGCGTCGACCATCAGCGGCACGTCGCTGCCGCGCGTGATGCGCCGGATCTGCGCGGCGAATTCCGTCAGCGTGAGCACCACGAGATCGGGCGCCCCCAGGACGGTTCCGGAGGCGATCGATCCCGCGAACATCAAGACCTCGAAGCCGAGGGATTCGGCCATGCGGGCCGACATCGCGTCGAACACCGACGCGGGGTGAACGCAGACATTGCCTTCGAGCACGCGGCGATACTGTTTCCTCCGTTCGGAGAGCAGCGTCATGGGTCGAGCCTCTCGGCGTCGGGTGCCGGAGCCACCTCGAACGCGTTCAGGATGGCGGAGACGATCCCGTAGTGGCCGGTGAGACAGGTGAGCTCCACGAGCCCCGTGACTCCGTGCTGCGCTCGCATCCGGTCGAACACGGGCTGCGCGACCTGGTTGGTCCGCGCGAGCTGCCGGACGTAGTCGATCACGTCACGCTCGGCGGCCGGCAGGCTCGTCAGATCCGCGCGGTCGCGCACCGCGATGACGGCGGCGTCGCTCACTTGCGCCTTGCGGGCGGCGGGCGCGTGCGCCGCCCACACGTAGGGGCAGTCCTTCTCGCGCGCCGTGGCGATGATGGTCAGCTCCTTCGACTCGAGCTTCACCTGGGACTTGAAGCGCAGATACGTGCTCACGTCGAGGTGGCGCCGGCAGTAGGGCGGGCTGTGCAGGAGCATGCCGAAGGGCCCGCGCACGCTGCCGCGGCCCTCGGTGACCGCGTCGAAGATCTCCCGATGCGGCTCTGGGACCTGATCGCGCCGAGAAATCTGCGTGACGCGTGGCGCCGGAAGCGGGGGCCGCGCCTTGCCCGATGCCGCCCGCGGCGCGGCGGGCAGCACCTCGGCCGGAGCGTTGGGCGTGACCTCGAAGGCGTTCAAGATACCCGCGAGCGCCTGGTAGCGACCGATCCAGCTCGTCAGCTCCACCAGCCACGCCGGGTTGTGCGCTTTCAGGAGCTCATCGAACACGTCGCTCTCGACGCGATTGTTCTGTAGCAGCTGTCGCACATAGAGGATCACGGCTCGCTCGGCGCTCGGCAGCCCGTCGACCGAGCGGCGATCGCGGACCGCGTCGATGGTCGTCGCGCCCACGCCGGCTTTGCGGGCCAGGGGGACGTGGGCGTTCCAGATGTAGCCGCAGTCCTTCTCGCGCGCCGTGGCGCACACGGCCAGCTCGGCGTGCGGCGCCTCGACGAGGCTCTCCCGGTGGAGGTACTCGCTCACCTCGTTCCAGGGGCGGGCCAGGCCCGGGCTGTGCAGCACGATCGTCGACGGGCCGCTGATCCGGCCGCGCAGGGCCGCCAGCTTGTCGAAGAGAGCGTGGTGCTCTGGAGCGACGTCTTCACGGTTGACGATCGGCTTCACACGCGCCATCGTGGCTCTCCTCCTGGCGACACCGGCCGCCCCGCCCGACACTAGCATCGCGGCCGGGCAAGGGCTAGCCGCCTCGACGGGACCCGCCTTTTCACCATCGCGTTCACGGGGAGCGGTCGCCCTCCGTCAGTGAACTTTCTCCAGTCAACTCCGGACTTCACCGCATTGCCCACCTCGCAGGCCGACGACATTGATGATGTGGCGGCCCGTGCCGGCTCCTTGTATCGCGCGGAGGGAGCACCATGCGTTGGGTAGTTCAATCATTCGGCGCGCTGCTTCTGATCATCGTAGTGGTGCTTGGCCTCTTTGCGCTGTCCCGTTGGGGGCGCCCGACGCGTCGTCCTTGAAGCTTCGCCCTCGACCGGCGTGAAGGCCAGCGGCCCGAGCCCGCCGGGAGCCCTTGAGGTTGAGCCCGCCCCCGAACCGCCAAATGAAGCCGGAGTCGTACAATGTAACGCCAGTCCGTGTGGGGGAGGGGTTCATGGACGCCACGACCGAGTTCCTGAGCGATTACGCGTGCCGGCTGGCGTACGAGGGGCTCTCCCCTGAGGCTGTGCACCAGGTAAAGCGGACGCTCATCGACACCCTGGGGTGCGGTGCCGGCGCGTTCGACGGCGAGCCGGCGGCCATCGCGCGGCGCATGGCGTCTCGAGTGAACGGGGATCCGCCGGCGCGCATCCTCGGAACCCGCCAGCGGACCTCGATGGATCTGGCGGCGTTCGCGAACACGGCGCTCGTCCGCTATCTGGATAGCAACGACACCTACGCCGCGCGGGGCACGGGCCACCCGAGCGACATGATCCCGGCCGTGCTGGCGACGGCCGACGGCCGCGGGGCGGGCGGACGGGACGTCATCACGGCGATCACCGCCGCCTACGAAGCGTTCTGCCGGCTGGCGGACAAGGTTCCCCTCAAAGGATGGGACCAGGGAATCTTCGTCGCGGTCGGCGCGGCCTGCGGCGCCGGCAAGATCCTGGGACTCGACCGCGCGGCGATG
>Ga0209161_10003895_pt1 | contig 11916 bp, 10 predicted proteins | sample GraSoiAngelo_155_FD_186169 | JGI IMG/M metagenome (GOLD analysis project Ga0209161, IMG submission 186169) | Grasslands soil microbial communities from the Angelo Coastal Reserve, California, USA - 14_1009_13_30cm (SPAdes) (version 2) | ecosystem: Environmental > Terrestrial > Soil > Grasslands...
TCTCCTTTGGCGACGCTTCAGAGCTTAGCGTGTAATGGAAATTCCAAAACGGATGCGCAAGTGTTTGAAAGAAATCGTTAGCCGCAGCGACGCTGCTTTTACCCGACGCTCGCGGGAGACGCGGCCATTCGCGCGCGAGAACTGCCAGTGCTGCGAGGCGTCGTTGCGGATGATTTACTGGCCGCGTGCCGCTGATGTGCCACGCTTTGGCGGGCAAAACCAATCGTTGCAGATTCTCGCGATGCGGCCACCAACGGTCCCACAGTTGCCGCACATATTCGCGCGCAGATTTATCGTAGATGTCGAGATCGGGCGTCTCGAGGAAACCCGCTGCGCCGAACAGCAACGCCTCGCAATCCTCAGCACTTTCCCGCAGCAACCGTAGCGGAAAACGCTGGGTGAGAAGCGTGAATGGCAACTTGTTTTCCTTGTAACCGAGCGCAGTCGCGATCTCCTGGAAAAGTGTTTCGTCGCGGCCGTGTGCTTCGACCTTGTTGCGAATCCGATTTGCCTTTTGCCGCAACCGGAATTGCGCCGCGGCATCGAGAACGCTGCAAACGCGTTCTTCCGGCAAATTTTTCAGCGGGGCCTGACAACGTCCTGGGCGCGCGAGTGGAACCGTTGCATTGAATGCTTCCGGCAAAGTTGCCGGGTCAATGCAGACCTGCGGCACGTTACGGTTCAAGTGCGTGCGCGTGAAAAACGCGTGATTGCTTCTCTCGACAAACACGTGAAGGACGGTCGCTTCAAAGGCTGGATTGATTGCGTGGCCATGTGTTTCCCAGCTGCGATCCAGCAGATCGATCTCGATGCATCCGTTAATTGGCTCGCAGGTGTTGATGCGAATCGCAGCGTCGCGAAAATCGGGGCCGGCTTCACGGTTCCAAACACCGAACTGAATGATCTCGATTTTATCGCCATTCGTGCTGACGAACTCTTTGCCGAAATCGCCCGCAAACCAACGCGCTTGGAGTTCGAGCTCCGAAGGAATTCGCGGCGACACGAACAGCGCGCGCTCGTGAACCCGCCGAGTTTCACGGATTTCTGCGTAGCGTTCTGCCAGCGTGCTCATGCCACGATTATGAGAAGCGCGCGGCTGGATGTCACGCAAGATCCGGGTAGCGCACGCGTATCCCAATTCTGGGGAGCACAGGCTGCCAGCCTGTGCTCCCCAGCACTGGAAAACACGCGAGACACGTGCGCTACCCCATGGCGATTAGACTGCCGCTCCTTGTTCTTGTTCTGTCAACACTGGTTCGCTTAGCTGTTGATGCAGATCGTGAACAATCTGCTCGACTACCGCGCCATCGGAGCGTGGGAAAATAAACGAATACGTTTGGCCTTTCGCTGCGGCAGGCGAAATAACCAGGTTCTCGAACAGAAATCGCGACTCATGAGCTACCAACGCGTCTCCGAGATCGATCGTGCGCGCAAACTTGCGAGTTACGAAAAGGAGTTTGCGCGGTTCTTCTCTTGTCGCGACGAGCGCGCCGAAGAGATTCGCCGGAATTCGTCGACCGCGCCCGCTAATGCACCGGGCTGTCCATGCAATTGTTTCACCCAAGACATTGTCACGGTGGAAAACAAATGCGAGTCGATTTGGCAGGACGATCGGTAATTGCACCGGCATCTTGTGGTTCGCTGGTCCGTTCAATTTTTTCCAGGCCAGCCAGATTTTCGTCTTTATCGCGCGCAAAATTTTTGGGGCAAAATAGAAGAAGGCTCCAATCCCGATTAAAAAGACGATCAATGCAAGAACGGGATTGAAATGCACGAGAGCCAATCCGCCCAGCACAGCGATATCTTCGCCAATACTTAGCCCGATGTTCGAAAACGGTTCCGGTGATGTGTTGCTGACAAGCCGCGCCGCTGCCTTCGCAGTGTGCGCAATGAGACTGGTGCCTCCAGCCAGCAACGCCACGATGACTGTAAATGCAGGATTCGGATGACCGAGCACTTGAATTGCGAGCAAAGCGCCGCCGATCGGGCGAATCACGGTGTGCACCGCGTCCCAGATGGAATCCACCCATGGAATCTTATCGGCGAAAAATTCGAGAAGATAGAGAACACCTGCGACGCTGATGATCCAGGGATCGCCCAGGATTTCGAGGGACTGATACTGCTGTGCCAATGTGATCCAGTGGAAATGGATGGCCAGCCCAGTGGCAAAAACAGTGAGGTAAAGATTAATGCCGGCCAGCGCAGCGAGACCGAGCGCGACGGCGAGCAGGTCAATCTTTTCCACGTGGAAAAGTATCGACCCGCGGGAAGGTAGCGCAAGCTTCCGGCTTGCCAGTTGAATCGGACACAAGCGGGACGCATGTGCTACACTGCGAGCCATGCTCGACATTCGTTTGATTCGCGAAAAACCGGATTTTGTTCGCGAGCGTCTGGCAACGCGCGGCAGCGGCGACGAGGCCAAAATCGACGAGTTGTTGCGACTCGATTCGGACCGGCGCAAGAGCGAGACTGACCTGCAACGCTCGCAGTCCGAGCGCAATCGTTTGAGCAAGGAGATTGGCGCGAGACGGTCGCGCAAGGAACCGAGCGAAGAACTTGAAGCGGAAGTGCGAAAGATCGGAGAGCAAATCGCCGGGTTAACACAGCGCACGCAGGCGCTCGATGAAGAGCAGCGCAGCGTACTTTTGGAAATTCCGAATCTGCCGCATGAGAGCGTTCCGGAAGGTAAAGATCCGAGTGCAAACACGATTGTTCGCGAGTGGGGAAACAGACCGGAGCTCGCGGGTAAAGCGCTTGATCACGTAGCGCTTGGCACAAAACTGAATCTGTTCGATCTCGACTGGGCGGCAAAGCTAAGCGGCAGCGGCTTCATTTGTTTTACCGGCGCAGGTGCGAGGCTCGAGCGCGCGTTGGTCAATTTCATGCTCGATCTACATACGCGTGAGCATGGTTATTTCGAGGTTAGTCCACCGTCTTTGGTCCGACGCGATTGCATGATTGGCACTTCGCAGCTGCCAAAGTTGGAAAGCGATATGTACGCGATCGACACAGATCCGATTCCGGGACTGCTTTTCCTCGTGCCAACGGCAGAGGTACCGTTAACAAATCTTCACCGTGAGGAGATCCTGAGCGTTGGCGATCTCCCGAAAAAATTTACCGCTTATACGCCATGTTTCAGGCGCGAAGCGGGCGCCGCCGGGCGCGACACGCGTGGCATCATTCGCGTGCATCAATTCGATAAAGTGGAACTGGTGAAAATCGTCGCACCGGAAACATCATACCAAGAACTCGAATCGCTCACTGCCGATGCAGAACGAGTGTTGCAACTGCTTGGGTTGCATTACCGGGTGGTCGAGCTTTGCACCGGCGATTTGGGATTTGCCTCTGCAAAAACGTATGACGTTGAAGTTTGGTCACCGGGGCAGAACGCGTTTCTCGAGGTGTCGAGCTGCTCGAACGTTGAAGATTTTCAGGCACGCCGGATGCAGCTTCGGTTCAAAGGTCGCGATGGAAAAACCCGCTTGTGCCACACGTTGAATGGGTCGGGCCTGGCGTTACCGAGATTATTCGCGGCGCTCATCGAGACCTATCAGCAGCCCGATGGCTCCATCCGCGTTCCTGAAAAGTTACAACCTTACTTCGGCGCGAGCAAAATCAGCGGATGATGGGCGAAGGTGGATCGGCTTCTCTGAAGACGATGGGTGCGTGTTCGCCGCAGGCGCAGATATTAGGCGGCAAAGCCGCAGTGTTTGCCAACGCGTTGAGGACAACGCGTTCCACCTTTGCGATTGGGGAACCGGCTACGTTCTCGCTGCTGACGCGATGCCTCTACAGCAGTCGCTTTGTTGCTATTGCATCCCCGGGATGCCCAGTCCCCCGGTAATTTTTGTCATCTCGGATTGCGCGAGTGCCTTTCCCTGTTCAATGGCTTGTTTCACGGCGTTCAAAACCATCTCCTCGAGAAATTCGACGTCGTTCGGATCGACCACTTCCTTGTCGATCTTGAGCGCGATGATGTCGCCCGTGCCGTTTGCTGTTACTTTCACTTTCCCGCCGCCCGCACTCACTTCGACAGTTTTCTGCTCGAGCTCGGCCTGAGTCTTGGCCATTTGCTCCTGCATCTTTTGCGCCTGCTTCATCAATTTATTTAGATTCATAGTCAGTTCTTTGTCATTCCGAGCGAAGTCGAGGCTGCAACGCAGCCCCGAACGCTTTCGGGGCGAGGCCAGGCTTTCCATCCCGCTGCAGTAGCTCAGGGTAATGCCGCGAGATCCTTCGACTCCGCTTCGCTCCGCTCAGGATGACAAAAGCATGCATTCACGGTCTTACTCGGGCGTTGAACAGTTCGATCGCCTCCTGGATTAACGGTTCGTTCTTGAAATCATGACCAATCGAATGCTCCGGGACTACTGCATTCCTGGGAGCGAGTTCTTCGCCTACACTCTGTTTCAAGGTCCAATCTTTCGCAGTGATTTCATGCAAAAGCGTCTCAATGAACTTGCGATTCGCTGGTGTGCTCAGGATGTCCATCATGGCTTTGTCGCCAGCCGCGAAACCGAGCTTAAAATTGCGCCCTTCGATTCCGAGAACGTGGGCTGCTGACGCTGAGTTTCGGACGAAACCCTTCTGTGCTGGAATTTTCGCAAGAACGTCCTGCCAGATCCTTTCGGGATCGACTTCGGCGCTCTTCTCTTCGACGCGCACTCTGCTGTAGCCGGGATCGTTGATCCCGGCCTTTGACGCATCGGCTTTCTCGCGCCGACCGGCATCGACGATGCCGGCTACAGGTTGCACCGACGGCGCGCCTGGCGGTCGCGCCCTACCGCCGTCGCGAAGCTCGCCGAGTTTTTCGATCACCTCATCGAGCGTCGCTTGTCCGAGACTCTGGATCGCCCTGATGATCGCAACTTCGAAATGGAGCTTCTTATTAGGCGCCCATTTCATCCGGGCTTCGGCAGCGGCGAATTGATCGATCAGTTCGAGCAAACGATCAGTGGAAATCTGTTCAGCGTGTGCGGCCAAAGATCGTTGAAACTGCGGATCAACGTCCTGGTTCAGCGCATCGGGCTTGGCTTTAAACACGAGCAGATCCCGCACATAAGCGATCAGGTTAGCCATGAGCCGCATCATGTCTTTGCCGGCTTCGCATTGCTCGTGCAGGAGATTGATTGCTTCCGGTGTTTCCCCCCGCAAAATCCGCTGCGTTAAATCGCTTACTGTTTGTTCGCTGGTGAACCCGAAAACATTAAGAACATCGCTCTCGGCAATTTTTTCTCCGCAAAACGCAACGAGCTGATCGAGCATCGATTCCGCATCGCGCAGGCCGCCTTCCGCGCCGCGCGCAATTGAATGCGCAGCCGCGGGCTCGAGCGTGATCTTCTCTTTCTTTGCAATCACTTGCAGGTGCTCGGCGATAAGGTTCGCCGGAATACGATGCAGATCGAACCTCTGACAACGGCTGATGATGGTCGGCAGAACTTTCTGCGGCTCGGTGGTAGCGAAGATAAACTTTACATGCTCGGGCGGTTCTTCCAGCGTCTTCAAAAGTGCATTAAACGCCGCCGCCGAAAGCATGTGCACTTCGTCGATCAAATAAATTTTGTAACGCCCTTTGGCCGGTGCGTATCGCACATTCTCACGCAGTTGGCGCACATCTTCCACGCTGTTGTTGCTGGCGCCGTCGATCTCGATCACATCGAGACTGTTGCCTCCGGCAATCTCGCGGCAGTTGTCGCACACTCCGCATGGCGTAATCGTCGGGCCTTTAACGCAGTTGAGCGATTTCGCCAAAATCCGTGCGGTCGAAGTCTTGCCAACCCCGCGTGGGCCGACAAAAAGATAGGCATGGGCAAGCCGGTTCTGCGCCACCGCATTTTTCAGCGTGTGCGAAACATGCGTCTGACCGACCAAATCATCGAACGTTTGTGGCCGATATTTTCTGGCGAATACCTCGTAACTCACGCGCTTAATCTAAACGGGAAAGTTCACTCGCGAAAGCCTTCGGAGTTGATCGTTGGTAGTTGATAGTTGATTGATCGCAATGGACCCGCATCGCTTTTCCGGTTTCATGCTCGTGCTCGTCCTCATGGTCGGGCTCGATTCCTTCGCGCGTGAGCCAATTAAATCACCGCCGCCGGTAAAGCAGCTCGGCGAGGTCAAAGTTGTTCGCGCCAGCGATCTCGGTGTGCCTTTTGACGGTACGCCTGGCAAACTGAACTCGATCACTGACGTGCCGGGTGTCGAGGTGGGCTACACGACATTGATCAGTGGCGACGGAAAACTCGAAACCGGCAAAGGCCCGGTGCGCACCGGCGTTACCGCAATCATTCCGCGCGGGCACGATTCGCTCAACGATCCGGTTTACGCCGGCTGTTTCAGCCTGAATGGCAACGGCGAAATGACCGGCACAGCGTGGGTAGAGGAAAGTGGCTTCCTCGAAGGCCCGATCGTGATTACCAACACGCACAGCGTTGGAGTCGCGCGCGACGCAGTGATTGCCTGGCGAATTAAACACGGCGCAGCAGACACCACCGGATACTGGTGGAGCTTGCCAGTGGTCGCGGAAACGTGGGACGGCTGGCTCAATGACATCAACGGATTCCACATCAAACCAGAAGATATCTTTCATGCACTCGACACCGCGCACGGCGGCACAATCGAAGAGGGCAGCGTCGGCGGCGGCACTGGAATGATCTGCTATGAATTCAAGGGAGGAAATGGAACGGCTTCACGCGTCGTTTCCGTAGCTGTAGCCGGGGGCGGTGACCCCGGCCGGCAGAAAACATCGCGCACGTACACTATCGGCGTATTTCTACAGGCGAACTTCGGCCGGCGTTCGCAGCTCATGATCGCGGGTGTGCCGGTAGGCAAAGAAATTCCCGGTGAAGTTTACAAGTCCGCCTCGGCGGATCCGTCCTCTGGCGGAGAGGAGAGTGGCTCGTGCATCGCTGTCGTCGCGACCGATGCTCCTCTGCTGCCTAACCAATTGAAGCGGCTTGCCCGGCGCGTGTCGCTGGGCCTTGCGCGCACGGGAACAATTTCCGGCAATGGCTCCGGCGATTTATTCGTCGCGTTTTCAACTGCGAATCCGAGCGCCGCCGATCCGAATCAAGTCACACACAGCATAGAGACGATTCCAAATGATTTGATGGATCCGCTTTTCACAGGTGTGGTGCAAGCCACTGAAGAAGCGGTCGTGAATGCGTTAGTGGACAATCATTCGATGACAGGCCGCGACAATCATTACGTGGAAGCGCTTCCGCGCGATCGGCTGCGCAAGCTCATGAAGCGCTCCCGCTAACGCAAAATCTCCGCTATCCGCTGTAGCCACCGCCCTGTGGGCAGTCTTCCGTGTCAATCAATCATGAACGGGCCACAGGCCCGTGGCTACAAGCAAAATACCCCGGCAGAGCCTGCGCGATCAGCCCCGGCACAGAGCGCTTTGTGAGTGCCTTGGCGGAGGAGAGCCGCCGCTTCATGAACGCGTTATTGGGCTGCTTTCTGCAATGAGGCGGAATCGTCGAGCAAAATCCATTCGACCACCGAAACCGGCAGGCTGCCATTCTTAATGAGGTCATCATGGAATTGGCCCAATCGGAAATTTTCGCCCGCTCGATCTTTGTAGCGGCCGAGCAGATTCATGATCTGCCATTTGCCGATGATGTAGCTGATCTTTTGTGTCGGACTCGATGCTGCGCCGGCAGCTTCGCCTTCGGCTGCTTCGCGATCCAGTCCGCCGGCGTCCATGAAATATTTGACTGCTTGCTCAAAACTCCAGCGGCCGGTGTGCAGGTTCACGTCCACGCCGATCCGCGCGGCACGATAGCGCGACAGGCGCAGTATTTGTCCTTGTGCCGGTGAGTTGTTCGGATAAAGCCCGGTCCGCATCAACATCTCCTCCCCGTACAACGCCCAGCCTTCGATGAACACGGTGTCCTCATGCTGACGCCGGATTTCGTCGCTCAAGTGATTTGCAATCGAGAGCTGGAGAAAATGGCCGGGGATACCTTCGTGCCCAAGGATGGGCCTGGGATCTTCGATGGCAGCTCGAATATAAAAGTTTTTCGACTCCGGATTGTAAGTCGGAATAAAGAAGAAACCTGTTGGGTCTTTGTCGTAAACGCCCGGAGGATTCATGAATCCACCTGGACTTGTGGGCTTAAACGCGTCGGGTAACTGCCGGATTTGAAACGGGCCAAGGTAATCCGGCAGCGTCACCAGATTGTGTTCCTTTAAGAAGTTGATCATCTCCGTTTCGCGACTCTCGTACGCTTTTAAGAACGACGCCTGATCGGGTGGGACATTCGATGCACGCTTGGGATCCGGATCAGCCAGTTTCGGATCTGGAAGGAGCGCCTCCAGCGCGCGGTAACGCGCCAGCTCAGCGCGTCCAATCATTTCAACTTCAGAAGCGCTGAGCGGCAAAAGCAAAACGTGCTTGAGATAGTAATTGTAGTTCGCCTCGCCCATTGGCGTGAAATCCGTCATCTTTGGAAGGCGTTTCTCCAGTTCGTCGGCGTACCCATGCAAAGCTGCGAGCGCCGCATCGCGCGCTTTTACCAGTTCCTCATGCTCGTTAGGCGACAGGTCCACATCGAGCGCCATCAGGCTGTTATTCAAAAGGGGATCGATCGAGCGCGCCGACTGGATCGCCAGCTGCGCATACAGTTTCACCGGGTTTTGCAAATTGCTCAGACCTTGCGTCAACAGTGCAGGCATTTGTTTCAGACGCGCAGTGGCGGCGAGGGCGCGTTTCCTCGGTGTGTCGTATTCCTTCTTCAGCAATGAAAAGATCGCGTTTGTGCATTCACCGGTGTAAACCTGAGGATTCGTGCGTTCGAATTTCAGAACGCGATCGCCGAACTCGACATTCTCCAGTTGCGCGCGAAAAAGAATCCAATCGATGCGCTGGTCCTTGGGCCAGCTCCGAAAGCTTTCGCGAGCCCCGATTATTTCGGGGTTGTCGGTCTTCATCCCGCGCACGTTGTCCAAAAGCGAATGCACATGCTGTGCCCGCTCGGCGATCTTGGCAGGCGAATAATCGGTCAGCCGATCGTCCCATGTGTGCAGTCCGGCCTCGCTGCTGCGAACCGGATAATTTTCATTCCGCCACGCGTAATAGTCGTCGGCCAGCTTGAGCAGGGTTGCAATTGCCGCGGTTAGGCTCTGATTCTTGAAAGCTTTTCTGTCGATGCCTGGCGTCGATTTTGTGATCAACGCCTTGTTCGAAAGATCGGGCTTACGCCGGTTCGGGGATTGCGCTCCAGCGGTAATGCAAAACAAGACAACAAACGCATAAACGACTAGAGATGACTTGGTCACACGCATGAGGTGAAGTTTAATGGCTGCTTGTGAAACACAAAGCGTAAACGCGTTGTAGCTGGAAGCTCGTCACGCCGTAGCTATGGGCGAAGGCGGGTGATCCCGTTTTTTTTTCAATCCATGCCTTCTACTTCGCGCACCAATTGCTCCTTCAAATGTCGCCGCGCAGCCTTTTTGATCGCGCGTCGCTCCGCAGCTACGGCTTCCTTCTCCGCCTTACGCTCTCGCCGTGTTCGCGGTTCCAAAGACTGCGGCACATGCCGAATCTTCGGCCGCTGCGCACCGGTTTTTCGCTCTTTTGGTTTCGCATACGGATCCATGGGAAATTAGCGCTGCCTGTTGGCGATAAAAATAACTGGAATTGCGGCAAGCTGCAGAATCGTCGAAAACAACGCCACGGCCACGACTGATTTGTCGTAAAGCAATCCCATCATCGCGCTGCCCAGAAACCAAGCGACGCCGAACCCGGTATCAAACAAGCCAAAAGCCGTACTTCGTTTCTGTGGCGGAATAACACCGGTAAGCATCGCTTGAAGGAGCGAACCTTGCGCGCTCATTCCAATTCCCCAAAAAATCATTCCCACCAACGCAAACCCTGATGTGCCTAGAAAAATGAATGGAGCAGCAGCAGCAGATACCAGAAACGCGAGCGGCGCCACATTCGGGCCAAACCTATCAAATAGTCGACCTAACGGAATGGACGCAAGCGCACTGGCTGCCATCGCGACTGCATAAAACACCGGAATCAACTTTCCCTGCACGACGTTCGCCTTTTGAAAATGAAAACCGATCAACGCGAAATCGGCGAAGCCAGCGGCAAGCAACGCGGCTGCTGCAAGATAAGTCCAGTAAGCTCGCGTCAGATTAGTCGTCGTCAGCGTGTATCCGGCGCCTGCTTCCAATTCGTGCGGCCGCGGGTGAAGAAGCCGCGCCAGGACCAAGATCCCGAGACACAGCAAGGCTGGAGCAAGCAGGAGACCAAAACCCGTTTGATACCCGTAATTAAGGTAAAGGACCAGCGCCATAGCTAGTGGTCCGATTGTCGCCCCTGCTTGGTCGAGTGCTTCGTTCAGTCCGAATACCCAGCCGGCGCCAATTGATCTGCCGGCATATGAAAGCATGGCTTCCACACTCGGTTTGCGAATGCCACGGCCGACACGCTCGGAAACCACGAAAGTCGCAGCGAGCGGCCATTGTCTGGTAAGCGCCAACGCCGGCACGGCGAGCATGTTGATCGCATATCCCAAAAAGGCGAACGCCCAATGTTTATGCGACTTGTCTGCAAAATATCCGGAGACAGAGCGCAGTCCATAGCCGAGTAGCTCGCCCAAACCTGCGACGAATCCAACGATCGCCGCGCTCGCGCCTAACGACCCAAGAAACGGTCCGACAATTCCGCGCGCGCCTTCGTACGTAAAATCAGCAAAGAAATTTACGATGCCGATGATTAGGACGAACTGGAGCGCTGATCTGGTTCTCATTTTAACCACGAATGAACACGAATTAACACGAATAGGTAGGGCGCGTCATGCAGCTTGGTTGCCGTGGCGACTGCGCTCCGCCTCTTCTACGATTTCGTCATTTCATTCAATTCGTGTTTATTCGTATCCATTCGTGGTTAACAAATGAACACTCTCGGAATGATCGGCGGGCTCGGGCCGGAGAGCACACTCGACTACTACCAGCGAATCATTGCGCTTTATCGCGAACGCACGACGGACGGGCATTATCCGGGGTTTGTCATTGTTAATGTTGATCTGCGCAAAGGACTCGATTTCATGGAGGCAAACGACCTGAGCGGCATGGCCGATTACCTGCTCGAGGCAATTGGCAATCTTGCACGGGCTGGCGCAGATTTCGGAATAATCTCTGCGAACACGCCTCACATTGTGTTCGATGAGGTTGCAGTAGAGTCGCCAATTTCACTGATCAGCATCGTCGAAGCGACATGTGCAGCCGCCAAAGCGCAGAACCTGAACCGGCTCGCCCTGTTCGGCACGCGCTACACAATGCAGGCCGATTTTTATCCGAAAGTTTTCAAGCGCGAAGGAATCGGACTGCACGTGCCGGATGCGCACGACCAGGATTACATTCACGATAAATATTTTAGTGAGCTCGTGCTCGGCAAATTTTTGCCCGAGACCCGCGCGGGCTTGCTAGCCATTGTCGATCGGATGAAAGCAACCAGTGACATCGACGGCGTCATTCTCGCCGGCACGGAGCTGCCGCTAATTCTTCGCGATCCGATCCACAACGGCATCCCGTTTCTCGATACCACAAAGATCCACGTCGAAGCCGCAGTCGCGGAAATGCTCTCCTGAATGATTGCTGCAGAACCAGTCACTCGTCACTTATCACTCGTCGCTGAAAGAATGGGCGGTGAAGGGTTCGAACCTCCGACCCTCTCGGTGTAAACGAGACGCTCTACCACTGAGCTAACCGCCCTAGCCGTTTGACTGTAGTGGCAGGCGTGTCGCCTGCAAATTCTCCGGACCATGGGCAGCGGTTGGAGCGTGGCTGTGTCTCAGCGATTGATTCCAACGGGCGAACGTTCTGGATTGCAGACGCGCATCGTGGCGACGGGAAGCGCTATATTGTGCGTGCGGAGGAAAAGTTGACGGCGATTCTGGAACT
>Ga0209161_10003906_pt1 | contig 11898 bp, 13 predicted proteins | sample GraSoiAngelo_155_FD_186169 | JGI IMG/M metagenome (GOLD analysis project Ga0209161, IMG submission 186169) | Grasslands soil microbial communities from the Angelo Coastal Reserve, California, USA - 14_1009_13_30cm (SPAdes) (version 2) | ecosystem: Environmental > Terrestrial > Soil > Grasslands...
CCCAGGCGACGTCGACATCCCGGACGATCGCGGCGATCGCGCGATCGCGCCGGCCACGCATCGCGAGCTCACCCATGACGACGAAGAGGTCCGGGTCGGTCCGGGCGAGACGCCGGATACCCGCGAAGTGCGCGCGCAGCTGTTCGCCGGGCGAGCCCGCCGGCTGGAGGGTCGTGCGGAAGCGTCCCATCGCGTATCCGACGACGCCCCGGATCAGCTTCTCCTTCGTCGGGTAGTAGTAGTGCAACGTCGCGACGTTGACGCCGACTTTTGCGGCGACGTCGCGCGTTCGCAGCCCCTCGAAGCCACGCTCGGCGAGGAGCTCATAGGCCGCTTGGACGAGTGCCTCTTGCCTTTCCATCAATCAGATGATTGAATTATACCCGGACGATCAAACGCCTCAGGGGAGGACCTCACAATGGCAAGAACACTCGTCGCACAAAGCGCGTCAAAGCCTGAGCGGCCGCTCGCGGGAAGGATCTTCGGTCTCTTCACACCGATCCTGAACCGCCTCGTGACACGCATCGCCGGCAAGCGACACGTCCCTCTGTACGTCCTTCTGCGGCACCGGGGCCGACGCTCGGGCCGCGAGTATGCGACGCCCGTGGTGGGGATGCGCGTCCCAGGCGGGTTCGCGATTCCGATGGCCTTCGGCGAGGGCGCGGACTGGTATCGCAACATCATCGCGAGCGGCGGTGCGACGATCCGCCAGGACGGGAGCGAGCATCACCTGGTGGACCCTGTGACGATCGATCCGGACTCGGCCGAGTCCCCGTTCCCGGGATGGCAGAGGCCCGTGTTTCGCGCCCTCGGGATCCGGCGGTTCCTGTTCCTGAAGGGGCGGTAACGCAAGGCCGGTTCGGAGCCGGTAGCTTTTTGTAGTGGCAGAGGGCGCGGTCAATGTTCGGTACATGGTCGAGGACGTCGACGCTGCGGTCGCCTTCTACACGACACACTTCAGGTTCACCCTGGGCTCGAACATGGCTCCGGCTTTCGCCGACGTCATCCGCGGGCCACTTCGAATCCTGCTGAGCGGACCGACAAGCTCCGCCGGACGTCCGATGCCGGACGGCCGGAAGCCCGGCCCGGGCGGCTGGAACCGCATCCACTTCATCGTCGACGACATCGAGGCTGAAGTCGCGCGCCTTCGCGCGGCCGGCGTGCGATTCCGGAGCGAGATCGTGACCGGACCTGGCGGTAAGCAGATCGTGCTCGACGATCCCTCCGGAAATCCGATCGAGCTCTTTCAACCTGCGGGACGGCGCTAATCAGATGTGGATCTGGCTCGTTCTTGCGGTCCTCGCCGTCGCTCTGACAATCGAGCGGCTCATCGCACTGCTTGGATCTGCGTCAATCTTCCCCGGGATCAGCGTCGTCGGGATCCTCGAGGTCCTTGCGCCGGCTGAGGCGGCGATGCTCTTCTTTGTGCGCTGGTGGGACCTCAGAAGCGGGCGCCAACGCCGGTGGCGCTGGCTCTTCGTGGCGGCGTTCTTTTCGTTTCTGACTCTGCTCATCACCGGGGCGGCGACCTTGGCGTCTAGGCCCGGGGGACTGACGCCCGCTGGGATCGTTATCGTCCTTGTCGGCGCCGCGATCACGATATTCGCGTGGTCGCGCTCAGGGAACGAGGCTGTACGCCCGGGCGAGTCGTCGAGCCATGTCGGCTGAACTGGGTGGACCGTACTGCGAGGAGCTTCTCGGCGAATGTTCCGGACGGATCTCCTGATCGAGTCAGCGCCGCGCGATCAGTGGCCGCCGAGGCCGCGGAACCTGCGGGGTGATCCCGTGGATCACTATGGGAACTCGTCGACCGGAATACCGAGAGTCAGTGCGCGCGCCCGCGGAGACCGGCAATGCGAAGAGGGGTCAGCCTCTCAGCGGTGTCAGATGGATCTGCTTGGAGAGCGCGTAAGCGACTGAGATGTCTGCGTCGCTTTCGACGAGCGTGCGGCCAACAACAAGCACCGAATTGTTCGGCGAAGAAATCCGTGTCATTCCCTGCGGTGCGGATCCCGTCCAGTCGGGGCCGCTAATGAGATAGTCGCCGGCCTCGGTCCCAGTGACGCGTTTGCCGACGTAGGCAAAATTCGTGTTGTTCGATGGATCGGTGAGCTGGACGCTGTAGTAGCGACCGCCCATGTCCGGTACGTGCAAGACCTGCGGCCCTTTGCTGAGATCCAACCAGCCGACCATGAGGAGCGTGTCGCGGTTCACGCCTGTGGTGATCAGGCTCGAGCCCGAGGCGGGCGCCGCACGGAGCGGATCTGCAAAGACCGCTTGGGGCTCCGTATAGAGCGTATTGACCGGAATGGGGCCCTCGCCGAACCCTTTCACGAGGATCGCCCTCTTGTACACGACCAGCAAGATGCGCGGCCAGAAGTAGACGAACAGTGAGCACGCCGCGACCGTGACCGAACCGAACAGAAGCAAGTGCTGGTACCCCGTCATCGACGCGGTCTTGCTTCGACAACCGGCGGCACCGTGAACTCGCCATTGAGAATCGCTGCGCCGGGCATATACACGCGCAGCCACAGGATGAATCTGCCTGCTGGCGCGGGCAGCCAGTTGGCTTGATGGTCTGCCGGAGCGGCGTTCTGCAGATAGATGTCGACGGAGCCGTCGGGATTCTGCGCGAGGCCGGAACGGTCGCCGACGCTGTACCGATCGATGGGATTCGCCACGAAGTGTTCTTTCGCGTCAGCCATTGTGAGCGACCAGAACGCGTCGTTGGGCGGAAGACCGCCCGGCGGAAAGTGCAGGATGTAGTCGTGCTCTCCGGAGAGCGTGTGACCCACGCCGTGTCCCGTCTTCCAGTACATCGCCTCTTGAGGCACGTTCACCGGGCCGGGAAAGATCCGGGCGCACGCGGCCCGTGTGAAGATGTCGCTGCCGGGTAGGCCGCATCCGAAGACAGTGACCCAGCCGTTGATCCTCGTGGCCTTGATCCTCGAGAGGATCTCGACCGCGACGACCCCCAGCCCGGCGCCGACGAGGAAGCCTTGCACCAGGTCGTTCCGCACGGTCAGTGAATCGGCAAAGAGGACCGAACGGACGATGACGTAGCCGCATATGACGCCGATGAGTGCCGTCAGGTACGTATACGTTCTGCTGGTCACCGCTACAAACTCTAGTTTGCTTCGCCGGGCCGAAACGATCGTGGAGGGTACTGAGAGGAATCCACTCTCGCGTTGAGTGCCGCGATCGATCCGAAACCGTCGCGTCGAGGATCTCGTCAGGGGTTAGAGCGCGGGCGCGGCGTCGCGTGTACTGCATAGATCTCGGCGCTCTCACGCCTCGCTGTAGCCCGTAGCGGATTCGAACCGCTGATCTCAGCCTTGAGAGGGCTGCATCCTAGGCCACTAGACGAACGGGCCGGGGAATGTCCATTCTAACCGCGATGACGTTCCCGATCGACCTCTCGCGCTGAAGGCGCCGATCGTCGCGCCGGGCGTCCGGCGCATCGCACTTCCTCTTCCACTCGCCCTCCGAAGCATTAACGCGTACCTGATCGAAGGGTCGTCTGGCTACGCCCTCGTCGACACGGGCATGCACACGAAGGAAGCCGAGGCCGCGCTTCTCGCCGCACTCGCGGAGGCCGGCATCGCGATCGAAGACGTGCGGCGCGTGTTCGTCACGCATCTTCATCCCGATCACATCGGGATGGCAGGGACGCTTGAGCTCGCGGGTGCCGAGATCGTCATGCACGGGCCGGAGCTGGAAAACGCGTCGCGCATGTGGTCGCGCGATCATTCGATGATCGACGAGACGTACGCCTGGTTCGAGCGTCACGGTATGCCACGCGACGTCGACGAAGGGATGCGCGCGTCGTGGCTCGAGATCGGGAGAGCGGTGGACGCGGTGGAACAGGTCACCTCCGCGAACGACGGCGAGGATCTCGACCTTGGTGGCCGAAGCGTTCGCCTCAAGTGGACGCCGGGGCACACGGACTATCACGCGGTGCTCGTCGACGGCGCCGAGCGCGTGCTGTTTTCCGGAGATCACGTGCTCCCGCGGATCACGTCGAACGTCGGGCTCTACCCGTACTCGCGTGATGACCCGCTGGGTGATTTTCTTGACGCGTTGCGCGCGGTGCGTGAGCTACCGGTCAAGCGCGTGCTACCCGCGCACGGCGATCCGTTCGACGATCTCGTCGGCCGCGTCGATCAGATCCTCGCGCATCACGAGGACCGGCTTCGCGCGACGCTCGATGCCATCGGCGACGCGGAACGCGATGCCTACGCGGTGTGCCGGACGCTCTTCCCAGTCCTTCGTTCGGCGCACGAGGAGCGGTTCGCGCTCGCGGAGACGCTCGCGCACCTTCGGTATCTGGAGCGGCGCGGGAAGGTGCGAGAGCTCGACGGAGTGCCGGTGCGCTGGGGCCGGCCGTAGTCGCCAGTCCTATTGACACGGCAGGAACATCTGTTCTAACTGCGAAATGTGGAGAACAAGCGCGATCAGCGGCCGTACAACGTCGCGTACTACGCCGCCAATCGCGAGAACGAGATCGAGCGCGTTCGCGTTCGCCAGGCAGCGACGCTCGAATTCTTGCGAGATTTGCGGCGGCGACCCTGCCAGGACTGTGGCGGAATATTCCCACCCTGGGTCATGGACTTCGACCATCGAACCCCGTCGGAAAAATCCTTCAACCTCACCAGCGGTCGGGCGATGCTTATGTCGCGGTCGCGTCTCCTGGCCGAGATCGAGAAATGCGACATCGTCTGCGCCAACTGTCACGCGGGCCGAACATACAGATGGCTGCTCGCGCGCGACAAACCCGTCTCAGGTACGTCGCGCCGGCTCGAGGAGAAACGAGAATATTGGAGGGGTCACGCGAAGATCCTCGAAGAGCTCCGAGATGTTCCTTGCGCCGACTGCGGTCGGCGATTTCCCTCTTATGTGATGCAGTTCGACCATCGAGATTCATCAACTAAGAGCTACACCGTTACTCGCATGATCGGCCGCGCAGGTCGTTCAAAGATCCTTGAGGAAGCAGCGAAGTGCGATATCGTTTGTGCGAACTGTCATCGCGATCGAACGTATCTCAGGCGCAAATCTCGCGCGGGTGTGGCGTAATGGAAGCGCGCGACCCCTCCAAGGTTGAGGCGCGGGTCCGATTCCCGCCACCCGCTCTGTGATGCAGCGTCGGTTTACCAAGTGGCTCGTTTCGATCGCATTCCTATCAACCGCCTGCGGCCAGACCTTTTCCGGCGGTTCGCCCGGCGGAGGTAGCTCAACACCCGATCCGGGGGCGACGCCATTGCCGTCGATGATCCAGCGCGATGAAGCGATCGCGCTCGTCACGAGCGGCAATGCTGATGTGGGGCGCGTCGACCGCGCCGACGCGAAGCTGATGACCTTTGCGGACTACCTGAGAGTGGCGGGTCCGGTCCGAACACACGCAGGTGATCCGCAAGCCATCGCCATGACAGGATTCGGCATCTTCGGAGACCCGGCTCAACGCTACGTGTGGGCGGTTGCGGTCTCCGGAGAAGTCTGGCCGAACGGCCGAGAGCCGATCTCCTTTGGCGGCCCGCCACCCGGCAGTCCGACACCGTATCCGCCATACCGCTGGGCGATCTTTCTGGTCGAATCCGTTCCGGGCCGCCTGATGGTCATCGGCGACGTCGGCATCGCGGAGGCGTGGCCGTCCACGTTCGACAAACTGCCGAGCCATCCAGCCATGACGTATGTCCCCCCGAGTCCGACCCCTCGCCTGACGACCCTCGGGGTCAAGATCCAGCAACCCCTCGCCACCAGCGCCGTGATGAAGCTCTCCGCCGAGGTACGGCGGATCGATCGAATCGAAGTCAAGCTCATGACCTGGCGTGAATACCTCGCGAGCGGCGATCCGGGTGCGTACAAGCCGGCGGCGGCGGACGACGGCGCCCCGGTGTGGATCGTCGCGGTCGCCGGCGAGATCGTCCCCGCCTTCGGCCACGGCCTCACCTTCAACTGGGGCGTGTTCACGATCGACGGGACGGACGGCGGGATTACCTCGCTCACCGCGCGAAACGACGGAGCCTGGCCGGCGTTCTTCGACGCGCTTCCGGACCACCCTGCACCATCGCCCTAGCTGACGGCCGCGCAATTGCAGGAGTCCGTCTTGAACGAACCTCCAAGGTGGTGCGCCATGAAAGACAAGACGACGGGCAACGGACTCCCTCGCGCGGACGCCGACAAGCAGAGCTCTAGCCACAGCGGCAGTCAGAGCTCGAGCCATAGCGGGAGCAAGAGCGCAAGCAAGAGCAAGAGTCAAAGCCAGTCGAAGCACTAGCGACTCAGCGCCAGCGGGTCAGGATCACCTCGCGCTGGAAGACTCGCGCCGCGAACCAGAGTGACGCCGCCGCGATCGCGGCGAGGATGACGCCGATGCCTAGGGCCAGCGGGGGTCCGAGGACAACGACGCCCGCGAGCTGACCGAAGAGCAAGCCCAGCACCGGCACGATCAGAACGGCCGAGATCTGCTGCGCGGTACGTGGATCGTTGACGCGCGACGAGAGCACGACGATCAGCGCAACTCCAATTAACCCGAGCAGCGGCGTGTCGACGAGCACGGCGAGGATCCAGCCGGGCGTCACGACGACCGCGCGCACGCGGTCGGTCACCGCGAAAGCGAGGACACCGGCGACGAACAGCGCCGCCGAAGCGATCGTGATCCCGAGAGCTGGGATGAGCGCCGCGAGCATCTTCCCGAGCAAGAGCTCCCAGGTGCGGATCGGCGTCGCCAGAACCGGCTCGAGAGTGCGCTCGCGTTTCTCCCCGACGATCGCGTAGGACGCGAGGACCGACGGGATGAAGATCGGAAGAAGCAGGAAGAGGGTCGAGAACTGTTTCCCAACAATCGCTTGCCCAATCTCAAGCAGGGAGAGTCCGGCGAACTCGGGCGGAAGCGGCGTTGCAGGGAGACTTACGCCACTCGAGATCTTGCCCACCACAAAAAATGTGGCGACTGCCAACGCGGTGATGAGCGGCGGAAGGATCAGCGTCGCCCACAGCAGCGCCCGCTGTAGCCGGAGCTCGAGCCACTCCTTCTCGAGCACGATGAGCGCCTTGTTCACTTGTGACCGCCAACGAGTCGCAGATAGACGTCCTCGAGCGAGTGCTGAAGGCGCTCGACGTAGCGAATCCGCGCGCCTGCGGCGGCGAGCGCGTCGACCAGCTCCGGGTTGTGCGTGTCCGGATCGTCGAGCTCCAGCGTGAGCGTGTCGCCCTCGGCGCGGGTAGTCCGCACGAACGGAAGCGAACGCGCCATGGACACGAACCGCGCTGCATCGCCGACGACCCGCACGGTCGTGCCGGCCCCGAACAAGCCCGCGCGCAGCTCGCCGGGCGACCCCATGCGTAGGAGACGACGCTGGAAGATCCCGATGCTGTCGCAGAGCTCGTCGGCCTCCGGAAGGTTGTGCGTCGTGAGGAAGATCGTCCGGCCTTCCGCGCGGAGGCCTTTCACGAATTCCCGCACGGTGCGCGCCGCCTCGGGGTCGAGCGCTGCGGTCGGCTCGTCCAGGAACACGACGGTCGGTTCATGCAGGAGCGCCCGCGCGATCGCGAGCTTCTGACGCATGCCTTTCGAGAACGTCCCGACAGGCTCGTCGCGGCGCTCCCAGAGCTCGAGCAGATGGAGGTAACGCTCCACCTGTGCGTCGGCACGCGCGGGCTCGAGGTCATACAGCCGTGCGAAATAGCGGAGGTTCTGCCGAGCGGATAGACGATCGTAGAGACCGGGCTGCTCGGTGAGGATGCCGACGGAACGCCGTAGCGCCGTGTCGTCCACTCCAAGAGCGTGGCCCGCGACGACGGCGTCGCCGTCCGTCGGCGCGATGAGGGCGGCCAGCATTCGGACGGTCGTGGTCTTCCCCGCCCCGTTCGGACCAAGGAAGCCGAACACGGTCCCCGCCTCGATGGCGAGCGAAAGCCCGTCGACGGCGACTCGGCCGTCGAACCGCCGCGTTAGTCCATGCGTCTCGATCGCGTGAGGCACGCTTCAACAGGAAGATAGCCTTACGATGCGGCGACGTGATGCGATGGACGGCGCGGGACCTCCGACTGACCAACGGCGCGGTGCTGGGCGTCTTCGCGCAGGCGCGCGCGCACACGCAGAAGATGATCGAGTCCGTCCTGCTCGGTCAGGCAACTTCGCAGCAGGCCTTGGACGCGGCTGCCGCCGAAGTGACCGACGCGATCGACAAGTACAACAAGGCGAACAAATAGCCACACGCGATGAGACGGTGCGGTCGCTCGGCGGCCGCACCGTCGATCTCCTCGTCATCGGCGGCGGGATCATTGGGGCGGGCATCGCGCGCGACGCCGCCCTTCGCGGGCTCGAGGTCGCCCTCGTCGAACAGGCGGACTTCGGCTCCGGCACGACATCCCGGCCTACGCGGCTGATCCACGGCGGGCTCCGCTATCTCGAGCTCTTCGACTTCGCGCTCGTGCGCAGCGACATGCGCGAGCGCGAGATCCTTCTGCGCATCGCATCGCACCTCGTATTCCCCCTCCCGTTCCTCCTTCCCCTTTACCGCCCGACCTTCCTCTACCAGTTGAAGCTCCGACTGGGCATGCAGCTCTATGACCTGCTCTCGCTCGACAAGAGCCTGCCGAAGCGGCAGCACCTTGATCGTTCCGCGACTCTCGCTGCGGAGCCCTCGCTCGAGCCCGACGGACTGGCCGGCGCGTGGCGGTTCTACGACGCGCAGGTTCCGCTCGTCGAGCGGCTCGTGGTGGAAAACCTCGTCGATGCGTCGGCACATGGCGCCTCCGTCCTGAACCACGCGCGAGTGATCGACTTTCTTCGCGAGGACGACCGCGTCGTCGGTGCTCGCGTGCGCGACGCGATCGGGGGTGGCGACCTCGACATCGGTGCTCGCTTCACGGTCATCGCCACCGGCCCATGGCTCGACCGGACGATCGCGCCCCTACGCAAGCGCTCCGACCCGCTCCTTCGCCTGACCAAGGGCGTCCACATCGTCACGCGGCGTGCGGTGGAACACGCGCATGTCCTTTTCGCGAGGAGCGATGGTCGATTGTTCTTCGTTGTCCCGTGGCTCGACGCGACGATCGTCGGTACGACCGACACCGACTACACCGGAGATCCCAGCAACGTCGCCGCAACCGAGGAGGACGTGCGGTACCTCCAGGACGAGGCGCGCCGGGCCTTCCCGAGCGCGCCGTTCGACGAGATCCACTTCACCTGGGCGGGCGTTCGTGCCCTGGTGCGCGAGGAGGGTGTCAGCGAGGGCGAGGTCTCGCGCAAACACGCGCTCTTCGACCATGCCGCCCGCGAAGGGGTCGAAGGAATCCTGTCTGTCGTCGGCGGGAAGATCACCGCCTACCGGGCGATCGCGGAGGAGGTCGTGGACATGGCAAGCCGCAGGCTCTCGCGGTATGCGCCGTCGCGGAGCGCCGAGGAGGCCCTGCCCGGCGCACGACCCGCGGATCTCGCCGCCCGGCCTGGCGATCTCACGCTGGACGCCGCGACGCGCGCACATCTCACCTCGATCTATGGCGCGCGAGCTCGGGAGGTCCTGGACTTGGCGCGGGCTGATCCTTCGCTCGCTTCACCACTCTGTTCGCATCACCGCGGGATGGAGGCCGAGGTCGTTCACGCCGTGCGGAACGAATGGGCTCGGAGTCTCGGCGACGTGCTGTTGCGTCGCACCGCCCTCGGTCTGGCTCCCTGCCAGGCGCTCGACTGCGTGGAACGTGTCGCCGACCGCGCGGGCGCGGTGCTGGGCTGGGACAAAGATCGCAGGCGCACTGAGATAGAAGCCTACCGACGCGAGGTCGAGCCGATGCGCCGCTTCAGCACGGAGTGACCGCGGTCCTCGCGCTCGATCAGGGGACGACCGGCTCGACCGCGATCGTCTTCGATGAAGGGGGCGCGATCCGTGGAAGCGCCGATCGCGAGATACGGCAGTTCTATCCGGCGTCGGCTCACGTCGAGCATGACCCCGAAGAGATCTTCACGGCAACTGTCGAGGTCGGGCGCGAAGCCCTTATGCGCGCGAGACTCGCCGGGGACGAGCTCGCCGCCATCGGGATCACCAACCAGCGCGAGACGACCGTCGTGTGGGAGCGCGCCACGGGTCGCCCCATCCACCCGGCGGTGGTCTGGCAGAGCCGGGCGAGCGCGGCCATCTGCGAGGGACTCCGCGCGGGCGGGCATGAGAAGCTCGTCCGCGAACGCACCGGGCTCGTGATCGACGCGTACTTCTCCGGCACGAAGATCCGGTGGATCCTGGATCAGGTCCCCGGTGCGCAGGAACGGGCCGAAGCCGGCGAGCTCGTGTGCGGGACGATCGACACGTGGCTCATCTGGAAGCTCACCGGCGGCGGGACCTTCGCGACCGACGTGTCGAACGCATCGCGAACGCTCGTGTTCGACATCCATCGCCGAATGTGGGACGCCGATCTGCTCGCGCTCCTCGGTATCCCGCCTTCGATGATGGCGCGAGTGGTGGCGTCGAGCGGCATCGTCGCGGAAGCCGATCCACTGCACTTCGGCGCTCGGGCACCGATCGCCGGGATCGCCGGCGACCAGCAGGCCGCGCTTTTCGGACAGACCTGCTTCGCTGCGGGCGAGGCCAAGAACACGTACGGGACCGGCTGCTTCCTTCTCGTCAACACCGGCGAGCGCGCCGCCTCCGCGAGCGGGGGCCTCCTCACGACCGTCGCATGGGACATTGGGGACCGCACCCGCTACGCGCTCGAAGGAAGCGCATTCATCACCGGTGCCGCGGTGCAGTGGCTGCGCGATGGGCTGGGCATCATCGCGACGGCCGCCGAGACCGAGGTTCTCGCGGCCGGACTCGCGGGCAACGACAACGTGTATCTCGTCCCCGCATTCACGGGACTCGGCGCGCCGCACTGGGACATGTACGCGCGCGGCCTCTTGATCGGGATCGAGCGCGGGACGACCCGCGCGCATCTCGTGCGCGCGACCCTCGAGAGCATCGCGTACCAGACGCGCGATCTGATCGAGGCGATGCGGGGCGCAGGTCAGGAGATCGAGGTGCTTCGCGTCGACGGTGGCGGTACCGCGAATAGATTCTTGATGCAGTTCCAGGCAGACGTCGCAGGGATTCCCGTCGAAGTCGCGACGATCCAGGAAACGACGGCGCTCGGTGCGGCGTTCCTCGCTGGACTCGCGACCGGCGTATGGAAGACCCCCGACGAGCTGCGCCGACGCCGCGCCGTCGCGGCGCGATACGAGCCGCGGATGTCGAAAGACGAGAGCGAGACCCTGTATGCCGGATGGCGGCGTGCGGTCGACCGCTCACGGGGGTGGGCGCTCCCGCCTAGCCCTTCGGGATCCGCTCCGGGAAGTCCGACATGATCCCGTCAACGCCCCACTCACCGAAGAGCGCGATCTCGCGCGGCTCGTTCACCGTCCACACGTTCAGCTTCACCCCCGCGGAGTGCGCCGCCTTCACCATCTCAGGTGTCATGTACGCGCGGTTGGGATGCAGCGCCCAGAGACGCATTCCTCGCGCGCTTTCAGCGAGCGAGGACTTGTCGGGTGAGTCCGCGAACAGGAACGCCCGGCGGACCGACGGACCGGCGACGCGCGATCCCTCGAGAGCGGCCCACCAAAAGCTCGAGACGTAGACGTCCGGGTCCTTGCGTTCGGCCAGAGCTTTCCCGACCGCGGCGCCCGTTTGGTGTGCCCCCTTCTCGCTCATCTCGCATTTGAGCTCCACGTTCACGCCCATCTTTCCGCGGCAGAAGTCGAGCACTTCCGCGAGTGTGAGCTTGTGGCCCGGCTTCGGCCGATCGTGCGAGATCAGCAGACGACCGTCATCGGCGAGCCACACGTCGGTCTCGACCTCATCACATCCGAGCGCGAGCGCTTTCTCGAACGACTCGATCGTGTTGTCGGGCGCGTGACCCTTGGCCCCT
>Ga0209161_10003909_pt1 | contig 11894 bp, 10 predicted proteins | sample GraSoiAngelo_155_FD_186169 | JGI IMG/M metagenome (GOLD analysis project Ga0209161, IMG submission 186169) | Grasslands soil microbial communities from the Angelo Coastal Reserve, California, USA - 14_1009_13_30cm (SPAdes) (version 2) | ecosystem: Environmental > Terrestrial > Soil > Grasslands...
CGCGAGCTGCCGGTACCCCCCCGGAAAGACGGCCGACCGGCGGAAGTCGTTGTCCTGTGCCGTTGTGGAGGGTCTGCGACCAAACCGTTTTGTGACGGAACTCACAAGCGGAACGGCTTCTCCGACGCCCCACCTACCCGCCCCGCTCCCACGACTTAAGCAGGGGGTATTATGTTGTCTCCGTCCCGGCGGGGGTGAACCGGGGGAGCCACCCCTGACCGCAACTGATGCACCCCGCCCCCCTGCCCTGCCCCCGAATGGAGGAACGCAATGGCGAAGGGTGGAAAGGCCCCGATGGCCGCGGATGAGGGCTACTGCGTGAAGTGCAAGGCCAAGCGCAAGATTTCGAACCCACAGCAGGTCAAAATGGCGAACGGCCGGCCCGCGCTGAAGGGCGTCTGTCCGGTGTGCGGCACAGGGATGTTCAAGATTCTGCCGCCGAAGTAAGCCGCCAACCACATCGACAACGCGAGCCCCCGGTCGAGCATGGCCGGGGGCTCTTCGCTACCGGGCGGCAGAGGCGACCCAGCGGGTGCCGTCCCCCTGGTAGGCGTACCGGAAGGTGACGCACGCCGTACCCACATCTTGGCAGTAATAGGCCAGCAGCTCGAGCTTCGCATATTTGCCACCCCCCGTCCGCACTCCATAGACGTGATGCTTCGACGTGAGCAGGTGGCTCAGCATGCTGTAGGCGTACCATTTCCCCACGCCGGGGTTGGTCGTGTCCGACGCATCCGTGTTCGGGAGGTAGCCGGTGGCTGGGACCTCCCGCACCGAGTCGAACGGCACGGCGCCGAGATCGACGATGCCCCCGTCGGCGCCCGTGATCAGGTGAAAGCGCCGGAAGGCGATGTCCCACGCTCCCGAATCCACCGTGGCGCCGCGCCGGAAGTCGAAGCGGCGCCAGCGGTCGGTGCTCGACGCGTCCAGGGTGTAGGTCAGAGGCCCGACGAGCGAGTCGCCCACGACCGCGGGCCGCGGCACCGTCGGCCGGTAGGGAGGGAACTCCGGGGTGGTGAGCGAGCCAATCACCAGGGACGCGACGAGCAGCGCGAACGCGCCGCCCATCGCGAGCACCAGGACGGGCGGCCGGGCGCCCCCGGCGCTCACGCCTCGGCCATGAACGGGTAGCTGAAGCTCCGGGGTGGGACGAAGTTCTCCTTCACGGCGCGCGGGCTCGCCCAGCGGATCAGATTGAGCAGGCTCCCCGCCTTGTCGTTGGTGCCGCTCGCGCGCGCCCCGCCGAACGGCTGCTGTCCCACCACCGCGCCGGTGGGCTTGTCATTGACGTAGAAGTTTCCGGCGGCATACCGGAGCGCGTCCTTCGCCTGCTCGACGGCGCGGCGGTCCTGCGCGAAGATCGCGCCGGTGAGTGCATAGGGCGACGTTTCGTCCACCAGGCGCAGCGTCTCGGCCCAGCGGGCCGTCGGGTAGACGTGGACCGACAGGACCGGCCCGAAGATCTCCTCACTCATCGTGCGATACTCCGGGTCCTGGGCTTCGAGAACCGTCGGCTCGATGAAGTAGCCGTCGGAGTCGTCGGCGCCACCGCCGAACAGGACCTTCACGCCGGGAGCCCGCTTCGCCGCGTCGATATAACCCTTGATCTTGTCGAACGCCTTCCGGTCGATCACCGCCCCCATGAAATTGCGGAAGTCCGCCGGGTCTCCCACCTTCACCTCGGCGAGCATCCCGAGGATGCGATCCCGGACCCCGGGCCAGAGGTCGTCGGGGACATAGGCGCGCGAGGCCGCGCTGCACTTCTGCCCCTGATATTCGAAGGCGCCGCGCACCATGCCCGTGGCGAGCACGTCCGGGTCCGCGCTCGGGTGCGCGAGGATGAAGTCCTTGCCACCCGTCTCGCCGACCAGCCGCGGGTACGCCGCGTACGAGGTGAGGTTCGCCGCCGCCTGCTGCCACAGCGCCTGGAACACCTCCGTCGAGCCGGTGAAATGGATCCCCGCGAACCCGCGATCGGCGAGTACGCGCTCGGACACCTGGACCGACGGGCCCGGGACGAAGTTGATCACACCCGGCGGCAGACCGGCTTCCGCGAGCAGACGCATGATGAAGGAGTTCGAGAGCACCGCCGTCGCGGCGGGCTTCCACACCACGGTGTTGCCCATGATCGCCGGGGCGGTCGGCAGGTTGCCGCCGATCGACGTGAAGTTGAAGGGCGTGATGGCGTAGACGAAGCCCTCCAGGGGACGATAGTCGAGGTAGTTCCACACACCTGGGACGGACAGGGGCTGTTCGGCGTAAATGCGCTCCGCATAGTGCACGTTGAAGCGGAAGAAATCGATCAGCTCGCACGCAGCGTCGATCTCCGCCTGATGCGCGGTCTTCGACTGGCCGAGCATGGTCGCGCCGTTGACGATCGGCCTGTACCGTGTCGCCAGCAGATCCGCGGCCTTGAGAAACACGGCGGCCCGCCGCTCGAACCCCCACGCCGACCACTCGCGCCACGCGTCCCGAGCCGCCGCGATCGCGGCCTGCACCTCCGCGGGCCCCGCCTGATGCGCCTTGGCGAGCACGTGGCGATGGCAATGCGGCATCACCACGTCCACCGTCCTGCCGGTGTGGACGTCTTTGCCACCGATGACGAGGGGAATCTCGAGCTGGTGGCCGGAGAGCTCTTTCACGGTCCGTTTGAGCTCCCCCCGCTCCGGGGTCCCCGGGGCGTAACTCAGGACCGGCTCGTTGAAGGGGGTAGGGATCTTGGGAATGCCGTTCATGACGCAAATTTACACCGTCGTGGCGTCGTGGAACACTCGGACGTTATACAGGCGATGACCATTCACCCCAATACCCGCATCGGCCACGTCCACCTCACGGTTTCCGACCTCGACCGTGCCCTGGCCTTCTACCGTGACGTGCTCGGCTTCGAGGTGACGAGCCGCTATGGGCGGGACGCCGTGTTCCTCTCGGCGGGCGGCTATCATCACCACATCGGCCTCAACACGTGGGCAGGCCGTGGGGCACCGGCGCCCGCCCCTGGGACCACGGGCCTGTATCACTTCGCGATCCTCTACCCGGACCGCAAGACCCTGGCGGGCGCCCTGCGTCGCGTGCTCGATGCCGGCGTGCCGCTCGAAGGCGCGGCGGACCACGGCGTCAGCGAAGCGATTTACCTGCGGGACCCCGACGGCAACGGCGTGGAGCTGTACCGCGACCGGCCGGAGGCCGAGTGGCCTCGGGCGCCCGACGGGAGCATCGCGATGCATACGCGGGCGCTGGATCTCGAGAAACTGCTGGCGGAAGTCTAGTTCGCTCCTCTCCCTTTGACGATCAGGCTGTCGCTGACCTTCACCGCCTCCACCGGCGTCGGTGCCGATCTCTCACCGCGGGGAATCAGCCCCGGCAGGTTCGCGAGCTCGTAGGCTGACACCGCCATGACGGCGGATGCCTGCACCAGGTCCGACGCGACGGCCATGTCGTAGGTGTCGGACTGGGAGTGGTGCGTGTGACCATAGCCGCGCTCGAGCTGGTTGAAGTTGAAGCCGGGGACACCGTAGGGGAGGAACGACAGGTGGTCGGTCCCCGTCTTGTTCCGGTTCACCACCGAATCGGCGCCGAGCCGCGCCACCGGAGCCAGGACCGCGCGCCACAGCCCGTCCAGATCGGTCCGTCCCTGCAGCGCCTGCCCCGAGATCGCGCCGGTCCCGTTGTCGAGCACGATAACCGCCTGGATCGAGTCGGCCTCGGCGGCGTGCGCCTCGGCGTACTTGCGCGACCCGATCAAGCCCTGCTCCTCCCCGGTGAACAGGACGAAGCGGATGCTGCGCTTCGGCCGTAATCCCGATCGGGCGATGATGCGCGCCGCCTCGAGCGTGCACATCGCGCCGGTCCCGTTGTCCGTGGTCCCCGTTCCGAGGTCCCAGGAGTCGAGGTGCGCGCCCACGATGACCACCTGACCGGGGCGCTCGCTGCCGCGGATCTCGGCAACGGTGTTCCACTGGGGCACGGAATCTCGGGTGATCGTGTTGGAAATGCTCACCGCGAGTCGGGGCGGCGCGCCCACCTGGAGCAGGCGATCGAACAGCGCGTAGTCTTCATGGGCGATGACGACCTGGGGAAGCGGCAGGATGCGGTTGGGGGAGCCGCTCATGTTGAGGAGCGCGTGCTCCTTGCTCCCGTCCACCAGGATGCCGAGCGCGCCGGCGCGGCGCAGCAGATAGGGGAGATCGTTGGCGAACTGCTGCATGCGCGCCCGCGTGACCGAGTCGGCGTCGCGGAACGGCGTGAACACCGTACGGAAGAAGTCGCGCTGCCGCTGCGAGTCGGCCGCGGTCATGAGCGGCCCGTCGTTGTTCCACACGAGCGACGGCGCCCGAGTCATGACCCACGCCTGCTTCACGCGACCGCGATGGACCGCGAAGCTGTCGGGCGTGGTGGCATCGATCCGGACGACGGGCCCCGTGACGGTCGCGCCGCCGGTGCCCGGCGCCCAGGCCCAGCTCGCGGCCATCACGTCGTGCGCGCGCGGCGCCGTCATGCGCACCCGCATCGGTCCACGTGTCCAGGTGCCGCCGAACTGCCAGGGCTCGAGGCGCGCGTCCAGGCCGTAGGCCTTGAACCGCTCGAGCGTCCAGTCGTTCGCCCGGCGCGCGGCGGCCGATCCGGTGAGCCGCGGACCGATAACGTCGCTCAAGTATTGGAGGTTCTGCATCACCTCGGAGCGGTTCAGCGCTTCGTCGATCAGGGCGCCGGCGCCCGTCGTGTCGACCGCGAGCTCCTGCCCGCGCAGGGCGCGGATCGGCAGCACACCCAACGCGGCGGCCACCGCCAGGACGTGCAGACGCACGATGAATCCTCTCGTCATGACGCCGGTGCCTCGAACCGCGAATCGACGGCGCGCTGCGCAGGAATTGGCAGCGTCACAGTCACGGTGGTGCCGGTGCCCACGGTCGAATCGACGGCGACCCCGCCCGCGAACATGTTTCGGGCCACGCTCTGCACCACGACGAGCCCCATCCCGCTCCCTTCACCGAACGCCTTGGTCGTGAAGCCGGGCTCGAAGATCCGCTCCAAGTCCTGGGGCCGAATGCCCGCCCCCTCGTCCCGCACGCTCAACCGCAGGGCGTTCCCCACCTTCGTCAAGCCGACCCGGATCGGTGCGGGCCGGGCGGCGCTCGCGTCCGCGGCGTTGCGGATCAGGTTGACCAGCAGATCGTACAGCGCGTTGGGGTCGCCCTTCAGGTACACGACGTCGAGGGTGGAGTCGAACTCGAGGGGGATCTTCTTTTCTTTGAGGACGCGGCTCTCGAGCGTGCAGCAGGAGCGGACGACGCGCACGGCATCGAACCGCTCCGATCGCGCCAGGGCGCCGCGCGCGCGGTCCTTCACGGCGCGCAGGAAGCTCGCCGAACGGTCGATATCCTCCACCACCTGACCGAGCTCGTCGAGCAGCTCGAGCCGCCGACCGGCGGCGACCTCCGTCCAGCGCCCGAGCGACTCCATCGCGAGGTGCAGGCCGGCACGCGCCGCCGTCAGGGGATTCGACAGCTCGTGCGCGATGATACCGGGGAGCGTGGTGATGTCGTGCAGCGGATCCGATCGGGCCGCCGGGACGTGGCCGGCCGTCGGCTCGCGCCGATCGAGCAGCCCGAGGCACAGCCCGGCGAGCTCGAGGGTGAGCCGTTCGCGGCTGCGGCGCTCCCGGCCTTCGGGGGGTGGCGCGGGCGGCCGCGTCCGCACCGGGGCGACCACCCAATCGCCGTCGCCCGCGCCGCGGCACCCCACCCAGCGGCTGCCCTGCACGATGGTGATGTTCCATCGCCGCAGGGTGGCGTCCACGTCGAGCTTGGTGGCGTGATGGGTGGGAGCGGGCTCGCTCGAGGCCTGAGGCTCCAGCTCGGCGCGCACGGACACCTCCCAGACCGTGACGGGACGGCCGCCGAGAGCAACGCTCGCCTGGCGGAGGATTTCGCGCCGGCCTTCGACGAATGTCTCCGGTTGCGTCACCCGAGCTCCCACGCGCACCCCGACGCGACCGGGCGGCCACACGAGCCGCGATCACGAGGGCATCCGTTGGCAGAAGGGGGCGCGCTGTACATATGCGACAAACCGCACAAACCGTCAAGCTGAGGCGGCACGTGGTTTTGCCCCGCGCGGCGGCCGGGCTTATTGTTCCGGGAGTAGACGTTCGCCCCCGGCGAAAGGAACGACCCGTGACGCCCCCGAAAGCTTCCCCCACCCCACGCGTCGGGCGCGTCCCGCGAGGCCCCATCGAGGGCCCGCGTGATCGCGAGCTCATCCACACCCTCGTGGTCCCGGACCACGACGACCTCGCGCTGCGCCTCGCCGACCGCATCGTGGAGATCATCGCCCGGGAAACCGCCGCCAAAGGACGGTGCGTGCTCGGCGTCGCGACGGGGAGCACCCCCCTCGGGATCTACCGGGAGCTGATCCGGCGCCACCAGGCGGGGGAGGTCGATTTCTCGCGGGTGGTGACGTTCAACCTCGACGAATACTACCCGATGCCGCCGGACAGCCCCCACAGCTACCGGCGCTACATGTGGGAGAACCTGTTCGCACACGTCAACATCCGGCCCGAGCAGGTGCACATCCCCGACGGCGGCGTGCCGCGCGAGACGCTCGCGGAGCACTGCGCCGCGTACGAGCGGGCCATCGTCGAGGCGGGCGGGATCGACTTCCAGATGCTGGGGGTCGGGAAGAGCGGGCACATCGGCTTCAACGAGCCGGGCTCGTCGCCCGACGAGCGGACCCGCCTGGTGACGCTCGACACCGTGACCCGCAAGGATGCGTCCGCCGATTTCTTCGGCGAGGACAACGTGCCGCGGGAAGCGATCACGATGGGGATCGCGACCATCCTCGAGGCGCGGGAGATCGCGTTGATCGCGACCGGCGAGCACAAGGCCGACATTGTCGCGCGGGCCGTCGAAGGCGAGGTGTCCCAGGACGTGGCGGCCACGTTCCTGCAGCGTCATGCCAACGCCACCGCCTACCTCGATCTCGCGGCCGCCGCCGAGCTGACCCGCATCAAGACGCCATGGGTGCTCGGCCCCGTCGAGTGGACGCCGGAGCTCACCGAGCGGGCGGTCGTCTGGCTCGCCGAGCGGACCGGGAAGGCGATCCTCAAGTTGACGGAGCGCGACTACACCGAGCATCACCTGAGTCCGCTGCTCGCCAAGCACGGCGCGGCCGGTCCCATCAACGGGGTCATCTTCAACCGGCTGCGGGACAAGATCAGGGGGCGCCGCAAGCTCCCCACGCGCAAGTCGGTACTCGTCTTCTCCCCGCACCCCGACGACGACGTGATCTCGATGGGGGGGCTCCTGCGCAAGCTGTGGGAGAACGAAAACGCGATTGTCGTGGCCTACATGACCAGCGGCAACATCGCGGTCTTCGACCACGACGTGCGGCGGCATCTCGACTTCGTCGAGCGCGCGGCGACCACGCTCGGGCTCGAGCGCGCGGCGGCCCAGCGCGTGCGGAGAGACGTGGAAGCGAGCTTTGAGCGCAAAGCGCCCGGCGATGTCGACCTGCCGGCGGTGCAGGAGCTGAAGCGGGTGATCCGCGAGTCGGAGGCGGTCGCGGCGCTCGAGGAGGTCGGCCTGCCGCCCACCGCGGCGCGCTTTCTGAACCTGCCCTTCTACCGCACGGGCCAGGTCCGCAAGGATCCGATCGGTCCCGAGGACGTGGCGATCGTGCGGGCCCTGCTCGTCGAGACCCGCCCGGACCTGGTATTCGTCGCGGGCGACCTGTCCGACCCGCACGGCACCCATCGGATGTGCCGGGCGGCGGTCGCGGGCGCGCTCGACCAGTACGACGCGGCGCCGCCCGAGGTGTGGCTGTACCGCGGCGCGTGGCAGGAGTGGTCGCTCACCGAGGCCGACGTGCTGGTGCCGCTTTCGCAGGACGAACTGCGTGCCAAGATCCTCGCCATCTTCAAACATCAGTCCCAGAAGGACACGGCGCCCTTCCCCGGCGGACACGACGACCGCGAGTTCTGGCAGCGCGTCGAGGCGCGGAACCTGGAGACCGCGGCTCGGGCCGACCGGCTGGGACTGCCCGAGTACTTCGCGATGGAAGCCTACCGCATTCTCACACCGAAGGAGGCAGAGCGATGAACGCGATGACCGCCCGAGGGCTGAGTCTGGCAGCGGTGGTAGCCGTTTGGACCGCAATTTCAGAAATCGCGAGGGTGAATCTCTCGTTGTGGCCGGTGATCGTCGCTCTGGGGTGCTCGCTGGCCGCGGGCGGCGGCGTTTCCGGCTTTCAGAAGACGCTCGCGAGCACGATCTCCGGCGTCGTCTGGGCGCTGGTCGCCCACGCGGTGTCGCGGGCGTTGGGAGGGCAGGATATCGTCCAGGCGCTGGTGTTGGGCGCGGCGGCATTCGGGATGGTGCTGCAGGCGCAGTTTCTCCCCGTCCTGTCCTACACCGCCGGCGCGTTGGCCGGCGCGGGCGTCGCGATGGGACTCCGGGCGGTCACGATCGAGGGCGGCGTTCGCGTAGCCATCGCCCTCGCGATCGGGGGGGCGCTCGGCTTCGTGGCCGAACGAGTTGAGCGCGCGCTGCCTCCGAGGCGCGGGTGACCGAGCTGCGGGAGGCCGAGGCCCGCGCCGCCTCGCGGCGCCTCCTCGCGACCAGCGAGCGCGAGCTGCAGCGCATCGTGCTCGACATGCACGACGGGCCGGTCCAGGACATCTTCGCCGCCCTGTCGCAGCTCCAAGTGCTCGAGCGCGCCCTCGCGGCGGACCCGTCGGCCGCGCAGCGCGCCCGTCAGGCGGTGCGGCTGCTGGAGCGCGCGCTCGGCGAGATCCGCAACTTCATCGGCGCCTTCCGGCCGCCCGGATTCGAGCGCCGCGAGCTGGGTCAGATCATCGAGGGCCTCGCCGTCCAGCACGAGACGCTGACGGAGCAGGCGGTGGAGCTGGAGCTGCCCGGCGAGCTGGGCGACTGCGCCCTGCCGACGAAGATCGCGATCTACCGGATCCTGCAGGAGGCGCTCGCGAACGGCCACCGGCACTCGGGCGCCACCCGGCAACGCGTGAGTGTCGAGCGGCGAGGCCTGTCGCTCGCGCTGACCGTCTCGGACGACGGGCGCGGCTTCGAGCCGCAGCGCGTGCTGGCCCGCGAGGAGGACGTGGGCGTCGAGGGGGGGCACTTCGGGCTGCGCGGCATTCAGGATCGCGTAGAGATGTTGGGCGGCACCTTCACCCTCGAGAGCGCGCCCGGCCGGGGAACGTCGCTGACCGTCGAGCTGCCGGCGGAATGAGGCGAGGCCCATGATCCGCGTGCTGCTCGCCGACGACCACGCGATCGTGATCGAGGGCCTGCGCGCGCTGCTCGACGGCGAACCCGACATCAAGGTCGCCGCCTGGACCACCGACGGCACCGAAGTCGTCAGGCTGGTCGAGCAGCACAAGCCGGACGTCGTGGTGCTGGATCTCGAGCTCACGAGCATCAAGGGGACGGAAGTCATCGCCGCGTTGCGCGAGCGGAGCACGCCTCCGCGAGTCCTCGTGCTCACCGCCTACAACGACGGCGAGTCGCTCCGCTCCGCCCTCGACGCCGGGGCCGAAGGCCTCGCGCTGAAGACCGAGTCGCCCCAGCAGACCCTGACCGCCATCAGGCAGGTGCACGCCGGCCAGCTCGTGTTTCCCCAGGCCGCCCGCCGCTGGATCGAGGGCCGGGCGGGAGGGGGGGCGCCGGGCGACTTGACGCCGCGCGAGCGCGAGGTCTGGGCGCTGGTCGCGGGCGGACTCACCAACCCGCAGATCGCCGAGCGGCTCGGCCTGTCCGACAACACGGTAAAGTTCCACGTGCAGCATCTTTTCTCGAAGCTCGGGGTGAAGAACCGCACCGAGGCGGCACTCAAGTACGCACACGGCCGTTAGGGGGCGGACGCGGAGATGATCGAGATGAAAAACGAGGCGCCCTGCTGCAGTCGTGCAGGGCGCCTCGCGCGTGAGCCGTACGCCGCGGGTCAGGCGCGAGCGGCGCCGACCTCCTCGGGCTTCCACATACTGATCTTCCGGGTCTCCGGCATCAGGAACAGGCTGAGCAGGAACGCCACCGCCGGGACGATGATGGGATAGAGCAGCGCCGAGCCGAGATTGCCGTGGCTGTTCAAATAGGCCGTGGTCGTGATGATTGGCACCAACCCCCCGCCCCACCCGTTGCCGATGTGATAGGGCACGGACACCGAGGTGTAGCGGATCCGGGCCGGGAAGTACTCGGCGAGGAACGCCCCGATGGGGCCGTACACCATGCCCACGTAGGAAACCATGATCGCGACGATCAAGATCGCCAAGGGATAGTTGGTGTTGGCCGGGTCCGCGGCCTTGCCGAGCGCCGTGTACAGCGGGTAGTAGGTGAGGGCCGCGAGCGCGAACCCCGCCAGAATGATCGGCTTGCGGCCGATCTTGTCCGAGAGCCAGCCGAACAAGATCAGCGTGGGCGTGGCGATGAGCAGCGCAATGCCCGTAATGACGGCCGGCGTCAAGACGTCCGGCTTGCGAATTTGCTGCAGGAAGTAGAGCGCCCAGAACTGGCCTGAATACCACACGACGCCCTCGCCGAGCACGACGACGCTGGCGATCACGACGTACTTGAAGTTCTGACTCAGGAACGCTTCGCGCCACGGATTGGTCGCCGTCTGCCCCCTGGCCTTGATGGCCTGGAAGATCGGCGTCTCCTGGAGCCGGAGCCGGATGTAGATGGCGATCGCGACCATGAGGAGCGAAAGCAGGAACGGAATCCGCCATCCCCACGCGTTCCATGCCTCGGTGCCGACGGTCTCCCGCGTCCCGATGATCACGGCCAGGGACACCACGATGCCGAGCGTGGGAGACGTCTGCAGCCAGCCGGTGTAGTAGCCCCGTTTCTCATCGGGGACGTGCTCGGCGACGTAGGTGATCGCACCGCCGTACTCTCCGCCCAGGCAGAGGCCCTGTATGAGTCGCAGGAAGAACAGAATGAAGGCGGCCGCGACCCCGATGCTGGCATAGCTCGGGACCACGCCGATCAGCGCCGTCGAGAGGCCCATGCCGCTCAGCGTGATGAGGAAAGTGTACTTGCGCCCCACCAGATCGCCGACTCGGCCGAAGACGAAGGCCCCAAGGGGCCGAATCAGGAAGCCGACCGAGAAGATCGCGACGGTTGAAAGGAACGCGGCGACCGGATCGGTCTTCGAGAAGAACTGGACGGACAAGATGGCCGCCAGACTGCCGAAGATGTAGAAATCGTACCACTCGATCACGTTCCCGACTGCTGCGGCGATGACAACCCGACGAAGTTCCTTGGTGGAGAGACTGGGCGCCGTCATTACTCCCCCTCGAGGGTGTGGGTGTGTGGGTGAAACCCGCAGTCTCCGTGCCGAGCCGAAGTGCTCGGCTCCTGTGGTCGGCTCCTATGGTAGCGCTGACCGGCGCGTGGCGCCAGCACCACAACACCGCCACGAAACAGCCACGTTGCCGAGCGTGCCCGCGTGCCCGCGTGCCCTCTCACTTCACGATCGTCAGGCCGTGCGGCACCGCGCCCGGGAAGACGTAGGCGTACAGCAGCACGATCACGCCGACGACCGCACCCAGCACGACCGAATGCCAGAACACCCACCGGAAAATCGTGCCCTCGTTGCCCACCTGATTCGTCGCCGACGTCGCCACGGTGATGGACTGCGCGTCCACCATCTTGCCCATCACGCCGCCGGCCGAGTTGGCCGCGCACATCAGGACCGGGTCGAGGTTGAGCTGTTGCGCGGTGATCCGCTGCAAGCTGCCGAACAGCGCGTTCGACGACGTGTCGCTGCCGGTCAGGGCGACGCCGAGCCAGCCCAGGTACGTGCCGAAGAAGGGGAACAGCCAGCCGGTGCGCGTGAACGCCAACCCGAGCACCGCGTCCAGGCCCGAATAGCGAGTCGTGAAC
>Ga0209161_10003911_pt1 | contig 11888 bp, 10 predicted proteins | sample GraSoiAngelo_155_FD_186169 | JGI IMG/M metagenome (GOLD analysis project Ga0209161, IMG submission 186169) | Grasslands soil microbial communities from the Angelo Coastal Reserve, California, USA - 14_1009_13_30cm (SPAdes) (version 2) | ecosystem: Environmental > Terrestrial > Soil > Grasslands...
GAGTACACGCCCTGCGCCGAGACCATCGCCGGCGAGGTGCTCGCGCGGCCGCGCGCGCTGGGCATGCAGGCGGAGAGCGTCGACGGACAGGACGTGCAGGCGGTCTACGCGACCATGAAGCGGCTCGTGGAGCGCGCGCGACGGGGCGAGGGGCCCGCGTTTCTCGAGTGCAAGACGTATCGCTACTACGGCCATCACGTCGGCGACGTCAACCGCGACTACCGCACGCGCGAGGAAGAGCGCCAGTGGATGAGCCACCACGATCCGCTGCAGACGCTCGTCGCGCGCCTGACGGGCCTCGTGGACGGCGACACGTTCGAGCGCATCCAGACCGACGTGAAGGCCGAGGTCGACAACGGCGTGCAGTACGCGCTCGCCGCGCCGTATCCCGATCCCACGCAGGTCGACGAAGACGTCTACGCCTGAGGATTGCCATGGACTATGGACTGTTCACGATGCCGTCGCATCCGCCCGAGCGCAGCCTCTACGACGGACACCAGTGGGATATACAGCAGCTGCGCTGGGCGGACGAGCTCGGATTCAGCGAGGCGTGGATCGGCGAGCACCACACCGCGCCGTGGGAGCCGCACCCGTCGCCCGATCTGCTCGTGGCCCAGGCGCTCATGCAAACGCAACGCATGCGCATCGGCCCCGGCGGCTTCCTGATGCCGTACCACCATCCCGCCGAGCTCGCCAATCGCGTCGCGATGCTCGACCACATCGCCCAGGGCCGGCTCAACTTCGGCGTGGCCGCGAGCGGACTGCCGAGTGACTGGGCGCTGTTCAACGTCGACGGCAATGCCGGGCAGCACCGCGAGATGACGCGCGAGGCGCTCGACATCGTCCTGCGCCTCTGGAGCGACGAGCCCGAGTTCGATCACAAGGGCAAGTACTGGCACGTCACCAAGACGGGCACGATGATCGGCACGCTCAGGCCGCACATCACGCCGCTGCAGAAGCCGCATCCGCCGATCGGCGTGGCCGGCGTCAGCAAGGGCTCGGATACGCTCAAGCTCGCGGGGGAGCGCGGCTTCTGGCCGATGAGCCTGAACCTCAACCCGACCTACGTCGGCAGCCACTGGGAGTCGGTCGAGATCGGCGCGGCCCGCACCGGCCGCACGCCGAAGCGCGCGGACTGGCGGCTCGTGCGCGAGGTGTTCGTCGCGGATACCGACGCGGAGGCGATGCGGCTGTCCGCGGGCGGGATGATGGGCCGCATGATGCGCGAGTATTTTCTGCCGCTGCTCGCGTTCTTTCAGTTCACCGAGTTCCTCAAGCACAGCCCCGATGTGCCGGACTCCGACGTCACGCCGGAATACTGCGCCGAGCACAACTGGCTGGTGGGCTCGCCGGCCACGGTGGCCAGGCGCCTGCACGAGATCTACGACGAGGTCGGCGGCTTCGGCACGCTGCTGCTGTTCTGCTTCGACTACGTCGACAATCCCCAGGCGTGGCGCCACTCGATGGAGCTGCTGGCGCGCGAGGTGATGCCGAAGTTCAAGCACCTCGTCCCGAAGTAAGGGCTACCGCGACCAGAGACCGCCGGCCAGGTAGCCGCCGTCGACGGCGAGCGTGTGGCCGGTGATGAAGGCGGCATCGTCAGACGCGAGGAAGAGCGCCGCCTTCGCGACCTCGTCGACCTCGCCGAACCGCCCCATCGGGATGCGGGCGACGCGCCGCGCTCGCGCTTCCTCGGGCAGGCTCTGCGTCAGCCGCGTGTCGATCTGCGCGGGCGCGATCGCGTTCACCGCGATGTGGTGCTTCGCCAGCTCGACGGCCATCGTCTTCGTGAGCTCGATGACGCCCGCCTTGGCCACGTTGTAGCCGACGAGGTTCTCGACCCCGCGAAAGCCGTTGATCGACGCGGTGACGATGATGCGGCCGCCGCCCTGTGTCGCCATCTGACGCGCCGCGATCTGGCAGCTGAGGAACACGCCGGTGAGGTTCACGCGCAGCACGCGATGCCACGCGGCTTCGGGATGCTCGAGGAACGGCGCGGAGTGCGCGATGCCGGCGTTGGCGAACATCACGTCGAGGCGTCCGTGCTCGGCGACGACGCGATCGACGAAGGCCTGCACCTGGCCGGTGTCACCCACGTCGACGCCCACCGCGAGGGCGCGCCCACCGCCGCCGCGGATTTCTTTGGCGACAAGGTCGGCGCCGGCGGCGTCGATGTCGCCGATCGCGACCGCGGCGCCCTCGGCGGCGAACAACCGCGCCGTCGCGCGCCCGATGCCGAGCGCGCCGCCTGTGATCGCCGCCACCCGTCCCTGCAGCCGCATGGCGCCGCCAGTATACTGGCGTGCCCGAGATCCAGGGAGGCCACGATGAACGCGATCGTCTTCGCCCAGACCGGCGGTCCCGAGGTGCTCACGCTCGCCGAGGTGCCCAAGCCCGACGCGCGGCCCGGCATGGTGCTCATCCGCGTGCACGCGATCGGCGTGAACTTCGCGGACACGCGCTTCCGGCAGGGCACCTATGTCGTGAAGCCGAAGCTGCCCGACACGCCCGGCATGGAGGCCGCCGGTGTGGTCGAGGCGGTGGGGGAGGGCGTGAGCGACGTCCGGCCGGGCATGCGCGTCGCCGCGTTCACCGTGAAATCGTACGCGGACTACTGCCAGGCTCCGGCGTCGATGGTGCTGCCGCTGCCGGATTTCGTGAGTGACGTCGAGGGCGCGGCGTTTCCCATCCAGGTGCTGACCGCCTATCACATGCTGCATACGGCGGATGCGACGGGTCCGGGGCGCACGGTGCTCGTTCACTCCGCGGCCGGCGGCGTCGGGCTCGCGGCCGTGCAGCTGGCGAAAACCGCCGGCGCGCGCGTGTTCGGCACGGTGTCGAGCGATACGAAGGCGGCGCTCGTCACGCAGCATGGCGCGGACGCCGTCATCAACTACGCCACCGAGAAATTTGCCGACGAGGTGCTGCGGCTGACCGACGGGCGTGGTGTCGACCTCATCCTCGATGCCGTCGGCAAGCCGACGTTCGAGGAAGGGCTGCGCTGCCTGGCGGCCTTCGGGCATCTGATCCTCTATGGACGCGCCGGCGGACCCACGGATCCGCTCAACGTCGCGACGCTGTCGGCCAAGTCGCAGAAGGTGAGCGGGTTCATGATCCCGACGGTGACCCGCAATTTCCCCGGCAAGACGCGCGAGAGCGCCGCGCGTTGCTTCGCGCTGATGCGCGAGGGCCGGCTGCGCCTGCACATCGGCCGCACCTTCCCGCTGGCGGCGGCGGCCGACGCGCACCGCTACCTGGAGTCGCGTCAGTCCACGGGCCAGCTCATCCTGCTGCCCGCGGCGGGTACATCGAGCTCGACCGCGCCAGCATGGTGTCCGACCTCGCCGCCGGCCAGCCGTGGACGGTGCCGGTCGCGAGCTTTCTCGTGGATCATCCGCGTGGCCGGCTGGTGTTCGACACGGGCGTGCACTGCCAGGCGCGGCTCGATCCCGTCGGCCGCCTGGGCGCCGAGCGGGTGAAGCGCCTCACCGTGAAGTCGAAGGAGGGCGACGACATCGTGCCGCAGCTTGCGCGGCTGGGCGTGAAGCCGTCGGACGTCCGCTACGTCGCCAACTCGCACCTGCACTTTGACCACTGCGGCGGCAACGAGTTCTTCCCGCGCGCGACCTTTCTGGTGCAGCGGCCCGAGCTCGAGGCTGCGCGTCGCCCCGGCTTCGTGCCGTCCTACAATCCGAGCCCCATCGACTTCGATCACGCGCTCGACTACCAGATGATCGACGGCGAGCACGACGTCTTCGGTGACGGCGCGGTGGTGCTCATTCCCACGTACGGCCACACGCCCGGCCACCAGTCGCTGCTCGTGCGCGCGGGCAAGGGCGCGCAGCTGGTGTGCGCGTCGGACGCGTGCTACACGCGCGAGAACATGGATCGCGACGTGCTGCCGAAGATCCTCTGGGACGCCGCGGTCATGCGCGACTCGCTGGCCACGCTACGCACGCTGCGCGACCGGGCGGGCGCGACGATGATGTACGGCCACGATCCCGAGCAGTGGGAGGCGATCCCGCGCGCGCCGGCGGCGGTGCTCTGAGGCACGCGCTCGCGATGCGATTCGGGGTGTTCTTTCAGGCGCCGGAGGCCCAGGGCCAAAGCCACGCCGAGCGCTACACGGAGATGTTCGAGCTCATCGCGCTTGCCGAAGAGCTCGGCGTCGACGTCGCGTGGCTGGCCGAGTTGCACTTCGGCGGCGCGTTTTCGCTGCTCGCCAACCCGCTCATGATGGTCCCCGTCATCGCCCAGCGCACGCGGCGGATCCGCATCGGCACCGCCGTGACGCTGCTGCCGCTGCAGCATCCGCTGACCACCGCCGAGCAGGCCGCCACCGCCGACGTGCTGTCGGGCGGACGTCTGGAATTCGGCGTCGGGCGCGGGTCGATCCCAAGCCAGTTCCACGGCTTTCGCGTGAGCGCCGCGGAGAATCGCGCGCGATTCGACGAGGCGCTGGCCATCATCCGGCTGGCGTGGACGGCGGAGCGCTTCAGCTATCGCGGCCGCTTCCACGAGGTCGAGGATCTCAGCGTGGTGCCCAAGCCGGTGCAGCGGCCGCACCCGCCGATCCGCGTCGCCGTGCACACGGCGGAGAGCTTTGCCCACATCGCGGCCACCGGGCTGCCGATCTATTCGGGGACGACGACCACGCCGCTGCCGCAGCTGCGCGAGTGCGTGGCGCTCTACCGCGCGCGGCTGGCCGCCGCCGGCCATGCCTGGGGCCCCGATCAGATGGCGCTGATGCTGCCGGTGCACGTGGCGGCCAGCGGCGCCGGCGCGCGCGAGGCGATGCGCCCGGGTGTGCAGCAGTACTATCGCAACCTCCAGACGATCTTCGCGCAGGTGCCGGCGAGCTATGGCGAGCACCTGACGCGGCTCAAGACGATCAACGAGACGGTGGCCGACCTGCCGTACGAAAAGTTCTGCCGTGATCACGCCGTTTTCGGCGATGCTGTGGAGGTGATCGATCGGCTGCAGGCCGCGCGCGACGAGTTCGGGCTCTCGCAGATCATCTGCTGGTTCGATCAGGGCAACCGACTGCCGCGCGCCGAGGTCGAGCGCACGATGCGCGCCTTCGCCGAACGCGTCATGCCGAAGCTTTCCTGACATGATCATCGACGCCATCGACGTCTACTGGGCGCGGGTTCCGCTCGCCTTCGTGTGGAAGACGTCGTACGCCGACCAGCGTGCCACCGACACGATCCTCGTGCGCATGCAGAGCGGGCGGCATCACGCGTGGGGCGAAAGCTGTCCGCCCTATATTCCCGCCTATTCCGCGGAGCACACGCTCGCGACGTTCCACACCGTGCGCGAGCATCTGGCCCCGCGCATCGTGGGCCAGGATCTCGGCTCGGCGGAGGAGCTGCTCTCCCGCATCGACTTCGTGAAGGGCAATCAATTCGCGCGCGCCGCCCTCGAGATCGCGTGGTGGGTGCTGGAGGCCACGCGGCAGGGCGTGCCCCTACACGTGCTGCTCGGTGGCAAGGGCGACCGGGTTGCAGTCGGCGCGGACTTCGGGATCCAGGACTCGCTCGACATCCTCATGCAGAAGATCCAGGGCGCCATCGACGCCGGATTTCCGCGGATCAAGCTGAAGTTTCGGCCGGGCTGGGACCTCGCCATGGTCGCGGCGGTGCGCTCGACCTTTCCCCACTTCACGTTCCACGTCGATTGCAACGCCGCCTACACGCTCGCCGATGCCGTGCTGTTCCGTGCGCTCGATCGATATCGGCTCGCGATGATCGAGCAGCCTTTGGCCGACGACGGCATGAGTCTCGTCGACCACGCCGAGCTGCAGCGAGGCCTGGAGACCCCGATCTGCCTCGACGAGAGCGCCCACAGCGTGGCGCACGTGCGGGCGGCCATCCGGCTCGGCAGCTGCCGCGTGGTCAACATCAAGATGGCGCGCGTCGGGGGATTGGCGGCGTCGCGCGAGATCCAGGCGCTCTGCGCCGAGCACGGGATCCCGTGCTGGGTGGGCGGCATGCTGGAGACGGCGATCGGCGGCGCCATCTGCGCCGAGCTCGCGACGCTGCCGAACTTCACGTATCCCGGCGACATCTTCCCGTCGTCGTACTTCTACGATCAGGATCTCGGCACGCCGGCCGTGACGCTGTGCGGGCCGGGCGCGGTGGCGACCTCGCGCGTGCCGGGCATCACGCAGGAGCCGGATCCAGAGCTGCTCTCGCGCTGGACGGTGGCGCACGCGGCGTTTCGCAGGGAGGGCCTCTGAGCCTGGCTCGCCACCGGGTCCTCGCGCTCGCGGCGATCGTCTTCGTGAGCCTGGTCACGCCGCGGGCGGTGTGGAGCGCGGAGCGCGCGAATGGCTACGTGCTCGACTGGGATTCGGGAACCGGCAAGAGCTACGTCATCCCCGCGGCCGAGATCGTCGGCTTCGTCGGCGCGCTCAACGCGTTCAATCGCCTCGTCATCGATGAGGACACCTACGGCACCGACGGCCATTCGATCTGGGAGAATCTGCACACAGCGCCCGAATTCGACAACGATCCGTTCCACGTCAATCAGATCGGCCATCCATATCAAGGCAGCATCTACTACGGCCTCGCACGCTCGGCCGGACTCAACTACTGGGAGTCGCTCGCGGCGACGCTGTTCGGCAGCTTCCTGTGGGAGACGGCGGGCGAGACGACGGCCCCTTCGCTCAACGATTACGTCACCACCACGCTCGGCGGCAGCTTCGTGGGCGAGGCGGCATTCCGAATGGCCAGCCTGCTGCTCGAGGGCGGTGGCGAGACGCCCGGATTCTGGCGCGAGCTGGGGGCTGCGGTGTTGTCGCCGGGTCTGGGCTTCAATCGCCTCGTCTTCGGCGATCGCTTCAAGCCGGTGTTTCCGAGCCACGACCCGGCCGTGTACATCCGCCTCCGCGCCGGCGTCACGCTCACCACGAGCGTGGCCAACGCGCATCTGTCGCCCGACGTGCAGGAGCAGGACGGCAGCCTGGACTTCTACATGACGTACGGGCTGCCGGGCAAGCCCGGGTACACCTACAAGCGCCCATTCGACTTCTTTCTGTTCGAGTTCACCGCCGTGCCGAACGCGAGGACCGCTGCCGACGCGATCGAAAACCTCACGGTCCGCGGTCTGCTCGTCGGCGACAAGTACGCCGTCGGCGACAACTATCGCGGCGTGTGGGGACTGTTCGGCGGCTACGAATACCTCTCGCCACAAGTCTTCAACGTCGCGACGACCAACTTCGCGCTCGGGACGGTTGGCCAGTGGTGGCTGACGCGGACGGTGGCGCTGCAGGGCACGGCGCTGCTCGGCGTCGGCTTCGGTGCGTCCGGCACCGCGGGACGCCACGCGGAGCGCGACTTCCGATACGGTGTCATTCCCGAACCGCTGCTCGGCCTGCGCCTCATCGTCAGCGACCTCGCGATGCTCGAGGCGGGCGGGCGGCAGTATTGGATCGTCGGCATCGGCAAGGGGGCGTCGCCGCACGCGGACGAGTTCGGCCACGAGCGCATCGATCGAGGCACCATCGGCCTCACCGTGCGTGTCTTCGGTCCGCACGCGCTGAGCCTGCACTACGTCGTGTCTGCGCGCGACGCGAGCGTGCCGGGCGGCGGCGATCGCCACCAGTCGGTGGAGACGCTCACCCTGTCCTACAACTTCCTCGGCCACACACGCTTCGGCGCCGTCGAGTGGCGGCCGGAGGAGATGCCCAGGCGCTGACGCGGTCGAGGTGGCGGGCGCCTGCGCGCGGGGTGTTATCATCGCCGCCACTCGCATGGCACTCCTGACCGTCCGCGATCTCAGCGTGACGTTCGACACGCGCGACGGGCTCGTGCGCGCGGTGAGCGGCGTGAGCTTCTCGCTGGACGCCGGCCGTGTGCTGGCGCTCCTCGGCGAATCCGGATCGGGCAAGAGCGTCACCCTGCGCGCGCTCCTCGGCTTGCATCCCGCGGCGCGCGCGCACGTCAGCGGCGAGGTGCTCCTCAAGGGCCGCGACGTCAACCGGCTCGACGAGGCGGCCCGCGAGCGCCTGCGCGGCGGTGTGGTGTCGATGGTGTTCCAGGAGCCCATGACCGCGCTCGATCCCGTGTATACGATCGGCGAGCAAATCGTCGAGACGCTCGTGCAGCATCGTGCGCTCGATCGCGGGCGCGCATCCCGTCGAGCGCGCGAGCTGCTCGACCTCGTGCAGGTGCCGTCGCCCGAGCGCTGCCTGGCGAGCTATCCGCACGAGATCTCCGGCGGCATGCGGCAGCGGGCCATGATCGCGATCGCGCTGGCGTGCGAGCCGGAGCTGCTGCTCGCGGACGAGCCGACCACCGCGCTGGACGTGACCGTGCAGGCGCAGATCCTCTGGCTGCTCCGCGAGCTGCAGCGACGCCTGGGCCTGGCCGTCATCTTCGTCACGCACGACCTCGGCGTGGCCGCCGAGATCGCCGACGACGCCGCGGTCATGTACGCCGGACGCATCGTCGAGCAAGCACCGATCCGTGAGCTGTTCCGCCGCCCCGCGCATCCGTACACCGAGGGGCTCATGCAGGCGACAGTCCGGCGCGGTCAGAAGGGCAAGGCGCTCGTCCCGATCCCGGGCGCGCCGCCGAATCTCATTGCGCTGCCCCCCGGCTGCGCCTTCGCGCCGCGCTGTGGCCACGTGCGCGGCGAGTGTCTGACCACGCTGCCGTCGTTGCGGTCCGTCGCGCCCGGTCACGCGGCCGGCTGTCACCTCGTCGCCTAAGGAGGCTCGTCATGAGACGCGTCGTGATCCTGCTCCTCGCCGCCGTCCTCGCGCTCTTGCCCTCCGGCGCCGCGCGTGCACAGAGCACGCTGCGCATCGGCATGACAGCCAGCGACATTCCCTACACGGGCGGCCAGACCGACAACGGCTTCGAGGGGTTCCGATTCGTCGGCTACCAGATCTACGAGCCGCTGATCGCGTGGGATCTGAGCCGCGGCGATCGGCTGGCGCCCCTGGTGCCCGGACTCGCGGAGTCGTGGGAAGTGCGCAAGGACGCGCCGACGAAGTGGGTGTTCAAGCTCCGCCGTGGTGTCACGTTCCACGATGGCAGTCCCTTCAACGCCGACGCCGTCGTCTTCTCCTACGAGTCCATCAAGAAGAAGGACGCGCCGCACTTCGACTCGTACGGCTCCGGGCAGGTGAGCTTTCGCCTCGCCTCGCTCACCGGCATCACGAAGATCGACGACTACACGGTCGAGCTCGAGACCAACAAGCCGACGAGCTTCGTGCCCTATCAGGTCTGCTACATGGTCATCGTGTCGCCGACGCAGTGGCAGAAATTCAAGGACTGGCGCAAGTTCGCCGAGCAGCCCTCTGGCACCGGCCCCTTCCGCGTGACGAGGTTCGTGCCGCGCGAGCGCCTGGAGCTGGAGGCGAACAAGCAGTACTGGGACGCCAAGCGGCGGCCGAAGATCGACAAGCTCGTGTTGTTGCCGCTGCCCGAGCCAACGACACGCCTCGCCGCTTTGCGCAGCGGCCAGGTCGACTGGATCGAGGTGCCACCGCCGGACTCCATCCCGCAGCTCAAGGGCGCGGGCTTCCAGATCACGACGAACTCCTACCCGCACAACTGGACGCACACGCTGCGGCTGGACAAGGAGCCGTGGAACAACAAGCTCGTGCGCAAGGCCGCCAACTACGCGATCGATCGCGTCGGCATCTGCAAGAACCTGCTCAACGACACGTGTATTCCGGCCACCGGCATCGTGTACAAGGGCCACCCGTGGTTCGGCAAGCCGAAAGAGCTCTACGAGTACAACCCGGCCAAGGCGAAGGATCTGCTTCGCCAGGCCGGCTTCGACGGCACGAAGCGTCCCGCCAAGGCGGTGCACCTGATCTCGACGTCGGGCTCGGGGCAGATGCTGCCGCTGGCGATGAACGAGCTGGTCCAGAAGAATCTCAAGGATGTCGGCATCGACATCGACCTGCAGCCGGTGGAGTGGAACACGCTGCTCACGCGCTGGCGCGCAGGCTTCCACACACCGGACAACGAAGGCCTCAACGCGTGGAACATCTCGTGGAACTTCCTGGAGCCGTGGAGCGGCTTCGGCCGCTTCTTCCACAGCAAGGCGGTGGTGCCGGTCGCGGTCAACACGATGCCCTACATCAATCCCGAAGCCGACAAGCTGATCGAAGAGGCCGAGCGCACCTTCGACATCGGCAAGCAGAACGAGACGCTCGCCCGGCTGCACGAGATCATCGTGGACGACGCGCCGTGGATCTTCGTCGTGCACGACCAGAATCCCCGGGCGCTGTCGGCCAAGGTGAAGGGCTTCGTGCAGCCGCAGAGCTGGTTCGCGGACCTCACCTCGGTGACCGTGAGGTAACGCGGCGGGGTGTGGGCCTACGTCGGCCGGCGTCTGCTGCTCGCGATCCCGACGCTGCTCGGGGCCAGCATCATCGTGTTCGCGATGGTGCACCTGGCGCCCGGCGATCCGATCGCGGCGGTCATGCCGGCCGAATCCAGCCAGGCCGAGATCGAGGCCACCAAGCGGGCGTACGGCTTCGACAAGCCGCTGCCCGTGCAGTATCTCGTCTGGCTCGGCCGCGTCGCCCAGGGTGATCTCGGCAAATCGATCGCCACCCGTCGCGCGGTGGTTCTCGACGTGCGCGACGCGCTGGCCAACAGCCTCGTCCTCGCGCTGTCGTCGTCTCTGCTCGCCTTCGCTCTCGGCATCGGGCTCGGTCTGCTCGCCGCCTTCCGCCAGGGGCGGCTCCTCGACAAAGCGGCCAGCGCCGTCGCCGTCGTCGGCGTCTCGGTACCCCACTACTGGGCGGGAATCATCCTCATCATCGTCTTCTCCGTGCAGCTCAACTGGCTGCCCGCCATGGGCGCCGCCGACGATCCGGGTGTCCTGCCGTATCTCCGGCACATCGCACTGCCCACGCTCGCCCTCGCGCTGATCCCGCTCGGCGTCATCACGCGCGTCGTCCGCTCGGCGGCGCTGGACGTGCTGAACCAGGAGTTCGTGCTGGCCCTGCGCGCCAAGGGCCTCGCCTCGCGGCGCGTGTTCACGCACGTGGTGAAGAACGCCGCGCCGCAGATCCTCACCGTCCTCGGTTTGCAGTTCGGGTTCCAGCTCGGCGGCTCCGTGCTGGTGGAGGCGGTGTTCTCGTGGCCGGGCACCGGCTACCTGCTGAACCTCGCCATCTTCCAGCGCGACATCCCCGTCCTGCAGGGCGTGATCCTCGTGCTCGCCACGTTCTTCGTCCTGCTCAACCTCGCCGTCGACCTGCTGCAGACGCTGGTCGATCCGCGGATTGCGCGCCACTGATGGCGGTCACCACCGCGCTGCCGCGCGACCTCGACGCCGCCGGCGCCACCCCGATTTCCTACTGGCGCACGGTCGCCTGGCGTCTGGCGCGCGATCCGGCGACGCTCGTCGCCGGCGCGCTGCTCGGGCTGATCGTGCTCTCCGCACTGCTCGCGCCGTGGCTGGCGCCCTACGATCCCAATGCCGGCTCGATCCGGCTGCGTCTGGCGCCTGTCGGCGCCCCGGCCCACGTGCTCGGCACCGACGAGCAGGGGCGCGACATGCTGAGCCGGCTGCTGTGGGGCGGCCGCATGACGCTCGTCGCCGGCCTCACGCCGGTGCTGGTGGCCTTCGTGCTCGGCACCACGCTCGGGGTGCTGGCCGGCTACGTCGGCGGGCTCACGAATACGCTTGTCATGCGCACGATGGATATCTTCTACGCGTTTCCCGCCGTCCTGCTCGCCATCGCCATCTCGGGCGCGCTCGGCCCCGGTCTCCCGAACACGCTGATCTCCCTCTCGATCGTGTTCGTGCCGCGCGTGGTGCGCGTGGCGGAGTCCGCCACGGTGCAGGTGAAGAGCCTCGAGTACATCGCGGCCGCGCGGGCCAGCGGCGCGGGCGTGCCCGCCATCGTGCGCCAC
>Ga0209161_10003912_pt1 | contig 11888 bp, 10 predicted proteins | sample GraSoiAngelo_155_FD_186169 | JGI IMG/M metagenome (GOLD analysis project Ga0209161, IMG submission 186169) | Grasslands soil microbial communities from the Angelo Coastal Reserve, California, USA - 14_1009_13_30cm (SPAdes) (version 2) | ecosystem: Environmental > Terrestrial > Soil > Grasslands...
GAGATCTCCACGACGTCCTCACCGGTGTAGGAGCGGGGTGCGGGGAATGGGGCGGCGACGACGTCGTCGACATGCTCGTCCGTGCCCGGGTGGACGAGGCGCGCGCGCAGCGCGGCGCGGGGGCGGTCGGGGTGGAACGGCCGGAGGCAGCGCCCCGCCACGTCGAAGGCGCCCCTCCCCGACAGGCGGATGACGGCGACGGCGGACCGGCCGGGGGGGGTCGCGAGCGCCACGATGGGATCAGAGAGCACGCTTCCCGCCTCCCGCTTCCCGCCCCGGCTAGGTGCGCTTGCCCTGCTCGCGCAGCCGCCGGCGCGCGATGAGGTATTGCTGCGGGATGCTGAAGATGTTGCTCACCGCGTAATAGAGGTTCAGTCCGGACGCGAACCGCAGCAACAGCAGGGTCATGAAGACCGGCATGAAGTACAGCATGGTCTTGGCCTGCGGGTTCGGCGGCACCCCCATCTGGCCGACTTTGGAGAGGACGAACATCGACAGCCCCATGATGATGGGGATGATGTAATACGGGTCGGCGCGCGATAGGTCGGGAAGCCAGAGGAAGGCGACGCCCCGGAACTCGATCGTGTTGGCGAACACGAAGAACAGCGCGAACAGCACCGGCATCGGCAGCAACATCGGCAGGCACCCGCCGACCGGGTTGACGTTGTGCTCCTTGTACAGCCGCAGCATTTCACGCTGCAGCCGCTCCGGGTCGTTCTTGTGGCGCTCCTGCGTCTCCTTGATCAGCGGCGCCACCGCCTGCATCCGGATGCTCGATTCCATCGCCTTCTGGTTCAACGGCCAGAGCAGCGCCCGCACCAGGACGCCGAAGATGACCAGCACCCACCCATAGGCGAGCGAGAGGCGGTCGTGCATCCAGATCAGGATGTTGACCACGAGGATCGACACCGGCTGGATCAAGGGCCGGAGCACGCCCCCGTACGGATTCGCGTCGTCGAGATCGTGGCCCAGGCGGGCGAGCTGCCGGTACTCGAGCGGCCCCGTATACAGCTCATAACGGAAGTCTCCGCCCGGGGGCACGGGAAGGGTGAGGGTGAGCGCCGTGCGCGTCGCCACGCCGCTCGTGCCGCCGAAAAACGACGAGGTCGTGACCGTCACCGGCCCCCCGACCGCGATGCCGCCGCCGAACCGCGGCTGGTTGTCTTCCAACTCGAGTGCCGCCACGAGGAAGTATTTCGACTTGACGCCAGCCCACTCGAACGGGCCGTCGAGCACCTTGACTGCGCCCGGCTTGAGCGACTGGAACGCGAGACTTTGCGTCTTGGCCGCCTTGGTGACCACGGCAAGATGCCGGAAGTCGTCCATCGTGTCCGCCTCGACGGAGCGGAGCCCGTGTCCCATGCCCACGAGCAGCACCGCACCCGCCGACCCGAGCCCCGTGACGTGACCGCGTACCTGGAAGCGGTATTGGTCGGTGACGAACACGTACGTGAGCACCACTCGCGCGGCGCCGCGCTCGGCGGTGAGCGTCAGCGGCACACTGTCGCGCTCAACGCGCAGCGCGGACACGCTCGGGGTGAAGCGCCAGTCGGCCAGGGAGATCGTGTCGCCGCCCACCACGAGACAGTGGGCGAGGAGCGGGCCGTCCGCCGGCACGAGCTGGACCGGTCGCTCCGCGTCGCCTGGTGCAAATGACGTGTAATCAAGCAGTTCCGCACTTACGAGCTGCGCCCCGGCGGTACTGAAGCCGAACCGGGCGCGGGGCGAGGAGACCCACACGGTCTCAGCGGCGACGCCCGACGAGCGGGCCCTGGAGGACTCCCGGTCGGTCGCCGCCGGACAGACGAACGGGGACGCCACGGCCGTGAGCGCGGCAGGGGGCGGAGCGGTGCGTGCCGTGTCCGCGGCGCGGCTTGTATCACCGACCGCCTGACCGCCCGATAGGGAGTCCTTTAGGGCCCGCCGATTCGCCGTCTTTTTTGGAGGGAACAGGATGCCTGGCAGCACCAGCACGATGAGCATCAAAATGAACGCCAGAATGACGCGTCGTTCCACGGGACCCCTGTGCGCCTGCGCGCCTGTGCGTCTAGCCCTTACGGCACCGGGTCGAAGCCGCCCGGGTGCAGCGGATGACAGCGGAGGATGCGCTTCAGGCCGAGCCAGCTCCCCTTGAGCGCTCCGTGGCGGCCGACGGCTTCGAACGTGTACTGCGAGCACGACGGCGTGAAACGACACTGCGTGAACATCAGATGCGAGAGCGTCATTTGGTATGCGCGAATCACGCTCATGACGGCCCGTCGCGGCCAACGTCGCACGCTCATGTGACACGCCTCACGACGCTACTCAGTTCGGCGCGCAGCATCGCAAAGGAGGCCGCGTACGCGATGCGTTTCGCGCGCACGACGAGATCGATCGCGGGCAGAGACGCGAGCGCGTCGCGTCTGAGAATCTCCCGTACGCGGCGCCGCAAACGATTGCGGGCCACCGCGCTGAACTGGAAGCGGGGGACGATGACCCCCGTCCGCGGGTGGCCCAGTCGATTCGGGCGCCAGGCGACATCGAGGTGCGGAGTACGCCACCGGCGCCCCTGATCCCAGCAGGCGGTGAGGTCCGAGCCGCGCGCCAGACGCACGCGGCGCGGGAACCGTTCGCTCGTTAGCGACTCCGGTGTTTGGACGGCAGGCGCACGACGAGACGCTTGCGTCCCTTCTTCCGCCGGCGGGACAGCGTCGCGCGCCCCCAGACCGTTTTCATCCGTGCGCGGAAGCCGTGCTTGTTGACGCGCCGCCGATTGCGCGGCCGATATGACGGACCCATAAATTTCCCTCGTGAGGCGGGGAAACGTACACCGCCGTCGCGCGCCCGGTCAAGGTTGACTTTTCCACATACGGGCCGTAGTTTCGGGCCGCCCTTCTGGACGTCCCACCTTTTCGTCATCGTGGATGGAGCAGTCTACTAAAGAAGCCTGGCGGCGGCTGCTCGACGAGGCACGGCGCGAACTTCCCGACGCGACCGTGCGCACGTGGCTCGAGCCCGCGGTGCCGATTGCGCTCGACGACGATCGCCTGATCGTCGGGGCACCCGACCAATTCGCAGTCGAGTGGAACGAGCAGAAGCACGCGAGCGTCCTGGCGCGCGCCGCCGAGCGCGTGTTCGGCCGCCCCACGGCGGTCGTGTTCCGCGTGCAGGAAGATCGCCAGCAGCGCCCGCAGATGGATTTCTTCGTCGCGCCGCGCGAGGTCGCGGGCGGCGGCGCCGACAAGACCGCCGTGCTGACCACTCCCCTGAACGAGCGGTACACCTTTCAGTCGTTCGTGATCGGGAAGTCGAACGAGCTGGCCGCCGCCGCGGCGCACGCCGTGGGCGAGGCGCCGGGGAAGACTTACAACCCCCTGTTCATTTACGGCGCGACGGGCCTGGGCAAAACGCACCTGATGCAGGCCATCGCGCACGCCGTGCTCGAGAAGTACCCCGGGACGCGCGTGCATTACTTCGGCGCCGAGCAATTCATCAACGAAGTCATCGAGTCGATCCACGCGCGGACGATGTCCGAGTTCCGGCGTCGCTACCGCAACGACGTGGACCTCTTCCTGGTGGACGACGTGCATTTCCTCGAAGGCAAGGAAATGACGCAGGAAGAGTTCTTCCACACGTTCAACGCGCTGTTCGAAGGGCACAAGCAGATCGTCCTGACGTCCGACCGCCCGCCCAAGGAGATCCCCGGACTGGAGGATCGGCTGATCTCGCGCTTCGAGTGGGGGCTGGTCGCGGACATCGGACATCCGGACTTGGAGCACCGCATCGCGATCTTGCGGAAGAAGGCGGAGCAAGACCATCTCGAGCTCACCATCCCGGACGACGTCCTGCGCTTCATCGCCGAGCACGTGCGGACGAGCGTGCGGGAGCTGGAGGGCTGCATCATCAAGCTGTTGCTGTTCGCCTCCCTGAAGAACCGCGAGGTGACGATCGAGCTCGCCCGTGAGGCGCTCTCGGACAAGATTCGACAGGAGGACGCCTCGAGCTACGGCTCGCAGCCGACGCCGAGCATCGATCGCGTCCAGGAAGTGGTGGCGCGCCGCTGGGGGGTGACGCCCGAAGGGCTGCGCTCCAAGGCCCGCACCAAGACGCTGACGATCCCTCGACAGATCGCGATGTATCTGGCGCGCGACATGCTCGGCATGCAGCTGGTGGAAATCGGTCAGGCGTTCGGGGGCCGGGACCACTCGACCGTGATCCACTCGGTCGACAAGGTCGAGCGGCAGATGGTGCGGGATCGCACGTTCAAGGAGCGCGTCGAGATGGCCCGCCAGGAGTTGTCCGCACTCTAGCCAACATGTGGGAAGCGACGTGTTGGTCGGTGTGGGAAGGCGCGCGAAACGTGGGGAAGCGGCCGGATGCCAACAGTCCCAACACTTGGGTCAGATGCACGGAGCGGGGCTTACCCCTGCCGGGGAGCCTGGGGTTAACGCGATTCGCCCACATTTCCCCGCCCTCTACTACTACTACTAGTATTTCTATCTTAGTACAGCAGTAGATTCTTTACCCACCAAACGAGACGAGGCGGCACGGCGGATGAAGTTCACGATCACTCGGGAACAGCTGCAGGAAGGGTTGGGCGCAGTGGCGGCGGCGATCCCCGCCAAGACCACGCTGCCGGTCCTCGCGAACGTTCTGCTCGAGGCGACGAAGCAGGGCATCCGCCTCTCGGGCACGGACCTGGACATCGCGGTGAGTACCATGGTGCCGGCGGAAGTGGACGTGGAAGGGGCCGTGACCCTCCCCGCCAAGAAGCTGGTGGACATCGCGCGTGAGTTGCCGGCCGGGCCGGTGCGGTTTGCGGCCGCCGGCGAGGCCCGGGTCAGCATCGAGTGCGGCCGCGCGAAGTTCAAGCTGCTGGGCCTGCCGCGCGAAGAGTTCCCCTCGTTCCCCGCCGTCAAGTTCGACGGCGCCTGGAAGGCGGCGGCCGGGGTGGTGCACAAGCTCGTCGGGCACGTGGCATTCGCGGCGTCCACCGAGGAGAGCCGCCCGATCCTGAACGGCGTGTTGTGGGAACTGCGCCCCGACCGCATGCGCATGGTGGCGACGAACGGCCACCGGCTCGCGAAAATGGACGTGCCCGCGAAGGGAGGCTCCACCGCCGATTTGATCGTCCCACCCAAGGCGTTGGAGCAGATCCGCCGCCTGTTCGCGGCCGACGACGCCATCGAGGTCGCCAAGAGCGACAACCACATCGGGTTTCGCGCCGGCGGCACGCTGGTGTTCTCGCGCCTGATCGAGGGCCCGTACCCGAACTACGAGCAGGTCATCCCCCGCGAGAACGACAAGGCCGCGACCGTGGACAAGGCCGCCATGGCGGCGGCGCTGCGCCGCATGAGCGTGGTGGCGAGCGACCAGACGCATCGCATTCGGCTGGCGTTCGCGGGCGGCGCCGTGAAGTTCTCGGTCCAGACGCCCGACTTGGGCGAGGCGCAGGATGAGCTCCCCGTCACCTACGAGGGTGAGCCGCTCGAGATCGGCTTCAACGCGATGTACCTGCTCGAGATCCTCAAGTACATGCCGACCGACGAGGTCCGCCTCACCTTCAAGGCTCCCGAGCGCGCGTCGACGGTGGAGCCGGTGGGCTGGAATGACCCGGCCAGCTACATGGCCCTGGTGATGCCGCTGCGGCTCGTCGACTGACTGTTCTCCGCTGTGCGTCTGTGCGTCTAGTCGTGAGACTGTCCTGTGTCGTGTCCACTGGAATCGGCGCCTCCAGGTGCACTGAATCCGCTGGCGGCAGGTTGATCGCCGGCACCTGAAGCGTGTCTGTTTCCTCCGCAGGCGGGATGTACACGTCCACCCCGTAGTAGCGGGCGAGAATCAGGTCGCGTCGCGCGACCATGCGCTCGGGCCGTAACGCCGGCGTCGACGTGCGGGGATGTGGGAGCGTCGCGGCGAGCGCCGCCGCTTGCGTCTCGTCCAGCTGGGACGGGGGCACGCCAAAGTAGGCGCGGCTCGCCGCGTCCGCGCCCCACACGCTCGGACCCCATTCCGCGGTCGCGAGATAGAGTTCGAGGATCCGGTCTTTGGGCAGCGCGAGCTCGAGGCGCAACGCGGTCACCGCCTCCTTCAGCTTGCGCAGCGGATTGCGCGACGACGAGAGGTACAGGTTCTTCGCGAGCTGTTGCGTGATCGTGCTCGCGCCGCGCAGCCGCTCGCGGTTACGCCACGCCGCCGCCAGCGTTCCCATCAGCCCCCCCCGGTCCCCGCCCCGGTCCACGCCCAGCGCGTCGGCGATCTCGGCCGGGTCGATCCCGTGGTGAGTCCGAAATCGCGAATCCTCTCCGATGATCACCATGCGCTGCAGCAGGGGCGAGACATCTTTCAGGGCGATAGGATGGATGGATGGAGCGCTGGAACGTTCCACTGGTCCATCTTTTCCGCGCTCCACCTCCCGCATCATGGCCGTTTCGCGCGGCCAGTGATCCCGCCACCAGAGCGGCGGCGGCCAGACACCCGACACCCAAACGAGCGCGAGCAGCGCCGTCCCTAGCGCCGCCGCACGCGCTTTCCTAGGTTTCGCGTCCGCCATGTCTCTCGACATCTCCACATTGCGCCAGCGGTTGCAACAGGCTCTCGGAGAGGAATTTACCGTCGGTGCCCTGCTGGGCGTAGGCGGGTTCGCCGCCGTGTTCCGGGTGCGGGAGAAGCGCCAGCGCCGCGATGTGGCCGTGAAAGTCGTGGATTTGGGGCTCACGCCCTCGCCCTCGCTCGCCGTCCGGTTCGTGCGCGAAGCGCGCACCGTCGCTCGGCTCGAGCACCCTCATATCGTGCCGATCTACAAGGTCGGCGGATACCAGAACGAAGTCCTGTACATCGTCATGCGGTGCGTCGACGGGGCGTCGCTGCGGCAGCTGCTCGAGAAGAAGAAGCGGCTCTCGGTGCGCAAGTCCGCCACGATCGCGCGCCAGGTTGCCGACGCCCTCGGCTACGCACACCACTACGGAGTCGTACACCGGGACGTGAAGCCCGACAATATTCTGCTCGACCGGGGCGGCCACGTGCTGGTCACCGACTTCGGGATCGCCAAGGCCGCGCAGGAAGCGTCCGTGTCGCAGCTCACCACCGAGGGGATGGTGGTCGGGACGCCGCAGTACATGAGCCCCGAGCAAGCCACGGGCGACAAGCTCGATTCCCGCTCGGACATCTACTCGCTCGGCATCCTGCTGTACCAGATGCTCGCCGGTGAGCCGCCGTTCGATGGGGAATCGGCGCAGTCCATCCTTATGAAGCAGGCCACGGCCGACCCCCCGCCGATCCGCGACCACCGCGGCGATGTGCCCGCGGCGCTCACCACTGCCCTCGAGCGGATGCTCGCCAAGGACCCCGCCGCGCGTTATCAGACCGCGGAAGACGCGAGCCGGGCCCTCGTCGAGGCGGTGCCCGCGGCCGCCGGAGAAACGGTACCGGTGCGCAGCAGCCTGTCCGCGGTGGCGATCCGGTTGGTCGTAGGGCTCGCGCTGCTCGCTGCCGTCGGGCTGGTCGCAGTCACGCTGCTCGGCGAGCCGCCCCGGCTGTCGGTTGCCGCTCCGATCCCCGACAGCCTGGTGCAGGCCCTGCGGCGGCGACGGGTGCTGGCGACCGGCGACGTGGCCCAGTACGTCTTCAACCCCGCGGGCACCGAGGACACCACCTTCCTGATCGTGGCGCATCGCAGGGTGACAGTGGTCACCCCCCACCGCGTACGCTCCTACCCGCGGGAGGCAGTGCGCGCCGGGTTCGGCGCCGACCTGCGCGCCGGCCTGCGGTTCCGCCTGGTGCTGGGACTGCCGCAGGGAGCACGGGACACGGTGTTTCGGCACCTCTCGTTCCGTGACCTGTACACGATGGTACCGCGTGTGGAGAAGTTGTTGAACGAGGACTCTGCGACCGCGGCGACGCCGCCGCGGCGGCCCTGACTAGCGGCGGCGGGTCAGGCTCCGGGTGGACACGCCGTACAAGCTCACGGCGTCGACCCGTCCCAGGTTGCCCGGCGTGGTGGCGGCGGCGCCGAGCAGGTCCTGCTTGCCCATCGAGAGACCGAACGCGAACCCCGCGCGTCGCAGCGAGCGGTCGGTATCGAGGCGCACCAGGATGCGGAGCGGGAGCCGCGTCCCCTCCCGCCACACCCCCACGACGCCGAAGGCGTACGCTGCCACCCCGTCGGTCGTGACCCGCGCATCGGCCGAGAGCACCGCTCGCCGGTCGAACAGCCGCAGCGTCGCCCCCGGGGTGTAGACGACGCGCAGGACGGAGTCACGCACCACGGGATGACCGACGTTCGCGGCCACGACACCGAGCGTGAGGGTAGGGGCCAGATCGTACACGATCCCGAAGTCCCAGCCCTTGCCGGACGACCCCGGTGCCCCCCGGTACAGCGCCGTCGCCGCTCCGGCGGCGAGGCGCTGCTTGCCGGCCGCGAAGCCGAGACGATAGGTATGGCCGCGGACGCCGCCGTCGAACAGATCCCGCTGGTAGCCGAACGAGAAGCCACGCGAGCTCACCCCGGCGGTCATCTGGCGCAGCCGGCCGCTGGCACCGGGATCGCCGACCGTCAGGTCGAGGTGGACCGAGGCCTCCATCATCCGCGCTAGGCCCGCGGGATTGACCCACAGCGCACGCGCGTCGGTGACGTCGGTCGGGTGAAGATACAAGGTCGTGCGATTGGGCACCGCCTGCGCGGCGGCACCGCTGACGAGCGGCAGGAGCAGCAGCGCGATCGCAGGGACCGCCTGACCGCCCGCCACTACGGCAACACCGCCACCGTCGTGTGGGTCACCTGGGTCACGGGGACGGCGAGGCCTTGCACGGCCAGATGCACGGTCAGGCTGGTCGAGTCGCGCGATTCGCCGCCGAGATAGCGTCCGTCGGCGGCGATGTAAGACACCACGGTCGCGCTCCCGGACCCCGCGAGATCGAACGGCTGACCCAGGTTCTGGCCGGCGCCGGAGACCTGGTAGGTCGAGGTCGCTTCGAGGCGTAGGCTGCGCGCGCCGGCATGGTCCTCCCACGCCGCGGCGGTCGAGCGCAGGATGGCCCGCCGCGACACTTCGGAGCCGCCCCCCTTTTGTGTTGCCTCCAACGTGTCGGTCCAGGTGATACCGGGCGTGAGCCCATCGCGCGGCAGACGGGGCATGAAGTCGCGGAAATTCGCGAGGAACTGACCCAGCGATTGTGCCAGCACGCTGTCCGATGCCACGCCGTTGACGAATTCACCCCGCGGCAAGAGGCGCCCGCTGAAGACCAACTTGCGGGCCCGGCTCAAGTTGTCGGCCAGCGGCGGCGGCGTGCCTGAGTCGGGGACGATCGAGTCCACGGTGAACGTGGCGGGATAGCCGATCGAGTCCGCCGGCCCAGCGATCGCGGCCGCGACATAGATGCGCGCTCCCAGGTCGGTCGCCTGCGGCCGCTCGGCCTGGCCCTGCTGGACGTGCAGCCGGCGGTGGACGAGGTAGCGCAGCGCACTCGGCCCGTAGCGCACCGCGTCGGAGCGTCGCGGGGCGGGGGATGTGGGCTGGTCGGGGAGTGCGACGGGCGGTGCCGTGGCGGGTAAGACGGGCGCGGGCGCCTCCACACTACCGCCGCGCCGCCCCCCGCAGGCGGCCGCCAGCGCCGCCACCAGCACCGGCAGCACGCGGGTCATATGGAAGCGCGTTCGGCCTTGGTGCGGCCGAAGATGGCGACCATTTCCGTTCCCTCGCTCGAGACGCGCAGCAGCTTCCAGCCTCGCTTCCGCATGTCGGCGCGCCACCCGATCAGTTTCTCCCATTCATGCGCTGTCGTGCGAAAGACCCGCAAGTCCGCTACCTGTTCCCATTGGGGGGGGTACGGTTTGGACGACGACGTCATGGAGAGGCGGGCGGTAGGGCCATAAGCCGAGTTCTGTTTATCCGCTGTTGGCGGACAGATGGTCATCTCTCTGGGATGGCTGTCGCCAGCCACCTCACGCGGCCTACCCGCAGCTCGGACGACCCGGGCCGGGTCTCGCTGCTTACTTGGCCTTGCTCCGACTGGGGGTTACCGTGCCGCGCCTGTTGCCAGGCGCGCGGTGGGCTCTTACCCCACCTTTTCACCCTTACCCTTGGATAAAGGGCGGTCTGTTTTCTGTGGCCCGTTCCGTCGCCTTGCGGCGCCCAGGCGTTACCTGGCAGTCTGCCCTGTGGAGCTCGGACTTTCCTCAGCGCGCCACTCCGACCGGCGCACCGCGACCATCACGCCCTACCGCCTCCCACGGGAAAGGTATCGGTCTCGGAAGGGTCGGGGCAAGCCTCAGCGCGCCAGCCGTCTCAACAGGCGAACCAGGCTATCGGGCGGGAGTCGTCCGGAAGTCTTCGTGCCCGCCGCCTCCCCGGGGAGCCAGAAGCCGTCGTTCTCCTCGAACACCATGCGTTTCAGGCCCGCCCAGTCACGGGTCCGCAGCAGCGCCGGCGCGAGCTCGACGGCGTGCACGCCGTTCAACCCCCGCGCCCGGAGCAGCGCCAGCACGTCACGCGTTTGGGCCTCGGGCGTGAACAAGAGGAGCGGTCGGTCGGGCAGGGCGAACCCCTTGAGCAAGCCGAGCGAGAACCAATCGGCCGGCGGTTGGGCGAGACGGAAAGCGAAGTAGACATCGCGCCGCTGGCGCAGCATGCGGTCCCGGAGCGCACCGGCCCGCTCCGCGACTTCGTCCTGCAGGGCCCGATAGTAGAGCGGCAACAGACCCGCTTCTCGGAGCGTCGCGTAGCGGGCGGCGTAGGGCAGCGAGTCGAGCTCGGCGCCGCGGCGGCCCAGCTGGATCAGGCTGCGTCGCCACGCCGCGTTGCAGAACTCCTGGCCCATGCCGTAGCCACGCCCGCGGGTACGGGATGGGGCGGGCGGGTCGCGCGGGGGATCGCTCAGATCGAACCCGAGCGCGATCACCAGGGTTCGCTGGTCCGCGGCGAGTCGCCCGAGCGCTTGGGCGGCGGGAGCGAACCCCGCGACCCACAGCGCCGTGTCGAGCACGCACGGAGCCGGCAACGCCTCGCCGCGGGGGCCACGCGAGGAGTCGGCGGGCGGCAGCCGGGCCGCCCCATAGTCGAACGCCGGGATCCAGGCGACGCTCGTGGGCCCGAGCCGGCTTACGACGTCGCTCCAGGCGCGCCGGACGGCGTCCCGCTCCCACCAGCGGGCATGCATCGAGTCGGCCCCCTCCGGATAGGCGTCGCCGGAGAGCAAGTTGAAGCCGCCCACGTCGAGGAACGTGACGAGCGAGTCGAGCGTGGCGTGCGGCCTCGGGACGCGCTGCTCCTCCCGTGTCGCCAAGAGCGGCGTCCACAAGACGCGCAGGCCCTGCTGGCGCAGCCAATCGGGGACATTCGCGGGACGCGCGAATTTCTTGTCCGCGACGAGCGGCAGCTCGATCGTCTCCACGCCGTCGGGTGGGGTGAGCCGCGGTGGTTGCAGCTCCACCGGCAGCGGGGCGTCCTGCAGCGCCAGTGACCCGCGGTGCGTGGCGGGGGGCACGTGCGCCCACTCGGCGGGGCGGCGGGTCCAGCGCGCTACGGCCCTGAGAAAGGCGTAGGTATCGGCGAGCGGGCCCGGGACCAGGAACGGCATGGTCGACGGCCGATATTGCGGCCCGAGCGTACCCAGGGCGTGGCGGCTGATCACCACGACCAGTCCTTCCCCGATCCGCGCCGCCGCCGCGATGCCGGCGTCGGGGCGCGGCGCCGGTGAGCGCGACGCGCGCACGAAGGCACGATGACTGGTGAGCGCGAGCAGCTGGGTGGGTTCGCGTGTCACGACCACATGGTTGCGATCGAGCGGAAACGGGTCGTACGCCGAGCCGAGTGGCTCGTCTCCGACCGGCCGGGCGACGGCCCACGGCTGGGCCCGCCCGGTGGTCAGGACGCGCGTCGTCGTGTCTTCGAGCACGCGATCTCCGATCG
>Ga0209161_10003923_pt1 | contig 11873 bp, 9 predicted proteins | sample GraSoiAngelo_155_FD_186169 | JGI IMG/M metagenome (GOLD analysis project Ga0209161, IMG submission 186169) | Grasslands soil microbial communities from the Angelo Coastal Reserve, California, USA - 14_1009_13_30cm (SPAdes) (version 2) | ecosystem: Environmental > Terrestrial > Soil > Grasslands ...
AAGATCAGAGGAAGACCCAGAAGAAGGAACGCGTTCATCGCTCCTTGAACGGGACCCGGGAGCATGACGATCGGTTTTTCTCGAACCGCGGCAATGCCCGCTACTCTTCCTCGGTCCATCTTTATTCCGTGAATAATCCGGCTTTTCTTCGAGATTCTGCGTAACGTCTGTTCCACAAGATCCACCTCGCCTAGCGACGTGCCTCCCAGCGTTAGTATGATGTCTGAGCTTCCAAGGGCTCGCTTGACCGCATTGCTCATGAGGTCGAGATCGTCTCTGACTATTTCCCTAGAACTCGTGACGCCGCCTAGCTCTCGTATCAAATTCTCGAAAATGGGCGAGTGACTCTCCCGAACTTTCCGAGGATCGCTAACGTCAAACGAATCCACTAGTTCATCGCCGGTGGCAATTATCGCTACCCGCGGCCTTGCACACACTCGAAGCTCTCTCATGCCCAGAAGAGCGAGCATCCCAATATCCTGCACTCTGACCGCAGCTCCAGCATGAATTACCACGGCGCCCTTCTTGACATCAACCCCGATGGGGAAGCAGAATTCACCCTTCTCAACCTCTTTTGAAAAATAGATCTTGCGGCCGGCCCTCTTTGCATCCTCCACAGGCACTACCGCATCTGCTCCGACCGGGAGCTCTCCCCCGGTGACGATTCTCACCGTCTGTCCCCGTGACAACCTCCGTCTTCGATGGTGAAAGGTGTGCACGTCCCCCGCGAGGGGCAGAACTTTGGGGGATCGGGAACTCGCCCCAGTCAGGCTAGATGCTGCGATGGCGTATCCGTCCATGTGGGACCGTTGCCTGTTAGGGACGTTAATCGGCGATACGATATCCTTGGAAACAACTCGGCCATACGATTCATTGGTTTTTACCGTCTCAACTAGAAGTTTGGATTTGGTCAGACGTGATATTGTTTCAAGAGCGAACCTGACTGGAGTATAATGAGTGAACCCGGTGACCAATTTCTCATCGAGTTCCCGCGGTTTCGTATTATCTCTTGTCCGAGTCGTTGACCGTGGGCTCGGGCGGAGAGCGTGGTCACCAATACCTTCATTACTGATTTGCCAGACCAAATGGCGATTATGTCTCAGGTCCGCCAGGCGCATTTGCCTGGAAACTATGAGCTGTACGACCCTTCTTCAAACAAGCTAGGACCAGTTGTTTGCAAAGAATGCTGGGAGGGTTTCAAGAAAGAGACTACTGCTCCTTTGGACACTGTCTGGGTCTCATTCAAGGGCGAACGGATGGTCTGGTGGCTCTGCCAGAATCATGCAGAAAAGCTCAAGGCCCAAAAATCGGGCGACATAGAATTCCTCAAGCTTGTCCAGGGCGCGATGACGAGCCCTAGATTATGATCGGTTAGTTCTCTACGCAGTTCCGAAGGCTCTGTGTCTCTGGTGGGTGCCAGAGTGGCCTTTGAATCGTTCTTCCTCCCATACGTTTCCTCTTTCATGGTATCTGTACTGCTCCCAGTAGCCGTCGCGGTATTCTTTCATCAGTTCGATTCTGTTCACCCATTTTGCGCTCTTCCATGCGTAGAGACTGGGCATGAATGGTCTTGCGGGAAATCCTTGTTCGGGGCTGAGTGGTTTTCCGTTTAGCTTGAACGCCATCAACGCATCATCTTTGAGAGCGTCTTCGACTGGTACGGCTGAAGAATATCCTTCTACGGTGTGGAACATCACCCATTCGGCTTCCGGGTTGACCTTGGCTGGCTCAACCAGTCCACGAATTGGAAGCCCCTCCCACTCCACATCCTTGATCGACCACTGAGTCACACAATGGAAAGATTTGACGTATCGGGTCTGTGGCATTGACGTGAGCCGATCGTAGGAGTACTCAATTGGGTTTTCTACGAGCCCGTCGACTCGAAGTTTCCAACTACTAAGATCGACTTTCGGTATTCCTAACGCTCCGTAGATGATGAACTTCCTGCCCCATACTTGGTGCGGTGGGAGCGCTTGTTCCGACAATGTCTTGGTTTAGAGGCACCCCCATCCAGCTAAAACAATTTCCGTTGATCGCTCCAGAGAACCTAGACGGCCTCTCAGCCGCTTCTCTTGATCATCTGCACCATCGAAGTAATCGATGGGGAGGTCTCGTTTACTTCGAGAGTTCTTATTGGGTCGCCGGCTTTGACCATCCCTTCTCGAAGAACTTTGAGATAGTATCCGGATCTTTCCGAGTCGAGAAAAGTCTTGAGGATGACTTGGGTTCCAAATCTCAGACCTAGCTTGTAGCAGGGAAAGCGAGGCTGAGTCACCGCAAGTTCCGCGGACCCGACCCCGAGTCGGTCCCCGACGTGAACTTCGCTCTCAAGTAATCCTTCTGTGGTGAGGTTTTCCCCAAAGGATCCCCATGGCATTTCCATATCCGGATATTTATCGACCCAGAACGGGTAGTGTTCTGACGCATAGGCGTAGACGGCCTTGTCTACACCACCGTGAACTGTCAGGTCTGCTTGGCGGTCGCCTTCGAGGTTCAGCTTTCCAACTTTCACTTCACCTGAGACTGGTTTCTTGACGAAGCCCGAGTAGACTAGTTTGCCTCGGACTCGGCCTAACTGACGCACTGAACCCACGTTGACCGAGATTATGCGCAATGCTCAGATCCCTTGGTTTCTTCGAACACGTATTTCAAGAATCTCGGTTTCGACTTCTCGTACATTTTCAGAAATTATTGGTGTTCGTATCGGTGAGAGTCCTTGTCAAAGGTGGTCTTACAGGCCGCTGAGCAGAAGTAGAAGGTCTTGTCCCCGTGTTTCGACGTAAGCTTCGTCTTCTTCTCATCCACCATCGTGCTACAAACTGGGTCTTTTTGCACTTCTACACCTCCTAGATTTTTGGCGTGAATCTTGGCAGCAGTAGCGTGTTCGAGTTGACTGTGACTGAGCTGAACGCCGTTGCTGCTCCACTACTCATCCTTATGGCCTGAGACCATTAGATAATCTGTCTTCTTAAGAAGCAAACGAGAAGGTTGGGAGAGCGTCTTCAAGAGTTGAGGTAGTACGACTGGCGCGGAGAAACACGAGGATCAACGCGGTCGTCACCAAGTGAACTCCGGCTCAACGATCTATACTTGCCCTATGCATCCAGAGGTCAGATCCACCTCTCCCGGAACTTGCCCAAAATGTGGGATGAAACTAGTCCCGATCGCCCAAAGCGAAGGAGGAATGGATCACCACGAGCGTGCGATGAAGCCCGCTTCCAAGATGTCGCGCCGGGAGCGGTTCAAGATGAGTATGACCATGACGATGGGCATGGAGCATACTGGTGTTGCGGGCCGAGAAATGGCCCGGTTGATGGAATTAGACATTCGCCAGAAATTCTTCTTTGCGTTAATACTATCGGTCCCGATCATTCTCTACTCGCCTCTCGGAAAATTCATCTTCAGCATTCAGCCCCCAGCCCCCATACCTGTTCCCTGGCTTCTCTTCCTACTGACGACTCCGGTTTACTTCTACTCAGGCTGGATCTTCCTCTATTCAAGCTTCAGAGCTCTACAACAAAGAACACTGAACATGTCGGTCCTTATCGCAACGGGCATAACCGCCGCGTACAGCTTCAGCGTTCTCCTCACTATTCTCCAGAGCGCCGATTCCTATTACGAAGCAACCGCCCTCCTCATCACCTTCGTCCTGTTTGGTCATTGGTTGGAGATGAGATCTCGACGTGGTACAACTGACGCACTGGAGGCTCTACTCCAGCTGGTTCCGCCTCAAGCCAGAGTTCTCCGAGAAGGGAAAGAGATTCTCGTCCCAACGTCTCAGGTCGGAGTTGGCGACATGATAGTCCTGAAACCTGGAGACCGAGTGCCTGTTGACGGGAGAATAGTTGAGGGGGAGACGGCGATTGACGAATCTCTCGTAACTGGTGAATCTCTTCCCGTTGCGAAAACGGTTGGGAACATTGTCATTGGCGGATCAATCAACCAATCTGGATCTGTCAAGTTCGAGGCAACAAAAGTAGGTGAGGAGACAGCCCTCGCACAGATCGTGAGGCTGGTTGAAGCGGCCCAGAATTCCAAAGCACCCGGTCAGAGACTCGCAGATAGGTTTGCTCAGTATCTTGTAGTTCTAGCCATCGGCGCGGGTCTAGTTACGTTCCTGGTCTGGTTTGGCGTTGCTCGGCAACCAGTCCTCACCGCCCTAACCTTCGCTATCTCAGCGATAGTGATAGCTTGTCCCGACGCTCTGGGGCTAGCTACGCCAACGGCCGTTGCAGTTGGAACTGGTCTGGGCGCAAGACACAACATTCTGATCAAAGACGCTCCGACTCTAGAAGGAGTCTCTAAAATCCAAGCGGTGGTCTTCGATAAGACAGGGACACTGACAGAGGGAAAACCGCGAATCTCGGAAATCGCAACGATTCAAGACTGGGATGAAGACGAGGCTCTCAGACTTGTTGGGGGGGCTGAGGCTGAATCCAACCACCCGTTAAGCAACGCCGTGTTGGAGGCGGTGAAGAGGAGACAGGTGCAGCTACCGACACAGATTGAGCACTTCGAAAACCTGTCGGGTCTTGGAGTTAGAGCTAGCATCGAAGGGAAGGAAGTGCTGGTGGGAACTGTGAAGCTGATGAAACAGAGCGGTATTGACACTGGTCCTCTGCAAGAAAAGATCGACCAGTTTGTTGAAAGGGGTGAGACGATTATGGTTTTGGCTGTTGATGGTAGAGTCATAGCTGCTATCGGCGCTGCTGATACTGTCAGGTCATCAGCTACGGTGGCGGTGTCGAGGCTGAACCAGCTGGGGATTGAGACAGCGTTGATAACAGGAGATAATCTGGCGACCGCTTCAGTGGTCGCGAGAATTGTCGGTATAAAGCGGGTATTCGCGGACGTCCTCCCACAAGACAAGGCGCGATTCGTCAAGAAGCTGCAGGAGGAGGGAAAATTTGTTGCAATGGTAGGCGATGGTGTGAACGATGCGCCAGCTTTGGCTCAAGCGGATGTTGGGATGGCGATCGGTGCTGGGACGGACGTGGCGATAGAGACGGCAAAAGTGGTCCTGATGAAGTCGGACCCTTCAGATGTCCTGCGGGCGATAAAGCTCAGCAAGGCAACCGTCACGAAGATGAAGCAGAACCTCTTCTGGGCCTCATTCTACAACATCCTCGCAATCCCCGTTGCCGCCGGCATCCTTTATCCCAACTTTGGAATAATCCTTCGACCCGAGGTTTCTGCATTGCTAATGAGCGCATCATCGATAATCGTTGCGACAAACGCTGTTCTGCTAAAAAGGGCAGAAAAAAATCTGGTCGCCGTATAGTAAAAGTCCTTGCCAGCAGTTTCGCACTCTCAACGGAAAAGGCCGGTGGCTCAACGTTTCGCGGAGAAAATCGCGCTTGAACGTCTAGTGGGTTCAAGCTCCCCTAATATAAGAGACCACAGTCGTGCAAGGCGAATCTGGGAGTAAGAAAGATTAGCGACGAGGTGAAGACTGTGACTGGAGAAGCTTCCATTGCCTCATAGAATAGTTGTATTCACGACCGACTCCTCTCTCTGCACGGAAATCGTGGATGAGATCGAGGCCGGAAAATGTGCCCGCTGTGAGCTTAAAGTCTACAACGTTTCAGACCATGGTGCCTTGGCTAAGAAATATGGCGTAAGACTGGCCCCTACCGTGATAATAGATGAGGAGGTCAAGATTGAAGGTAGACCTGATATTCCATTCGTCTGCAGCGATGAGACTTACGCTCACTTCAAAGAAAAATATCCCTTGTTGCACGAGCTTGCTCGTCCGACAACGGCGATCATCAAATGTGATTAATTCGCGTTAATGGGAGTCCGCACTCCGCAAGAGTGGAGCTCGCGACTATTCTTTCCGTAGGTTTTCTATCAATTCATTGTATAGCTGGTCCCTGGTCTTGTCCGAGTAGTTGTTGTGGTGTAGCTCCAGGACTCTGTATCCTCTCTTCCGTAAGCGTGATCGTAGCTCTTCGTCCTTCACCATCTGGCTCGAGGATTTCGTCGCCGTAATCATTCAAAATGAACCCTGATCTGGGGTCTGGGAGGAGCGTTTCATATGAAGCCCACTTCAAACATGCATCGATACAGATGGAGACTGGTCGAAAGATCGCCGACTCGCTTGTTCTGCGCGACAAACCCGCAATCTCCCCCAGAAACGGTTCAGACAATGAATGGATCCTTCCCAGAATTTAGAAAAAAAATATTTCCCGTGACGCAAAACTCGCAGTTGGGAGGGAATTAACAAAGAGTAATACTCATCCGCCCTGTTCTTTGAAAGATAGGAATCGCACAGACTGTTTCGCTGTAAGCCTGACGGGCGCAGAACAAGCCTGAATCGGAAATCTGGGCAGGCCATTTTTGACCCCCGGGATATTCACGCTTGATCACTCGGACAAATCCCGCTTCGGAGAATGCTTGATTGGCCTGTTCTAAGCCCTGAATCGGAAGACTCGCCCGGAACAGTTTCAGCTGGCGAGAGCCCTCTGGAAAAAAGGGGGTAGGAATTTTTTCTCTGCGTGACGCGAGACTGTTCGTCTTCGGCATTTGAGTTCTGGGCGGTTGCTTCGGAAATCTTCCGTATCTGTGCGAGCGCTTGGCCGAGAGTTCTATCTGGTCTCTCGAAGTTTTAGGCTAGGCTTACGGAGTTGAGTTCTGTGAGGTCAGAGAGGCTGTTCATCTTGACCATGTTGTTGCTGATTGTGTAGAGTACGTTGCCGATGTAGAGAGCGCGAGTAACGAAGAAGCCGGTGTTATTCCAGGTTGGAAGCTGACCGGTTGGGATCTGTGTTACGTTCCCACGCAAGACGATTCCGTTTGAAACGCTAACGTTGAACACGTAGGCTCCCTGCCAGACAGGAGGATTGTAGCACCACGTGCAAGTTGCAGTCGTCTGATTCAGCGCGATCGAGAGAGGAATAACCAGCAGGTTGAGAGACTGGTCGAAGAGCACCGACTTGTGATCCGTCAAGGCTGGAGAGTCACTGCCCCGATCTCCGACGAAATAGTCGCTTGTGTCAATAGGGTGACCGGGGTCTGTGACATCGAAGAGGCTGAGCTTGAGACCCTGGAACAATGCAGCGTTCTCCCACGTAACATTCTGTGAAGATTTTCCGAAACCGATCAAGTGTGTCTCATCGTATGGCTGCAGATAGTCAGAGACGCCAGGAATGTTCAACTGCCCTAGGACCTTGGGCTGGTGAGGATCTTGCAGACCGATCACGAACAACGGGTCCATCCTCTGAAAAGTGACAAGGTATGCTCTGTCGCCCATGAACCGGGCCGCATAGAACTGTTCACCCGGGGACAGCCCTTCGAGCTTTCCGACAATATGGAGACCGCTGTCCAAGACGTACAGGTTGGTCCGTTGCACATAGGAAGACACTACGTCTCCCGGCGAGGTTGCCGGAATTGGACCATAGCCGGTTGTGGCTATGCGGAAGTTGCCGTTGAACTCGTCCATTGAGAACTGGTTCAGAACATGGCCAGACACAGTACCTGTCGCTTGATAGCTGATGCTTCCACCATCAATGCTGATACGGTGGACAGCAGTCTGTTCCGCTTGACTCCAGATTGGCTGAGTCAGATAGATCTGATGAGTTGAGACGTAGATGTTGCTGCTCGTCCCGATGAGGAAGATCTTGGCTGCTGGAGTAGGGTTGACTTGGGTTACGTTGATCCCTACAACCGTTGTGAAGCTGTGAGCAACATCGGCGATATCAGAATGATAGACGCTCGAAATCCCCATCATCATTGGGCGTCCGTCTACGACATTCTCCGGAAGCATAATCGGGCCAGTGCAATAGACTGGTTGGGTTGCTACCAAGTAGGCGTAGTCGCCAATTAGCCGGGCCCCGGCAAGAGTCCCGTTTACTACCAATGTAGTTGTCAGCACTGGATTAGAATGGTTGGAAATGTCGAAGATCGAGAGAGACGTGGTCTGGGGATAGTTGAAGAATACTGGGTAGACGGCGATCGAAGCTCCCATTCCAGATTGAAGAGTAGCATATGGTAGAGGATATTGCTGGTATTGCTGACTGACAACGACTAGCCTGTTGCCGTCTACAAAAATTCCTTGGGGAGAACCGTTCACGGATACATGGGCCATCAGTTTTGCTCCATTGAATGGGTAAGCAAGGACGATCGCGACCGTGTTATTAGTAACCGTGTAGATGTAGGTCCCATCGTTCTTTACAGTGTCAAGTTCGTCAACGCCGGCCACCTGAGCGTTTGTCTGAGAGTGGCTAGGGGTTGCGCTCGTCGACGCCCCCGCTGCGGTGGTAAAGCTGGCAGAAAGGCCACTGATTCTGAGATCGTTCGTGGTCGTGTCCGGGATTACCGGGGCGGGAGTGGGATTGTAGAGGTTTCGAACCTCGGTGCTGTTGCAGCTCTTGGTAAGAATGAAGCTGTGCAGCTCCTCGTAGGTTGTGAATGGGACCATCACATGCTGATTCGTAGCGGTAGTTGGGTGAGTGTTCAAGACCACTATTCCGGGAAGAAGGATAAGCGCGAGGCCGGCGATGATCCCCAGTGTAAGACCGAAGACAGTTCTGGTTTTGGAGCCGAGCTGCATGGACTTGGTATACGAGGCGGCGGACCATAAGGCCACGGTTTAGAACGGGGTGTTCACAGATCAAAACACTTCTGTAAACAAGCAAGCTTGTATTGATCTGACGCTATTCTCTTTCTCGAAGACGGCTTTTGACAGAAGACCGGGACAGGATCATAGAGTCTGAGCTGAAGGGACTCACCCTACGTGTCTACTGGCACCTTCTAAAGACGAGGAGAGAACCGATCGGAGTGAGGTCTGTGCAGCGTGCTCTGGGAATGAGCAGCCCCAGCGTAGCGCTACATCATCTGGAGAAGCTGCGATCACTAGGGCTGGTGGATAAGGACCCGACAGGCGAGTACCATCTCGCCGAACAGGTCGAGGTGGGCGTCTTACAGAACTTTGTTGGCGTCTTGGGCTTCCTACTGCCTAGGCATCTCTTCTACTCCGCAATGTTCACGGTAATGCTCGCTCTCTACCCTATTCTCTACCCTCCCGATTTCTCAACTCATAATATCGTAGCGTTCATCTTCGGAGGGTTCACTGTGGCGATATTCTGGTCTGAGACCTATCGAGCCTGGCGGCTGAGACCTTTGTGATAATTCTTAGAGGTTTCTTGACGCGATCGTCCCGCTTGCGCCCACTGCGGGTCTCTTCGAGAGGTTCTCGTAGGTCTAGTAGCCACATTGCTTGTAGGCTTGTCAACAGTCTTGGCACACTGTCCCGGTTCCGACTGGTTGGAAGATTGTCTCACCACAGTTCTGGCAGACTAGCATTCTTCCAACAAACTGGAAATCGGATCGGTATCGGAGCTCGCGGTATGTGGGTTCTTGGCATGTTCGGCAGAAGACTTTGCAGTCGAGGCTCTGCATGGGACCATGTAAGGTGTTTCGAAGTAGATGAATGGGAGAGGACGAATTCTGAATCGAAAGTATTGGGAAGATGGGACGCCGATTAGAGCGAAGAATTGATGCGATTGAGAGGAGAATTGAGAGGCGTCTTATGAGAGGAAACGCTTAGACTGGTAGCGCTTGAGAAGTCGCTTGCGAAATGGAGGGAGCAGTTGAAGAAGGTCCGTAGGACTGCCAGCGGGCAAGACGGTCGTATGGTTGCGTCGATAGAATGAGCCTACTTTTTATGAATGAGCCTGCTTATCTTGGACAGGGAGTTAGCTTTCTGGCATCTTGAGATTGTGGAGTCTGCCGATCATCGTTCTCCTTCTGGTAATGTTATTCCCGGTTGGCGCGTTGAAAATTTCCATCGTCCAAAAAGCAAATGCAACGGCGCTAGCCGTTTCACTAGTAGGTTACGCGAGTACTGGGTGGATAGGCGCTGACGGGACAGTAAATCCGACAATAACCATACTGCACGGAGAACTCTTGAACATAACAACTTCTAGCGGTGATGGGAAACTGCATGAGTTCTACGTGGATGTTGACGGCAACGGCATACGCGACTACCCCGTCGACCCAATTGCAGACTCGGCCCCCTCGACGACTACGCTGGGGTACTTTGCACCCGGCACGTACACTTACTACGACGTAAACTACCCTGCAACCATGCATGGGACATTCATCGTTCTGCCACCGCCTGGGTCGAACTTTGCCATCACCCCGGCCTGGTGGCTGGCAGTCATAGTCCACGGTTCCCAGACCAGTTCTACAACGATCACCGTGTCGAGCGTTAACGGCTTCTCTGGCACAGTGACCCTCTCACCACCAAACGGCCCTGCAGGCATTACGGGAACCCTTTCCAAGTCAACCGTCTCAGTAAGCCCATCAACGCCCGGGACCACCCTCCTCAACTTGACCGCAGGCCCTTCTACCCCAGAAGGCAGGTACAATGTCACACTGACAGGCTCTGATGGTACAGGGTCCCAGACAGCGAGTGTCACGACCCTAGTCTTTGTGGCAGATTTTCAGCTGAGCGGCACAACAAACCTGCCGGTGCCGCTGGGATCCTCGCGCAATGATACCTTCAGACTAATTTCTAATTGGGGTTTCTCTGGCAACATAACCTTGGCTACATCGGTTTCTCCGATGGGACCGACAGTACTTCTCAACACGACGCAGGTGACTATTACTCCGCAAAAATGGGGCTATGTGCTGCTGACCGTTGATACTGCCGGGGTCCAGCTCGGAGATTACAATGTCACCATAACGGCAACTTCAAGCGCATCAAAGTCCCACCAGTTAGTATACCACGTGTCAGCTTGGCCCGCGCCAATAGCAGCTCCTCCAGGACCCTTGATTGACATACAACTTCTGGTCATAGTAGGCATCTTAGTCTCTGTAATGGCTTTGGTCCTGCTGGATGCGCTATGGACTGGAAAGCCGAGACCTGCAACGGTCCCGATAACTGTAGCGTAAGCAAGTTACCGAGAAGGAACTTCGTTGTTCATGTACCTAGAAAGGTAACTGATTATCTGAAGTGAAGTGGACGCCTTTTCTTGCAACCTGTCGGCCCTAGACCAAGAACAGAGAAGACTACACGACAGCTTAGCAAAGGACCTGTTTCCGAAACATCTTGAAACCGTGGAACTGCCCGACGGGTATGGGTTTCGCTTCCCGAACGACCGGTCGCTTTTCACAGCGTTATCGGAGTGGGCTACTCTGGAGCAGCTCTGCTGTCCCTTCCTTACACTGACGCTAGAATTGCAGCGTGATCAAGGACCTATCTGGCTCAGAGCAACGGGAAGGGATGGCGTCAAGGATTTTCTCCGGTTAGAACTGGGAATCTAGCGTCGATGCTCTGGGTCAGCCACGTCGAATGTTGAGAAGGCGTCGACCGGCCCGGACCCCTATATGCAGGGTTTCGGCGGTGTCACTTTGGAATCCACGATAGAGTTACACGGATTCTAAACACGGACCGGCTCCGATTCAGCGAGCATGTTAGAGACCGAAACAGATTCTGAGGCTGAAGCTTCGGACGTTGTCGTAAAGCGGAGGGCCATCCTCTGGGACATGGCGGTCGGCGAACAGATACGATACGAAGTGGCAACGATCAGAAAGTGCATGGTTATTCTCGGTAGGCTCAGCTCTTTCTTCGGCGAGGAAGATCCTGAGACGGGGAAGCGGCTTGGAGAGTTGGGTGCTCATCTGGCGGATGTTGTGGAGCTGGTTGAGAACACTTGGAAAGGTTCGGCGGCAGAGATCAACAACAAGAACCATAGCTCTATCGTTTAGCGGACCGAGAGTCTCAGAATCCCCTAGGGCAGCACGGAGACTCGGGCGAACTTGGTAGGGTCCTGAGGGTGCCAAGGAAGTCGCCTGGAAAACGCCTGAGGGTCCGAGTCGATGATAAAATCCGCATGACGCCTGAGAAGAGGCGAACGGGGTTCTTGCTC
>Ga0209161_10003929_pt1 | contig 11863 bp, 10 predicted proteins | sample GraSoiAngelo_155_FD_186169 | JGI IMG/M metagenome (GOLD analysis project Ga0209161, IMG submission 186169) | Grasslands soil microbial communities from the Angelo Coastal Reserve, California, USA - 14_1009_13_30cm (SPAdes) (version 2) | ecosystem: Environmental > Terrestrial > Soil > Grasslands...
CGCGGCCGAGTTTGCCGACGAGGGACACCGAGTTCGTCTCGTGGGCGTCCGCGTCACCCACCTGCAGCGGCCGAAGACGAAACAGCCGCAGCTCAGTTCGTTCGAGTGATCTCGGGAGGGCCTCTATCGCTTGCGTCCAGCAGCGCGTCGACGTTTCGGGGGCGGCCGCACGCCGACGTTCCGGGCGAGCCGCCGAACGTCCTTGTCGTTCATCCACTCGACCTTCAAGTAGTCGAACAGCTCGCGGTCCGTCATCCCCAGCCGGCGGCCCTCGGCGATGCACGTCCGGTAGGCCTCGATCTCCGTCGGCAAATCGGGGTACTCGAAGCCGTCGGCGAACAGCTCCTTGCCTTCGCGGAACTGGCGCACGTGGACGAGCTCGTGGACGACGTCGAGGTAGATATCCCGACGATTCCCGGTCCGGAGGTAGTGGGTCGAGACGAGCAAGTGACCGTCCTCATCGCTGACCCCCATGAACCCCCACCGGGACGAGAAGAACTCGACTTTGAGCTTCCGAAGGACTTCGTTCGTCTTGGGTCCGAAGATGGCCCGGACGGCCTCCACTTTCTCGAACCCCTTGAAGTGGTCGACGAACGGGTGATACCGGAGCCGGATGATCCGGGGGATCCGGACGGAAGGAAGTTGCACCTTGTTGGCCGTCATGTCTTTCCCCCTGCTCCGGCAAGGATTCGCAAGGCTTCTCGGCTGTGGGACTTCGGGTCGAGGGTCCGGTATGCCGCCGCGATTTTCCCGTCCGGCCCGATGATGTACGTGACCCGTTTCGCCAATCCGAGCGGACCCAATGCGTTGTACGCTTGGGTGATCCGCTTGTCCGGATCGGCGACGAGGTCGAATGGCAGGTGATATTTGTCCCGGAATGCGCGATGGGATGACTCACCTTGGACGCTGATGCCCAAGACGACAGCTCCCTTCTCCCGGAAGGCATCGCTGTCGTCTCGGAATGCGCACGATTCTCGGGTGCAGCCCAGCGTGTCATCCTCCGGGTAGAAGTACAGGACAACCGCCTTGCCTCGAAAGTCCCCTAACCGAATGGGAAGGCCGTCTTGGTTCGTCCCCCCAAAATCCGGGGCTTGTGTGCCGGGCTCGAGCAGGTCGCTCATGGCGGATGGTCGAAACGCTCGTTGGATTCAAAGATTGTGCCGGCCGAGCGAAGGCGTCCATTCCTTGGGGTCACCGCCCACGTCGAGGCCAATCTTTCAGGATTTCCCGTGCGGCGTTCCAGCCTGGAGCTCCGGTGATCCCCCCGCCGGGATGGGCGCCGGAGCCGCACAGATACAGGCCGTCGATCGGGGTCCGGTACCGAGACCACCCCGGCACGGGCCGAAGGAAGAGGGACTGGTCCAACGTCATCTCCCCGTGATAGATGTGGCCCTCCGTGAGCCCGAACCGCGCCTCGAGGTCGAGGGGCGTGAGGATCTGACGACCGAGGACCAACCGCTCGAACCCGGGGATGTGGTCCGCGAGGATCGTGACGACCCGGTCGGCGAGCTTCTCTCTCTCCGTATCCCACCCGCCGCGACGCAGCGCGTACGGCGTGTACTGCACCTGGGTCGACATCACATGCATTCCGGGTGGCGCGAGGTCCGGGTCCACGACCGTCGGGACGAACACGTCGAGGACGGGCTTCCCCGACGCCTGCCCGTACTTCGCGTCGTCGTACGCTCGCTCGATGTATTCGAGGGAAGGACAGACTCGGAAATGGGGAGGCACGCCATCGCCCGCCGCGGGAAGTTTCGGTGGCCCAGCCAGCGCGAAGTTCACCTTCGCAACGACCCCGTTCATCTCGAAATTCCGGATGTGCAGGAGGAATTCCGGGCTCAGTTCCTCCGGGTCGACGAGGTGAAGGAACGTCCGCTTCGGATCCGCGTTCGACGCAACGGCCTGCGCACCGATCGTCTCACCGCCCGCGAGTTCGACCCCGGTGACGCGCCCGTCGGCGCTGTTGATGTGCACGACCTCCGCGTCCGTTCGGATCGTCGCGCCGGCGTCCCGCGCGGCTTTGGCCAAGGCGTCTGCGAGGCTCCCCATCCCTCCGCGGACAAAGGCGGAACGGGCGCCATGCCCATCGGGCAGGAACTGGGGAACGAGCCCGAACGCGGTTCCGGGGGACCACGGTCCCTCAAACGTTCCCGTCAATGCATCGACCGCGTAGCTGGCCTTGAGCAACTCCGTCTCGAACCACTCGTTCAGAAAGTCCCGGATCGCCATCGGAGGCAGGCGCAGCATCTGTTGCATCGCGCGTTTGCCAAGGCGCCGAAAGCGGAGCGCTCGGCCGAGGAGACCCGTCAGCTCGGCGAGGCTCGGCGATGCAATGTCAGGGGGCGGCATCGCGAGAATCGGATCGAGTGCTGCCGCGAATCGGCTCAAGAATTCGACGAACCGCGGGTATGTGTCCGCGTCTTTTTGGGAGAACCTCGCGAGTTCCGCCTGGGTCTTCGGGACGTTCCGGAAAATCCGTAGCGCCGGACCGTCGCCCACCGCGACGACCTCCGGCTCCGCAGGGATGAACTGCACGCCTCGCTTCGCGAGATTCAAGTCTTCGAGGACTTCAGGCCGGAGACGGCCACAGACCGACGCACCGGTTGGTCCGCGGAACCCCGGGACGAATTCCTCCGTCGTCACAGGGCCACCGACGGTCGACCGCCTCTCCAGGACGAGGACGCGCCGGCCACCGCGTGCGAGGTACGTCGCGGCGACGAGGCCGTTGTGTCCGCCGCCGACGATGACGATGTCGAACGACTCGGGCACGGATCACACCCGGAGGAGGGCCCAGTCTCGCAGGATTTCGCGCGCGGCGTTGAGGCCGGGTGCTCCCATCACGCCACCTCCCGGATGGGCTCCCGAGCCGCACAGGTAGAGCCCTTTGAGGGGCATGCGGTACTGCGCCCATCCCGGGGTCGGTCGGAGGAAGAGCAGCTGGTCCGGCGTGAGTTCCCCGTGGAAGATGTTGCCGCCCGTCAGCCCGATCATTTGCTCGAGGTCCCACGGGCTGAGGAACTGGCGGTGGAGGATGATGTTCCGGATGCTCGGGATGTACTCCTCGATCGTGTCGAGGACCGTCTCGCCGAATTCTTCGCGGCGCTCCTCCCATGTTCCCTTTCGGAGGCTGTATGGCGCATACTGGATGAAACAAGACATGATGTGTTTTCCCGGCGGGGCGAGGGTCGGGTCGAGCGTCGAGGGGACGCACATGTCGACGTACGGTCGGTGCGAGTAGTCTCCATACTTCGCGTCGTCGTACGCTTTCTCGAGGTAGTCCACACTGGGTCCGAGTGAGATTGCGCCCTGGAGGTGGACCCCGTTGCCGGGGAGGCACGAGAAGCTCGGTGCCTCCTTCAGCGCGAGGTTCACTTTGCCGGACGATCCTTCGATCTTGAAGTTTTCAATCCCTCGCACGAAATCGGCGGGAAGGTCCGATTTCTCGATGAGCTTCAGGAAGGTCCGCTTCGGGTCGGCCCCGGAGGCGATCACTTTCGCGTAGATCTTCTCCCCCGACGCGAGTTCCACCCCGATCGCGCGTCCGTTTCGAACGAGGATTCGTCGCACCTCGGCATTCACGCGAATCTCCGCGCCAAACTGCCGAGCCGCACGTGCGATCGCCTCGCTGACCATCCCCATCCCGCCGCGGACGTAGCCCCAAGAGCGATACGCGCCATCGATTTCTCCCATGTAGTGGTGCATGAGCACGTACGCGGTGCCGGGGGACCGGGGCCCTAGCAGCGTGCCGATGATCCCGCTCGAACAAAGGCTCGCCTTCACGACGTCTGTCTCGAACCATTCGTCGAGATAGTCCGCGGCGCTCATCGTCATGAGCCGCGCGAACGTGTACAGTTCGTCCTCCGTCAGCGTCTTGACCTGCTTGTTCAACGCGAGGAGCTTCCGCAGCTCGGACGGATTCAGGGAACCGACATCCGGCGGCGTCATCGTGAGGGTGGGCGCGATGAACTTCGCCATCCGGGCCATAAGGCGGCCGAACCTCGGCATCGCCTCCGCGTCCCGCCGCGAGAATTTCGCAACCGCCTGGAAGGTATCCTCCTCGGACCCGTGATAGAACAGGTAGCGCCCGTCGGGGAGTGGCGTGAAGCTCGATTCTTGCGGGATCACTTCGAAGCCGTGGGATGGCAGATCGAGATCTCGGATGATCTGCGGGCGGAGGAGGCTGCACACGTACGAGCATACGGTGAACTTGAATCCCGGATAGAGCTCCTCCGTGACCGCCGCTCCCCCGAGTACGTGGCGTCGCTCAAGGACGACGACTTTCTTTCTTGCGCGGGCGAGATACGCCGCGGTAACGAGGCCGTTGTGTCCCCCGCCAATCACGATGGCGTCGTACCGCTGCGCCATAAAGCCCGACCTCGTCCGCGGCACGTCGCGTCTGCGAGTTCAACCGGGCGCGGCGGGCCGCGCGGAGTAACGGGAGAGGGGTTATATCGTTTATCCGCGGCGGTCCGCGTCCGCCCGGAGGCGGATATCGTGCGACGGGGATCGCCGTTTCATTCGAGGACGTCGGCGGCATGCGACAGTTGGGAGTGGCGCGGATGGGCCGGATACCTCGCGGCCTCGTCCTATTCCCTGGTCCCGGAGATGGAGTACTACGCGATCCGTCATTCCGCGGGCGTGCTCGACGTCTCGCCGCTCTACAAATATCTCATCGAGGGGAAGGATGCCGCACATCTGGTGAACCACGTCGTGACGCGGGACGCATCGAAGCTCGCGAAAGGTCAGATCTACTACACGCCCTGGTGCGACGAACGCGGGAAGACGGTGGACGACGGCACGCTCTGGAACTTCGGCGACGGATCGTTCCGGATGACGTCCGCGGAGCCGAACCTGAAGTGGTTGCAAGACGCGGGAATGGGACTCGATGTGACCGTCACGGACGTGTCCGAGGAGATTGGGGCGCTGGCCTTGCAGGGTCCGTCGTCCCGAGCGATTTTGCTCGACGGAGCCGACGGGGCGGTCCAGAAGATGAAGTACTTTCGATTCGTGAAAACGAAGTTCGACGGCATCCCAGTCCACATCTCGCGGACCGGGTACACGGGCGACCTGGGATACGAGATCTGGGTCGAGCGTGAACGCGCAGAGGCACTGTGGGACGCGCTCATGACGAAGGGGGCGGGATACGATATCACGCCCGCAGGCATGCTCGCCCTGGACGTGGCGCGGATCGAAGCAGGGCTCATCCTCGCGGAAGTCGAGTACATGCCCGCGCGGAAGGCGACGATTGACGCGCAGCGGTACTCGCCGTTCGAGCTCAGCCTCGACTGGACCGTGGCACTCGACAAAGGCCCCTTCATCGGGAGGAAAGCGCTCATCGAGGAGAGGCGCCGCGGCCCGTCCCGGCGGACGGTCGGCCTGGTGATTGACTGGCGGACGATCGAACGGTTCTACTGGGACATGGGATTGCCGCCGCAGCCGCCCGCGGAGCCTTGGCGGGAGAAGGTGCCGATTTTCTCCGGATACCGACAGGTTGGATGGGCGACGAGCGGCTGCTGGTCCCCCCTCCTAAAAAAATACCTCGCAATCGCGACCGTCGCCGCACCGTACGCCCAGATCGGGACCCGCGTGGAGATCGAGGTCGCGGTCGAGTGGCAGCGCCACCGCGCTCCTGCGACGGTGGTCGAGCGGCCGTTCTTCGAACCGGATCGAAAAAAGGCCTGAGCCACGAGGCAATTTCCTTATCGAGGCCGCGGTTATCCATCCGCGTCATGGCCAAGATGGACGCGATCATCGTCGGCGGGGGTCACAATGGGCTCGTCGCCGCCGCGTATCTCGCGAAGGCCGGCCTGAAGGTCTTGGTCCTCGAACGCCGTCCGATTGTCGGAGGCGCCTGTGTCACCGAGGAAATTCATCCGGGTTTCCGAGCCTCGACCCTCGCCTACACCTGCGGCCTCTTTCGCCCCGAAATCAAAGCCGACCTCGATCTCGTTTCGTTCGGCCTGGAAGAACATCCATACGACCCATCCCAATTTCTCCCGTTTCCCGATCGGCGGTTCCTGCTCTTCCGGAACGACCTCGCGTGGAACGAGAAGCAGATTGCGCGATTCTCGGGGAAAGACGCGAACGCCTGGGCCAAGTACGTGCGGTTCTGGGACGAATTCGGGGAGCTCGTGGAACCGACCTTGCTCGCGCCTCCGGTGTCTCTCGCGGACCTCGCCTCCCTCGTGCGCACTCCGGAGGCGGAAGACTTCCTGCGACGGATCATGCTCATGTCGATTTCAGACCTGCTCGACGACTTCTTCGAATCGGAGGAAGTCAAGGCGTCCTTAGCTACGAGCGCGGTCGCGGGGACGATGGCCGGACCTCGAACCCCGGGGACCGCGTTTGTCCTTGGGCACCACACCCTCACTGAAGTCGGAGGTTTGAAGGGGGCGTGGGGTTGGATGCGCGGAGGGATGGGCGCGATCTCCGATGCGATTGCCCGCGCGGCTCGGGCCTTCGGTGCGGAAATCCGCACGACCTCCACCGTCCGCCGGATCCTTGTGCGGAAGGGGCGCGCGGTCGGGGTGGAACTCGCCGACGGCACCACTGTCGAGGGGACGGCGGTCCTCAGCAACGCGGACCCGAAGCGGACGCTCTTGGGCCTCGTTGGCGAGGAGAACCTCCCGCCGGAATTCGCGCGGGCGGTCGCGCGAATTCGGTTCGAGTCGTCATCTTTCAAACTCAACCTCGCCCTCCGCGAACTGCCCGATTTCAATGCGATCCCGGGGACCACGGCGCAGCCCCACCACAAGACGATCATCGACATCGCGCCCTCGATGGACTATCTGGAGCGGGCTTACGACGACGCGAAGCGTGGCCGTCCGTCGCGGGACCCGTTCCTCGAGTTCGCGATTGAGTCCGCGAACGACCCGACCGCGGCGCCGCCCGGGATGCACACGCTCACGATATCCGCGAAGTTCGCGCCGTTCGACCTCGCGGCGGGTACCTGGGACACGGAGGCCGACAAGTTCGCGGAGCGGATCCTCGACGTCCTTGAATTGTACGCGCCGAACATACGTCGAGCGACGATTGCGATGGGTTCGCGATCCCCGCTCGACATGGAGCGGGAATACGGTCTCACCCGCGGCGATGTCTTCCACGGAGCGATTCTGCCGTACCAGATGTTCTCCTTCCGACCGGTCCCGGGATGGTCATCGTATCGCATGCCGGTCAAAGGTCTCTATCTGTGCGGCGCGGGGGCCCATCCGGGCGGCGGCGTGATCGGGGCGGCCGGCCACAACGCGGCCCAAGCGGTCCTCGAAGACTGGCAGCAACTCAAAGCGGCATAGCCCTCAAGACGTTCGAATCTGGTCCGCGTGGGCGTTCAGGAATCCCGAGGTACCGCTTTCAACGAAATTCTTCAGGCAGACGAGGAGGTCGGACCATCGTCCTCGCTGATGGACGATTTCGGATTCCCGGTTTTCGGCGAACCCGGTCATGGAGAAATAAATCGCCGTGCCGCTCGCCTTTTCCTCGAAGTCGAAGCCCAAAGAGAGGTGCCCCGATTCGCGCGGCCACCGCAAGACGATTCGCCGTCCCGGTCTCCACTCGAGGATGCCGTTCGGCCCGCCGGACCATCCGAGCGAGAAGGCGCCGCCAGGGCGGGGGTCGACCCGAGCGATTCCGCTCGGTACGCCTCCCGTGGACCAGTGGTCGAGCTGCGCCGATTCCGCGAACGCGCCGAATACTCTCTCAGGCTTTGCCTCGATGAGCACCGTGAGTTGCAGGTTCGTACCGGTCACGGGGGAGTGGTCGGGTCGGACGCTGTCGGTGCGACCTTCCGCGACGGACTTCAGGTTCCCCAGGCACATCCGCCAAGCGTCCTGCACGGTCCCGCATGTCGTGTCCGAGAGCGGGACATTTCGATGGTCAACCTGCAGGACCGCCGTATCTCCCGGCGAGTCCTCGAGTTCGTATGAGACACGGGTTTTCGCGGACTGAATCGGCCACGTGAACGCGAACCGTCGCAACACGTCCCCTTCCTCGATCGTGGTCTCCCAGGCGCGCCCTTCCGGCGGAATGATGCAGGTCTCCCCGCCGAACTTGAACGTCCCTCCGACCTTCGGTTCGATCCGACACCATCCGCAAAACCAACGGGAGAGGTGCTCAATCCTGAGCAGCCGCTCGAACACCACGGGTCGCGGAGCCCCGATTTGCATCCTGAGGTGGTAATCGAAGGACATCGAGCTCTCCTGCTGCGTTCTGTGATTCGCTGAATCGCGCGGGGCAGATAAAGACGTGGACCACCGGGATATCCTTCGTTCGCCGCGGCGCTATCGGGTTCTTCGACGTGCGGCGCGCGACCGAGAGAGGCCCCGACGGCGAGGTGAACGCGGCTTTTTGACGAGAGGCTCCCGCATCCGAGCCGCGATGAATCTTTCGAAATCGTGGACCTGGGACTCTTGGCCGCTGAACCGGCCGCCCCGCCACGCTCGCGACCGAGTCCCGAGCTGGGTCCGCTGGCACACGGACCAATCCTGCCGGTTGATGAGGTCCCACAGGTCGACGGCGTCACTCGGGTCGAATCCTTGGGTCTCCATGACCCCTGCATCGAAGTACCAGTCGCATTCGATCGTCGTGTGATGAGGACTGCGCGGCCAAAGTCGATGCACCATCAGGTAGTCGGGGTGGAGGCTGAAGAACAGGTGCGGGAAGACGAAGTAGTAGTCGACGCGGCGACGATCCTCTTCGGTCATCCCTTTCAGCGGTGGGCGTTTCGTGTATCCGGACCACACCATCGAGGTGTAGTCTTTCGAGAACTCCATGAAGCCGCCGTTGAAGTTGGGAGCCCTCGGTTCACGCATGAAATACGCGGTGTAGGCTCCCGACGTATAGTGGGTGATTCGGTTCAGCTCGGGATGAATCGGGGCGCAGTGGTAACATTCGGAGTAGTTCTCTCCGAGGATTTTCCAATTTGCTTCGACCTCGTAGGTCCGCCGGGCTCCGAGGCGCAGGCCTTCGAAGTCAAACCTCGGGAACCGCGCGAAGAATTCGCCCATCTCCTCGCGGAGGGTGGGACCTGGGTCGTCGAGGGTCGCCCAAACGAAGCCGCCCCATGTGTCCACGCGGACCGCGCGGAGACCGTACTCTTCCTTCGAAAAATCCACGAGTCGCTCCGTGTGGGGAGCGCCCACGAGCTTTCCCTCCGTCGAATACGTCCACGCGTGGTATGGGCACACCAAGGATCCGAGCTTGGACCCCTCTGTCTCGCCGACGATTCGGGTCCCTCGATGCCGGCAGACGTTGTAGAATCCCCGCACCGCGTGGTCCCCCCCTCGGATGAAGAGGAGGGACTCGTTGCCGACCTCTCGAACGAAGAAGTCTCCGGCATCTGGGATTTGGTCCGCGCGGCCGACATTCAGCCAGCTCCGGAAGAAGAAACGCTCGAGCTCCTCGAGGAAAATCGCGTCGTCCCAGAACGAAGCTCCCGTCAGCAACGTGCTGGCGGAGAGGTGCTCTCCGACCCCGCCGCGCGCGGGAGCCTTCGGGATTCCAACTTTCTCCATATTTTCCGCACCGGTACTCCCACGATTCATTTGGAACTTTCGGTCGCGTAAGAATCTCGCAACCGATTCCGAGTCGTGTCCAATGGCAGAGTTTCTTCAACCGGATCGGTCCTTGCGGCGCGCGGAGCGTCGACCTTTCCGTCCGCCGTGGCGGAACCGTTTCTCTTTGGGCCGCGAATCTTTCGGTGGCCGTTCCTTTCGCTTCACGTTCTTGCATGAGGGTCTGCGCAGAAGAGGTTTACTGGAGTAGGGACGAGCCGGTTCCCTTATCAATTACGGCGGGTTACCCGCGGCGTTGCAGGAGAAGAACGTTGCTACGAACGCGAACGGCATTGCCCATTCTGCCGCGACGACCCCGACTACGCGCCTGGATCGCTCGGCCTGGTTGTCCCTGAAGATTCGCTTCGGGCGAGGTCTCTGGAAACGGCTCCACCGAATGGCAGATGGGTGGCCTTGCAGCCGGTGCCAGCCCCGAATGACAGTTTGGATGCAAGGACTCCACGACACGGTTAACGCTCGCCTCGGTCGACCCGTCTTCCTTCCCGACTCCTTTGCGAGGTATTCCTCCGGATCCCTGGAAGGTCGATACCATCTGGGATGCGTGGGATGTCGGCTGGCCCGGGCAATCTCTCGTTTCCTCGCTCGCGCTTCCAAGCCCGGGCGTCTGCACATCTAGCCCCAATCGGTCCAGGCCAGTCGCGACATCGTGCCGAACCCGAAGCCTTCATTATCCTCCGCCTCTTCGCCTGGTCAATGGCCCGCTTCCCCGAGGCCGAGCGCCGCCGGCTGCACAAGATGATCTGCATGCAGTGCTACGCCCGGAACGCGATGCGGGCGACCCGCTGCCGCAAGTGCGGCAGCCGAGAGCTCCGGCCGAAGGCGAAAGAGGCTCGGAAGGAATAACGGGGACGCACGGTCGTTATCAGGGACGCGAACGTCGGCCGGACAAACTTTCGCTTATCCCCGGGGCCCCATCTCTTAATACTCCATTAGCCATCCCACATCCCCTCTTGGGAAGGGGAACGGATCATTATGGCGCAGAAACCGAACAGCGTTGTGCACGTGGAAATCCATTCGAACGCACCGGAGAAAACGAAGGCGTTTCTAAAGGACGTCTTCGACTGGAAGTTCCAAGACATGCCGGAGATGAACTACTCGATGTTCGAGGCCCCGAGCGCCCCGGGCGGAGGCCTGCAGAAGGCCGAGAATCTGCCGGCGGGGGTGCTGGATTACATCCTCTCAAAGGACATCGACGGCACGGTCAAGAAGATCCAGTCGTCGGGGGGTTCGATCGTGACGCCGAAAATGGCGATTCCCGGAATGGGATTCTTCGCCGTCTTCCAAGATCCGACAGGGATCACGTTGGCCCTTTACGAACCGCAGGCCGCCCCGCGGCGGGCGCCGGCCTCTCGCAGAAAGGCCACGAAGCGCGCGGCCCGTGGTAGGCGGAAGGCATCCCGCCGCCGGTCTCGCTGAACGGCCCCTATCAATCGTCCGGGGCGCCGTGGACGGGGATGACGGCCCCCGTCACGTTGCGGGCTTGATCCGAGCATAGGAAGGCAGCCACCTCCGCAACGTCTTGCGGCGTCCCGTGTGTTCGGCCGCCCCAGGGCCTTCCATGGCGGACCGCTTCGACGGCTTGCCGGAACGTGAAGGCCGGGATGTACCCCGGGGCGATCGCGTTGATCGTGATCCCGCGTCTGATCTCGCCCTCCGAGAGGATCCGTGTGAGACCGTGCCGCGCGATCTTCCCGACCGTGTAGTCGTACGGCGGTTCGGTGAACTCCTCCGAACGCTCCATCCCGATGTTCACGATCCGTCCCCAATGTTTCCGGCGCATGTCCGGCAGCGCCGCCCGGATCGTGTGGAACATGCCGTCGATTTCCGCCCGCAATACGTCTTGCCAGTAGGCGTCCGTGACCTTCGCGAGGTCCTCCCGCGGGTTCCACATCCCGCCGGCATTGTTCACGAGGATGTCGACCGAGCCGAGCTCCGCGTTGGCGCGCGCGAACATGTGTCGCACTTCCGACCCTTTCGCGGTGTTCGCACGAACGACGATCGACCGAGCGCCGAGATCCTGGATCGCCCGCGCGAGTCGACGGTTGTTCGCCCCGCCGGTCGTCCGGTTCGTTCCGTGGTTCAGGACCACCACGGCGCCTTCTCGGGCCAACGTGAGCGCCGTGCTCCGTCCCATCCCCTCGCCCGTACTCCCGGTCACCAGCGCGACGTGGCCTTCCAAGGACCGTGGCATGCGGCCGGGAACGTCGTCCGCTCGATAACGCTGCCGGGGAACGTCGTCACAACGGCCAGGCGCGCGATAACGGGATTCGCATCGGCGGAGCCGTCTCCCGCTC
>Ga0209161_10003933_pt1 | contig 11855 bp, 11 predicted proteins | sample GraSoiAngelo_155_FD_186169 | JGI IMG/M metagenome (GOLD analysis project Ga0209161, IMG submission 186169) | Grasslands soil microbial communities from the Angelo Coastal Reserve, California, USA - 14_1009_13_30cm (SPAdes) (version 2) | ecosystem: Environmental > Terrestrial > Soil > Grasslands...
TGCGGCATCGAGCTCGTCGGATTTCAATGGGTCGTGTCCGTCCGTCCGCAGTTCGAGCGCGGCGCGAATGATGTTGGCGCGGCCGCGCGTGGACATCACCTCGTCGTGTGTCGCCATAAACGTTGGACACATGATGCCGGTTTGTTTCAGGCAACCGCCGCAGCCGTTGCATTGCTCCAGGTTGCCGATGAACGACCGGTCTTTGAACGCAAACGCGAGCACCGGCTGAAATGGAAGCTCGAGCGGACGAGTAAAATTCTCGCGCAAATGACTGTCGATTCCATGGGACTGTAGCCGCCTCGCTGCGCCTGCCGCGCCGGAGCGAGGCGAAGGCGGGTCGAGGCGCTCGTTTCGCGATCCCGAACACGGCGACACAGCGCCGTGGCTACAGGCGAAAATTTTTCCCGGGTTAAAAATGTTTTTTGGATCGAACGCGCGTTTGATTTCGCGCATCACTCCGAGCAACTCGTCACCGAGCTGCTCGCGCATGTATTCGGTGCGGGCGATGCCGACACCGTGCTCGGCGGAAAGCGAACCTTTGAACTCTCGCACCAGCGCGGAGGTTTGATCCGCCACTTTCTGGAATTTTTTCAGATCGGCTGCGCTGTGCATGTCGAGCACGGGCCGCACGTGCAGAAGTCCGCTGGCCGCGTGCCCGTAATAACTGGCGGTGAGCCCCAGCGGTCTTATGATCGATTGCAAACCGCGCACGTACTCGGGCAATTGCGCGGGACGAACGGCGGCGTCTTCGATGAACGCCACCGGTTTTGCCGGCCCGATGCACCCGGTCAAAAGCGACAAACCGGATTTGCGCACGGACCAGACGAGGTTCATTTGCGCCGGATCGGTGACGATCTTCGTGCGAATGCCGATTTTTCGCGATTGCAAGATCGACAACCGTTCCGCGACTTCGTCGTAAAACTCGACGATTAAAATCGATTCGCACGGTCGCGTGTCCAATTCGAGCAAATCGCGCGCGGCCTGAAAATGGAGCTGGCTTTTGGTTTGGTCGAACAACGGTCGATCGATGTGCTCAATCGCGGCGGGTTTAAGATCGAGAAGCTCGACTGTTGCCTGCATCGCTTCACTCACCGATGCAAAGAAGATGAGGCCCAAACCTTTCTCGCGGGGCAGGGGAGAGATCGTGAGTTCGGCGGAAAAGATCGCAGCCAGCGTTCCCTCGCTTCCGGCGAGAATGTTCGTGAGATCGTTCGGCGCGCGAAGGAATCGTTCGATTCCATAGCCGGGCCAGCGTTTGATCAAACCCGGTGGCCAGCGTTCCGCCATTTCGGCGCTGACCGCGCGAATGAGGTCCTCGATCTTTGCGCGCTCGCCGCCTAACGACTCATGCTTTGGCCCGATGGTTTCAACGCGACCATCCGCCATCACAATCTCCAGCGAGATCACGTGATCGGCTGTTGTGCCGTAAATCGGGCAACGCGCACCGGAGGAATTGTTGGCGATCATTCCGCCCAGCGTGGCGCGCGAGCTGGTTGCTACATCCGGTCCGAAACAAAAATCGTGCGGCTTCAGGAGATCGTTGAGTTGGTCCAACACGACGCCGGCGCCGACGCGGACGCTGCGTTGTTCAAGATCAAGACCGGTGATCTGCCGGTTGTGACGCGAGAATTCAACGATCAATCCTTCGCCGATGGCGTTCCCGACGAGACTTGTACCCGCGCCTCGCGGAGTAATCGGTACGCCCGCATCGGCGGCCGCGCGAATGACTGCGCTCGCTTGCTGCACGTTGCGCGGAAACGCTACCCCGAGCGGCTCGATTTCATAAATCGAAGCGTCGGTCGTATAAAGCTTTCGCGTGAGATTGTCGAAACGCGCGTCGCATCCGGTTTGCCGTATCTTCTTTTCTTGCGCGGAAGTCATTTTGTTCCCACACGAAATCGTAGCACAGGCTTCCAGCCTGTAAGGCGGGCCGGGCGTCTCGCCTGGCGTTTAATTGATTCGGCAGGCTCGAAGCCCACCGGCCCCACAGCCAGGATGGCTATGCTACAGCAGATCCATTTGAGCGTCCTCTGGCGCAGGCTCGGCAAAACGAACGCCCAGGCCGATGAGGCGCACCGGTTTTCCGGTGCGGGCAAATGCTTCGGATAACAGCGAGCGAAAATCGCCCAATGTTGGAGCCAGTCCTGCGCGCTCAGCAGTCGTGCGGGTGAAATCGTTGAACTTCAATTTCACAAAGACTTTGGTGATCTCACGCGTTGATTCTTTTTGCGCGAGGTCAGCCATTAAATCCTGAAACAGTTCTTCAAGTTTCTCCTCACATTGCTCGAGCGTGGTGAGATCGAGAGCGAACGTTTCTTCTGTGCTCAGCGATTTGCGTGGGCGATCCGGTTCGACCGGCCGCTCATCAACGCCGCGGCAAAGATCATAAAGATCGAGTCCGAATTTCCCAAACAGATTAACAAGCTCGGGACGCGAGAATCGTTGGAGTTCGCCGCAGGTTTTGATGCCCAGTTCTTCGAGTTTTCGTTCGCTCTTCTCGCCAATTCCCCAGATCTTGCGCACGGGCAAGTCCGTCATGAACGCCGCGACTTGCGCCGGCTCCACTTCGAGTTGGCCGTTTGGTTTGTTTATTTCGCTGGCGATTTTGGCGATCAACTTGTTCGGCCCAATCCCGGCCGAAGACGTGAGCTTCGTTGTTCGAAAAATCGCACTGCGGATTTCCTGCGCCAATGCTGCCGGCGCGCTCGGGTGCGCGGAGACATCGAGATAAGCTTCGTCAAGCGACAGGGGTTCGATAATTGAAGTGAACTGGTAAAGAATTGCGCGGATGATCGCGGCCTCGCGCCGGTAAACGTCGAACCGGGTCGGCAGCACGATCAGGTTCGGACAGCGTTGCAATGCCATAAAAGTCGGCATCGCGGAGTGGACCCCGAATTTGCGCGCCTCGTAATTGCACGTGGTCAAAACGCCACGCCGCTCACGCGCGCCACCGACGCCCACGGGTTTGCCACGCAGCGAAGGGCGATCACGGACTTCGATCGCCGCGTAAAAGCAATCCATGTCCAGGTGAATGATCGCTTGCGCTTTTTGTTCGTCCGGCACAGTTGGAAAATCTCGCATAACGCTATCCGGAGGCCATCCAGCGTTTTGTCGGTGGAATTTGAAATTTCTCGCATTGCAATGAGTGCTTCTCTTTCAATATTAATCCCTGTAACTTTTTCCTGAAATGGACACTCCTACATCTGTTGAGGCGCATCACGACCCACACGCGCACGACGCGGCGCACGAGCATCACGAGCTCGGATTTTGGCGAAAATACATTTTCTCCACCGACCACAAAGTGATCGGGATTCAGTACGGTTTGTGCGGCCTGACGTTCCTGTTCTTCGGTTTTTGCCTGATGATGATGATGCGCTGGCAACTGGCATATCCCGGCCAGGCGATGCCGGTAATCGGCAAATGGCTGCCGTATATTTTCGGGCCGAGTTCGATGCCGGACGGGAAAATGACGCCCGATTTTTACAACTCGTTAGGCGCGATGCATGGCACAATCATGATTTTCGCCGGCGTCGTCCCGCTGGCCTTTGCAGCTTTCGGCAATTTCGTCGTGCCGCTGCAAATCGGCGCGCCCGACATGACCTTTCCCAAGGTAAACGCAGCAAGTTTCTGGGCTTTTGGAGTAGGCGGAGTGATTATGATGATCAGTTTCTTTGTGCCGGGTGGACCAGCCAAGAGCGGCTGGACGTCCTATACGCCGTTGGCCGACATCGCTGATACTGGACCGGGACACAACGCGATATTCAATGGGCAAACGCTCTGGCTAATCGGATTTATTTTTCTGATCTCGTCATCGCTGCTTGGCGCCGTCAATTTCATCACGACCATCATTCAACTGCGCGCCAAGGGACTGACCTGGATGCGGCTGCCGTTTTTCGTCTGGGCCCAGTTTGTTACCGCATTTCTGTTGCTGCTGGCATTTCCGCCGCTCGAAGCGGCAATCGTCATGCAGTTAATGGATCGGGTCGCGCACACCAGCTTCTTTCTCCCGGCCGGTCTGGTTGTGAATGGCGCGCCTGCCTATATCAGCGGCGGCGGCAGCCCACTTTTGTGGCAACATTTGTTCTGGTTCCTGGGCCACCCGGAGGTTTACGTGCTGATTTTGCCTGCGTTTGGGATTGTTGCCGAAATTCTGGCCAACAATTCGCGCAAACCGCTTTGGGGTTATAAATCGTTGGTCTTTTCCGTTTTGGTGATCGGATTCCTGTCGTTCATCGTGTGGGCCCATCACATGTGGATGACGGGCATGGGCAGTGCGGTCAGCGCATTTTTCCAAACCACCACGCTGCTAATCTCCATTCCATCGGTGATCATCTTGAGCGCATTTTTCATTTCACTTTGGGGTGGCTCCATTCGCTTCACGGTGCCAATGCTCTTCACCATTGCATTTCTCCCGATGTTTGGAATCGGAGGACTCACCGGGATTCCGTTGGCGTTTAATTCAGCCGACCTTTATCTGCACGACACTTACTACATCATCGCGCATTTCCATTACATCGTAGCGCCTGGCACAATCTTCGGGCTTTTCGCCGGCATTTATTACTGGTTCCCCAAAGCGACCGGCCGAAAGATGAGCGATTTCTGGGGGAAAGTGCATTTTTGGCCCACGCTCATCTGCATGAACATGATCTTTCTGCCGATGTTCTTGCAGGGAATGGCTGGAATGCACCGGCGCTGGTACGACGGCGGGCAGGGATGGAACGTGTCAAATGACCATACCATCTGGGGATTGACCGGTTTCGAATGGAACAAGCCAATCTCCTGGGCAGCGTGGATCATGGGTCTCGCACAGCTTCCGTTCATTTTTAATTTCTTCTGGAGCATCAGGCACGGCGAAAAGGTGAACGATAATCCCTGGGAGGCCACGACGCTGGAATGGACTGCGCCTTCGCCGCCGCCGCATGGAAACTTTATAGGCACGCCGGTCGCATACCGCGGCCCCTATGAATACAGCCTGCCTGGTCGCGAACGTGATTTCACCATGCAAAATGAGCCCATCGCACCTGCTGAGCGAACGCGTCGCAAGACGCCCGAAGAACTTGTGCCAGCTTAACTCGTTTGGGATCTACTGAATCATGGAAATTCCATACACAGTTTCGAATCGCCCCGACACCGGTCTTTGGAACGCGAAGATCGGTATCTGGCTTTTTCTGGCGTCCGAAGTGATGCTCTTTGGCGGACTCTTCTCCGCCTACATCTTTCTGCGGATTGATGCGCCGCCGGGCATGTGGCCGCACGGCCTGCTGAACGTTCCGGTCGGCACAATGAACACCGCGATCCTGATCATGTCGTCAGTCACGGTGGTGCTGGCGTGGGCGTCACTGAAAATGCGAAAATATAACGCCTATTGGTGGTACATGCTGGCCACCATCACTTGCGGCGTGATTTTCTTGACCGTCAAACTCGCTTATGAATGGCCGCAGAAGTTCGACCACTTCGGCATCTATATTAAGCCGGAAGCGCTGGGGAAATATGAACAGTATCTGGGCAACGCATATGCTGCGGAGAAAGGGCTTCCGCCACGGCTGGAGATTACAGGTCATTTGCACAATCGCGCTGCGCAGAACGATCCGAACATCAAGGAATACGAGGTGGCGCTCGATCCGCTCAACGCCGACCCAACAAATCCTGAGATGGATCGGCCACATTTCTGGCCGCGTTCTGCGACGGAAAAGATCGCCACGATTGAGAAGGAAGACGTGCAGTACGCAACGATGTTCCTGCCGAGGCACAGCGCGTATTTTGCCAGTTATTTTACCATCACCGGATTACACGGTCTGCACGTGCTCGGCGGCGTACTCGTGTTCATCTACATGTGGCTGCCGGTGAGCAAACGGCTTTACCAACAAAACCCCGAGCACCTGGCCAATCGCGTCGAAGTCAGCGGGCTGTTTTGGCATTTTGTCGACCTGGTCTGGATTTTTGTCTTTCCGCTTTTTTACCTGCTGTAACCATGAATAATCCGCCTGATATTTCTCAAGACTCAAAGGAATACGAAGAATACGCGCACGGCATTCGCAAGCACGTTCGTGGATACTTAATGGTGGGCGCCCTTCTCCTGGTTTTCACCGGCCTCACGGTTGCGTTGTCGTATGTTCATTTTGGCACACAAAAAGCGAATATTGCCGTGGCAATGCTGGTAGCGACGGTGAAGGCCGGCCTGGTGGCGGCGATTTTCATGCATCTCGCTGCCGAAAGACGGCTGATCTATCGGATCCTGATTTTCACCGGCTTTTTTGTGCTGGGAATGTTCTGGCTTATTTTATTTGCGTGGTACGATTACCCGATCTTTCGCTAAATGTCGCTTAAAGCTTTCCATATTGTTTTCATCATTTTCTCGACGCTGCTGGCGTTGGGGACCGGCGTTTGGTGCCTCTGGGTCAATCTCGTGGAAGGCGCGCCGATCTACATTGCCGGCGCGATCGCCTCGTTCGTAGTAGCAATTGTGCTGATGGTTTACGGTTTTTGGTTCTACAGGAAAATGAAGCGGCTGGGGATCATCACATGAAGACAATCGCCTCCTTGTTGTTGGTGTCGATTCTGTTTGCGGCACAGCAAGCCTCGGCATGTCCTTTTTGTTACGGTGCCAAGGATGGGAAATCGACCGAGCACATGGCGGTTGCGATTTGGTTTCTTTTCGGAGCTGTGATGTCCGTTCTTGGTGGGATCGGCGCGTTTAGTTTTCATTTGTGGCGCCATGGACGCATGCCACTGGAGCCTCATCAGGAGCTTACTGAGGAAGATTTGAGCAAGTATGAATAGCCTCGCGCTGATCAATGAGTTTCTGGGTCAGCCGCCAAACGCTTCGTCGCATGGGTTGCAGATCGATCACATCATCGAGTTTTGTCATTGGTTCATGGGCGCGCTATTCGTCGGTTGGTCGACATTTTTTATCTTTGTTCTGATTCGTTTCCGGAAACGGCGACAGCCCAATGCGAATTATCTCGGCGTGACGAGCCCCATTTCGACGCACCTGGAATTTTCTGTTGTTCTGATTGAAGCGGTGCTGTTGCTGGGATTCGCGATCCCGTTGTGGGGAAAGCGCGTCAATCAATTTCCGCCCGGCAAAGAGGCCTTGCTCGTGCACGTGGTCGCGCAGCAGTTTAGCTTCAACTATCATCTACCCGGAGCCGATGGACAGTTTGGCCGACGCGACGTCAATTTTGTCTCGAACTCAAACCCGCTGGGCATTGATCCAAATGATCCGGCTGGCAAGGATGACATCGTTACGACGGGCGAACTTCATGTGCCGGTCGACCGCCCGGTTATTGCAGAGCTTTCCTCGAAAGACGTGATCCACGATTTTTTCGTGACGGAAATGCGGATCGCGGGGGATGCGATCCCTGGTTCTTTGATCCCAATCTGGTTCACCCCAATTAAGACCGGAACTTATGAAGTGATTTGTGCCCAATTATGCGGACTCGGCCATTATGGAATGAAAGGCACACTGGTGGTCGACACGCCGCAGGATTATCAGGCTTGGTTAAAGGAACGCGCTGAGCTGGCTGGAACACAAACAACTCCGCCGCCGCCAACACAACGTCCACCCGGAGAACCGATCGGTGGTTCGACGCCCGGCACAATTCCACCACCGGGTGCACCCAAGCCTCCAAATAGCGATGCGCAAGGTGCCGGTGCTTCGCCGCACCCTGCACAACAAATGCAAAACGCGCCGTCGCCTGCGGCTTCTTCCAGTCCGAGCGGTTAGGCGTTACTGTAGCGGCGCTCTATGAGCGCCGAAATATCAATGTGGTCGACGTTAGGAAGCTCGGCGGTCACAGACCGCCGCTACAATAAATGGCTAAACCGATTCGCGTGGCTTACATGCGTGGCGACGCTCCTGCTCATTTGCAGTGGCGGGATGGTGACCAGCAAGAATGTTGGCCTCGCCGTACCAGATTGGCCGACCACATTCGGCTACAACATGTTTCTATTCCCAGTCTCGAAATGGGTAGGCGGAATTTTGTTCGAGCACACGCATCGGTTGATGGGATCGCTGGTCGGCTTTCTCACGATTATTCTGGCGGTGTGGCTCTGGGTGCGCGAAGACCGGCCATGGGTCCGCAATCTCAGTGCGATCGCAGTCTTCGGCGTCATTTTGCAGGGAGTCCTCGGCGGGCTTCGCGTCACCATGATGAAAGATCAAATCGGGATTTTTCACGCCTGCGTCGCCCAGGCTTTTCTCGGGCTGCTTGTTCTTATCGCGCTGGTGACGACGCAATTCTGGCGATCGCTTGCAAATCAGGCGATCGATTCACAAAGATTTTTGCCAATCAAAACGTTCGCGGTGGCGATCACGATTGCGATTTACGTTCAGTTGGCGCTCGGAGCCACGATGCGCCACCAGCATCGGGACTTGTCGATTCTGGATTTTCCCACGGCAAATGGCGCGTGGATTCCCGACACGAGCGCGGCGGCGTTGGCGAAAATTAACGCATGGCGCGACGCTCGCGCTTTTTCCCAAGTGACTGCGTTTCAAATCTGGTTACAGATGGTGCATCGTTTTCTCGCGTCGATCATCGCGGTTGCCATCATCACCTTTTCCGCCCGCGTCTGGAGCGTAGCGGAAGTGTCCGCTGCTCTTAAGCGGTTGTCAGTTCTTTGGGTCATTTTGGTTATTTCTCAGATTGCCCTCGGCGGCTGGGTGATTTGGAGCAACAAAGCGGCCGATGTTGCGACCGCGCATGTAGCGCTCGGCGCGGTCATGCTATCTTTTGGTGTGAGCATCAGCGCAATCTGCTGGCGCGTTTCTGGTAAGGCCGGCGCGCTGCGACGACTCCCGAGAGCTTTCGGGACCGCGCGGCGTCCCTACCGATTTGCCGCATGAAAACGGCCACAATTCAAGATACGACGGTTGCGGCGCCGCGTCACGGCTTCGTTAGTGACCTCGCTGAGCTGGTCAAAGCGAGACTGACGCTGCTTGTCTTGCTTACGACAGCAGTGGGGTTTTATCTCGGATCCGAATCGCCGATTGATTACCGCGCGCTCTTTCACACGGTTTTAGGTACTGCAGCAGCGGCAGCAGGCGCAGCCGCTCTCAATCAATGGTGGGAACGCAGGGCCGACGCACTCATGCACCGCACTAAAGGCCGGCCGCTGCCGGCCGGACGCATGTCGCCGGTACAAGCGCTCGCACTTGGCGCGGCTCTCTCATTTTTTGGCGTTGTGTATCTGGCGATTGTTTGCAATGCCTTGAGCGCGGCGCTGACGGCAATCACAATCGTGATTTACATCTTTGCTTATACGCCTTTGAAGCGCACCAGCACGGCCAACACAGCGGTGGGCGCCATTCCGGGCGCGATCCCGTCGATGATCGGTTGGGCTGCAGCACGCGGAGATATCGGCGTTGGGGCGTGGAGCCTTTTTGTGATCGTGTTTCTCTGGCAAATGCCGCACTTTTTCGCTATTGCATGGATGTGCCGCGAAGATTATGCGCGCGCTGGTTTCCGCATGATCTCAAGCGACGATACCAGCGGCCAACGCAGTGCCAGCCAAAGCGTATTTTTCTGCATTCTGCTCCTGGTTCTGGCCGGTCTGCCCGCGTTTGTTGGAATGGTTAGTTATACGTATCAGGCAATCGAGCTTCTGCTCGGCGGGTTATTCGTCGCAGTGGCGATGCGTTTTTTGAGACTGCGTACGCAGGGCGCCGCGCGTTTACTCTTCATCACATCTATTGTGTATCTGCCGCTGCTCCTGGCGGCTTTAGTTCTGACGAAATTGTGAACACCACTTCCGCAACACTGGATCGTGCGCCCACCCGCAGCGGTATCGTTTGGAAAACAACGCTGATTCTTATCCCGATTGTGACGCTGGCCGTGTTGCTCTGCCTGCGTAACGTCGAGGTGACGGCTCTGCGTCAACGAAGCATATCTGCTTACGGCACGGTGCCGGGTTTTCAGCTTACGAATCAAAACGGACAACCCTTCGGGTCGGCGCAGTTATCCGGTAAAATTTGGATCGCAGACTTTATCTACACGACGTGTCCGGGCCCGTGCCCGATGATCAGTAGCCGGATGAGTGAATTGCAAAAACCGCTGCAGAAAACGGACGTGCACCTGGTCTCGTTCAGTGTCAATCCCGAGAAGGACACACCGGAAGTTTTGCGCGGCTACGCCGACAAATTACAAGCTGAGCCGGGACGCTGGGATTTTCTCACCGGCGCCAAACCTGCGATCTACAAACTTTCGCATGACGGCTTCAAACTTGCCGTGTCTGATGGCAGCGATGCGCAGGGAATTCCGGTGCACAGCACGCGAATAGTGCTCGTAGATCGACATGGTCAAATCCGTGGCTATTACGACGCGACTGAACCGGAAGCGATCACCAAGCTGCTCGCGGACACGAACCATTTGCTGCGCGAGCAACCGAAGTAGTTCTGTAGCAGCAGGCGTATCGCCTGCAAAATCGGAATGATCGCAGCCGGCACGGCTGCCTCTACAGCGGCGGATTATCTCACTGGTTCCGGTCCCGCACTCGGCCCTTCATCGCAGACCATCTGCAGATAATCGCGGTATTCATTTTTCGGTAAACCGTCGATGATTTTTACGAGATCGGCTTGGCTAATGAAACCCATTCGAAGCGCGACTTCCTCCAGGCACGCAATCTTCAAGCCCTGTCGATGCTCGATGGTGGCGATGTAATTCCCGGCTTCGAGCAATGTTGTTGTCGTTCCGGTATCAAGCCACGCCACGCCGCGGCTGAGCAGCTTCACGCGCAGTTGGTCCTGCTTCAGATACAGCAAGTTGAGATCGGTAATCTCCAGTTCGTTACGCGCTGAGGGGCGTAGCGTCCGACAGAGATCAACGACTTGATTGTCATAAACGTACAGCCCAGGCACAGCGAACGGGCTTCTCGGTTCTTTAGGTTTTTCTTCGAGGCTGACCGCTTTGCCCTCAGCATCGAACTCAACTACGCCATAACGTTCCGGGTCGCGTACTTGGTAGCCAAAAATGCATGCGCCACGCTCGATCGCGAGCGCATGTCGATAGAAATCGAGTTTTCCGTAGAAAATGTTGTCACCCAGAATGAGCGACGCGCCGGAGTCGTCGATGAATTTCGCGCCAATCAAAAATGCCTGCGCGATTCCTTCCGGTTTCGGTTGCTCGGCATACTCGATGTGAATACCGAGCTGTTTGCCATCGCCCAAATAATCCTGCAGCATCGGCAAATCTTTTGGCGTCGAGATGATCAGCACTTCGCGAAGTCCGCCGAGCATCAGAGTCGCCAGCGGATAGCAAATCATCGGCTTGTCGTAAATCGGCAAAAGCTGTTTACAGACGATTTTCGTCAGAGGGTAAAGACGTGTCCCCGCGCCGCCGGCGAGCAGAATGGCCTTTTTCATTTTCGATTTTGAATTGTGATTTTTTGATCGGCGTTGTTCCAACGCATGAGGAACTCCGCCCATTGCTGCCAGAAAGGCGAACCTGTCGTCAAATCCATGCCGGTTTTTTGAGTGATTAGCCCGAGCGTTTTCCGCGGCACAGAGCGGAATGTCGTTCTATCCAAAACAAACGATGCATCGAATTGCTCAACCAATTTCTGATTGCTCAGACGACCGCCTGTGCATTCGGACAACGCGTTCTGGATCCAGTCGCGCGGTAACTTTGTTCTCGGCTCGATGGTCGCGCTTACGGTTACATCGAGGAGTTTCTTTAATATCAGCGCGCATACGAGCGCACCGGAACTCGTGGCGTGAATGTGCGAGACTCTTTGCTCTTGAAGCAATTTCCGTAGCGCAAGGGCGAACCGCGCCTGCCGCAGGAAAATTCCGCCAGGCACACGGCCACTTTGTTGTGCGCGATCTTCTTCTAATTGCTGTGCCAGACCCGGATTTGCGC
>Ga0209161_10003941_pt1 | contig 11843 bp, 7 predicted proteins | sample GraSoiAngelo_155_FD_186169 | JGI IMG/M metagenome (GOLD analysis project Ga0209161, IMG submission 186169) | Grasslands soil microbial communities from the Angelo Coastal Reserve, California, USA - 14_1009_13_30cm (SPAdes) (version 2) | ecosystem: Environmental > Terrestrial > Soil > Grasslands ...
CACCGTGGCGGGCCTCGCCTACAGCGATACGGGGCTCGCCGCGGCGACCAGTTACAGCTACCAGGTCCGGGCGACCGATGCCGCCGGCAACCTCGGTCCCTACTCCCCCGTGGCCAGCGCCACGACGAAGGCCCAGTCGAGCCAGCTCATCGCCGCCTATGCCTTCGACGAAGGGAGCGGGACCGTCACCGCCGACGCGTCGGGGAACGGCCACGTCGGCACCCTCCTGAACGGCCCCACCTGGACCACGGGCAAGTACGGGGGCGCGCTGAGCTTCAACGGGCTGAGCAGTGCCGTGAGTGCGGGAAACCCGGCTTCGCTGAATAACGTGAATACCTTTACCTACTGCGCGTGGGTCTTCCCGCGGAGTCGGGGCGGCCAAAACGACGCGCGCATCCTCCACAAGGGCACCCCGACCGCGCGCAAGCAGCTCCAGACCGACTCTTCCCTGACCAACAGCTTGAAGCTTCGGGTGGATCGAGCGACCGCCAGCGCGGAGGCGCTCTCGGTCGCCAACACGATGAGCCTGAATCAGTGGCAGTTCGTGTGCGGGACCTATAGCGAAGCGGACGGCGCGAGAGTGTACAAGAACGGGGTGGAGGTGACGTACACCTCCCGAACCGTCGGGAGCGGCGCCACCGTGGACGACTCCGCCGCGACGCTCTACATCGGCAATCGAGGGGATCTCGCCAGAGGGTGGGACGGCCTCATCGACGAGGTCCGCGTCTACGGCGGGATCCTCACGCCGGCGGAAATCCAGACTGCGATGACCACCCCCCTCGGGGGCGGCTCGAGCGACACCATCCCTCCCACCGCCCCCGCCACCCTGACCGCGACGGCGGGCGGCCCCGGTCAGATCGACCTTGCCTGGACCGCCGCCACCGACAACGTGGGAGTCACCGCGTACCTGGTGGAGCGATGCCAAGGGAGTCCGTGCAGTTTTGCTCAGGTCGCCACCGTGGCGGGCCTCGCCTACAGCGATACGGGGCTCGCCGCGGCGACCAGTTACAGCTACCAGGTCCGGGCGACCGATGCCGCCGGCAACCTCGGTCCCTACTCCCCCGTGGCCAGCGCCACGACGTCAACCGACACGGCGGCCCAGACCGGGAGCTGGTCTAGCGTTTTGAGCTGGTCGCTGGTGGCGGTCCATACGATGCTTCTGCCGACCGGCGACGTCCTGATGTTCGATCGACGAGATTACGGGGGCGCCGGGCCGCAGCTCTGGAGCCCGGCGACGGGCGCCTTCACGTCTGTGCCAAACACCACCACCGACGTCTTCTGTTCGAGTCACACCGCGCTCGCCGATGGAAGAATCTTGGTGACGGGGGGAGACCACACGGACAATGTCGGGATCCGCGATACGAACATTTTCGACTCTCGCACACGGTCATGGTCATTGGTCGCGCCGATGAGCTACGCTCGCTGGTACCCCACGGCGACGACCCTGCCCGATGGCCGGGTCTTGGCGACCTCGGGATCAGATAACTGTGATGCCTGCCTCGTTCCAATCCATGAAGTCTACAATCCGGGAACGAACACCTGGATCCAGCTCACCCAAGCCAGGATGACTCTTCCGCAGTATCCCTTCATGTTCGTTCTGCCCGACGGGCGGGTGCTCGTGGCTGGCTCCTGGGAAGCAACGGTCGTCGCTCAAGCCCTTGACGTCGCCGCATCGACCTGGACGACGATTGACCCGAACGCGGTTGACGGCGGTACCGCGGTGATGTATCTACCCGGCGAAGTAATGAAGTCAGGAACCTCCATGCTCAATAACGAAGCCGTCGTGTTTTCCGCGGCGCCAACCACCTACGTTCTCGATACGACGCAGGTTTCACCCGTCTGGCAGCAGACCGCCTCGATGGCCTTCCCGCGCGCTCATCACAACCTGACCCTCCTCCCTGACGGCACGGTGCTCGTCACCGGGGGCGGGCTGACCACGGCAAAGGTGGGGGCGTCACAGGCGGTCTACAATGCGGAAGTGTGGTCACCCGCCACCAAGACTTGGACGACCCTGGCCAAGATGCAGACCCCGCGGCTCTACCATTCGATTGCGCTCCTCCTGCCTGACGGCCGGGTGTTGATCGCTGGCGGTGGACGCACCTCATCGGGGACCGCCGCGGATGATCAGCTGAGCGCGGAGATCTATTCGCCTCCCTATCTATTTAGGGGCCCCCGACCCGTCATCGCGTCTGCACCGACGACCGCCCCCTACGGGGGCACCGTATTCGTCGGGACACCTGACGCGCTCAAGGTGGCGTCGGTATCCCTCGTGCGCCTCGGATCGGTCACGCATTCCTTCAATAACAGCCAGCGGTTCCTATCGCTACCGTTCCAGCAAGGTGTCGGCGGGCTGAACGTGCAGGCGCCAGCCACTGCCAATCTGGCGCCGCCCGGCTATTACATGCTCTTCTTGATCAACACCAACGGTGTTCCCTCCCTCGCCGCATTCGTCAGGCTTTCCTGAAGACGCGGAGGATCCCAAGGGCGGAGAGAACGCGGTGACCCCAGCGCCCGCTGGATTGATGAGGCCTCCGAACATGGGCTAGTCTCGTCGAGGGGCGTTCGAATGGTCGAGCGGCGCGGGTGGCTCCGGGTCGTCAATGCGCGGGACACTTCCGCACGCTCCGGGATCCCTGCACGAGCTTCGGGTATCCGACCGCACGCTCGGTGCGCCGACCGGCTCGGCTCGTGACCATCGCCCCTTCCCGTCGCCGATCGTAGGGGGGCGCGACCGGAATCGAGTTCTTCGGGTGCCGGGGTCGACACGGATGGCGGGAGACTCGATGGATCCATCCCGTCTGCATCCTCACGTTCCTCCCGAGGCCGGGAGCGGCGCGTTTGGGGGACGTCGTTGTCTCGTCGCTCGCTCCTTGGGCCCTCGGGCGGAGGGGCGATTGGTGCCGCAGTCAGCAGTTCGGCTTCCATCGAGAGCCGTCGGTCGCCCGGTCAAGAGATGGCTCCACCCTCGGTCCGGCGCGGGGCCCCGCCGGGCCGACCCCTGGCCTGACCGGCGAGCCGCCGGCTTCGCCCGAGCCGCCATCGCCGCCGCGTCCGGTGTGCAGGGAGCTCCACTCCCTCAGCCGGTCATGGCTCCATCGACCCAGGCTGACCAATGCCCCCGCCGTCGCGAGGCCGGCCGTACCGGCTCGCCCGGCGAGCATCGCCGGATAGTACACGTCGGCGAGGGAGAGGTGGACGGCGCCGGCCATCATCGCGGCGGCGACCGACGGAATGTGCCAGGTCAGGAAGAGAAAGACGAGGGACCCGCCCATCACGTAGAAGAACGGAATCGGGCTGAACCCTCCCCGTCCGAGGACCGCCACCCACCGCGCGGCGATGCCCATGCCGACTCCCATGATCAAGTAGAGGACAAAGAGCTTGACGCCGACGCTGGCGACGTAGCTGAGATACCGTTCGGTGAAGAACTTCGTCCAGCGGGCGCCCGAAAAGCCGACGAAGAGGATGCCGGCGCCGACGACGATGAAGCCTTCGACGAGCGCGACCAGGAGCTGGGCCGCGATGATGGCGAAGGAGACGACGACCACGAGCGCCGTCAGCGCGGCCACGAGGCTCGGGAACACGCCCTCGAGGATGCCCAAGCCCTCGACGGCGTTGAGGATCTTGTTGGCGAGGGCCAAGCCCTGGTCGAAGACGCCGCTCGGGCTCAGGTCGGCGACGCCGGAGGCCGCGGCGCCGGCCTGTGAGAAGCCCCGGATGATCGCGCGGATCCAGCTCCCGCCGTTCAGGAGGAACGCGTAGAAGAAGCCGACGGCGAGGACCTTCCGGAGGAGCGCCGCGACGACGCCGAGCCCGTCCTCACGGTCCACGACCCACCAGATCGCTGACCAGACGAGCTCGATCGAGACGAGCGTCCAGAAGACCCCCTGGGCGATCGGCAGGAGCGAGCTGGCCCACGCGGCGGAGACCGATTCGTAGTCCCTGACAATGTCGTTCAGGATCGTCGAGTTCACGCGGTCACCTCAGCCGGCGCGGGCCGCCGCCGGCGGCTCAGCACCCTGTCCTTCTCCGGTCAGGAGCCCAGCCGACCCCGCGGGACCCGCGGCGGATCCGCCCCGCGACTCGAGGGCGCGCAGAGGGACCGTGCCCCCGCGCCGCGCGGACCTGATGTCGCTCGCTTCAGCGCCCGGGCACGACGCCTCGGCGGACGCCCGGCGCGGCGCCCTCCAGCGGCGGGGCGTCGGCGTTGCCGTTCCGGATCCACTCGCTCTGCGTCGCCGCCCGCTGCGCCTCCCGATTGGTCTGGGCCGCCATGTAGACGTTCTGGGCGTTGATCTGCGCCATGACGAGCTGGCGGAGCTGGACCAGCTGCTGGAGCTGCTCGGCGGCCATCATGTTGCCGACCTGGAGGGCCTGCATTCGGCCCTCGGCGCTCTCGCTCAGCGCCTGGAGCGCCTGGATGCGGCCCTGCGCGGTCGCGAAGTCCTCCCCGTGGAGGCGGACGGAATTCAGCGTGCCGCGCAGCGTATCGAGGGTCGTCCGGGTCCACAGCTCGTACTCGCTCGACCAGTCGGTCACGGGACGATAGCCTGGGTACCGCTGCCGGAAGAGGCCGTCGACGTTCGCCATCGTGTAGGCGATCGCCTGCTCCTGGTCGATGACCTCGCCGAGCCGCAGGAGCCGGGGCTGGGCGTCCGTGTCCCAGAGCCCGCGGCTGAAGCCCTTCGTGTTCTGGACCATGGTCTCGATCTGTCGCACCTGGTTCGCGATCATCTGGACTTCGTTGATGACCGACTCGATCGTCTTCAGGGCGGTCAGGGTGTTCTGGACGAGATTCGCCGCGTCGATCACCGGCAGCTGGCCCCTCGTGCCGACGGGCGTGGCGACGCACGCGAGCGCCGCGAGGAACGCGACGGGCACGATGCGAGGCCGGACCCGGGTCGGTGCCGCGACCGCCGGGCGCCGTCCGGGCGCCCGGCTCTCGCCGCCGCGAGCTCGACCGCCACCCGGGATCACGCGTTCCGCCATCGGGCTAACTCATCCTTCGCGGAGAGCCGCCGCCAGGCCTCCGCCGCCCCGGCCAGCCCCTGCGCCCTGAGCCACTCGGCGGGCCAGGCCGCGTCGTGGGCGGCCATGAGCTCGGCGACCCGGACCAGGGCCTCGCGACCGGCCATTCCTACGAAGCTCAGGGCCACCGGGCCGAGGCCCAGGCTCAGGAGTCGTCGGCCGAGCGGCGAGGTGTAGTAGTACTGGCGCTTGGGGAGCGCCACCGCGAGCAGCTCGATCTGCCGGCGGTTGAGGCCGATCCCCTGGTAGAGCCGGCGCACCTGCTCGCCCTCCGCCTCGGGATTCGGCAGGAAGATCTTCGTCGGGCACGACTCCAGGATGATGTCGCGCCGGGCGGCCCCCGCCACGTCGCCGAGGCTCTGGCTCACGAAGACGACGGCCGTATTCTTCTTCCGAAGAGTCCGGAGCCACTCCTCGACCTTCTGGCCGAAGACGCTGTTGAGCGTGGTGACCCACGCCTCCTCGACGATCAGGAGGCTCGGGCGACCGTCCTGAAGCCGCTCCTCGACCCGGTGGAAGAGGTAGAGCAGGACGGGGACCAGGGTCTTCTCGCCGAGGTTCATCAGATGGCCGATCTCGAACACCTGGAAGGGGCTCTCGCCGAGACTGTCTCGTGTCGCGTCGAGGAGCCCGCCGAGCGCGCCGGCAAGCGTGTAGGGGCCGAGGCCGTCGCGGAGCTCGTGGTCCTGCAAGGTGTTGACGAGGTCCGTGAGGCTCCGCGCCGGGCTCTCGCCGAGCAGCTCGAGGGCCCGGGACAGGGCCTTCCGCTGTCCCGGGGTGACCGGCACGCCCTGGAGCGCCAGGAGCCCCTCGAGCCACTCCTGGGCCCACACGCGCTCCGAGAGGCTCTCGAGCCTCGCGAGCGGATAAAACGAGAGCGGGCGGTCGGTGTCACCCAGGATGTCGTAGTACTCCGCGCCGCACGCGTGGGCGAGGACCCAGGCCGAATAGTCCTTGTCGAACACGAACACCTGGGCCCGGGGATAGCGGAAGAACTGGGCCATGAGGAGCCCGACGAGCGTCGACTTGCCCGAGCCTGTGGGCCCGAGGATCAGGGTGTGGCCGACGTCGCTGACGTGCAGGTTAAGGCGAAACGGGGTCGCCCCCGCGGTGGCCGCGTACAGGAGCGAGGGGCTCGCCGCGGGATAGGCGGGACAGGGGTTCGCCTCGAGCCCCGGCCAGATACTCGTCAGCGGCAGCAGGTCGGCCAGGTTGAGCGTGTGCAGCAGGGGCCGCCGGACGTTCTGGTAGCCGTGGCCCGGGAGCGAGCCGAGCCAGGCCTCGAGGCAGTTCGCCTCCTCGATCCTGGCGCCGAAGCCTCGGTGCTGGAGGTGCTTGCGGACCTCGCGGGCCGCGGCGTCCAGGCGGGCGCGGTCCCGGTCGTGGAGGAGCACCGTGCACGTGTAGTAACCGAACCGCACGGCGCCGGCGCTCGCCTCGCCGACCGCCTCGTCGGCGTCCTCGGCCATCGCCACCGCGTCGCGGTTGGCGAACGTCGCGGAGCCGAAATTGAACGACTCCTTGAGGAGCCCCATGAGCCCGTGTCGCTTCTGAAACCAGTTCCGCCGGTAGACCTTGAGCGCCCGCTCGGCGGCCGCGGGATCCAGGAAGATGAAGCGGGTGCTCCAGCGAAACTCGACCGGGAGCCGGTTGAGGAAACCCAGCATCTCGGGCGCCGACTCCGGGGGGAAGCCCGTGACCCCGATGACCCTCATGTGGAGCTCGCCGATCCGGGGCTGAAAGCCCCCGGAGAGGTCCTGGCTCGCGAGCACGGCGTCGAGGTACATCGGGATCTTCGGGAGCCGGATCGAGTGCCCGAGCCCCGTCACGCACGTATGGAGGTACGTGAGGAGCGCCGGGGAGTCGAGCCGACTGAGCGCGAGCCTCGCCGAGAGGGCGTCCTCCATGTCGGCGATCGTCTTCCGGAAGATCTCGAGGACGTGCCCCCACCCGCGGCGGATCTCGCGATCACCCTCGAAGAACAGAGCCGAGAGACGGGCCTCGACGTCAGCCGGCGGGCGGTACGTGAGCGCCAGACGGTAGCGGCTCTCGTAGTGCGCGCCCTCGGCCGTGTACTGGCCGCGCCGTTCCTCGTCGATCAGGCGCGTCGTCGGGTCGGGAAACGCCCCGCCCTCGGGATACCCGACGCTCGGCTGGCGGATCGCGTCGGCGTGGAGCATCCAGCCGTTGCCGAGGCGCGCGAGGGCAGAGTTCGCCTGGCTCGACAGGACGGCCAGCTCCTCGTGGCTCGCCGACTCCATGTCGGGCCCCGCGTAGGACCAGGCCGCGAGGAGGGCGCCGTCCTTCAGGAGGCAGATGCCCTCGTCGACCAGCGCGGCGTAGTTGAGGAGGTCCCCGAGGCCCTTCGGCTCCGAGCGCCTGAGCCCGAGCATCAGTCGGCCACCGACGGAAAGACGTACCCGGGGGGGGCCGTCGCCGCCGCACGCGCCGGGTAGTGCTCCTGGTACCGGACGTGGCGGACGTAGATCCGGCTCAGCTGGGGGTCGTGCCGGGCGGCCCGCGCGAGCCCCCAGTGGCCCGCCGTCGCGAGCAGAACGGCCATCGCGAGGCTCGCCCAGTGGACGCCGACCCCGAAGACCAGGGCCGCGATGAGGGTGCCGTTCACGAGCGCGAGCTCCCGCTCCGCGCCCGCGAGCAGCAGCGGGCGCGTCAGCGACAGATGGATCGGCAGGCGTCGCGGCGCGTCCATCAGAAGGTGGCTCCCGCCCAGCCGACCGCCGTCATGAAGCTCAAGGCGCCGAGGGCGATGGCGCCCCCGAAGGCCACGCCGAAGAGCCGGCGGGCGCCCGAGCCGTGCTCGGAGAAGGCGAAGACGAGCCCGGTGGTGATGACGGCGACCGTGATGAGGATGTGGGCCACGGTGCCACTGAGACTCGCTAGGATGATCTGGAGCGGCCCGTCCCAGGGCATGGGCGGCCCGTAGCTCGCGGCGCGGGCCGGGGCGGCCCGGCCGAGGGCGATCGCGAGAGCGAGAACCAGCCTAGGCACGAGGGGGCGGAGGGGTGTGAGCATGGGACGGTTCCTCCACTGGGCTTCTCAGAAGATCGAGCCGGTACCCGACGGACGGGTCCCAGCCGGCGACCTTGGCGAGCTCCCGGACGCGGCGGGCCTCGGCGGTGCGGGCGATGAACACGACGAGGTCGACCGCCTCCGCCACGAGCCCTGGCTGGGCCGGGACGCCGGCCTCCTGGAGCAGCGCGTCGAGTCGCAGCAGCGCCGCGCCGGCGCTGTTGGCGTGGACCGTCGTGAGGCCCCCCGGATGCCCGGTGTTCCACGCCTTCAGGAGCGCGAGCGCTTCGGCGCCCCGGACTTCGCCGACGATGATGCGGTCCGGCCGGAGTCGCATGGTCACCCGCGTCAGGCGCGTGAGATCCGCCACGTCGCCCGTGCGGAGCGGGACCGCGTTCCGGGCCGCACACTGGAGCTCGCGCGTGTCTTCGAGGATCACGAAGCGCTCCGTGGGGCCGCCGAGGACGACCATCTCGTGGAGGAGCGCGTTTGCCAGGGTCGTCTTGCCCGACGCGGTCCCGCCCGCGATCACGATGTTCTGGCGGCTCCGGATCGCCTCGCGCAGCACCTCGGCCTGCCACGGCCCAATGATCTCGGCGGTCACGTAGTCGGCGAGCGTGTAGACGAGGCGCGGCCGTTTCCGGATGACGAACACCGGGGCCGTAGAGACCGGGGGGAGGATCCCCTCGAAGCGGTTGCCGTCGAGCGGGAACTCGCCCTCGAGGACCGGCGAGCGGGCGTTCACGACGGTGCCGAGCATGGACGCGACGGTGCCGAGCAGGTTCTCGGCCTGAACCCCGCCCATCCGGGCGCCGGTGTCGCGCATCCCCGCTCCCCCGGCGTCGACCCAGAGGCTTCCGTCGGGGTTCAGCATCACCTCCGTGACGTCGGCGTCGTGGAGCGCCGCGAGCACGTCGGGACCGAGCTCCCGCCGGAGCTTCTCGTGCAGGCGCTCCTGCTGCTCGCGGTGATGAAGGCTCACCCGCCGTCCCCGCCGAGGCCGTCTCCGGGGCCGGCGCCGGTGAAGGCCCCCCCCGCGGGGAGCTCGCCGACGGCCCGCCGATAGTTGCCATAGCGCCGGGTGGCGCTCGCCACGGCTCCCGCGCGGTGCTCCGGCGCCACTTCAGGGGTGTGGACGAGGTAGAGCTGGACGAGCCGGTCGAGCATGCTCTCGAGGCGGCGCTGCCCGTCGCCGAGCTCCGCCGCGCGGGCGTCGAGCGTCGTCACCAGCCGTTCCTCGGTTCGGGCGAGGATCGAGTGGATCAGGCCCGTGTGCCGCTCCCCGGGCCGACCGGGCGCCGCGACGGCGCTGGCCATCTCGGCCCGGAGGGCGAAGTACTCCCGGAGACATTCGCCGGCGCACCCCCCGAGCGTCGCGCCTCGCCCGGCGGCCTCGAGCTGGAGCTGCCGGTACTCCGCCAAGCCCAGCTGGACCCTGACTTCGTGGAGGCGGCTCAGGCCGCCCGCTGAGCCCGTCGTCACAGAAACCGCCCGAGGTCGGCCGCGTCGTCGACTCGCTCACCCGCGAGGGGGTCGGGATCAGGACTGGATGTCCCGTCGGTCGCGCTCGGTGTCTCGGCCGGCGCGCCACCGCTCTCGGGACGGGGCACCTGTAGGGCCCAGGGCGACTCGTCGTGGGTCAGCCGATCGGCGTGCTGGGGCGGGGGAATCGTCGCCCGCTCACTGAAGACCGGATCCTGGTAGTAGCGGATCTTTTGGCCGTAGATCGGCGGGTGGCCGGCGACGAAGATGAGCGCCGCGTCGTTCGGCAGGCGCATGGCTTCGTCCGGTGTGAGGAGGGGTCGACCGGTCTCCTGCTCGCCCGCCATCACGTGCATCAGCATGGGATTGAGCCGGTTCCCCGTGTAAGTCCGCGCCGCCTTGTGGACCGTCATGGTGCCGGCCATCTCCGAGATGAGCCGCGCGGTGCCGACCCTGTTCGGGGCGTACGCTACGCGCACGTGGCAGTTCGAGATGATGGACTCGTCGCGCCCGTAGGCGTGGGAGAGCTGCGCCAGGTCCTGTACGATCAGGTAGGCCGTGATCCCGTAGCCCGGCAGGTACGCGAGCGCCGTCTGGAGCACGTCCATTCGCCCGAGCGACGGAAACTCGTCCAGCATGAGCAGCAGCCGGCGCCGCTCCCCGGCCGCCTGGTCGGGCTGACCGTCCGTCGACTCCGTCAGGCGACCGACGATCTGCTGGAGCAGCAGCCGGAGCAGCGGCCGCGTCCGGTGAATGTCGGCGGGCGGGATCGTCAGATAGAGGCTCACTGGAACCTCGGCATGCGTGAGATCGCGCACGGCGAAGTCGGAGGTTTCCGTGTTCCGGACGACAACGGGATCGCGGTAGAGGTTCAGGAACTTCACGGCGGAGGAGATGACGCTCGACCGCTCGTTGTCGGACTTGTTCAGGAGGGCCCGCGCCGCACCCGAGACCGCGGGGTGGGTCCGCGTCGGCTGGCCGGCGGCGTCGGTCCAGCCGCGCGCGCCCTCGGGGTCGTGGACCGCCGTCAGGATCCGGCCGAGCGTCGTCTCGATCGCCCGCGCGGGATCCGCGAGGATCGTCAGGCATCCGCGCAGCGTCTTGTCCCGCTCGGCGTAGAGCACGTGCAAGATCACGCCGACGAGCAGGTCGAGGGCGGTGAGGTCCCAGTGGTCCCGCGTCCCCTGCCCGTCAGGGTCGATGAGCATGTCCGCGATGAGCTGGGCGTCCCGGACGTCCCCGGGCCAGGGCCGAACCTCGAGGAGCGGGTTGTAGCGCGCGGACGCGCCGGGGGCGGCGGTGGGGTCGAATCTGAGGCAGCGACCGCCGAGCTCGCGCTGGCGCCACCCGGCGGTCAGCGCCCAGTTCTCGCCCTTGATGTCGTTGACGACGCAGCTCCCGGGCCAGCTCAGCAGGGTCGGCAGAACGAGTCCCACGCCCTTCCCCGAGCGGGACGGGGCGAAGGCAAGGACGTGCTGCGGCCCGGTGTGGCGGAGGTAGTGGAGGGTCCCGTCCTCCGCCCACGCGCCGACGTAGACGCCGGCGTCCTGCCCGATGAGACCGGCCGCCTCTAGGTCCTCCCGCCGTGCCCAGCGAGCCGAGCCGTGCGTGTCCGCGGGGCGACCGAGTGTCTTGGCCCGCCGGACGGCGGCGACGACCGCGGCGACGACCGCGAAGTGGCTCGGGAGGAGCACGATCCATGTCCCCACCCGCCAGATCGGCGCCATCCCCCAGACGGAGCCGAAGCGCCACCACCAGACGAAGAAGTTGAGCGGCGCGTAGAGCGGCCCGACGCGGAGGGCCAGCAGGAAGGCGAGCGCACCGAAGAGGGCCACCGCGGCGCGCCGCCAGCCGGCCACCGCACACCCGGCGCCGAGCGCCCCCGCGAGGACCGCGCCTGGGCCAAGCAGTCCCCGGTACGGCATCGGCACGACGAGCAGCGGGACCCCGAGCGCCGGGTGAAACCGCAGGCGATAAGCCGCGTACTGGGTCGCCGCCCAGATCGCCAGTCCGATCACGCCGGCGACCGCTCCAACGGCGCCGAGCGAGAGCCCGGCGGCCGGCCCGCCCGCCGCCCGCGGCAGCCGATAGAGGTCGGACGCACCCATCAGCCGCGCTCCCGCTCGCGTTCGTCAGCGCCCAACCGCCAGAGGAGTTGCCGGCGCCGGTCGCCCTCCACCTGGTGTGCCGAGGCGCGCACGCTGCGCCCGACTGCCAGCTCCGCGTCGTCGGCCCGAAAGGCCCGGAGCTCGCGCCCCGTATCGACGACCGCGTAGCGCCGGCCGTCCTGCCCGCGCCCGTACCCC
>Ga0209161_10003944_pt1 | contig 11838 bp, 10 predicted proteins | sample GraSoiAngelo_155_FD_186169 | JGI IMG/M metagenome (GOLD analysis project Ga0209161, IMG submission 186169) | Grasslands soil microbial communities from the Angelo Coastal Reserve, California, USA - 14_1009_13_30cm (SPAdes) (version 2) | ecosystem: Environmental > Terrestrial > Soil > Grasslands...
AAAATCGCGCCCGCGAAGGGGAAACTGGGGATCCTGCTTCCGGGCATGGGTGCTGTCAGCACCACCTTTATGGCTGGAGTGGAGCTTGTACGCAAAGGCAAGTCCCAGCCCGTGGGATCGCTCACGCAGATGGGCACGATTCGGCTGGGCAAGCGTACGGACGCACGGTCGCCACTCATTAAGAAATTTGTCCCGCTTGCCGAGCTGTCGGACCTCACCTTCGGCGGCTGGGATATTTTTAAGGACAACGCTTACCAGTCCGCGGCGAATGCGGGCGTCCTGAATCCGCAAGATCTGGAAAAGGTGAAGCCCTTTCTTTCCACGATCAAGCCGATGAAGGCTGCGTTCGATCACGATTTCGTGAAGATGATCGACGGTCCAAACATCAAGAAGGGCAAGAACAAGTACGAGATGGCGCTGCAAATCAAGGAAGACATTGCCAACTTCCGCAAGGCTTCGCGAGTTTCCCGCCTGGTGACTTGCTGGTGCGCGTCGACCGAATCGTTCGTTAAGCCCGAAGAGGTGCACTCCACGCCGGACAAATTTGTCGAGGCCATGCAGTCCAATCATCCGGCAATTGCCCCTTCTATGCTTTACGCCTGGGCGTCGGTGACCAGCGGCGTGCCTTTTGCCAACGGCGCGCCCAACCTGACCGTGGATATCCCTGCGATCCAGAAGCTTGCACACGACCACAACGTGGCCATCTGCGGAAAAGATTTCAAGACGGGTCAGACGTTGATGAAGACTATTCTCGCGCCGGGCTTCAAGGCTCGCATGCTGGGGCTGGAAGGCTGGTTCTCCACCAACATCCTCGGCAACCGGGACGGCGAAGTTCTCGAGGACCCAGGTTCCTTCAAAACCAAGGAGGAGTCCAAGCTCAGCGTCCTGGAATACATTCTTCAGCCACAGTTGTACCCACAGCTTTACGGCAAGATGTGCCACAAAGTGCGCATCAACTACTACCCGCCGCGCGGCGACAACAAAGAAGGCTGGGACAATATCGACATCTTCGGCTGGCTTGGCTACCCGATGCAAATCAAGGTGGACTTCTTATGCCGGGATTCCATTTTGGCTGCGCCGATCGTGCTCGACCTCGTGCTGTTCCTCGACCTAGCGCAACGCGCGGGTATGCGCGGTATTCAGGAATGGCTCAGCTTTTACTTCAAGTCGCCGATGACCGCGCCGGGACTATACCCCGAGCACGACCTGTTCATTCAGTCCATGAAGCTGAAGAACACGCTTCGGTGGATGAAGGGCGAGGACCTCATCACCCACCTCGGCCAGGAGTATTACGACTAGTTCAGGCTAGCCAGCGTGGGCGGCAGCGGATTTTGCTTCGACGGCGTCGAGAACGCGAGCCGAATAAATCAAAGCGGCCCCAGCGTTCATGCTGACGGCAACACCCAGGGCTTCGGAAATCTCCTCCCTGGTCGCGCCAGCCTTCAGGGCGGCGTCCGTGTGGAATACAATGCAACCGTCGCAACGAGTGGTGACTGCGACAGCAAGGGAAATTAACTGCCGCGTCTTTTCGCCCAGTTTGGTCGTCTTCGAGTTGGCGGCGCTCAACGTCTGGTACCCGCGAAGCGTGTCAGGCGAAAGCTTGCCAAGCTCGCCCACTCTGCCACCGATTTCCTTATGGTATTGATTCCAATCCATGACCATGGTGATTTCTCCTGTCTTGAGAAGTTCGGATCGCGCGCGATTATACTCCCCGCCCGCGCGAATATGATATCTTCTCCAGTTCACCCGAACCTGCCAGGTGCTAAGGCGGTCCTAGCGGTGTGGCGCAGCCCTCTCCTCGTGTGCCGCCGGAGCAGTGGAACTTATTCCAAGGAGCTGTATTCATGAAGAGTTCGTATAACGGGAAGCCTGCTCCCTCCGAAGGCAAGCCGATCGGCTACAGCGGAGGCGAGCTGCAAGTGCCGGACACTCCGATTATTCCATTCATTGAAGGAGATGGCACGGGACGTGACATCTGGAAGGCGTCGCGGCGGGTGTTCGATGCGGCTGTGGACCACGCTTATGGCGGCAAACGCCGCGTGGCCTGGTTCGAAGTTTTCGCTGGCGAGAAAGCTTTTAAGACCTTCAACGAGTGGCTGCCGAATGACACCGTCGACGCGATCCGTGATTTTCGTGTTGCCATCAAAGGGCCGCTGACGACGCCCGTCGGCGGCGGCATACGCTCCCTGAACGTCGCGCTGCGCCAGCTTCTGGACCTTTATTCCTGCGAACGCCCCGTGCGCTATTTTAAGGGCGTGCCTTCCCCGGTTCGCGAACCGGAAAAAATGGATGTGTTCATCTTCCGCGAGAATACCGAGGACGTTTACATCGGCATCGAGTGGAAATCCGGCTCGCCGGAAGCGAAAAAACTCCTCGAATTTTTGAACAACGAAATGCTGAAAGACGGCAAGAAGCAGATTCGCTGGGATTCCGGCGTGGGCATCAAGCCCATTTCTCCGACGGGAACGAAGCGCCTGGTCCGCCGCGCCATCAAGTATGCCCTTACAAACAAGAAGAAGAGCGTGACGCTGGTACACAAGGGCAACATCCAGAAGTTTACCGAGGGCGGCTTCCGTGATTGGGGCTACGAACTGGCGCGCGAAGAGTTTCGCGTTCAGACCATTACCGAGCGCGAGAGCTGGATCGTCGACAATCGCGACAGGAATCCCTCTCTCACCGTGGAGCAGAACGCGACGATGATCGAGCCGGGACTCGAACAAGCCACGGAGGCGTTCAAGAAAACGGTCTACGCCGAAGTGAAGCAAACGCTGGACACGATTTACGCAACTCATGGCAAAGGACAGTGGAAGCAGAAGCTCATGATCAACGACCGCATCGCCGACTCCGTATTTCAACAAGTCCTGATGCGTGCGGATGAATACAGCGTTCTGGCCACTTCCAATTTGAACGGAGATTATTTGTCCGATGCCTGCGCCGCGCAAGTAGGCGGGCTGGGTATGGCGCCGGGCTCAAATATCGGCGATGGTTTCGGCGTCTTTGAAGCCACTCACGGCACTGCGCCGAAATATGCCGATAAAGATGTCATCAATCCGAGTTCTGTGATGCTTTCGGGCGCGATGATGTTTGAGTTCCTCGGGTGGAAGGAAGCCTCGAGACTGATTGAGGATGGCATCGCCCGCACCATTCAACAGAAACGCGTGACCTACGACCTCGAACGCCTGATGCCCGGCGCGACGAAAGTGGGCACCTCCGCTTTTGCATCCGCCATCATTGAAAATATGAAGGGCGCCGCTGTGGCCCGCTAGCAAAAGAAGTTTGTTCGACACACAAGGAGAGGCATGAGCAGAAAAAAAGTGACCGTCGTAGGCGGCGGATTCGTGGGCTCGACCACTGCCCAGCGCATCCTGGACATGGAACTGGCCGACGTCGTTCTGACCGACATTTTGGACGGCCCCCCGGCCGGAAAAGCGCTGGACATGATGGAATCCGGTCCAATCACGCGAACGGATTCGCGCGCGACGGGCATTTCCACGGCGAACGGTGACTATTCCGCAACGGCGGGCAGCGACGTGGTCGTGATCACCGCCGGGTTCCCGCGCAAGCCCGGAATGAGCCGCGACGAGTTGCTGAAAGCCAACTACGACGTCGTAAAAGCCGTCGTCGAGCAAATCGTAAAGCATTCGCCAAAGTGCACCATCATCGTGGTCACGAATCCCCTCGATGCTATGGCCCAGGCGGCGCTCAAGGTCAGTGGCTTCCCGAAAAATCGCGTCATTGGAATGGCGGGCGTTCTGGACTCCGCGCGCATGAGCACGTTCGTGGCGATGGAGTGCAAGGTTAGCGTGGAAAACGTGCACTCCTTCGTGCTTGGCGGGCATGGCGACGACATGGTGCCACTGCCCCGCTACTCGACCGTGGCGGGGATTCCCCTCCCCGATCTCCTGCCCAAGGAACGCATCGACGCCATCGTGGAGCGCACGCGCAAAGGCGGCGCCGAAATCGTGAACTTGTTGAAGACCGGGTCGGCCTATTACGCTCCCTCCGCGGCAGGTGTTGAGATGGTGGAGGCGATCCTCAAGGACAAGAAAAAAATTCTCCCCTGCGCCGTCTATCTCGAAGGCGAATACGGGATCAAGGGGCTGTTCGTTGGCGTGCCCGTCAAGCTCGGCGCGAACGGCGTCGAAGAAATCATCCAGATCAAGCTGACGCCGGAAGAAAACGCCGCGCTGCAAAAGTCCTCCGCCTCCGTGCGGGAGCTTGTGACGGTGCTCGGGCTGTAATTTCCACGAAGAGAACTCAGAGAGCGCGAAGTTCTGAGAAGAGAATGATGAAACGCCGTATAGCAGCCTTGATCGTGGGATGCTTGCCGCTTTTTGGCGTCGCATTCGCCCAAAATAGAGATGGCAGTGCAAATCCCGTTCGGGTCGCGCTCGTCAAGATGCCTTACGTGGGTGAACGGAATGTGCCCGATACTTCGCGTGGCCCCGATTATCTCGAGCAAGGCGGAATCCAGAAACTGCTCGAAGCTCAAGGCATCCAGACGAAACCGGTTTCGGCCACGGCGCTGACCGCCGACGAGGAGAAAGCCTACGGCTCCTGGAACAAACTCGCGCTAGCCAGCGGCGATCTCGCCAAACTGGTTTCCGAAGAGCGCCGCAGCGGCTACCTTCCCGTCGGGCTGCTTGCCAATTGCAACGGCATTCTCGGAATGCTTAGCGGCCTCCAGCATTCCGGTCCGAGCGCAAAGCCCTTGCGCGTCGGCATGGTTTTCATCGATGCTCACGGGGATTTCAACACTCCGGAGACTACGCTGAGCGGCATGCTCGGCGGAATGCCTGTCGCCATCGCTGCCGGGCAATGCCTTACGCGGATACGGCTCAAGGCCGGCCTCGAGCCTGCGGTGCCCACTCGGCACATCGTGGAGATGTGCGTGCGCGACACCGATCCCCTGGAACAGGAACTCTTGGACCGCTCTGACATTCAGCAGCTCACGCTCGAAGACGTACGCACGCGTTCCGCGAATCTTCACCGCGAGATGAAACGCCTATCTGAGGTCACGGACGTGATTTACATTCACGTGGATATGGATGCTCTCGATCCGCGCGAGGTGTCCGGCCATCCGCTGACCGTTCCCGGAGGCCCGACGAGCGTCGAGTTGGCGGCTGCTTTGACTGAAATGTTCAAATACGAGAAAGTGGCCGCATTCGGCGTCGCATCAACTCCATTCGATGATCACGATAAAGCTGGCCTCTCCCGCCAAGCCGCTTACAATCTAATTCTCGGCGCCGTGAAGGGAGTCCAGCAACGAAAAGAATAATCGACAGCTCCTCAGCTTCTTACCAGCCGAAGATTTTGCTGGCTCCATAGACCAAGGCCAGCGTAAACCCCGCGATCACCACTTCGCCAATCGCTCCCACTGCGAACGGCCGCAGGCCCTGCTTGCGCATCTCGCTGAAATTGGTACGCAGTCCAACGCCCGCAAACGTCAGCAGAAACGCCCAGCGCGAAAGATTGGCCAGCGCTCCGACTTGGTCCTTATTGAAAAAGTGATACGTCGCAAGCACCGAGATCAACAGGAAGCCAAGCACGAACTTCGGGAATTTCTGCCACAGGAACGCCGCTTTGTTCCCTACCGCCTTCGCCTGTCCCTGACTGGCCCAGTAAATGGCATAAGCCAGCACCACGAATCCAATCATCGCGTTCCGCGTGGACTTCACCAGCACGGCGAGTTTGCCGGCAGCATCTGAATAGAGCGCTCCCGCAGCTGTGGCTTCCGCCGTATTGTCCACGCCAAGACCGGCCCACAGTCCATAGGCGCGGTCGCTAAGATGGAGAGCATGCCCAATCAACGGAAAAGTGAAGAGCGCCAGCGCGCCGAGCGCGAGAATCGCCGCGATAGAAAAGGAAGAATCTTCGTCGTCGGCTTCAATGGCGCCTTTCGTGGCGATGATCGCACTGACGCCGCACACCGCCGAGCCGACCGCAAGCAGCGTCGTAAGTTTGGGCTTGAGCTTGAATAGCCTGCCCAGAAACGTCATGAACGCGAGCGAGCCGGCGATTTCAATGGCCACGAGAACCAGGCTAACTCCGCCGAGCTTCAAGATGTCGCCCAGCAGAAAACGTGAGCCGAGCAACACAATTCCAGCCTTCAGCCAGAATTCGTACGTAGCGACTCCCGTCCGGAAGATTTCAGGAATGCCCACGGTATTCGAAATCACCAGTCCGAGAACGATGGCCCACAGCACGTATTCGATGTTCGGAAATGTCCAGTGATGGGCCTTAGCGAAGGCGCCGACGTTTTGCTCCAGCAATTTGCCTGCGTAGCCGACGCCGGCGAGCAATAGCACGCCGGGAATGACTCGCAGGAATCGCAACGCCGGTCGTACCTGCTGAACTTGTGGAACCGTAAGGACATCAGCCATGTTTCGTCATCTCCATTTTCGCACCAGCAACGCTAAAAGAAAAGCCACCAGCACGGCCCAGGTGTCCAGCGACAGCTTCCAGCGGCTTCCCGTCTTTGCTCCCACGGCTTCTGCACTCATAGCTATGCTCCTGACGATCTAACTTATCGATCTGCGTTCACCATCTGGATCTCTTCGATTCCGGTCCCAAAACGATGCGCTGATTTCCGCAACATCGCGCGACGCCACACGGCCCACAATCAACAAAGCCGGGGCCGGAAGTCTCTCTTCGCTCGCAAGCCGCGCAACGCTCGACCACCGCACTTGCTGCTCGGAACCACTGGCGCGCGAGACGATCACGCACGGAAGGTCCGCCGGCAGCCCGCCTGCCAGCAATCGATCGGAAACTTCCGCGTAATCCGCTCCCGGCATGTACAGAACAAGCGTGGTCGTGCCGGTAACGCATCCCCAGTCCATCACGCTGCCGTCGCTACCGCGCGAAAACGTTGTAAAGAGGATTTGTGAAGCTACCCGGCGATCCGTCAGCGAAATTCCTGCCGTCGCCGCGGCCCCCAGCGCAGCGCTAATGCCCGGAACGATTTCGTATTCAATTCCGGCTTTCCGAAGTGCTTCGATCTCTTCCCCTGCGCGCCCAAAAATCGTCGGATCTCCGCCCTTCAAGCGGACAACGGTCTGGCTGGTCTGCGCATAGGAAACCAGCAGCGAGTTGATTTCATCCTGCGTAAGAAGCTTCTGGCCGGCGCGCTTACCGACGTTGATGACCTCGGCACCGGGCGAAATCAAGGCCAGGACACCATCACTGACGAGCGCATCGTGCAGAACCACGTTGGCGGCAGCCAGCAAGCGCGCCGCTTTCAAGGTGAGCAGTTCGGGATCGCCCGGCCCCGCTCCAACGAGATAAACCTTGCCACTCATGCCATGCATTCTCCACGGCCGAGCTTCAACGAATATGTTTCCGTGTCTCCCCAATCCACGAAGAGATCCTCAGTGGCGCTGTTAACTTCAGCCAACGGGCGGAGGCGCTCCTTAATGGTTGCGTCCGGCGTGCGCGTCACCCACGCAGAAAATGTTTCCGCCGGTTGCCGGTCCGCCTGATAGAACGACAGCAGATCGCGAATAATCGCAGGGATTGGCCGCGCCGGTACGGACATGATTTGCCTGCCAAAGCGCACCCCATCAGCATTCACTTTCCCGCCCAGCAAAAGTTGGTAGTAGGGCGCTTGCCGTTCACCAACTTTCCTGACGTTGCCGTAGAATCCGATGTCGGCAATATGATGGTGCCCGCAGGAATTGGGGCAGCCGCTGATCTTGATGCGCAGCTTTTGGATTTCTGGATCGCTGTATCCATCCAATTCGCGGGAAAGCACGTCGGCTAGCGTCAACGAGCGTGTGATCCCGAGGTTGCAAGTAGTCGCCCCCGGGCAGCCGGTGACGTCGGAGATAGTACGCGCTCCGGGCGTAGCGAGGTCCAGTGTGCCAAGCTGGTCGTAAATCGCGCGCGCACGGTCAAAAGGAACCCATGGAATGACCAGGTCCTGATTGACGGCAATCCGCGCGCCCGTCAGTTCGTTCTTCTCCAAGACATCCGCAAGGCCGCGCATTTGATTGCTGTGGAACGTCCCCGCCGGCAGCTTGATCCACACCGCACCGTATCCGGTCTGACGTTGAGACATCAGGTTGTGCTCCGCCCAGCGGTCGTACTCGGGATCGTTCTGCGTTTCCGTCGCAGATGACAAAGGCGCCGCCGCGATCGTGACCAGTGCAGGCCGGATAGGCGTAGGCACGGTGAAAACTTCCGCAGGAGCCTGCGAGACTTCGCGCTTCTCCGCCACCAGGCGGCGAAACTCCTCGATGCCTTTTGCGCGCAGAACGTACTTCAGTCGTGCCAGCAGCTTGTTCTTGCGATTCCCCGTTTCCGTGAAAACGCGCAGGACAGCCTCAATGGTCGGGAGCAGTTCTTCCTCGGGCAGAAAGTCCGTCAGGACCGCGGCCTCCGTGGGCAAGCTTCCCAGCCCACCGCCGACGAGAACTTTGAATCCGCGCCGCGAAGTCCCGTTGTTGCCCCGGACTTGCGCGATGAGTCCCACGTCGTGGATGCCCGCAACCGCGCATGCGCCATCGTCCTCGCACCCGGAAAACGCGATCTTGAACTTGCGCGGCAAATCGTGAAAATCCGGGTGCCGCAGTAAATATCGCGAAACCCCCAAGGCGTACGGCGTCACGTCAAACGCTTCTCCTGGGCAGATTCCGGCCACCGGGCAAGCCGTAACGTTGCGCACCGTGTTCCCGCAAGCCTCGCGCGTGGTCAGTCCCTCATCAGCCAACAGGCGCATCGCCGCGCCTACATTCTCAAGCTTCACAAAATGGAATTGCACGTTTTCACGCGTGGTGAGGTGCCCACGGCCGGTCGAGTACTCGTCCGCAATGTCCGCCAGGACGCGAAGCTGCGCAGGTTTCAACACGCCCGCCGCGATCTTGACGCGCAGCATTTGGAATCCCGGCTGTCGCTGGCCGTACGTGCCGTGCTTCAGGCGAAAGGGGCGGAATTGTTCCGCTGTGATGGCGCCGCTCTGCAGTTGTTGCACGCGCTCCTCAAAGCGCGCGATTTCCGCTTCGATGGCTTCGCGGCTGTGCCGGTCTTCGACTTCCGCTATAGCCGTTAATTCCGTCACACTCATAAATCCGTGGCCCCCAAATTTCTCGGCATTGAAAATTTCCGCTCCAAAAACAAAAAGCCCACGATGCCTAGGTCTCTGGCACGTGGGCTTCGGAACTCTATAATTCAGCTACCGCTAAGTCCGGAAACTCCTCTGGCCAGAGATGCGTGTCATGCGACACGCCGCGTTACACGCGCAACAGCAACACATCATCTGGCAACAGGTCTTCATGAAGCTAAAGAATACTTTCCCCTACGCTCCCCTGTCAAAGGGAAGCTCTCCACAAAGATTAGATGCACCGCATTCAAAAAAGTAATCAATGAAAAGCGACAATTATTAGCGCTTAGAACCTTCCCCGCCAGACGCAACCAGGGTGGCGGTCTTGATGGAATCGAGCTTTGGAAAATACTTGTCGAGATAAGGCTTGCCCAGTTGGGAGATTTTGTCCTGCTCCGGGCCGGAGCTCTCGGTGTATTGGTCGTACAGCATTTCGACCACGTTCATCCCTTTGCCATCGACAACCCCAAAGGGCGCGAAGCCTTGCCGGTCCAGGCCGGCGTTGTCCTTCAAATTGATGAAGATCTGCGTCGACCGCGTATTGGGCAAGCTCGTCTTTGCGTACGTCAGGTAGCCGCGCTTGTTGGACTGTATGACCGGCTCGTCCTGAATATTGGCATTGTCCCATGCCGCCGAAATCGGCGGATACGCGCTGATCCCGAATTGCACCACGAAGCCGGGCACCACGCGGAAAAAGCTGCCGTTGTCATAAAAATGGTGCTTCACCAGGTTGTAGAAGCGGTCCGCGCCGATGGGAGCCCACGCACGGTTCACCGTCACGGTAAAATCGCCACGCGTTGTCGTGAACTTCACGTGAAACTTCTCCGGAGCCGTGTCTTTGAGCAGCGCAGGGCGAAGCAATGCGCGGTCAAAGCCCTTGCGCGGCGCTTCCGCTGGAGCGTTCGCCGTTGCCTCCGGCAGTGCCGCAGGCGCCGCCGGGGCTGGTGTCTCCGCTTTTGGCGTGGCAGGAGCCTCCGCTTGGGGCTTTTCCGGCGGCTGCGTTTCGGCGGTCTGCTCTTTCGCCTTGCATCCAAAAATCAATGTTCCCACCGCTACAGCGGTAACGAACCAATTCACTCGTCTCATTTTCGAATATCCCCCTATCAAGCTGGCTGAAAAACCAAGTTTGTCATTCTGAGAACCCGGCTCGGTCGGGGCCTGAAGAACCTCAGCTTCAAATGTCCAGGCGCGTATCTAGTTCCCGGCATTCAGCGCGCGGCTAACGCGTTCCACTTCCGTCATCACGCGCAGCGTATTTTCACCGAGAATCTTCCGTACGTCACCCTCGGAGTAGCCCTTCTGCAACAGCGCTTCCGTGATCTTTGGCAGCCTCGTGGCGTCTTCCATTCCGTACGGCATATTGGCGCCGTCGAAATCTGAACCCAAGCCCACGTGGTCCACTCCTGCAACCTTCACCGCGTGATCGATGTGCTCGATAATCTTGCCGAACTCCACGCGCGGTAGCTTGCCCTGTTCCACGTATTCACGCGTGATGCGGTCGCCCTCGATGAGCTGGCAGCCTTCATTGTCACCGCAGCGTTTCGTCACTTCCGCGCTGATGGCCTTGTTGATTTCCGGATCGGCCTTTTCCGCGTCGCGGAATTCCTGGCTCAGAAACCCGACGTGGTAGTTGATCTGCACCACCCCGCCCTTGGCGGCAAGATCCTTCATCATCTGGTCCGTCATGTTGCGCGGCGCATCGCAGATGGCGCGGCACGAGGAGTGCGAAGCGAACAACGGCGCCTTGCTGACTTCCAGCGCGTCGTAAAACGTCTTGTCGCTGACGTGGGAGATGTCCACGATAACGCCGAGACGGTTCATCTCGCGCACCACGTCTTTGCCAAAATCGGTGAGGCCATTGTGTACCGGCTTGTCGGTCGACGAATCCGCCCATTCGTCGTTGCCGCTGTGCGTCAGTGTCATGTAGCGAACGCCCAGCGCCGCGTAACTGCGCAACACACCGAGGTTCGCATTAATCATGTGTCCGCCTTCGACTCCTATCAGCGCGGCGATCTTGCCTTGTTTACGGGCTTCCCGAACTTCCGCCGCAGTCGTAGCCAGAACCATGTCATTCGAATGCTTGCGAACCTGTTCACGCACCGCGTCGATCTGCACCAGCGCGCGGTCCACGGCTTCCGGTCCGGTCACTTTGCTGGGCATCCAAATGGAAAAGAAAATCGCGCTGAGGTTCCCTTCGCGCATTCGCGGAATATCAATGCTTCCGGTTGCGCTGCGCGTTCCAAGGTCAAACTTGCCGTCCAGAAACCGCTGCGTCGTATCGTCGTGTGTGTCCACCACAATCGACGAAAAGTGCAGCTTGCGCGCCTTCTCGGAGATGGAGTCGGCGGAGATGGCCAGTCCAGCCACGCAAACCGAAGATACGCACACGGCAACGAGCAACAGAGTGCGAACCATGCTTTCCCCCCGTGAAGCGATTGATGGTAACGGAAACTAGCTTAGAGCGCCACGCGATTAGCCGACAAGCCAGCCCAGCAGCGCCTGCTTCCACGCATCCCGATTGACTTCAGCAATAGATTCCGTCAGCGGGATTCCCTTAGGGCAAGCGTGCACGCAGTTCTGCGCGTTGGCGCATTCCTGAATTCCTCCCGGGCCCATGATTGCCGCGATCCGCTCGCTCTTGTTCATCGCTCCCGTGGGATGCATATTGAAGAGACGCACCTGGCTGATGATCGCTGCGCCCACGAACTGGTTGTGCTCATTCACCTGTGGGCAAACCTCTA
>Ga0209161_10003948_pt1 | contig 11833 bp, 14 predicted proteins | sample GraSoiAngelo_155_FD_186169 | JGI IMG/M metagenome (GOLD analysis project Ga0209161, IMG submission 186169) | Grasslands soil microbial communities from the Angelo Coastal Reserve, California, USA - 14_1009_13_30cm (SPAdes) (version 2) | ecosystem: Environmental > Terrestrial > Soil > Grasslands...
GACATCCTGCGCTCGGTCTTGATGCGCGCACCTGCGAATGCCTAGCGTTGAGGAGGAGCTCGCCTCGCGGATCGCGCGCGGCGAGCCGGTCGTGCTGGCGACTGTGATCAAGCTCGACGGCGAGCCACCTTCGCAGCCCGGGGCCAAGCTGCTGATGTCCGGCACGATGTCAATCGCGGGGACGCTCGGCTGCAGCGAGTTCGACTCGGCGGCGCTGGCCGACTCCGAATCGATTGCGGCCGGCGGTGCGCCTCAGATGCGGACCTATCGCCACGACCTGGGCTCGATCGAGGTCTACCTCGAGCCGTATGCGGCTTCGCCCACCCTCGTCGTGTTCGCCGACACGCCAGTCGCCCGCGCGCTCGTGCGCTGGGCGCCCGAGGTCGGGTTCCGGCCAGTCCTCGCCCCTTCAGCGGCTGACCTACCTGGGCTGGTTGGGGATGTCTACGTCGTTCACACGAACCATGACGCCGAGGATCTGGTGCAGGCGCTCGAGAAGGTGCTGCCGCGCAACCCGCGCTTCATCGGCCTGGTCGGCAGCCGGCGCCACACCGGCCATCACCTCGAGGCGCTGCGCGCCAAAGGCGTGGACGAGAGCGTGATCGCCCGGATCCAGAGCCCGGTCGGGTTGGAGCTCGGCTCGAGAACACCGGCCGAGATCGCGCTCTCGATCCTCGCCGGCCTGGTCGCCATACGGCGCGGCGGAAAGGGTGGCTGGAAGCAAGCACCGCCCGCCTGACTGCCGGTCCTCCCCATCCGCGTGGCTGCCCGCAGTAAATGAACGCGCGCTCTGCACAAAAAGCTCCAAATCCGCGCCGAATTACGCGCGTCTTGCGCAAAAGGATCCTAATCGCGCGCCAGCAACCCCGCGCCGACAATGCACCTCCGGCGGCGACCAATCACGTCTCGTTCTTGTCCAGCTCGTAAGTAAATGATTGGTTAAGTCGAACTGAGTCCGACCGGCTGAATCGCATAATCAGCGGTCGTGCCAGTAGCGCCGGGGACCAAGCTGGGGCAGTACGAGGTCCAGGACTTCATAGGCCAGGGAGCCATGGGCCTGGTTTATCGTGCCTACCACACCGAGCTCGAGCGCACGGGCGCGGTCAAGGTGATGCAGGCCATCACGCCTGACGACGACACCGTGGCCCGCTTCCGGCACGAAGCCCAGGCGATCGCCAAGCTTCGCCACCCGAACATCGTCGACGTCTACGACTTCGGGGAGTACCAGGGGACGCCCTACATGATCGTGGAGTACGTCCCCGGCGGCAGCCTGGCCGGGCGCATGAACGGCCGGCGGCTCGACCAGGCGACGGCGCTCAAGTACCTGCGCGGGATTGCGTCTGGGCTCGACTACGCGCATGAGCACGGAATCGTCCATCGCGACGTCAAACCGGCCAACGTCCTCTTGACCGCCGATGACTCGCCTGTCCTGGCGGACTTCGGGCTAGCGAAGTTGCTGCAGGGCTCGTCGCTCAAGTCGATGACCGGCGTCACCACCGGAACCCCCGCGTACATGGCGCCGGAGCAGGTAACGGGGAGCAGCGTGGGACCGGCGTCAGACCGCTACTCCCTGGCGACCATCGCATACGAGATGCTCACCGGTGTCATCCCGTTCGACGGGGAGGCGCTGATGGAGCTGCTCTACGCGCAGGTCCACCGCCAGCCGCCGTCGCCCAGCTCGCGCGAAGCGTCGCTTGGTCCAGCCGTCGACGCCGTGGTCATGCGCGGCCTGTCGAAGGACCCGGCTGCGCGTTGGAGCTCATGCGCCGCGTTTGTCGATGCTCTCGACGCGGCGCTGAAGGGCGTTGCGCCTGCGCCTGCCGTGGCGAAGACGATGGTGATGGCTCCTCCGGTCGTGGCCTCGACCGTGCCGCTTGTCACAGCGGCAGTTGTCGCTGAGCGCGTCGCGACGGCACCGCTTCCGGGCACCGTGGCGGTGGCATTTCCAGGCGCGACCGCTGCCGAAGTTATCGCGCCCCAAGCGAAACGAAGATCGCGGAAACGACTGATCGCGATGATCGCCGCCGCGGCGATCGTCCTGTTGATCCTCGGTTCGCTCGGGTTGATCGCGTTAGCGGCCCCGACCCTGTCGCTCTCATCCTCAACAGTCTCGCCGGGCGAGAACGTCGTCGTCAGCGCGACGCGAGTCCCCGCCAACACGAACGGTCAGATCCAGCTGTGGAGTGTTCTGCACACGTTCGGATTCCTTTCGGACAGCAGCGGAAACGTCGCGGTCGACATGACGGTGCCGCGAGACATCGGCCTCGGCGACCACCTGGTGAAGCTCTGCTACAACTCGACCTGCCATGCGCAGGCGACGCTGCACGTTGTCTACCGTGTCGGTTTGGCGTCGCCGACGCCGATCGCGAACGCCACACTTACACCCGGCACGAGTCCGAACGCGACTCCGACGCCAGGCTCGACACCGCGCCCGACGTCAACCCCAAGTTCAACGCCAATGGCAACACCTAAGTCATCACCGAGTCCGACCCCCAGACCAACCCCGACGCCAAATGCCTCCGTAACGCTTGTGTCCATTTCCCAGCTTGGCAACACTAACGTGACCTTCCACTACTTCTACGGCGGCAGCACTCAAGTTTTCGTGTGTCAGAACAACAGCTGTCACGCGGCTGGATCTGTGGCGGTACCTGCGGGCGCGAACAGCGCGGTCAGTTTCAAAACACCGACAGGAATCTTGCTTGCGCCTTTGGGTGGCCAAGCGTACGTGTATACAAGTTGCTGCAGCACCACTAATTCGGTCACCGTCGGCGCCTAGAAGACCTCCGCTGCCATTAGATCGTCCAGCGTCTCTCGCCGCCGCATCACGCGCGCCGCGCCGTCGCGGAGCATCAGCACCTCCGGCCGCGGCATCCCGTTGTAATTGCTCGCCATGGCCAGGCAGTACGCGCCCGCCGCCGGTACGGCGATCACGTCACCGGACTTGAGCGGCGGCATCGCGATATCGGAGATCAGGATGTCGGTCGACTCGCAGTACTTCCCCGCGATCGTCACGTTGCCATCCGGTGCGCGATTGGGATCTGAGGCGAGGAACGCTTCATACCGTGCGCCGTACAGCTTCGGCCTGATGTTGTCGCCCATGCCGCCGTCGACCGCGACGTATCGGCGCACGCCCGGGATGTCCTTGATCGAGCCCACTGTGTAGAGCGCGATCCCTGCCGGCCCCGAGATCGAACGTCCGGGTTCGACGACGAGCTCCGGCACTTTCAAACCGCGCTGCGCGCATCCGCTTTCGAGCGCGTGACGCACCGTCTCGACGAAATGACGCGGCGTCGGGGGGTCGTCGTTCTGCGTGTATGCGATGCCCAGCCCGCCGCCGGCGCCGAGCTTCCGCGGCTCGAACGCCAGCTCGTCGCGGAGCTGCGATAGAAGGCCCAGCATGATGTCCATCGCCTGCTCGTAGGCACGCAGGGCGAAGATCTGCGACCCGATGTGCGAGTGCAGTCCGACGAGCTCGAGGCGCGGATGCTTTAGCGCCGTCTCCACCGCCTTGCGTGCAGCGCCAGACTCGATCGAGAATCCGAATTTCGAGTCGAGCTGTCCGGTCGAGATGTGGTCGTGCGTGTCCGGCTTCACGCCGGGCGAGACACGCAGCATCACAGACGCGCGTTTTCCCTCAGGCACCACCTGCTGCAGGAGCTCGAATTCGTGGTCGCCGTCGATCACGATCGTGGCTCCGGCGCTGTACGCGGCCTCCACGTCCACGATGCTCTTGTTGTTGCCGAGAAAATGGATGCGGTCGCGCGGAAATCCAGAGGTCAGGGCGAGGTGCAGCTCGCCCGCCGACACCACGTCGAGGCCCAGCCCTTCTTCGGCGATGACACGCAGGAACTGCGGAGAAGCGAAGGCCTTCGCCGAGTACAGAACCTGGCCCGCACCCCCCATAGCCGCGATGTACTCCGCCGAGCGCTGGCGCACAGTCGCTTCGTCGTAGACATAGAGGGGGGTTCCATGCCCGCGGGCGAGATCGACGAGGTCGCAGCCACCCACCTCCATGTGGCCAGCGGCGTTGACCCGGTACGTGACCGGGAAGAGCAACCTAGCGGGTCAGCTCTAGTTCGAGCTGGAGCCGCAAGAGCCGCACGCGCCGCCGCAGCATCCGCCGCCGCCGCTCGACTCGCTCGTGAAGTCGGAGAGGGACGACGACTCGCCGCCGCCGGCAAAAGCGAAGCTCGAGACAAGGACCCGCGTCTTGTTCGACTCGCACGCGGGGCACACCTGCGCGGTGTCGCGCTCGGCGAATCGGGTCAGGACCTCGAACTTCTCGGCGCAGCTCTCGCATCGATACTCGTAGATGGGCATTTCAGTGAACGATTCTAGGTTGTCTGAGCTCGCGCGGATGATCAACGGTTGGCCCGGTCTCGTCGCCGGACCCGCCGAGGAGCTGGTCGAGGACTCGCTGGTCCTGCTGGACCACCTCGGCGATGCTCGCCGCCTGGTCGACGTCGGTTCGGGCGGTGGCTTGCCGGGCCTGCCGCTTAAGATCGCCCGCCCGGACCTCGTGGTGACCCTGGTCGAGGCCGACCAGGCCAAGGCCGCCTTCCTGATCCAGGCCTGCGTGCGGCTCGAGCTGGCCGGCGTCGAGGTATTGGCGCGGCGTGCCGAGGACGTCGGCCGCGACCCGCAATACCGCGAGGTCTTCGACGTGGCCGTCGCGCGAGCCCTGGCGCGGATGCCGACCTTGGTCGAACTCTGCCTTCCTCTCGTGCGGGTCGGCGGAACCCTGCTCGCGCAGAAGACCGAGAAGGCGGACGTGGCCGGAGCCCGGCACGCGATCGAGGTGCTTGGCGGGTCACTCGAAACGGTGGTGCCGGCGCCCTCGACCGCGCGGACGTCCGGAACTGTGGTGGTCGTACACAAGATGAGTCCAACTCCCGCAGCGTATCCGCGCAGCCCTGGGACCCCCAGTCGCAAGCCCCTTCACAACTGAGCTCGGCTAGAAGGCTTTAACCTTGCGGTGGGGTGGGATCACGAAACTGAACTTCGTTCCTCGAGAGCGCCACTTTTACGAGCTCTTCAAGCAGCAGGGGCAGCTTGTAAGCGAAGCACTGGGTGAGCTGAGCCTTTCGCTGAGCGAGGCGCGCAGCCATCACGCGAAGCTACGTGAGATCGAGCACCGATGTGACGACGTCACCCACGAGATCTACACCCTGACCAACCGTACGTTCGTGCCTCCGATCGACCAGGAAGACATCCTCCACCTGGCTCATTCGCTCGATCAGGTTGTCGACCTGGCTGAAGAAGCGTCGGACAAGATCGACCTGTACGCCGTCAGTTCGATAACCGACTCAGCGAACAGTTTCGGCCAATGCCTCGCACAGGCCGGCTCTCAGCTGGCCATTGCGCTCGAGCGATTCAGCGCCTCGGAAGACCTCGTGCCTGTCTTGGAGGAGATACATCGGCTTGAGAATGAAGGCGACCGAATAACCAGACAAGCCCTGCAGCAGCTTTTCGATTCGAACCATCACTCCGCTGTCGACCTCATAAAGTGGAAGGACATCTACGCTCTCCTCGAGTCCACGTTGGATGAATGTGAATCAGCCGCCGAAATCCTGGAGTCGATCACAATCAAAAAGGCCTGAATTTCGGCCTACAGGCTGGCGATCAGTCCCCGCACCCGTCGCTCGATCTCATCGCGGATTTCCCTGACTGCGGAGATCGGCAGTCCGGCCGGATCCGGCAGGAGCCAATCCTCGACTGGTGCGCTAAAAACCGGGCAGTCTTCTTCTGCGCAGCCCATCGTGATGATCCTCGAGGCCCAGGCTCCAAGCTCAGGCGTGAGAGCACGGGGTCTCGCGTCACTCAGGTCGATCCCCGTCTCTCGCATGACCTGTATCACCTCGGGATGGACGAAGGGCGCCGGGCGCGTGCCGGCCGACTGACCTGGCACTCGACCCTCCGACAAACGATTGAGGAAAGCCGCAGCCATCTGGCTGCGGCCGGCGTTGTGCACGCAAACAAACAGGACGTGGGGCCTGCTCTCTTCCAGAACATCAAGACGGTAGCCGATACCACGCAAAGTGGTGACCCGCACCTTGCTGCCTTCGAGCTTGGGTCGGAGCCAGGCGACATGCACGTCGACCGTCTTCGGCTCACCGACGAAGCGGGTGCCCCAAGCCGCGGCGAGAATACGATCGCGGCTCAAGACGACGCCGCGGTGCATCAAGAGAGCGTGAAGTAAATCGAACTCGCGCGGCGCCAGCTGCAGTTCCCGACCATCGACTTCTGCACGTCGCGAGCCGGAGTCCAAACGCAGCCGGCCGGCTTCGAGAATTGTCCTCGATGGGGCGGGTGCAGGTTTTCGCAACAGAGCCTGGACTTGAGCGGCAATCAAGTTCAATCCACTGCCCGCCGGCAACCATGCGTTCGCTCCCATGGCAAGGCACGTCGCTGCGACCCGCTCATCCTGGCCTATCGCCAGCAGCGGCGCCGCCGTTACCCGGCGAAGCGCGCCAGTTCCGTCCACCAGATCCGCAATGTGGAGGAGGATCGCATCGGCGAACGGCTCTCGCTGAAGGCCATCGACGCTTCGGTGGGCGACGACATCCACACCACTGGGGCCGAGCCTGCTCCTCAATTCAGCCGTCGTGCTCGTGGCGGCGCCGATGACCACAAGCCGGGCGCGGGTCGGTTCAGTACTTGGAGACGTTCAATTCCTCCACGTGCCCTGTCACGAGGTAGACGACCCGCTCGCAGACGTTCGTGGCTCGATCGGCTATGCGTTCCAGGTTATGAGTGACCCACAGCATGTAGGTCGCCTCGGCGATGTGGCGCGGATCCCCGACCATTGTCGAAATGAGCTCCTGGTACGCGCGATCGTACAGAGCATCGATGTCATCGTCTTCACGACACAGCGCGCGGGCCAGGCTCGCGTCTCGCTTGTTCAGCGCGGTCAACGCGCGATTGACCATTGACAAAGTTCGATCGCCCATTTCGGTGATCACACCGGGTACCTTGAGCGTCGGGTGAGGTCCCAGCATGAGGGCAACCTTCGCGATGCCCTCGGCGTGATCGCCCATCCGCTCCAGTTCCGGCAGCACGTAAAGAGCGCCAACCAGAGAGCGGGGTTCCTCGCCGCCGGCAGCGGAGAGTCGACGGACAAGTTCTTCTTCCAACTGGTAACGAAGGCGATTGACCTCCAGGTCGTCCCGGACGACTCGATCGGCAAGTGCGAGATCACTGCGGGCTAGCGCCTTCAGCGCTCCCTCGAGCGCCTGCGCCACCATGTCGCCGAGCCGAAGCAAGCCGCTGTCGGTCACTTCCAGAATGTTAGTGGGCGACCTTAACGACGCCATAACCCGACCCCGAATAGCCTTTTTTCCGGAGGACACGATGAAACTCACACCAGTCACACCCGGACGGCGCTTTTACGACCTGTTTCGAACCCAGGGCAAGCTTGTCAGCGAGACGCTGACCGAGTTGAGCAAGTCATTGCTCGAAGGCAAGAGCAGGCATGCTCGGTTGCGTGACCTCGAGCACGAGTGCGACGACGCGACGCATCAGATCCACAATCTGGTCAACACCGCATTCATAACGCCAATCGATGAGTCGGACATCTTGCTCCTCGCGTCAAGCCTGGACGACGTCGTCGACCTCGCCGAAGAAACCGGAGACAAGATCGATCTCTACCGTATCCACTCGGTCACCGACCCGGCCAGGCAGATGGGTGAGTACCTTGCGAAGGCCGGCATCGAGCTCGCTGCAGCGCTTGACCGCTTCGAAGGGTTCGCGGAGCTGAAGCCTCATCGGATCGAGATCCACCGCCTCGAGAACGAGGGGGACCAACTCATGCGAGCCGCGATCGGCGAGCTGTTCTCGACCGTCACCGAAGCGTCCGAGCTCGTGAAATGGAAGGACATCTACGACGTGCTAGAGGCCACGATGGACGCGTGCGAGCATACCGCCAACGTCATGGAGACGATCGCAATAAAAAATGCATGAGACCGCGATCCTACTGTGGGTCACGATCGCGGTCGCCGTCGCTTTCGATTTCACGAACGGCTTTCATGACACGGCCAACGCGATCGCGACTTCGATCTCGACCCGCGCCCTTTCTCCTCGTGTCGCGGTAGCTCTGGCCGCGATCTTCAACCTGGTCGGCGCCGTGATCACAGTGGCGTTCTTCCAGGCCAAGGTGTCGAACACCATCGCGAGCACACTCGCGATCAAGCCGGGGCTTGTAGTCGTGATGGCGGCGCTACTGGGCGCCATCTCGTGGAACCTCCTTACGTGGTATCGCGGGCTCCCGAGCAGTTCGACCCATGCTTTGATCGGAGGCCTGTGCGGCGCCGGTATTGCGGCGGCCGGCGGGCTGAGCGGCGTCAGATGGTCCGCGCTCCTAAAGCAGGTCGCAAGCCTCGTCATCTCGCCACCGCTCGGCTTTTTGGCGGCCGGGATCTTCGCGGTCCTGTTGATCGTTGTCATCCACCGCGCGGGCTGGCGGCCGGCACCCGTCAACCGCACTCTCCGCAGCCTCCAGGTAGTCACTTCCGCCTACCTTTCGTATTCGCACGGGGCCAACGATGCGCAGAAGACGATGGCGGCGATCACGCTCGCCCTGGTCGCATCAGGGAACCTGCCGAAGTTCCAGGTCCCACTGTGGGTGGTCGTCCTATCAGCCGCCGCAATTGGATTCGGGACCTACGCGGGTGGATGGCGAATCATCCGCACGCTGGGTTGGAGCATCCTCAAGCTCGAGCCCGTAACTGCCCTGTCAGCTCAGCTGATGGGCGCGACAGTCATCCAAGCTGCCACTGTGGTCGGCCTTCCCGTCAGCACGACGCACGTAATCACCGGCTCCGTGATTGGCGTCGGCGTAAGCCGAAAGCTCGCCGCAGTTCGCTGGGGACTCGGCGCGAGCATCGTCCTGGCCTGGATCGTGACCATTCCGGCCTCAGCGATGATCGCGTGGGTTGCGTATGCCATCTTGCACACAGCTGGCCTGCGCGGCTAGCTTTTCCCACAAGCAAAGAATGGTTTCATATCAGGGACGTCACCATTAAACTGACTGCGCCCGCCCAACGCAGGCGGGAAATTTCGAGCGGCATCCAGACGTTTCAGCTGACGAAGGAGCAACGGTGGCAACAAAGATTCTCGAAGTTGCGGAAGTGAGCGTCATTAGAGCTGCTGGCGGTGTCGTGCTTCGAAGCTCCCGGTCGGGCGAGACCGAAATCGCGGTTGTCCACCGCCCCGCCTACGACGACTGGACGCTTCCGAAAGGCAAGATTGAGCCCGACGAAAGCCCCGAGGACTGCGCCCTGCGTGAGGTCCGCGAGGAGACCGGCCTTCGCTGCGATCTGGTCCGACCTCTCGGCTGCACCGCCTATGTCGACCGCCGCGGTCGCGACAAGGTGGCTTGCTACTGGGTCATGGAGGTGCGCGGCGGACGGTTCAAGCCGGGGATTGAGGTCGACAAGCTGCTATGGCTGTCGCTCAAGGAGGCCCTCAAGCGTCTCACCTATGGCCGCGACAAGACGCTGCTCCTGCAACAGGACCTGCAATAGGCTCCTCCCCATTTATGGGGGCCGCGCCCCCTGTGGGGGCACGGAGGGGGAGGGGCGCGGTCGGTAAGCTTGGTCGTGTGCAGACGATCACCCACGCTGACCCGCTTGTCGTCGCCGGCGTAGAGCTGCGCTCGCGGCTCTTCATCGGCACCGGCAAGTATCCGACCGACGAGTCGATGGTCGCCGCGCTCGAGGCATCGGAGTGCGAGCTCGTCACTGTGGCGCTCCGCCGCCTGGACCTGGACGATCCGAAGAAGAAGACCATCCTCGACGTGATCGACTGGCATCGCTACCGCATCCTGCCGAACACCGCTGGATGCAAGACCGCAGATGAGGCGATTCGCATCGCCAGGCTCGCCCGGTCGATGGGCCTGTCAGATTGGGTCAAGCTCGAGGTGATTCCCGATCCGCGCTACCTCTTCCCCGACCCGGAAGAAACGCTGAAGGCCGCGCGCGTGCTCGTCGATGAAGGCTTCAAGGTGCTGCCATACATCAATGCCGACCCGGTGCTTGCCCGCAAGCTCGAGGCAATTGGCACGGTGACGGTGATGCCGCTGGGTTCGCCGATCGGGTCGGGCCAGGGCATCCAGACCCTGGAGCAGATCCGGATCATCATCGAAGAAGCGCGCGTTCCGGTGGTGGTCGACGCCGGGATCGGAGCTCCCTCCGACGCCGCGCTCGCGATGGAGCTCGGCGCTGACGCCGTCCTCGTCAACACGGCGATCGCGCTGGCAAGCGACCCCGCGCTCATGGCAGAGGCGATCAAGGAAGGCGTGGAAGCCGGGCGCAAGGCCTACCTCGCGGGCCGGATCCCCAAGCGGGCCGAGGCCAGGCCGAGCTCGCCAACCGAGGGCATCTCGCTCTGAGGGGGGAAGGCCCCCCTTGAGGCGCCGCGCCCGGCGGAGCCGGCTCGCGGCGCACCCCCTGTGCCCGAACTAGTCAGACCGGTGGCGATGGCAATCGTCTCCAGCGCGGAGGCAGGCCTCCAGGCCGCCTCGCGCGCCACAATCCTTCAGCTGCGGGCTCCCGCCATGACCGCAGCCGACATCGAGCGCGAAGCAATGCTCCTGGTCGCAAGCTCGCCAGTCCCCGTCTTGATCAGCGCGCGCTGCGATGTCGCCCTCGCGTGCAAGGCGGCCGGCGTGAATCTCCCCGAGCGCGACATCTCGACCCGCGACGCGCGGACGTTGCTCGGCGAGCGTTTGATAGGTCGCTCAGTCCACTCGCTCGAGGTCGCGCTCGCGGCGGAACGTGAAGGCGCCGATTTCGTCATCTTCGGCCCGGTCTGGGAGAGCACCAGCCACCCGCAAGAAAAGGCCGCCGGCGTCGAGGCTCTGTCGCGCGTCGCTCACGAGCTGCGCATCCCGGTGCTCGCCATCGGCGGCGTGACGGAGGACCGCATCTCGGAATGCGCGGCCGCAGGCGCAGCGGGCTACGCGGCGATCAGGCTGTTCGAATGATCTCGCTGCAGGTCAACGGCAAGCACGTGGAGCTCGAGCGCCCGACGCCTCTGCTGGCCTATCTCGACCAGCTGGGTGTGAACCCTCGCGCCGTGGCGGTGGAGCACAACGGCGAGATCATCGAGCGCTCCGCATACGAATCGGTCACCCTGCGCGAGGGCGACCGGGTCGAAATAGTTCGCATGGTCGGTGGGGGTGGTGCTGCTCACGCCCCTCTCCCCTGAGCCCTCCCCCTGTGGGGGAGGGTGCCTTAGCTTTTTTCCTTGATCGCCGCCTCCGCCTCCGCTCGCTCGTCCCACGGTTCGGAGCCGCGCGCTGTCCGCATCGAACGTTCGTGGCCTTTGCCAGCAAGCAGCACAGTGTCGCCCGGCTGCGCGATCTCGATGGCGCGGCGGATCGCGGCCCTGCGGTCGATCACGACCTCGAAATCGCGGCCAGGAGCCTTCCCTTCCGCGCCAGACTGCACATCGCGCGCGATCTCGACCGGGTCCTCGCTCAACGGATCGTCCGTCGTGATGATGAAGAAATCGCTGAACTCGGCAGCCGCGCGACCCATCCCGGGCCGGTCGTGGTCGGAGCGCGCAGTCGAGCCGAAGACCGCGATCAGGCGCCCGCGCGTGAACGGCCGCAGCTCTGCCAGCGCACTCGCCAGTGATCCCGCCGCGTGGGCGAAGTCGATGTAAACGCGGAAATCCTGTCCCAGGTCGACCGGCTCGAGCCGGCCGCGCACCCCTTCGAAACCAGCCAGCCCCTGACCGACGTCCTCGAGCGGCACGCCGAGCGCCAGGCAGACTCCCGCCGCGCAGAGGGCGTTGTAGATGTTGAAGCGAGCGGGCACGTTGAGGATGACGT
>Ga0209161_10003949_pt1 | contig 11832 bp, 14 predicted proteins | sample GraSoiAngelo_155_FD_186169 | JGI IMG/M metagenome (GOLD analysis project Ga0209161, IMG submission 186169) | Grasslands soil microbial communities from the Angelo Coastal Reserve, California, USA - 14_1009_13_30cm (SPAdes) (version 2) | ecosystem: Environmental > Terrestrial > Soil > Grasslands...
GCAAGATAGTCTTCTGAATTTGCCTAACCTACCGAGCCCGGAGAATTCCGGTATTGAACACATCGTCGTGGTGACCATGGAGCCCTTTTTCCGGACTTCACGGACCTGATTTCTTTGAATTACCGGCCGGTCCTTTTCGCTAGCCCATGCTGATTCGATAGGCCTGTGGCCGCATACCGAGCAACCTCAGCACTTTCTTTTGCAGACCATTGAGTTTGGGCTGATACACGTACCGACCGCCGCGTGTGGTCGTGAGCTGGTGCACCATCAAGCCCTCGAAGATCCTGAAAATCTGCTGAGTGGTCGGTCGCTTACAGGGCCGACCTTCGGGGTAGAGCGGCAAGGCCGGGAGTCGGCGCCGCTTCATCGCTCGGCGCATCTCGCGCTCGATGAGGGCATTGACCAACAGAGCGAGGAAATACACGCACAGGAAGGCTTCGATCCGCGGCACACTCTTGAGGTACTGAGGGGCCACGTGGTGGAACGCCTTGAGGTTGTGATGACGCTGTTCGACTCCCGGCTGGCCGAGCTTGTAGCACCGGAGCATCTGTTTGGCCCCGAGCTTGCGATCGTTGGTGATCAAGGGGAAGAGCCCGTCTGTCTTCTCGGCCTCGGTGAGGGCCTCCGGTCGCGGTCGCCAAGTCACCTGGAAACGCGGGCGCAGCAGGCGCCGGTACTTTGTGTGCGGGCCGGGCCGGCCGCGCGTGGCTTGACGGAAGGACTCCTCCACTCGCTCACCCACCTCGACTTCCAACCACGAAGACGCCGGGCATTCTTCGAGGATCCGTCGAATCTCTTCGTCCACTTTCGCGCGTTTCCGAAATCGCGTGCGTGGAGAGGCCAAGCGATCGTTCAGGTCGCGCAGTTCCTGAATGGCCCGATCCATCATCTCCTGCCGCTGCTGGCGATCTCGCTTCTCCTTCTCTGTACTGTGGAACCAGACGATCCGATAACCCTCCACGGAACCCTCTGGATCTTCGTAGGCGCGGAAGATATCCGGGGGAGCTTCCTTGCGCTGCGGGTGGGGTAAACGAAGGACTTCCTCCCAGGGAAGCGTGTGTTTTCGCACCTCCTCCTCGAAGCGCCCGACTTCCTTGCGCGTGGCGGGCACCACGGTCAGGAAGCGGCCACCGTGCCCTTGGATGTAACGCATCTGGGGCCGGGTGCAAAGCTTGGAATCAGCGACATAGAGGAAGGTGGCGCGGCCGGCGATGGCGCGCAGAAGATTCCACGTGGCGATGTGGGTTTGGTCGTCGGTTGTGTTGCCGTCGAGCGCTTGGTAGTGGACGGGCACAGCTCCGTCGGCCGTCACGGTGAGCGACCAGAGCAACTGCTTGAGGTCGGGCCGATGATCCTTATTGTGGCCAAAGGTGATGCGCAGAGTGGGTTTCTTACGCACGCGGCGTCCGTCGGCCTCACGGTACTCTCCCTGGAAGCTGACCGTGGTCGAATCATTATGGAAGCGACGTAGGGAGAGGTGGAACTCTCGCACGGCGGTCACGACGATGCGAAGAATCAAGGACGACCGATCGGCATCGAAGAGATCGTCCAACGCGCGCCCCACCTGATCATCATTCAGCAGGCCGCTTCCTTCTGGGGGAAGTCCCAAGAGAGAAGGCTCAAAGCGGGAGGCCCAGGCACCGATTCCGTAGAGGGGTTCCCGCGAGAGGAGGAGATTGCGAAGCAGCAGGCCGATGGCCTGGACCGGAGGGACTCGTCGGCGCGGATGGGGAGGGGGTAGGTAAGCTTCGAGGACCGTGGAGAGGTCCAGTGGTTCGAGGAAGTGGTTGATTACGGGGAGGGCATCCAGGGAGAAGGAGGCGAGGGCCGGTGCGGAATCGCTTGCCTTTTGCATTTCCTTAAGTATTATACTGAATGAATATCCGAAAGGATCTGGACATGTCAAGAGAAAAAGACAAAGTGAAGAGCTTCCCGAACGGGAAGGTGCGGGCCTACGAGCAGGCCTACCGTCAGCTCGCCCGGCAACTGGGCAGCCTCGGCTACATTCTCAAGGGCAGTGTGCAACTCCGCTCCTTGGAATGTGGGCACGCGGCTTGTCGCTGCCATCGAGGGCCTCGCTTTCGCCACGGTCCCTACTACTGGTGGACCAGCAAGCTGGACGGCAAGACGGTGACCTGGGTGCTCTCGAAGGAAGAAGGAAGGCTTTACCTCGGCTGGGCGCGAAACCGGCAGCGTCTGGACAAGATTGTCGAAGAGATGTACCGCGTCTCCGCAAAGATCGCGCAAGCGAGAACGGGGAAACTACCACCCTCGCTCAGACGGAAGTGAAGCTTTACGCCCTGCCGAAAATTCAAAGAATTCCTGCTCGCCAAGTGCGGAAAAAGGGTTATAATGGCAACGTTGGGGCAATTCTTGCCTAGTTCTTTGAGGATCTCCGCCGATTCTGTTGCACAGCCCACCACCTTAATCGGCTTGCCGCTTTGTTGCAGGGCTCTGACCATTAACTGACATTCCAAAGCACTAGAGTCCGCAATAAAGACTCTGACTGGTTTCCCCGGCCGCAGGTTTTTCCTCATGGGACAAGTTCCGAGAGATCGGGTCAATCAGGTCGTAGAGCGATAAGGTCCAGCATGAGCACAAATCTCATGAGCACCCAGGATTATTTCTATCGGGTTTTACATTCATGCCGAACCTCGACAGGAATGGCGCCTTGACGCTCTGTTCAGACGACTAAATACCCCAAGGCTCCGGAGTCCGCAATCCTACTAATGCCCTGGGCCCCGGTTCGTTTACGACCTACTTGAGTCCCCTGAAAAACCGAAATGATAACTATTCGTGCGGTCATACATCTACTGTAATTTTTTACAGGTTGGCTATAACCGGGAAGGTTAGTGTCTTACTGTCTCGCTTGGGGATTCCGGACGATGCCGATCAGTGTTCCGGGGCATGCCGATCAAAGTACGCGGAAGTTGTGCAAGACATTGCATTTTGTGGGTTGGTTTGTGGGTTGAGAATCTATTTTCGCGCTGTCCACCACGCGCCGTTTTCATTGCTCCACATCAGTTGGGAATGCACAGTTTGAGATTTGCTCTTCGACGATCTGGGAACTACTCGTTGACTGATTGCTTGTCTGACTTCAGGCTAGCGTCTGTGAGAGTCCATCCTGGGCATAACTTCCTGGTTGCCGTGACTCGGGAGCAGCTAGTTTGCTAAGGTCGTCGTCATGTCCGAGCGTTCCACCGAGCAGATACGCGAATTGCTCGACTCCCTTTATCGCGTGGATTCGGGACGAATCCTGGCAACTCTGATTCGCTTGCTCGGTGATTTTGATCTCGCCGAGGAGGCGATGCACGAAGCCTTTGCGACTGCGCTGAGCGGGTGGCCCAGTAGTGGAGTACCCCATAACCCGCGGCCATGGTTGATTTCGACGGCCCGATTCAGAGCCATTGATACTCTGCGTCGACGGGCGAGATTTGATGCGTCTCAAGACGAGCTCGTGCGATATCTCGAAGGGCAACGAAGTTCAGCGGAACGGTCCACTGAAGAGGACAGCCTGGAGGATGATCGGCTGCGCCTGATTTTTACCTGCTGTCATCCATCTCTCGAGCCGGAAGCGCGCGTTGCACTCACCTTACGTGAGGTGTGCGGGCTGACAACCGAGGAAATCGCAAAGGCCTTCCTGATCACTCCGCGTACGCTGGCGCAGCGCATTGTCCGCGCAAAGACAAAGATTCGAGAAACACCGATTCCGTACGAGGTGCCGGCGCCAGAGGAATTGCCGAAGCGACTGGGCGCGGTGCTTCACGTCATCTATCTCGTCTTTAACGAGGGCTACTCTGCTGCCGCGGGAGCGGAAGTAACGCGGGCCGAGCTAACCGGCGAGGCGATTCGACTGGGCCGGTTGCTGACCGACCTTCAGCCAGAGCCGGAGGTAATTGGGCTGCTCTCCCTGATGTTGCTGCAAGAATCCCGTCGCGCCGCTCGAACCTCTCCGACCGGAGAGCTGATTTTGCTGGAGAATCAAAACCGCTCGCTCTGGAACCGAAGACAGATCGCAGAGGGAGTGGCATTGCTGGAGAAAGCCCTGAACTCCCGCCGCTTCGGCTCTTACACACTGCAGGCTGCCATTGCGGCCGTTCATGCGGAGGCGGAATCGGTCGCTGCCACCGACTGGCGGCAGATTGTTGCGCTTTACAACCAGTTGGTACGAATTCAGCCTTCGCCAGTTGTACTTCTAAATCGTGCCGTGGCAATTGCCATGCGCGATGGTCCAGAGGTCGGTCTGACGCATATCGACGCGGTCTTGAAACATGGCCAATTGGCAAATTACTACCTGGCGCATTCAGCTCGTGCCGATATGTGCCGCAGGCTGGGCAGGACCGCTGAGGCCCGGTCCTCTTATGAGAAAGCTCTGGCCCTGACCCAACAGGAACCAGAGCGGCAATTCCTGCAGGAGCGGATTCGGCAGCTGAAATAAAAATTGGAAGAGCTGTCGATTTTCCGTCTGCTCAACGACTATAGGACAAGAGAACGATGAGCTACGGCTCCTGAGTGAACAGGAAACGAGTCATCGGGAACAAACCACAGAAACCAAGGAGAAAAAGTCATGCCACAATATCTGGTTGCTAATTACCTGCCCGACGACTTCGACCCGTCCACCGTAACCGAAGCGATGATCGAAGAGATCCACGCGCTCAACCGCGAACTGATTGCTGCCGGCGTGAGGAAGTTCGCCTGCGGCATTTCCCCGGCCGGCAGCGCGAAGACGCTGCGGGGGCAGCCTGATGGTACAGTGCTCGTCACCGACGGACCGTACACCGAGACCAAGGAGCACATGGGCGGATTTTGGATATTGGAATGCGCCGATATGGACGAGGCACTCGCGTGGGCGCGCAAGGGTGCCATCTCCTGCAATGCGGTGGGCGAGGTGCGCGAGCTTCTTTTCTTCCCGGCTCCGGAACAAGAACCCGGCGGAAGCAAGTAAACACCCTGGCTACGGCGGCCTCGGAACATGCGCCCTAGTGACGAGATGAACGAGCCGGCGCCACGCTCTGCTGTCGGTTCGTTCAATCCGCTATGAGGAGAAGAACAATGAAATACGTCTGTTTTGGCTACTACGACAAAGACAAATAGGACTCGAAAGGAACTCGGCCATGAGAAAAGTCAATGTGCTTGAATTTGTCTCCCTTGATGGAGTCAAATGGCAGCCGTCCGTCTAAACGGAGATATTGCGAAAAAATCACCAAAATCAAGCAACAGGAAGGCCCGGATTTGCACGTTTATGGAAGCTCAAATCTCCTTCAGACGCTCCTCAAGCATGATTTGGTCGATGCCTTCTGGCTGAAGATATTTCCGATTACGTTGGGCCGTGGGAAACGATTGTTTGCCGATGGCACGATCCCGGCGGCATTCAAGGTGACGGAAAGCACAGTCACCTCGAAAGGCGTCATTATCGTGAATTACGAGCGTGCAGGCGCAGTCCCAACCGGAAGTCTATGAACATTCGGCCGGGTGCCCGGGCTTTCGACCTTGCGGGCATCGCGGGAGAAGCAAAATCTCCAGGACGATTTGTCGAATTCCGGGACGGCCGTTCGACTATATGCTAAAGGCAGAGCAACCAGCCCGACCGAAGACCGCTACAGGAGAATAGAGAAACCATGGCGCAGTATTTAGTTGCTATTCACCATCCCGATGATTTCGATCCGTCCCTCGTGACCGAATCGACGGTACGCGATATCGACGTGCTCAACGAAGAGATGGAGGCTGCCGGTGTCAGGATGTTCGCTGGTGGCCTCGCCGGTGCCAGCAACGCGAAATCGCTGCGGGCGCAGCCCAATGGCAAGGTGCTCGTCACCGACGGGCCGTACCTGGAGACCAAGGAGCACGTAGGCGGTTTTTGGATCCTGAAAGCCGCTAACCTCGACGAGGCACTGGCGTGGGGGCGCAAGGCTGTCCTCGCCTGCCGGGCGCCGGTCGAGGTACGCCCGTTCCTCTGACGAGGCAAAAAAATGGGCAGCTGTCGATTTTCGGTCTCTCGAACGACTACCTGATAACAGAACGATGAGCTGCGGCTGTGAGTTAGAGGAAACGAAGGGTCACAGGAACCCAGGGAGGAATGGATGAAATACATCTGCTTGGGATACCTCGTGCCAGGAAAATTCGAAGGAATGACAGAGGGCGAGCGAAACACAACGTTCGACGAATGCTTTGAGTACAACGACCACCTGCGCGCCAACGGACATCTTGTCGCCGAAGTACCTCTTCAGCCTCCCGAGACCGCGCTGACCCTGTACTGGAAAAACGGAAAAGTCGCGACGACTGACGGCCCCTATGCGGAAACCAAGGAACAACTTGGCGGCATTCAAATCCTTGAGGCGCGAGACCTCAATCACGCGGTTCAGCTTGTCTCACAGCTACCAGGCTTTAAGTATGGACTTGGACCGGTTGAGATACGGCCTGTTGCGGATTTGAACGAAATCATCAAGGAGAGCGAGCGGCGGCGGCGGCGAAAGGATGCGCCGGTATCCTGAAACGGGTCTGATATATTGATACTTGGCAGGGAGGCTAAGAACATGTCATTCCTTCGCGATCTGAGAGTTGCAGCTCACTCGTTAATCCGGACTCCCGGGCTGGCGATCACCGTGACTCTCACGCTGGCGCTTGGCATCGGCGCGAACGGGGCCATCTTCACGCTCGTGCGGGGAGTGCTGCTCAAGCCGCTCGTCAACCGTGACGAGAACCGGCTGGTGTACATCCGCCAGAGCGCCCCCAGCGGCGGACAGGACAACACCACGTTTTCCGTGCCCGAGATCAAGGATATCGAGGGCAGCGTCCCCTCCGTGAGCGAGTTCGGCGATTTCTCGACGATGGACTTTACGATGGTCGGACTCGGTGAACCTCGCGGAGTGCAAGGTGGCGTCGTCAGCGGTAACTACTTTGAAGTAATGGGTCTGCGCCCTGTTCTCGGCCGCCTCATCGGACCTCAAGACGACGGCCCCAACGCCGCCGGCGTCATCGTGCTCACGTATCGCTTCTGGTCCACCGTTTACAAGAAAGATCCGAATGTGATTGGCAAAACTGTTCGCCTGAGCAGCATTGGCGATCGTTCCGCTACGGTCGTCGGCGTCCTTGAACCCTCTGTGCCATATCCCGCGGACACCGAGATTATCGGCAACCTGGTCATCAGCCCACATCATCTTTCCGCCACGATGGTCACGGGCCGCATCCATCGCATGACCGAACTTTTCGGTAAGCTTGCTCCCGGCGCCACTCTCGACCAGGCTCGCAACGAGTTGCGCACGGTGTACGCCGGGATGCAGCAGGACCATCCCGATGCGTATCCCGATAACGGTGGCTACCGCATCGACGCGAAGATGCTTCGCGACCAGATCACTTCCGGCGCGCGCACCGTTCTCCTCGTCCTTCTCGCTGCCTCGGGCCTGGTCTTCATCATCGCCTGCTCGAACGTGGCCAACTTGATTCTCGCGCGGACGGTTCGCCGCGAGGGCGAACTCTCGATCCGTGCCGCGCTGGGCGCAAGCACTTGGACACTGCGGCGGATGTTGTTAGCCGAAAGCCTGCTCCTCTGTGGCGTGGGCGCAGCAATCGGCGTACTGATCGCGCAGCCATTGGTCACAATCCTGGCCCGATACGCCTCGCGCTTCTCCGTTCGTGCGCTGGATTTGACGGTTGATTCCAGCCTGCTCTGGGTGGGAGTGGCGCTGGCAATAGTCGCGGCGGTGATTTTGGCATTTGTGCCGCGGCTGCCGTCGGCGAACGCGTCGAATGGCATGAACCTCGCGACCGGCGGCGTTCGCATCACCAGCAGCACCGGCCGCCGCCAGCGGGCCTTTGCAGTCACGCAAATTGCAGCGTCTTTCGTGCTGCTGGCGGGCGCAAGCATGTTGATCACTACGCTGATCGCGTTGCAAACTACCCAGTCCGGCGTTGATACGCGTCAAGTCCTCGTCGTCGACGTTCCAGCGCTGTACAACGGAAAAACGCCTCAGCAAGTCCTCGATTTCTACAAAGAATCGATGCGTCGCATCGATGCGCTGCCCGGTGTCACCAAGACGGCTTTCGCTATGGTCGCTCCCTGGCGTGATGCCGACGGCGGCTTCGGTGTAGGTTTGCAATTCTCTGGTGATGGTCACGTCCATGGCAAAGACGACCCTCGCGCGCTGTGGCGTAACATCTCTCCCGGCTTTTTCACCGCGCTGGGCGTTCCCATTATTGCCGGGCGCGATTTCAACGCGCTCGATGACCAGAATCAAGAGCCGGTGGTGATCGTCAGCGCGACTCTCGCGCAGCGCATGTTTCCTGGTCAGGATCCGATCAATCGGCATGTCTATTGGACCGATCCCGTGCTTGAGTTCCTTCCCGGCAGTGAGGGCGAAAAGGCGCGATTTACTTCGCCGCACCGCATTATTGGGGTCGCCGCCGATGTGGACGACGAACATATCGTTCCTGCGCCCACCTCCACCATCTATGAAACCTTTGCAGACTCGCCCTTGTTTGGCGGTCACCTCTTTATCCACACCACGGCAAATCCTTATTCGCTGGTAACGCCGGTAACGAAAATTATCCGGCAGATGTCCGCCGATGAACCCGTTGAGCATGCCGCCACTCTCGAAGATATCCGTGCAAAAGTGCTCGCGCCAAACCGTCTGAATTCCCTGGTCTTTGGCGTGTTCGCAGGGGTCGCGTTGCTGATTGCGGTCGTTGGCGTCGCGGGCGTACTGGCGTTTTCTGTCAGCGCGCGGACTCGCGAATTTGGGATCCGCTTGGCGCTGGGGTCACCGCCGGAAAATCTCCTCAGGGGTGTCGTTGCGGAGGGCGTCGTGATGGCTGCTGTTGGCATTCTGGCGGGCGCGGCGTTCGGGTTCGTCGTTGCGCGCGTGGCAGGCAGTTATTTCGGAGGCTTAAAAATGCCTGGCGCATTGCCGGTGGTCGTCTCTGCGTTTGTGCTATTAGGCGCGGCGGTAGTCGCTTCGATGCTCCCGGCGGCACGCGCCGGCCGCGTCGACGTCATACAAGCGCTTCGCTCGGAATGATTTGCCCCGTGCGCCCAAGTTCCCCGTAAGCCGACAAAATCGTCGAAGGAACCGTCCCAGGCGAAGGGGCTGCGGTCGATTCTTGTGTTCGCGGTTGAAGTTGCAAAGTGGTCCGACGGAATGGCCGCACCGATCCATCAAGAGTAGATCGACCTTAAAGAGGATTTGAAAGGAATGGCGGGGACGACGAGACTCGAACGCGTCGGTGATCACGAAAGCGGCGCAAGCTTAGTGTAACAACCTGATTGCGTCACGATCTCAGCGGGGCCTTCTTCGTGACCCGTTCGTTCGACGCTGGGTTAAGATGATGGTCAGGTGAAACGATGAAGCGACGGGGAATTGCGATTAGCCTGATGTTGGCTTTCGCGGCGGGCACGGCTATTGCTATGCATTCGAGCCGCGCCAACTCACCGGAGATGCCAACCATCAGGCTGCTGCGCACGCCACGCGAAGGGATTCAGCCGCAGACAATGCTCGACCGCAAGGGCGTGCTGCACATGATTTATTTCAAGGGCGATGCCTCCGCGGGAGATATCGAGTACGTGTGGGGTAAGCCAGATGGAAGGAATTTCTCGAAGCCGATTCGCGTGAACAGCGATTCCAGCAGCGTGGTGGCCATCGGTACCGTGCGAGGGCCACAGATGGCGGTCGGGAGAAACGGGCGTGTCTACGTGATCTGGTTTGGTGCGCGAGCCCAGTTGGGCGACCCGACCAACGCGATGCCGGTGTTCTTTTCCCGGCTCAACGACTCACGCACAGCCTTCGAGGCGCAGCGCAACTTGATGCAATACGCAAGAGGTGGCGACGGCGGAATATCCATAGCCGCTGACACGGCCGGTGACGTTTATGTAGTCTGGCATGCGACGGGCGCGGAACCCGGAGAAGGCCACCGCCAAGTCTATCTGGCGCGGTCCACAAATGACGGCGAGACGTTTGTCCGCGAAGTGCCGATTTCGCCGGCCACGCTTGGCGCGTGCGGATGCTGTGGTATGCGCGCATTCGCCGATGAGCACGGGACGCTCTTTGTTCTGTACCGCGCCGCAACCGAGAGCATCCATCGGGATATGACGTTGCTGGTTTCGACGGACCACGGAGTAACGTTTCACGAGACGACAATAGATCCTTGGGAACTGAATGCCTGTCCAATGAGCACAGCATATCTAAGCGAGGGCGGAAAGCGAGTCCTCGCCGCGTGGGAGAAGGCGGGCCAAGTTTACCTCGATTCAATTGACCCCGTTTCGCTCAAACCTTCTCTCCCTATTGCTGCGCCTAGCGAGGGCAATAAGCGACAGCATCCTGCCGTTGCGGCGAACGCGAATGGGCAAGTGCTATTGGTCTGGACGGAAGGAACGGGCTGGTCGAAGGGCGGGTCCCTCGCTTGGCAGCTTTTTGACAGTGCCGGAAAACCCGCGAGCGCGGAAGGTCGTGCGCCCGGAGTTCCTGTTTGGGGGTTCTCAAGCGTGTTCGCCGATCATCAGGGAAACTTCACGATTGTGTATTGACTCGCCGGCGGATTCGAACGCCTCATAAAATGCTACGGCTGGTTGCCGACCGTCTTTCGTTTTCCGCAAGCTATAATTATTGGCCCGCCGCCCGATTAATGCCGAAATAGTACAAGTGGAATTCGTCGCGAAAGCTGAATCGGCACATGTTCGGGTTCGGCACTGAGAATGCCAAAGTGTCTCACTCAACGTCATTGTCGCCCTCGAGGTTCTTCGCCTTTTTCGTACTGCGTTAGTACCTCCAAGTAGATATCAGTCTCTGGTCCCTGGTGCCTTTTGAATATTGTAAGAATCGGTTTGTGAGCGAGCAAGAGTGCTCTAAATCCATCATCGGGATTCTCCATGTCGATGGGCACTGACTCGATTTGTCAGTTCCACCACATCTCGTCGCCGACTGTGCCCCTCCGAGCCTTCAGTTTCTTAACGCTCGCATGGGGAACATTGGTCTCGCTGTGGAGCGCACAAATTGTGGCTTCATTGCTGAGGACGCGAAGATATGCTTGGATACGCATTTTCCATTTCCGCCTGTAGTCAATCACAAACATCATAACCTGCGACGTGACATTTTATTGTCTAGAGCGGACCAGGTACCAGGCAGCCGACCCTTGTATTGCATCGTGGGCCATGTTGACAAGGCGCAAAGAGGAGTCACATTTCAAAGTTCTGAATTGAGGTAGGCCCTGATTAACGCGGACACTTCTGACCTGGGCGCTTAAATCCGCCCAGAAAACTCGATACGATTTCTTACCGTTCCCGACTGATTGCATAACAATGTAGGCTCCTTGACCCGAGTAAACTTTGCTTACTTGACGACCGCAGGCTCGGGAGAAAGGAGCCACCATGATGATCAGCAGGAAGGGCAGTGCGGTTGCGCACGTAGGAATGGTCAGAACCGTTGGCGGCAATGTCGGGAGGGTATTGGAAGAAGCATGTCGGTGGCACCGCTCGAATTGGAAATCGATGGCTCCTATGCATCACCGTGCGGCAGCATGCACGGATGCCACTGGTCATCCTCGGCGTGGGCATCACAGAACCAGTTCCTACACGTCGTGCAACGCACGGTCGCCGGATAGGTGCAGGCCGCATAGCCGGGTGAGACGCCCTGACACAACCTCTCTAGGTCCGCGCTCTCGTCTTCCTTGTCTCCCATCGACACGACATACCTCGTGCCGCCATTCTACGCGCGTTGGTCAGCTGGTTGGAGAAGTGGTCTCGCCGCTTCTGGGAAGTTCAAGCTCGCAATGGATTGGGGAGTGATCCTGCCAACGAAACGCGTGCTTAGTTGCATTCCCCAAACGCAGCTGGGGAAGGACCTG
>Ga0209161_10003950_pt1 | contig 11826 bp, 14 predicted proteins | sample GraSoiAngelo_155_FD_186169 | JGI IMG/M metagenome (GOLD analysis project Ga0209161, IMG submission 186169) | Grasslands soil microbial communities from the Angelo Coastal Reserve, California, USA - 14_1009_13_30cm (SPAdes) (version 2) | ecosystem: Environmental > Terrestrial > Soil > Grasslands...
GCGTCCTCGTGCTCAACGCGGGTGCCACCGGGCCGCACCGGCCGACGCGCCTCCAGAGCTGGGAGACGTTCTCGGTCTTCTGGCAGACGGACGTGCGGAGCGCGTTCCTCTGGCTGTGCGAGGCGCTCGCCCTCCCGCTCGAGCGGGGCAGCACGATCTTCGTCGGCTCGAGCACGGCGGCCTCGTCGAGCCAGCCGCTCATCGCCGGCTACGCCGCCGCCAAGGCCGCGCTCTGGGAGTTCGCGCGCTGCGTCGCCCCCGAGGCCGCGTCACTCGGCCTCCGCGTCCACTGCCTGCTGCCCGTGCTGACACGCGAGACCGCCATGGGACGCGATGCGGTGGCCGCCTTCGCCCGCTGGATGCGCGTCGGCGAGGCCGACATCGCCAGGCAGATGGGCCTCGAGCCGCCGCTCACGCCGGCGATCGTGGGGGCGGCGGTGGTGCGCATCCTGACCGACCCGGGGTGTGCGGCCGAGGTGGGGTTCAGGATCACCGCCGACGGCGCGCAGCCCATGAGCCAGGCGGGCTGAGGAGCGGGCGGGTGTGCCACCGCTCGCCGGTGAGCCTGAAGTGCCCGGGGGCCGCCGTCGGCTGCGGCGCGACGGGTGGATGGATCACGGCTCGCCGGATCGGATTACGAAGAGCTTGGTGATGAACCACTTGGTGCCCACGTAGAGAGAGCCCAGCGGTCCCAGAATGCGGCGCTTCGGCTACAGGCCCGGCAACCACCGATGCACGCGCGACCGATAGGCCTGGTAGTCTGCACCGAAGAGGCGGCACAGCGTGGGCTCCTCGTACGTTACCACGAACAGGTGCGTGCTGCCGCCAAAGAGCAGCACGTAAGCGAGGAGCGCCAGAGAGCGGTAGACGATGGCCGCACCGCCCAGCGCCAGAACTGCACCGATGTACATCGGGTTCCGGACGAAGTGGTACGGCCCACGCACGACCAGCCTACGCGGCGGGTCGAAGGGTGCGGGCGTGCCCCTGCCGACAACGACGAATGTGAGGATGGACCAGATAGCCATTGCGGCACCACCGACCGAAACCATTGCGCCGACGAGCTCGATTGGCCCGAACGCGGCCGGTCGCACCACCCCAGACCAGGCGAGGACACGGGCCGGCAGGAAGACCAGCAACAGTCCGATGAAGAGTGTCGAATAGGTCGCCGCACGGACTAGGACAAACATGCGCGCCTCTGCCAGGAGACTGGGTGCAACAACCTGCCGTTGAGCAGCCGGCGACGATGGACAACCGACCGTGCCGACGCGCTTGTGCGCCGCTGCAGCCGCTGGTTAGGCGGCAGGGCGCGAGGGAGGGCAAACATACCTAGCTAGTACGCCTTCCCGCAGAAGCGGCATGCCGTGCCGGTCCACGGTACGTATGCGCCGAGTTTCGTTCTGATAGCCAGAGCCCCACAAGACGGGCAACGTAGGAGAACGAACTGAAGAACACCGAAGGTTAGGAACCAGACGAAGATCGGCAGTACGCCGAAACGCTGGAAGGTTAGGACGCCAAGGACGAGCCCGCCGACCGTGGAGGTGGCGTAGAAGATACGACTCTTCAAACCGAGGCTCACGTCTCGTCTGCCGCCTAACGACCTGCCGATCAGCCGTCCGCCTGGGCGACGGGGTAGTTGCCCGAAGACGAGACGGTGAATCGGGTCACCCGTCCGATCCGAGCAGGGCCGCCGCTCAGGCCAGCGCTCTTGTTCTCGACGTACATGATTCGCGTCTTCGGGATCATGGGGAGAGCTCTAGTTCTCGCCGCCTAACGATACTTAGCCCGCGGTCTGGACGGAGCCGAAGGCGATGGCCACCATCACTTGCGCTTCAGTCCATCTCGCCAAGTAATTACCTCGAGTTCGCCGCGGACGGCTTCCTCGACCGTAATGACGGGTCGCGCCTCGAATACGAAAGCAGGAAGCATCGAACAAAACTTATGAATGGTCACCGGATCGTCGCACTCTACCAGCATATGGCCACCCCACTCGCCGACTCGTATCACGAAGAATTCGATCGTGAAATTGGCGGGCGCCTTCCATTGACCGAATACCTCAAGGATTCGCTTCTGGGCATTCTCGTACTCGATGGGCGAACCTTGGGGGCGTTCGAACCAGCTGATCACGTACTTCATTGGCATCCTCCTAATTGTGTTGGTCCTCGGAACGATTGCTGTTTGGACGGGCTAACGACCTGGCGATGAGCCGCCGGTACACCGACGCGCACTTCGGGCAGCGCCGTCCAAGCCAGGCGGCTCGATCGCCTGGTTAGGCGGCCTTCAAATGAACTCCTTGAGACATGCGTGAATCGGATTTCGTTCGGGTGCGCGTTCAATCAGTACGTGCCGGAGATCGCGGGCTCCACGGAAGTAAAGGGGTAGCCACAACGGCACGCCGTGGTGCCGCTGGATGTGTAGGTACGGAAGCCCCACCACTCTACGAAACCGTGCCGACTGCACGTCAGACCACGTCATGCGGTTCAATCGATACATCACGATGCCGTCATCACGAACGCTCAACCTGAACACCCATACGCTGTACGCGCTGAACACCAGCATCATTGCTAGTATCGCGACGACTAGTGTCGTATCGAACCATACCCAGGGAAGCGCCGCGCCCACGATCGCGGCGAACACTCCGATCCAAGGAAGTAGCGGAATTCGGAAGGACTCGTCTAGCGGTGCGCTCATGGGATTCGCCTAACAGTTCGGCGCATCAGCCGCGCGCCACGCAGCGATGGCCCCAAGTACGAACGGTCCGCGCGGCGGCTGCATGCGCGTGTTAGGTGCCCACCTGGAAGTACCATGACGCCTATCGGACGCCGTAGATTACCCAGGCAGTCGTCAACCAACCAAGGTACGCCGAGCTAATGAGCGTGAATAGCCCGAGCAGGAGACGCCATCCCGCGCGGCCGCGAGTCTTAAACGCATACCAGGGAATCACGATAGGCCAAGCGGCCAAGAGGAAGTATCCCAAGTCTAGGACCGAGCCCACGCCGGTTCGTCTGGCATCCTTCTGGAGCCAAAGAATTACTGCGAGTAGGGGTCCGAAGGAAAAGAATAGAGCGACCAGCGGTGAGGGCTCCGCCTGTGCTGCCCCGTAAACGGCTGCCGCGAGTGCACAGAAGAGTGCAGTAACCTTGGCCGTCCGGAGAGAAATGTCGTTCGATACTAAACGCATGCTCAGGTGCGCCTAACGACGATTGCGCTCAGCGGCGCGGCCCGACGGCCGCGGCCGCTGCAGCGCCGAGTTAGAGAGCGATGACCATAGACTGCGGAATACCCGCCGCAGACTAACCTTCGGCGGCGGCCAAACGCCATCAGGTGAGAACTTCCTAGCGACCTCGGCGTACTCTTCTCGAGCGTGGTCCGCCGCCGGTACGCCAACCAACGCGGACCAGAGGCGCGGATCAAGACCGAACGACGTGTTGTGCGGACAGGGATGTATGTGCCAAGCCGCTTGCAGACAATCGATCGCGCCTGATTCGTCTCCTCCCGCGAGGAGAGCGAGGCCGAGGCGAGTGTGCGCATGGTTCAACCCACAGCTCGCGGGCTCGTACCAGAATCGATCGACGGCGATCTCTTCCCGGGCCGCCCACACTCGTAGAGCGCCGAGACCGAGCCGGCCTGCCCACCAACCGATCCCAGCGAGACCGAGATGAGCAGCGAGACCGACTGCCGTCTCGACGGAACCCCGTTGGTCGCCCCTCTCTGGAAGATCGGGTAGCGGGTCCTCGCCGCGAGCGTACGCCGACTGCCATCGCTTGAACGATGAAAGCTCCGCCTCGATGACAGCGACGTCCAGTGCGACCACGCCTAGCTTCACGCTCGTTCGCTCTCTAACGGGATGGCGGCTCAGCGGCCGGCGGGCACGGACCCCCGCTTGAGCCCGGCCGCCCAACGTCGGTCCGCTGGAGCCGCTGGGTTAGCCAGCCACCTCATTGACGACGCCCGGTTTGAGCGTTGAAAGCGCTGCCTGGAGACCTGGAACCAACGGAAGCATATCCGAAAGGCGATTCGACCTCGCGCGCAGAACGACTACCCCGAACGGACGGTTCTTGATGTCCTGCTGCTGTGGCAGCCGCTTGTCGACCGTAACCAAGGCGTCGAACTCGCCACCCATGGCATCGAGAAGCGCCCCGTTGTCGAGGTCCCCCCAACTCATCTCGGGGGCAGTCCGGACTTCGTGACCGGAGAGGCTATTGCGAAGGCCCCTCGGAACGCAGGCATCGAGGAGGATCCGCATGCGAGGGCCGTCGGGCTGCTACGCAGCTACGGCCTTTGAGAGGAGCGCGGACTTCGCCAGTTCGAGGACCGCGACGGCGTGTTCGCGGGAGACGCTGGGAAAGTCGCTGAGGAAGGCTTCCAGGGGGTCGCCCGCTTCCAGATAGTCGATGAGCGTCTGCACGGGGACCCGCGTGCCGGCGAAGACCGGGGTCCCGCTCAGTCGACCCGGCGACGTCGTAATCAGTGGTTCCCGGACGCTCATGCTTGCCTCCTATAGTCGGAGTCTCTAACACGCCCGGCCGCGCCTGGCTAACGATACTTGGACGGTTCCGTGTAACACGCGCAACCCTGCGAGCCGCGCCCGTATATCACCGAGTGCGACCGAGCCCCGCAAGCTGAAAACCCCCGCAGCAACACGCGCTTGTGGTTCATGGGGTGTTTCCCCGGGGCGGCATTAGACTGCGAGGCGCCGCTGTGTAACGAGGGCGGCAACGCACGTCGTCGACGGCGATCCTAGGTTGGTCGCCGCTACCCTTCACGAGCAAATCCGCCGGGGATCGGACGGCGCCCGGACCGCGATTCAGGACGTGAGTGTAGATCATGGTCGTCGTCACGTCACGATGACCGAGCAGTTCCTGGACGGTCCGGATGTCGTACCCGTTCTCCAGCAGGTGGGTGGCGAACGAGTGGCGGAAGGTGTGGCACCCTGCGGGCTTCGTGATGCCCGCCGCGCGTACGGCGTTGCGGACGGCGCGCTGGAGGACGGTTTCGTGGAGATGATGGCGTCGGTGCTGCCCGGTCTCGTGATCACGGTACAGCCGGGTGGCGGGGAACACCCACTGCCACGCCCACTCCCGAGCCGCGTTCGGGTACTTCCGGCCGAGGCTGCCTGGCAGCTCGACCCAGCCGGCGCCGCTGGCGACATCGCGCTCGTGGAGACGTCGCACGCGCTCTAGCAGGCTGCGGAAGAACACGCTGTGAGCACGAAATCCTCGTCGGCTAACGCTCTCAACGGTCCTCAGATCAGGCCGCTTGTGCCGCCCGAAGACCCCGTCGGCCGCGTTCCGCCGACGGCAGCCACACGCCTCCCCGTCTCCTCATGCAGCGACCGCGCGCAGTGTCCTGAGCCGCACCAGGTTGTAGGCGGCCACCGCGAAGGTGAACATCCAGCCGACGCGTTCGCGTCCCCGGAATCGCGCCTGGCGACACAGCCCCACGGTCTTCAGCCACCCGAACACTTCCTCGACGCGCTTGCGGAACCGCTGGCTGACCGCGTAGCCGGAATGGCGCGTGGTGCGCGCGTCGAGCGCGGTGATCTCCTTCTGCGCGACGTGCGGGGTCACGTTGAGGGTCCGCACACAGGTGACGAAGTCCCGGTCATCATAGTGCTTGTCGGCGCCGAGCGTCGCCCGACGGCGGCCGGGAATCTGCTTCGCCATGGCCCAGGCGGCCTCCCACTCCGCGCGCCCCGTGGCGCGGGTGAGCCGGCTGTTCACCACGAGCCCGTGACGATTCTCGATCACCACGTGCCCGAGGTAGCTGAGCTTCGCCTCGTGTCCTGTGGCCTTCTTGAACAGGAGCGCGTCCGAGTCGGTGATCGAGGCGTGCGTGGCGTTGCTGCGCTTCTCCCCGTGGAAGTTGACGGTGGGATTGCCGGGATCGTCCGGCGGCGGGGGCGTGGTCCCCTTGCGCACGAAGCTCTTCTGCCCAGCCCATGCTTGGATCAGCGTGCCGTCTACCGAGAAGTGCTCGTCGGACAAGAGCTGCTCGGCCCGCGCGAGTCCCAGCACCTGCTGGAAGAAGGCCTCGGCCACGTCGCCGCGCAGCAGCCGCTCGCGATTCTTCGTGAACACGGTCACGTCCCAGACCGGGTCGTCCATGCTCAGGCCGACGAACCAGCGAAAGAGGAGATTGTATTCGAGCTGCTCCATGAGCAGCCGCTCGCTCCGCACGGAGTAGAGGACCTGCAGCAGCAGGGCCCGGAGCAGCTTCTCGGGGGCAATGGAGGGCCGGCCGGTTTTCGCGTAGAGCCCGGCGAACCGTCGGGAGAGGTGCCGCAGCACCTCGTCGGTCATCTCCCGGATCGGCCGCAGCGGATGATCCGCCGGAATCCGTCGCTCAGGCGACACGTAGCTGAACATCCCCGACTGCTGCCCATCCGCTCCCCGCATCGCCCACTCCTCCCTGCTAGCCTGCTAGCAGAGAGTCGCCCCGTGGTCAACGCGATCACGGGTTTTTCCGCAGCCTGCTAGGGCGACCTCGAGGCGACTTTCGGGGTGATCGTCCCGAAGGCCGCCGTCCAGCCCGTGCCGATCGGCTCGAGCGCCGCCCAGCGATCCCCATCTTCGCCACGTGCCGGCCCATCACCTGCGTCGTGTACGCGGCGGGACGGAGGCGGCGCCGCCGGACGGCGGCAAGCGTGGGCCGAGGACGGCTCTCATGACCCACAGCGCAACGGACAGAATGCGCCCCGTCTCGCGCGCACGTTGAGCGAGATGCCGTCGGTGGTGGCGTTTTCGGATCGCACCGACGGGGGACTGAGCCTGTCGGCGCCTGGCAGGGCGATGCTCACCCAGCCGCTCAGGACGCCCGAGGCGGCGGCCCGATACGCACTGGCACCCCGTTGAGGATCGACTGGCCGATGATCGGCTCGACCACCGAGTCGTCGATCCAGTCGTTGATCGATACGCCCGGATGGCTGCCGGCCACCTTCTGCCACGGAACGCTGCCCGCATGGCCCCACCCGTGCGGCAGGCTGACCACCCCGGGGCGCATCTCATCGGTGACCGCGATGCGCACTTCGCCGCGATGGACGCGGCTTTCGAGGATCGCCATCTCGCCGTCACGGACCTCGTAGCGGGCGGCGTCGTCGGGATGAACGTAGAGCACGCAGCGCTCGCGACCCGATACGAGCGAGGGCACGTTGTGCATCCAGGAGTTGTTGCTGCGAAGCTCGCGTCGGCCGATCAGCACCAGGCCGTTCTCGCCGCCCTTGGCGTCGAGATCATGCTCGAGCGCAGCCATCGCCTTCAGCATGCAGGGCGAGGCCAGGTGGATGCGCTTGTCCCGGTGGTACAGGCGGCGCTCGACGCCGGGCTCTAGCGCACCCAGGTCGATGCCGTGGGGCGCGGCCTTGAGCCTTTCGAGGCTGAGACCGTCCGACCAGGGCAGGAAGCGATCGCCGTACGGCCCCAGCCGCAGTAGCAGGTTCAAGAACCCCGTCGGAGTCCAACGCACGCCGAGCGGGCGCAGCCAGCGAAGTGGGCGGTCGAGCCAGGGCTCGCCCATCGGGCCGCCGCCCAGCCGCTCGCTCAACTCGAGCAGGATCTCCCAGTCGGCGAGCTCGCCTTCCTCCCTCTCGACCACCGGCGGCGACCAACGCGCGATGTTGCGCACGGCGACGGAGGCGAACAGCAAGTCGATGTGGTCCTCGGCCAGGTTCCAGCACGGCGGCAGGATGACGTCGGCATGGCGCGTGGTCTCGTTGATGTAGATGTCGATCGACACCATGAAGTCGAGTTTGTCGAAGGCGGTGGCGAGACGCTTCCCGTTGGGCACGGAAAGCACCGGATTGCCGGCCAGCGTCACCATCGCGCGGATCTGGCCCTGACCCGGGGTCTCGATCTCGTCTGCAAGCACGGTGGCGGGTAGATCCCCCAGCGTCTCGGGCAAGCCGCGCACACGGCTCTGCCAACGGTCGTGGCCGTCCAGGCCGCCCATCCGCGCGACGCGGCCGATGTCGAAGGCCGGCGTCGTGAACATCGGTCCGCCCTCGCGACCGAGCCGTCCCGTGACGATGTTCAGCAGGTCGGTGGCGAAGGTCGCGACCGTGGCGTACGCGCCAACGCACACGCCGACGCGCGAGTAGCATACCGCCGAGCGCGCGTCGGCGAACTCGAACGCGAGGCGCTCGATGACATCGGCCGGCACGCCGGCGAAGGCTGCGACTCGCGCAGGCGTGAACGCAGCCAGGCGTCGTTCGATCTCGGGCCATCCATCGGTCGTGCCCTCTATGAAACGCCGGTCAACGCGGCCACGCTCGACCAGGACCTGGGCCATCGCCAGGAGGAACGCGGCATCGCCGCCGGGGCGGATCGCGACGTGCTCGTTCGCCTCCTTCGCGGTCTCGGTGCGACGCGGGTCGACGACCACGATCTTGCCGCCGCGCTCGCGCACGGCACGCAGACGCCGGCGCATGTCCGGCGCGGTCATGACGCTTCCGTTCGAGATCATCGGGTTGCCGCCCACGCACACGAAGTAGTCGGTGCGATCGATGTCCGGTATCGGAATCGAGATCGACGAGCCATACAGCTCGTAGGAGGTCACAATGCGCGGGTTGGCGTCCTGCGAGCCCGCGCTGAAGCGGTTGCGGGTGCCGATCGCCTTCGTGAACGAGCTCACCATCAAGAGCGCGCCGTGGTTGTTGCCGGTGGGGTTGCCCCAGTAGAAGCCGACCGCGTCGCCGCCGTGTTGCTCCCGGATCTCGCCGAGGCGCCTGGCCACGAGATCGAAGGCCTCGTCCCAGGAGATCTCCTCGAAGCGGCCCGCTGCGTTGCGGCGCACCGGCCGGCGCAGCCGGTCCGGGTCGTCGTGGATGGCGGCGATGGCGATTCCCTTCGGGCAGACGTAACCCTTGGAGAAGACGTCATCCTCGTCGGGGCGCACCGACAGAATTCGATTGCCCTCGACCTCGAACTTGAGCCCGCAGATCGCCTCGCAGAGCGAGCAGGTGTGAAAGACCGTGTGCGCCATCGCAGCCTCCGTAGCCTCAGCCGGTGCCTTCCGACTGCTTCCGCTGGAACGTAGCAATATCAGACCGCCCGGTTGACGGAACACCGGGCGCGCGGCTTGACTGGGAGCCTGACAGGGAGGGCACGCCATGAGCATCGAATTTCGTAGCCAGGGTCCCGTCGCGGTCGTCACGATCGACCGGCCCGAAGTCGCCAATGCGATCGACCGCCCGACGGCCGCGGCGCTTGCCGATGCGTTCCGCCGCTTCGAAGCCGACGAGTCGCTCCACGTCGCCGTCCTCACCGGAGCGAACGGCACCTTCTGCGCCGGCGCCGATCTGAAAGCGATGCGAGAGCCGGGGATGGAGCGGGCGAGTCGCCTCGACCGCGACGGCGACGGCCCGGTCGGGCCGACGCGCATGCTGCTTGCCAAGCCGGTCATCGCTGCGGTCGAAGGGCACGCGGTCGCCGGCGGCATCGAGCTCGCGGCGTGGTGCGATCTCCGCGTCGCCGCGGAGAACGCGGTCTTCGGTGTGTACTGCCGGCGCTGGGGCATTCCACTGATGGACGGGGGGACGATTCGGCTCGCTCGATTGATCGGGCACAGCCATGCGCTCGACCTCATCCTGACCGGCCGCGGGGTTTCCGGTGAGGAAGCGCTTCGCATGGGACTCGCGAACCGGCTGGTCCCGCCGGGCACCGCGCTCGATGCGGCGATCGCGCTGGCGACCGAGATCGCGTCGCGGCCACAAGCCGCGCTGCGGAGCGATCGGCTCTCGAGCTACGAGCAGTGGTCCCTTTCCCTGAGCGAAGCGATCACGAACGAATACGACCACGGCATGAGGACTCTCTCGACCGGTGAGATGCTGCGTGGACTCGATCGATACGGCTCGGGTCGGTGGCGGAGTGGCGACTTCTCGTGACCGGGTGATGCTACTGCCGCCGAAAGACCTTTGCGCCGCAAGGCCCGTGTCCCTGGGGCGTGCAGTCTCATGAAGAGAACTCTCACGGCGACTACCCCTGCTCTGATGGTGGGCACGGTCGGCGTCTTCCTTGCTGGCTGTAACGCGCAGGTGAGAGCCTTCTCCGCCGTACCGCGGCACATCTGTGCGGGGGGACGTGTGGACCTCGAGTGGAGCGTCGTAGGATCTCCGCGCGTTACCGTTGTCCCTCCGAGTCCTGCCCTCCCGGACGGCCCTGTTCCCAAGGCAGGACACGCGACCATATCACCCACGACGAAGACACGGGTTGAGCTCCACGTGACGCGGAGCTTCGGAAACCCGACGACCAGCGTCCAGGAGATTGAGGTGGCGAGTGGAGTGGCGACGAAAGAGACTCTCGCCGCGAGCCTAGGGGATCCAGCGGCAAGTCCAGGATGCAGCGGAGGGAAGGTGTGGGCCTCTGTGCATGCGAGGCGCTTCTCGAGCGATGTGAGAGTCGCGACCGTGGCCTCACACCCGACAGACGAACGGAGCTACGAGGTCGAGCACGCGGGCATTCGTGCGGCGGTGTCACCTGGGACGGTCGTGACCGCGTTTGCCAGATCACCGCTCGCGGGTGACTGGTTCCTAACGGCGCCGCTCGGCCCGGACGAGACGTGCGCCACCGTACCGCCCATCCTCGTCATCGACGTAGTCACCGAATGTCGACCGGAGGCTCCTAGATGACGCGGGCGGAGCTCAAAGCGAACGTAGATACGATCGTGGTCGTGATCATGGAGAACCGCTCCTTTGATCACGTTCTCGGTCACCTGCGCCATTCGATGTACGGGAATCGGAGGGATATCGACGGTATAGAAGACCTCGCGAACCCGGACTACATCAATCCGAACATCGACGGCCAAGCGGTCGCTCCCTTCTGGATGGATGATCGCTCCTTTGACTGCGATCTGCCGCACGACTCGGGGCCGATCGCGTCTCAGCTGCGGTACTCCGCCGTAACGGGGAAGTTCGCGATGAATGGCTTTGTGCACGCCTTCGAGGAGCAGGTTCACACGTCCGTGAGCGATCCCCCAGTCATGGGTCTTCTAACGCCCGGCAGCATTCCGGCGACCGGTGCGCTTGCGGCTCAGTACACGGTCTGCAATCGCTGGTTCGCGTGCATCCCGACGTCAACGGTGCCGAATCGCCTGATGTCGATGTGCGGAAGGACCGACCTTGGCGAGACCGGCATTGTCGTTCCCGATCAGCAGACCGTTTACGACTGGCTGCTCGAGCGCGGTGTCTCTTGGCGCGTCTACGCAGCGGGGCTTCCTTTCTTCACGTTGATGCCCCGGTTGTCCTTGCACCTCCTACGTCCCCACTTTAGGCGCCTAGACCAGTTGAAGAAGGACCTGGAGCAGGAGCCGGCGACCGATTGGCCGAACGTCATCTTCATCGAGCCGGACTACTACGACTGCCCACTGCACTTCCGCCCACCGTGTGACAACCACCCTCCGCTAGGGATGGCTCCCGGCGAAGCGTTTCTTGCAGAAGTCTACACGGTCCTGTCGGGCGATGAGAGGCGCTGGTCGCGGACCGTTTTCATCCTCACCTATGACGAGCACGGCGGCTTCTTCGACCACGTTCCTCCCCTTCCGGTAAAGTACCGAAACCTCCAGAAAGCGATCTCGTTCGACTCGACAGGCCCTCGAGTGCCGGCGATCGTTGCTGGGCCCTTTGCTCCGCGTGGTGTCTCGAACGCCTTTCTCGATAACACCTCCATCCTACAGCTCATCGCGGAGCGTTTTGGAAAAGCCGGTGAGACCTACTCGGCTCAAGTGGCGGGGAGAATGCAGCAAAAGATCGAAAGCGTCTCTGCAGTCCTGTCGCTCGCCGCGCGGAACTTAAAGCCATGCGATCTGTCGGCGGTGATATCGCACTCGATCGGCGGT
>Ga0209161_10003953_pt1 | contig 11822 bp, 10 predicted proteins | sample GraSoiAngelo_155_FD_186169 | JGI IMG/M metagenome (GOLD analysis project Ga0209161, IMG submission 186169) | Grasslands soil microbial communities from the Angelo Coastal Reserve, California, USA - 14_1009_13_30cm (SPAdes) (version 2) | ecosystem: Environmental > Terrestrial > Soil > Grasslands...
GCTCGGCCGCCGCGCGAGCGCGAAGGGCCGGAGGTAGGCGAGGACCTGGCCCAGCCGCTCGAGCGTGACCGGCTTGCGGATGAAGTCGAGGGCGCCCAACTTGAGACACGCGCGCGCCTCGTTCTCGGTCGCGACGCCGGAGACGACGACCACCGGCACCTCGGACTCTCTCACGGCGGTCTGGCTCAGGAACTCGACGCCGCTCATGCCCGGGAGCCGGACGTCGAGCATGATCGCGTCCGGCCGCGCGGCGGCGAGCGCGGACAACGCATCTTCCGCGCTGCCCACGATGAACGGCTGATAGCCGAGCTCGCCGATGAAGTCGCGGAAGATCTCGGCCAGCCGCTCGTCGTCCTCGACGATCAGGACCCGCACCGCGGTCCTCGGCCGTCGACGGCACCCCAGAAGGTCGGCTCGGGTGTGAGCCCCACCCCGAAGCGCTCGCGCACTACCCCCTGCACCTGGCGCGCGAACGCGAGGACGTCGCCCGCGCGCGCCCCATCGTGGGCGACGATCGCGAGCGTGTGTCGGGTGGAGAGCCCGACCGGCCCCGCGCTCTGACCGCGCGTGAATCCGGCGCGCTCGATCAGCCACGCCGCCGAGAGCTTCACGCGCCCGTCGGCCTGGGGCCAGCGCGGCATCGCGGGATCGCCGGCACGCGTCTGCACGGCGGCGGCCTCCGCGGCACCGATGACGGGGTTAGTGAAGAACGAGCCGCAGCTCCGGCGGTTCTCGTCGCGGGGATCGAGCACCATCGATTTCGACCGGCGGATCGCGAGCACGCTGTCGCGCACGTCGGCCAGCGAGGGCGTCGCGGTGCCGCGGGCCGCCAGGTGCTTCTCGACGTCCGCGTAGCGAACCGCCGCCGCGCCTCCGGGCCGCAGCCGGTAAGTCACCGCGAGCACCACGTAGCGCCCGGGCTCGCTGCTCCGGAACAGGCTGTCCCGGTAGCCGAAGCCGCACTCGCGATTCGCGAACGACATCGTGCGGCCGGTCGCGGTGTCGAGGACGCGGACGGTGGTGACCGTTTCGCTGACTTCCTGGCCATAGGCGCCGACGTTCTGGATCGGGGTCGCGCCGACCAGGCCCGGGATGCCGCTCAGGCACTCGAGCCCGGCCCAGCCGCGCTCGACGCTCCGGCACACCAGATCGTCCCAGGGCTCGCCGGCTGCCGCCGTCAGCTCGACCGCGCCGGCCACCTCACGCGTCTCGGTGCCGCGCAGCGCGATCTTCACCACCAGGCCATCCACGCCTTCGTCGGCGACCAAAAGGTTCGAGCCGCCGCCGAGCACCCGAAGGACGCGGCCCCCGGCCCGGGCCCAGGCAAAGGCGGCGAGAACCGCCGCCTCGTCGCGCGCCTCCACGAAATAGCGCGCCGGCCCGCCGACACCCATGGTGCAGTGGTCGGCCAGGGGGACGTTCTCGCTCACCGTCATGCTTTGAGCATAGCGCGTCACATGCCGCGTTCCATCCTTGGATCCAGCGCGTCCCGGAGCCAGTCGCCGACCAGGTTGATTCCTCTCGCAAGATTCTCTTCACTAGCTGAGGTCGTGCGCCCTTGTCAACGCGCCGCCCGCGCGCCACGCGACGCGTGCTCGACGAGCCGGAAGAGTGCCAGACCGAGAATCGTCGAGGCCATGACGAGGGCGGCGAAGAGGACCGGGGCGGCCGCGCTACCGGAAACGTCGCGGACGACGCCGGCGAGGGACTGGATCGCGGCCATCATGATGTAGAACACGGTGTAGTAGATGCCGAAGCTCGTGGCCAGACGCGCCGGCGCCACCGTCTTCGGCAAGAGCGCCATCAGGCCGCCGGGCGGCCCGCCGATCGCGAGGCCGACCAGGCAGAACGCCAGCAGCGAATGGTCGATCACCGGTAGCAGCGTCATGACGATTGCCGCGACGACGGAGCCGGCCACGATGATCAGGTTCGGCCGCCCGACGCGGTCGGTGAGCAACCCGCCGAGGGGCACGGAGATCATCGTCAGCAAGATGGCCGCGCTGACGACGTAGCCGGCGTCGGCCAGCGAGAGGCCGCGGGACACCAACAGGCCGGGACCGAACGCGATGACCGCCACGAGGCTCGCGTTGAAGCAGCCCCACGCGAAGCCGCTGGTCGCGCCGAGCGCGATCTCCCGGCCGGAGAGGCGCGTGCCCTCCTCGGCCCGCGCGGCGGCTCCCTCCTTGCGACGCGGCGGGTCGCGATAGACGAAGGCGATCAGCAGGAGCCCGAGCGTGGACACGGCCGCCGTTATCAAGATTGCCGTCCGCCACGACGTGCGCGTAGCCAGGCCCCCGATCGTCGCCGCGGCGAGCCCGAGGCCCACGGGCCAGCTCGTGAGCATGATGGCCATCGCGGTCGACATCCCGCCGCCCACGAACCAGTCGGCGACCATCTTGGCGAGCAACACGTTCATCAGCACGGCGCCGACACCGGCGAGCACCCGTCCGGCCAGCGCCGCGGCGTAGCCGTGCGCGGCGGCCGTGATGATACCGCCGACGATCATCAACGCCAGGCTGGCGACCACGGTGCGGCGTTCGCCGAGACGCTGGCCGAGCATTCCCCCCGGCAGCGCCAGGAAGGCGCCGGGCAGCATGTAGAGGCCGATGAGCGAGCCGAGCTGCGCCCAGCTGAGCCCCAGGTCCGTCACGATGAGCGGGCCCACCGAGGCGATCGCTTGGAACTGGTAGCCCATCGTCGTGCGCGTCACGAACACGATGGCCAGCGCCACCCAGCGGTTGGTCAGCGCCGCAGGCCGCCGCGGGGCTCCCGCCCCGCCGGCCGAGGCGCGGCTATGAGAATCAGTCATGTGGCGGAATCATAGCGGACGGGCGGGAAGACAAGGCGACTTGATCCCATCCGGACGGTGGGCATAGAGTCCCGCCCAGACCGGGAATTGCTGGGAACGAATCGGGAGGTGCCCGAGACGGGGAGATCATGGCTGAGCCCACCACGACCGTCGTGAGTCGTCGCGATCTGCTGGAGCTCGGAGGGATGTCGATGGTCGCGCACGCCGCGTTGCCGGTCCTGGGCCGTGACGCCGCGGAGGCGCAGACGCCGAAGCGCGGCGGCGTCTTCCGGATCCGCGGCGAGGACGCGACGACCGGCTTCGATCCCCATCTCTTCACGAACCACCATCGGATCTCCACGAACCTTTCGTTCACCCACAGCCGGTTGGTGAAGGTGAAGGCCGGCCCGTCGGTCACGCCGGGCACGTTGCCGATCGAAGGCGATCTGGCGGAGTCGTGGACACAGCCCACGGACCGCACCTACGTCTTCAAGCTCCGGAAGGGCGTGCGCTGGCACCCGAAGCCTCCCGTGAACAGCCGCGAGCTGACCGCGGACGACGTGAAGTACACCTACGAGCGGGTTCTCTCGATCAAGGGCAACCCGAACCGGTCGATGCTCGGCCACGTCGAGAAGATCGAGGCGCTCGATCGCGCCACCGTACGCTTCACGCTGAGCGAGCCCTTCGGCTGGTTCCTGGACTACCTCGCCAACACCGTGATGTGGATCGTGCCGCGCGAGGCCGTCGAGCAGTTCGGCGATCTCAAGCGGTCCGAGGCGTGCATCGGGACCGGACCGTGGATGCTGGAGCGCTACGAGCCCAACGTCCGGCTCGTCTTCGCCCGCAACCCGAACTATTTCGTTTCAGGCCTGCCGTACGCGGACGGCATCGAGGTGACCGTCGACGAGGATCCGTCTTCGCGGCTCTCCGCCTGGATCGCCGGCAAGTACGACTTCGCGCCGGAGTACGGCCAGTGCGTGCGGCGGCTCGACCTGGACGTCGCCAAGGGCCGGAAGCCCGGCCTCAAGACGCAGGAGTTCGTCGTTCAGGCGCGCGGGTGCTGCAGGGGTCGAAGGGACCCGTTCCCTCCACGTGGCGACGGACGCATCCGCGCCTGGATGGAGCCCAGCCGCAAAGGGCCAGCGGACGCGTGCCGCGTGGTCCTCTCGACCCCTGCAGACCCGCGCGCCTGACCCACCGCCGCCACCACGCGGCCTTCGCTTGACTCGCTAGCGAGGATGCATCACGATCCGCTTACTGCGAGGGAGGACCCGATGGCCTATTCGACCGATTCGACGTCCACGGCGGTTCGCGCGCAGCTCGACCATCCGGTCATCGACGGCGACGGGCACTGGCTGGAGCCGGTTCCGATCTTTCTCGACTACCTGCGCCAGGTCGCGGGAGCATCGGTCGTCGACCGCTTCCGGAAGAAGGCGACCGAGCACATCGAGCGCGGCTGGTACACGATGACGCCGGCCGAGCGGCTCGATCGGCGGCCCACCCGCCCGACCTGGTGGGGTGAGCCGGCCAGCACGCTCGACCGCGCGACCGCGATGGTGCCCAAGCTCTTCTACGAGCGGCTCGACGACTTCGGGATCGACTTCGCGCTGCTCTACACGTCGCTCGGGCTCTTCCACATCGCCAACCCGGACGAGGAGCTGCGCCGGGCCATCGCGCGCGCGGTGAACCACATGAACGCGGAGATGTTCAGACCCTACGCCCACCGCGTCGCGCCGGCGGCGGTGGTGCCGGTGCACACCCCCGAAGAGGCGATCGAGGAAGCGACCTACGCCGTGCGCGAGCTCGGCATGAAGGTCATCATGATCGCCAACCACGTGCGGCGGCCGGTCCCCGCGTTCGCGCGGCAGGCCGCCGACGCTACGCAGGTGCGCCACTGGGTCGACTCGCTCGCGTTCGAGAGCGCCCACGACTACGACCCGCTCTGGGCCAGGTGCGTCGAGCTCAAGGTGGCGGTGACGGCGCACTCCGGCAGCATGGGCTGGATGGGGCGCGAGTCGGTCGGCAGCTTCACCTTCAACCACATCGGCCACTTCGCGGCGGCCAGCCACGCGTTCGCGAAGGCGCTGATCCTGGGCGGTGTCGTGCACCGCTTCCCGTCGCTCCCCTTCGCGATGCTCGAGGGCGGAGTGGGCTGGGCCTGCAACCTCGTGACCGATCTGATCGGCCACTGGGAGAAGCGCAACGGCCGCGCGATGGAAGCCCACACGCGCCCGACCAACCTCGACCGGCAGCGGCTCAAGGACCTGTTCGCCCGCTGGGGCGGCCGCGCGTACGAAGACAAGATGGACGAGCTGATGAATTGCCTCAGCCTGGTCCCGCCGTTCCGGTCGGTCGAAGAGATGACCGAGCGCGAGTACCGCGAGCAGCTCGACGACTTCGCGGCGGCGCACGTCGACTCGGCCGACGCGCTGCGCCGGCAGTTCTCCGATCACTTCTACTTCGGCTGCGAGGCCGACGATCCGACGACCGCGTGGGCCTTCGACAAGCGCGGCCACCATCGCCTGCACCCGATCTTCAGCTCCGACGTCGGCCACTTCGACGTCACCGACATGACCGAGGTGCTCGAGGAAGCCCACGAGCTGGTGGAGCACGGGCTGATCACGACCGACGATTTCCGCGAGTTCGTGTTCGGCAACGCCGCGCGCCTGCACACGAGCCTCAACCCGGACTTCTTCAAGGGCACGGTGGTGGAGGACGCGGTGGCGAAGGAGCTCGCGCGCTGATCGACAAGGTGCGACGGTTCATCGACGAGGCCGAGCACATCGTCGTGCTCACCGGCGCCGGTATCTCGACCGACTCCGGCATCCCGGACTTCCGGGGGCCTCAGGGGGTGTGGACGAAGAATCCGGAAGCCGAGAAGATGTCGACGCTGCAGAACTATGTCGCCGACCCCGAGGTGCGCAAGCGGGCGTGGCGCAGCCGGCTCGAGTCGCCGGCGTGGCAGGCGAAGCCGAACGACGGCCACCGGGCGCTGGTCACGCTGGAGCGCCGGGGCAAGCTCGACCTGCTGATCACCCAGAACATCGACGGGCTCCACCTGAAGGCGGGCTCCTCGCCCGAGCGCGTGATCGAGATCCACGGCACCATGCACGAAGTCGTCTGCCTGGCGTGTGGGCAGCGGGCGCCCATGGAGCGGGCGCTGGCGCGGGTGCGCGCCGGCGAGGACGACCCGCCGTGCCGGACCTGCCGCGGCATCCTCAAGTCGGCGACGATCTCCTTCGGGCAAGGGCTGGTCGAGGACGACCTGCGCCGCGCCCAGCGGGCCGCCGCCGCGTGCGACTTCATGTTCGCGGTCGGCACGAAGCTGTCGGTCTACCCGGTCGCCGGCGTCGTCCCGGTCGCCAAGCGGGCGGGCGCCCGCGTCGTGATCCTGAACGCGGAGCCGACGGAGATGGACGAGCTGGCCGACGTCGTGCTGCGCGGCTCGATCTCCGAGCTGCTGCCCCGCCTCGTGGAGAGCGCCTGATGCCGGTGACCCGCTTCGAGCTGCGGCTGCGCCGACCGCTGGCGGGGGGCACGTCGTTCGGCGACGCCGGCGCCTACGAGGAGCTGAAAGGGACGCTGCACTGCTCGGTCGACCCCAAGCACGAGGCGAACGAGCGGATCACGGACCTGGCCATGGCGCCGCGCAGCCACGCCGGCCGCGTCGAGTTCGCGGCGGACGTCTCGATCCTGGTGCCGGTGGATCGCGCGCGGTGCAGCGGGCGCGTGATGCTCGACGTCGTCAACCGCGGCAACACCGTCGCCGTGCCCAACTTCAATCGCGCCACGCGTCCCGTGTTCCGTCCGGGCGCTGACGCGGATCCGCCGGTCGACGTCGGTGACGGGTTCCTGCTGCGACGCGGTTTCGTGGTGATCTCGTGCGGCTGGCAGTGTGATCTTCCCGCGGTGCCCGGGTTGCTGGGGCTCCGCGCGCCCGAGGCGATCGACCTCCAGGGCGGCCGTCTCACCGGGCGCGTCTACACCCAGCTCCAGAGCCCCGAGGACGTCTCGTGCATGATGCTGTCCGATCGCGGCCACCGCGCCTATCCGGCGGCGGATCTCGACGATCGCGACGCGATCCTCACGATGCGTGATCAGCCCGACGGCCCGGCGATCACGATCCCGCGCGGCCGCTGGCGCTTCGCGCGGGTCGCGAGCGGAGAGCTCGTGGCCGATCCGCACTACGTCTGGTACGATGGCGGCTTCGAGAAGGGGCGGCTCTACCAGATCGTGTACACGGCGATCGGTGCGCCGATCCTCGGACTCGGAATCGCCGCGCTGCGCGACGCGGCCGCCTGGCTCAAGCACGGTACCTCGGGCGAGGGCAATCCCGCGCCCGGCCGGCTGCGCCACGTGTACGCGTACGGGCGCTCACAGACCGGCCGGCTCTTGAGGACGCTGATCTACCACGACCTGAACCGGGACGAGCACGGCCGCGAGGCGCTCGACGGCGCCATCGCCAACGTCGCCGGCGGGCTCCGCGGCGAGTTCAACCAGCGGTTCGGCCAGAACTCCAAGGACCGGCCGCACATGATGGATGGCGTCGTCCCGTCGACCCCCGAGGAGCTCCAGCGCCGGCTCGCCGCGCGCCGGAGCCCGCTGCGCGTCTTCTACACGAACAGCTCGGCGGAATACCATCGCGGCGACGCCTCGCTGGTGCACACCGATCCCGAGGGCATGCGCGACGTCCCGTCCGGGCCGTCGGCGCGCGTCTACCACTTCGCGGGCACCGAGCACGGGCTCGGCGTGTGGCCGCCGACGGATCGGCGCGTGGCCGCGGCCGATCCCTCTGAGCCGCTCGAGCACTCGCAGAATCTCCGGAACACGATCGACTACGCGCCGCTGCTGCGCGCGTGCCTGGTGAACCTCGATCGCTGGGTCACCGAGGGCGTGGAGCCGCCGCCCAGCCGCCATCCGCGGCTCGCCGACGGCACCGCGGTACCGTTCGAGGCGCTGGCCCGTGTGTTCGATCGCATCCCCAGTGCCGCGTATCCGCGCCACCACGCGCGGCCGTGCCGGCTCGACTTTTCGTTGCTGCCGCCGCGTCCGGGGGCTCCGTGCGGCTCGCTCGTGTCGGACGTGGACGCCGACGGCAACGAGGTCGCGGGCATCGTGCTACCCGAGGTGGCGGTGCCGCTCGGCTCCCACACGGGCTGGACGCTGCGCCATCCGGACATCGGTGGCGAGGGCCAGCGGCTGGTGTTCGCGGGCGCGACGATTCCGTTCGCGCGCACCCGGCGCGAGCGCGAGACCGCCGGCGACCCGCGGCCGTCGATCGAGGAGCGCTACCCGTCGCGCGACGAGTATCTCGCTCGGGTGCGGCGCGCCGGCGCCGCGCTCGCGCGCGAGCGCTACATGCTCGAGGAAGACGTCGAGCTCGAAGTCGCGCTCGCGGCGCGAGCGTGGGACCACTGGACCGGCGCGGGCTAGGCAGCGGCCGGCTTCACCTCGCGCGCGAGACGCTCGATCGCGCGCTCCATCGCCGCCACGCTGGCGCGCGGCAGATCGAAGGTCATCCACTCAGCGCCGAGCGCCGCCACGCGGCGGATGTCCGTCGCGACTTCGGCGACGGAGCCCTGGAAGGCCACCCGGCCGCTGCCCTTGGCCGCGTCCGTCAGATCGAGCAGGTTGCGCGGCGCCAGGCCGAGCGCATCGCGGCGGCCGCGGGAGGCGGCCAGCCCGCGGAGCGTGGAGTAACCCTTCTCGATGTCGTCGAGGCTGAGCGCCAGGGGATGCCACGCGTCGCCGAGGGTGGCGCAGCGGCGCACTGCCGGGCCGGAGATGGATCCGGGCGAGCCGCCGACCCAGATCGGCGGATGCGGCCGCTGCGCCGGGCGCGGCGCGAACGTCGCGCCGCTGAAGCTGACGTAGGAGCCCTTGTACTCCGGCACGTCGGCGGCCCAGGCCGCCTTGATCGCGCGCAGGTAGTCGTCGCTCAGCTGGCCGCGCTCGCGGAACGGCAGCCCAAGATCGACGAACTCCGCCTCGTCCCAGCCGACACCTACGCCGAAGATGAACCGCCCGCCCGACGCCTGGTCGACGGTGGCCGCCGCCTTGGCCGCCACGAGGGCATTCCGGTACGGGAGGACGATGACGCTCGCGCCGAGCCGGATCCGCCGCGTGCGGCCGGCGAGGTAGGCGAGAAGAGAAAACGGATCGGGCCAATGGCCCCCGTAGTGTTGGGTAGTCGCCGGCTTGGCGAGAATGTGATCGGGGACGAAGACGCCGTCGATGCCCAGCTCTTCAGCGCGCGCCGTGAGCGCCTCCGCCTCGGCGATCGTGAGCTGCCAGATCGGGAGCACGACACCGTAGTTCATGGAACCCTCCTCCCGTTGCGTGTGGCTCGTAGTTTCCTTGAAATCACCGCACAGGCGGTCACCGCGGACAGCACGAGCGCGCGGGCCACGCGGGTGATCACGTGTGGTCGGCGATCGCCTGAGCGGCCTCCGCCGAGGTGCGCACCGGAATGATCTCGAAGTGGCAGACGTCGCTCCACGCCTTCATCCAGACGTCGAACAGGGCCCGGTCGTCCGTGCGCATGAGCTGAAAGCACCGGAAGTAGTCGAAGTCGACCCAGCTGCTCACGTATTCGAGCCCGGGCGGAGTCTGGCGGCCGCGCTCGCGGGCACGCCGGTAGATCTCGGGCGCCGCGCCGGCGTTGAAGTATTCGATCACCATGTAGAGCACGGTCGGCTCAGCGGAGCACGGGCTCCTTGAACAGCTCGACAGTGCCCCGGGCGTTGTCCGTCAGCGCGAACACTTCGTAGAACTCGATGCTCGGCGGCATGCCGTAGCGCTCGACGATCCCGGCGAGCCAGGGGCCGCTGTAGAACGCCTTCGCGTCCTCGATGGACTCCCACTGGTAGACGCCGCCGGCCCAGCCGCTCTCGCTCCAGATGAAGTGCTTGCTGATCAGGCCGGGGACCTGCCGGAAGCCGGGCGCGATCTTGTGGAAGTGCGCCCGGCACGCGGCGTAGTCGATGTGGGGCGGCAGCTTGTAGCGCACGGTCGCGGTGATCATACGGCCTCCTCGGTGATCCATCCTGGAACGGACGTCGCCTCTCAGCGCTCGAACGTTATCCGATCGGATGGGCCGTGGCAAGGCGCGGCCAACCGTGTCCGACACGATGGTGTAGAGTCGCGGCGTGAGCACATACCTGCCCGGCACGGACATGCCGCGCTTCATCCGGGAGCTGATGGAGTTCGTCACGCTGAGCGACGACGACGTCGCGGTGATTCGCCGCACGGCGCCGGCCGTCCTCGCCCACGGCGACGCGTTCACCCGCGCGCTCTACGACCACTTCCTCAAGTTCGAGGCGACGGCGCGGTTCTTTCTGGGCGACGACGGACAGCCGGATGCGGCGAAGCTCGAACGGCGGCGACACAGCCTCGCGCGCTGGCTGCGCGAGACCGCGGAGGTCGCGACGACTCAGGAGTTCTCCTACTACTTGCTGGCGGTCGGGCTCTCCCACAGCCATCGCGCCGACGGGCGCGGCGGGGCGGTGCCGCCGCACTTCATGGTTGGCGCGATGAGCCTCGCCCAGACGGCGCTGGCGCGACTCTTCGGTGAGGTCCTGGGCGATGCGGGGGCGGCGCTCGCGGCGAGCCAGGCCTGGAACAAGCTCTTGCTGGTCCATCTGAGCGTGCTGCTGCTGGGCTACATTCCTCCCGCGCGCGCGTAGAATACGGCGCGCCGCGCGTTGGGAGGGGACGCGCGGCGCGCCGGGGCCCAGGACTACTTCTTACCGTCCCAGACCCGAGAGGAGGCCGCCCGTGCTCGGGACGGTCGGCGCCGCCGGGCTCGTCACGTTGGTGAGCGTCTTGGTCACCGTGTTCACGACTGGGTTGATCACCGGTGCGGCGACCGGCAGGGAAGTGGAGGTGACGGTCGGCACAGCGTTGGTGACGGTGTTGGTCAGAGTCGTCGTCACGGTGGATACGGTGTTGGTCACGGGCGTGGCGACGGTGCCAACGACGGTGGTCGTCGTGCTGGTCCCGCCACTCGTCGTGCTCGTCGTCGTCGTGTTGCTCGTGGAGTTGCTGGTGCTGCCCGACGTCGCGCCCGAGGCGTTGACGCTGGCCCGCGGATCGGGGACGACACCGCCGACGGCCTGGATCGCGTCGTTGATCGCCGCCGCCTTCACCTGCGCGGTCAGCGCTTCCGTGCTGGCGGTCGGGCCGGTCTGCGGCACGAAGCTGAACTGCGCGGCGAGGCTCTCGGCATCCCGCCGCGTGATCTTCTCGGCCGCCGCGAGGGGCTTGGCATTCGTCACGATCACCCGCTCGAGCATCCGGACGTCGACCGCGGCGCCGGTGAGCCGTCCCGCGCCGTCGAGCTTGGTCACGTCGACGTGACCCTTGAGGATCGTGATCGTCGAACGGTAGCCGCCGACGACCGGCTCGACTTCCGCGATGACGACCGTCCCGCGGACGGCGACGACCGCGTTCGGCGTCCGGATCTCGACGATCTCACCCGGCTTCATCTTGTCCTTGACGACGGCGATCGCCGCCCGGCCGGAGGCGAGGCGCACCGTCGCCGTGCCGGGGATCTCGGTGATCGTGAGCACGGAGCGTTCGCGGGCCGTGATCGTGGCCTTGCCGCCGAGCAGGACGCGCACCGCCGAGCTCTCGCCGGTGGTGATCCGGTCCTGGAGCAGGACGTCGTCCTTGAAATGCAGCGGAGCCGGCTGCGGGAGCGCGGCGCGCGCGACCGTCGCCGTTCCGACGAGCTTCGTCACCACACCGGCGCGCGTCTCTTCTCCGCCAGCCACCGTCGGCAGCACCAGCACCGGGAGCGCGAGCATGACGATGCCGAGGACGCTGAATCGGCGACTCGACCACGTGAGCGTATCCATACAATCGCCTCCAGAAAGACGAATTGTCAGAAGTTCCATCGGGGACGACTCGCAAGCTTGGTGCCACGACATTGCTCTCGGACACGCGCGATTCTTCGAGATGTTGGGACGCGCATATCCGGATGGCGCGTGACGCGCCGGATGGTTTCGTGACGACTGTCAGAGTTCTGATCGCT
>Ga0209161_10003954_pt1 | contig 11821 bp, 12 predicted proteins | sample GraSoiAngelo_155_FD_186169 | JGI IMG/M metagenome (GOLD analysis project Ga0209161, IMG submission 186169) | Grasslands soil microbial communities from the Angelo Coastal Reserve, California, USA - 14_1009_13_30cm (SPAdes) (version 2) | ecosystem: Environmental > Terrestrial > Soil > Grasslands...
GGGTCGGGTTCCACGACGGTTGGCGGTTGTTGTACACGGACGTGAGGCGGCGGCCGGCCGCCGGCCACGAGATCGACCGGCTGCTGGCGCTGGCGGACGTGAAGCCGCACCACCAGACGCCGCCGGTGCTCGTCACGACGCTGTCGGATCGCGCGGCGGCCGAGCGCGTGCTGCGCGACGGCGGGGTCGCGGCGGGCGGGACGTTCGTGGCCCTCGCTCCCGGATCGATCTGGGGCAGCAAGCGTTGGCCGTACTACGCGGAGCTGGCCGCGCGGCTCGCGCCGCGAGTCGCGATCGTCGTGGTCGGGGGTGCCGAGGATCGGGCGCTGGGCGACGCGATCGTGGCCGCGGTGCGCCAAGCCTGCCCCGAGCGCCGCGAGGGGGCGGTGAATGCCTGCGGACGGCTGTCGCTGCGGGAATCCGGCGCGCTGATCGGGAAAGCGGCGGCGCTGGTGACGAACGATTCGGCGCCGTTGCACTTCGCCGCGGCGGCCGGCACGCCGACCGTGGCGCTGTTCGGTCCGACGCTGCCCACCTTCGGATTCGGCCCTCGCGGACCGCGCGACGTCGCGCTCGGCGTCGACGGGCTCTCTTGCCGTCCGTGCTCGCGGCACGGACCGCCCCGCTGCCCACGAGGAGACCGGTGCGCTACATCGTCGGGATTGACGTCGGCGGGACGAACGTCGTGGTCGGCACCGTCGCCGAGGACGGCTCCGAGGCGGTGGGTGTCGTGTCCGAACCCACGCTCCCCGAGCAGGGAGCCGACGCCGTGGTCGAGCGCATCGTCAAGCTGGCGCGGGCCTCGATAGCGCAGGCGCAGGGCAAGGAGATCGCCGGCGTCGGCATCGGGGCCCCGGGCCCGCTCGACACCAAGAGCGGCATCGTCCTGCTCACGCCCAACCTGGGCTGGGTCAACATGCCGCTGCGCGATCGCGTCGCGCGGGCGCTCGACCTCCCCTGCACGCTCGACAACGACGCCAACTGCGCGATTTTCGGCGAGTGGTGGCGCGGCGCGGCGCGCGGCGTGGACCACGTCGTCGGCCTGACCATCGGCACGGGCATCGGGGGCGGCATCATCCTCGGCGGCAAGATCTACCACGGCGCGTCCGACGTCGCCGGCGAGCTGGGCCACATGACGATCGAGTGGAACGGGCGCCGCTGCAAATGCGGCAACTACGGCTGTCTCGAGGCGTACGCCTCCGGTCCCGCGATCGCCGCGCGCGCCATCGAAGGCATCGAAGCGGGCGCCGACACGTCCCTGCCCCAGTACGTCAAAGGCGATCTGTCGAAGCTCACCGCGCAGGTCATCTATGAAGCCGCCCACGACGGCGACGGGTACGCCCTCGAGGTCGTGCGCGAGACCGCGAAAATCCTCGGCGCCGGCGTCGCCAACATCATCAACATCTTCAACCCCCAGGTCGTGGTGATTTGCGGCGGCGTCACGCTCGCCGGCGACAAGCTGTTCGTGCCGCTGGCCAGCGAAGTGAAGCGCCGCGCCTTCAAGCCGGCGGTGGACGTCTGTCGCATCCTGCCGGGCTCGCTGCCGGGAACGGCGGGCGTCTATGGCGCGGCGGCGGTGTTCGCGCAGCGTACGTGGGGGCGGGTGTGAAGCGTCTCGGCGTGCTGGGGTCGATGGTGTGGGACACGATCTACGGGCGCGATCCGGCACAGCCCGCCGTCGAAGAATGGGGTGGGATCGCCTACGCGCTGAGCGCGTTCGATGCCGTCCTGCCCGACGATTGGCAGATCGTGCCCCTGATCAAAGTCGGGCGCGACCTGGCCCCCAAGGCCAATGCCTTTCTCAAGACGCTCCGACACCCGGCACCTGGCACGCGCTTCATTGAAGTCCCCGAATCCAACAACCGCGTCACGCTGCGCTACTACTCCAGCGAGCGGCGTTGCGAGCAGATGGTCGGCGGCGTGCCGCCATGGACCTGGCCGGAGCTGGGTCCGCAGCTCGCCGACCTCGATGCGCTGTACGTGAACTTCATCTCCGGCTTCGAGCTCGAGCTCGCCACCGCCCGCCTGCTGCGCCGCGGCTTCTCCCGCCTGCTCTACGCCGACCTCCACAGCCTGTTCTTCGGGAAAGCGGAGGACGGGATGCGCTACCTGCAGGCGCCCCCGCAGGCTCGCGAGTGGTTCGCCTGCTTCGACGTCGTGCAGGTCAACGAGGAAGAGATGCAGCAGCTGGGCGACGACCCGCTGGCGGTGGCGGCCGACGCCCTCACCCAGGGCTGCTTGACCCTGTGCGTGACGCTCGGCGCGCGGGGCGCGGTGTACTTCACGGGGAACCCGGTGCGCACCGCCCGGATCGCCGCTCCCGTCGAGGAAGGCACCAGCGTGGACACCGGAGATCCCACCGGCTGCGGTGATGTCTTCGGCGCCACGGTGGCCGCGTCCCTGCTGCAGCGCGATGACCTCGAGGCGGCGTTCCGCGCGGGCTGCCGGCTGGCCGCGCGCAACGTCAGCCACCGCGGGGCGACCGGCCTGCGCGATCACCTGCTCGGCCGCCTCACCGCGGTATGACGCGCCTCGTCGAGATCCCGTCGTCGTTCGACGACCGTACCTTCGATCAATTCGCCGGTGGCTTCGCCGCCGCGTGGGCGGACGGCGAGCGGCTTCTGTTCGACGCCCACGCCGCCGATTGGGCGTCGCCGTATGGGCTCGTGGGACTGCTCGCCGCCGGCCAGGCGGCAGGCTCCGGCGGGCGGGAGAAGCCGCTGCTCACCGCCCCGACGGCATCCGAGGTCGTCTCCTACTGGTCGCGCGCCGGATTCTTCCGCGCAGCGAGCGAGCTGTTCGAGATTCACGGCAAGGTCCCCAAGGCCAAGCCCCTCGATGACAGCGACGTGTTGCTGCCGGTGACGGCGGTCAAGGCGGCCGAAGACGTGCATGAGGTGGTGAGTCACATCCAACAGCGGGCGACCGCGATCCTCACGTCGGAGCTGGGGGTCGATCCCAAGGCGACGATGGGATTCGCTATGGCGCTTTCCGAGGCGTGTCAGAATATTGTAGAACACGCCGGCACGGGCGGCTGGGTGGCGGTGCAGAGCTACCATTGGCGCCGGCGGCTCGCCAAGCGCGTGGTGGTGATCGCGGTCGCCGACGCCGGCGTGGGGTTCCGCCATTCCCTCGCGCCGACGCAAGCGACGCGATTCGGAACGCGGTGGGGCGACGCGGCCGCGCTCGAAGCGGCGCTCATTCAGGGAGTGAGCCGCTTCCGGGACCCCGGCCGCGGGCAGGGTTTGAAGGGCATTCGCAATTACGTGAGTCGGTGGGACGGGAAGATCTCGATCCGCAGCGGTACGGCACGGCTCAGCATCGTCCCCTCGTGGGACGACGACGTGCCCCTCACGGACGGGCTCTCCGCGTTTCCCGGAGCGCAGGTCCTGATCATCATTCCGGAACAGGGGCCCAGGAAGCCTTGATTCAGCATATCGACGTCCATGCCGTGCTGCGGCGGTCCGTGTCAGGCGCGTACACCGACCTGGTCACGCGTCCCACGGGCCGGGCGGTGCGCGAGGGCATCGAGCAAGCGATGGCGGACGCCAGCATCGCGCGCATCGACTTCTCCGGCGTCGGCTGCATCGACTACTCCTGCGCGGACGAGATCGTCGCGAAGCTGCTGCGTGAGCGTCTGCGCGTGCTGCTGCTCTCGGGGCTCACCGACGGGCACCGCGAGGCTATTGAGCCCGTCCTCGCCGGGCACGGGCTGGCCGTGCTGCTCGAGCGCGCCGACGGGACCCTGGAGCCGCTGGGGCCACGCGAGAGCGCCGAGGCCCTGCTCGAAGATCTCATCGCGCGGCGGCTCGCCACCCGGACTCCTGGCGGGGATTTCCACCTCACGGCCGCGTGACGCGCCGCCGCCTCGGTTTCTCCACCCGCGCCATCCACGGCGACCCGGTCGCCCGCCCGGATTGGACGCCGGTCGCTCCCCCGCTCTTCCAGAGCAGCACCTTCACGAACCCGATCGGGTCGACCGGGGAGGTGCTCTACAGCCGCTACGGCAACAACCCCAACCAGACGTCGATCGGCAAGCGCCTCGCCCTGCTCGAGGGGTCGGAGGCCGCGATCTTCCTGGCGAGCGGCATGGGGGCGACGGCGCTGGCGCACCTCGCGGTGCTGCGCCCCGGGGATCACCTGCTCTCAAGTGAGTGGATCTACGGCGGCGTGCACCGCCTGTTCTCACAGGAGTTTGGCCGGCTGGGGATCGACGTCACCTTCGTGAATCCCGTGCACAGCCGCTCCTGGAAGCAGGCGATGAAGAAGACGACGCGGGCGATCTTCGTGGAAACGCCGACGAACCCGCTGCTGCGCGTCATCGACCTCGAGCCGGTGGCGCAGCTGTGCAAGGCGGAAGGCGTCGCGCTGCTCGTCGACTCGACGTTCGCCTCGCCGATCAACCTGCGCCCCCTGGAGCACGGCGCCGACGTCGTCATCCACAGCGCCACCAAGTACATCAACGGCCACACCGACGTCATCGCGGGTGCGGTCGTGGGATCGGAGAGTCTCGTCGAAGAGGTGCGCAAGCTGATGCAGGTGTGGGGACAGGCGATCGACCCCCATGCCGCGTGGCTGATCGACCGCGGGCTGCGCACGCTCGCGGTGCGCGTCGACCGGCACAACGCCACCGGCCTGCGGGTCGCGGAATGGTTCGCGCAGCAGAAGCCGGTCGCGGCCGTGCACTACCCCGGCCTTCCGGGGCACCCGGACCACGAGATCGCGAGCCGCATCCTCAACGGGTTCGGCGGGATGATGGGGATCGAGCTCACGGGCGGAGCGCGCGCGGCGGAGCGGTTCCTGCGGGCGCTCACCATCGCCGCGCACGCCCCCAGCCTCGGCGGCGTGGAAACGCTGGTCTCGGAGCCGCGGCTGACCTCGCACGCCAGTCTCTCGGCCGAGGACCGGCAGCGGGCTGGCATTCCCGACGGCTTCCTGAGATTCTCCCTCGGATTGGAGGACGCCGACGATCTCATCGCCGACTTCGCCCAGTCCCTGGCGCAACTGTAAGTGATCAAATTCACGAACGTCTTCAAGGCCTTCCCCAAGGGCGGCCTCGCCCTCAAGGACGTCTCCTTCCACATCGCGAAGGGCGAGTTCGCGTTCCTGACCGGCCACTCGGGCGCCGGCAAGTCCACGGTCCTGAAGCTGGTGTTCGCCGAGGAGCGCCCCACGAGCGGTGAGGTGCGCGTCTCGGGCTTCAACGTCTCGGATTTGCCCACGCGCGCCATTCCGATGCTGCGGAGACGGCTGGGGATCGTGTTCCAGGACTTCCGCCTGCTCGAGGATCGTATGGCCGCCGAGAACGTGGCGTTCGCGCTCGAGGTGACCGGCGCGCGGCGCGCGACGATTCCGGCGCGGGTGATGCGCGTGCTCACGCAGGTGGGCCTCGCCGCGAAAGCGCAGGCGTATCCGCGAGAGTTGTCGGGCGGCGAGCAGCAGCGGGTCGCGATCGCCCGCGCGCTCGTCAACGAGCCGACCGTGCTGCTCGCCGACGAGCCGACCGGCAACCTCGACGAGCGCGCCACCCGCGGCGTCTTCCAGCTGCTGCGCGACATCAACGCCAGTGGCACCGCCGTGGTGATGGCCACGCACGATCTCGACCTCGTGCGCCAGGCGCCCTACCGCGTCATCGAGCTGCAGGAAGGCGCGGTCGTGTTCGACTCCGCGGTCGACGAGCCGCGGGGACAGGCGGCCCCGGCGACATGAACCTCACCGTCCGCGAAGCCTTGCTGGCGTTCCGCCGGGCGCCGCTGCTGTCGGCGCTCTCGGTGACGACGATCGCGTTTTCGCTGTTCGTCCTCGGCCTCTTCGGCCTGGTGGCGGTGAACTTGCAGCGCGCGCTGCACGGCGTGGCGGAGCGCGTGGAGGTGGTCGCGTACCTGCTCCCCGGCACGCCCGGCGAAACAGTGACGCTCGCCCTCAAGGACATCGAAGCGTTCCCGGAGGTACAGGGCGCCGACTACGTGTCCGAAGACTCGGCCCTCGCCCGCGCCAAACGGGAGCTGGTGGAGTTCCGCGACGTGCTGCGCGAGCTGGAGCGCAACCCGCTGCCCGCGTCCATCGAGGTGAAGCTGCGGCCGGCGTACCGCGACGCCGCCCACGTCAACGCCGTCGCCGACCGGCTGCGGGGCTTCGGGTTCGTGGACGACGTGCGCTTCGGGCGCGACTGGGTCGAAAAACTCGACCGGCTGCGGCAGCTCGCCGCCGCCGTCGGCGTCGTGGTGGGCGGCGCGTTCGCCGCGGTCGCCATCATCATCATCGGCACGACGATCCGGATGGCGGTGCTGCAGCGCAGCCGCGAGATCGCCATCATGCGGCTCGTCGGCGCCACCGACGGTTTCATCCGGCGGCCGTTCCTGCTGCAGGGCGCGATCAAGGGCTTGTTGGGCGGGCTGGTGGCGATGGCCCTCTCGTTCGGCGCGTATTACCTGATCAACCGGTTCCTCATCCAGGCGACGTTTTTCACGCAGGTGCAGGCGCTCGCCATCGTCGGCTTCGGCGCGCTGATCGGGCTCATGGGCAGCTTGCTCAGCGTCGGGCGGCACTTGAAACGGGTATGACGACGCAACGTCTTCCCTCGACGCTAATCCTCCACGCCTTTCTCTCCACGTTGTTTGCTGTTACGGTGTCTGCTCAACGTCCGACCTTCGAGCAGCAGATGCGCGACAACCAGCGTCGCCTCGAGGACATCCGGCGCGAGCGCTCAGCGGTCGAGCAGGAGCTCGAGGGGCTCCGTTCCCAGGCGCACAGCATTACCGACGAGCTCGCCAACCTCGAGCATCAGAAGGACGCCACCAACCGCATCGTCAACGAGCTCGACCGGCAAATCGCCGCGCTGAGCGGGCAAATCGACGAGACCACGGTCAACCTGCTGCTGGCGCAGGACGCCCTCTCTGAAAAACGCGCCGTGCTCGAACGCCGCCTCGTGGACATCTACAAGCGCGGCCCGCTGTACGGCTACCAGGTGCTGCTCGCCGCCGAGAGTTTCGGCGACCTGCTCTCCCGCTACAAGTACCTGTTTCTGGTGAGTCGCCAGGACCGGCTGTTGACCAACGACATGATCAAGCTGAAGAACCGCATCGCCCGCGAGCGGCGCGTGCTGGTCGACACGCGCGACGCGCTGGGACGGCGCAAAACCGAGCGCACGCAGGAACTCGATCGCTTCGTTACGCTGGCGCGCGAGCGCGAGTCACGCCTGCAGGTGACGCGGCGCAGCCTGCAGGAAGCGCAGCAGCGGCTCACCGCCGCGGGGCGCGAGGAGCGGCGCATCACCGACCTGATCGCGACCCTGGAGCGCGCCCGCCGCGAAGCCGAGGCGCGCGGCGTCGCGCCGGGCGCCGCCTCGATCACCACGGCGAGCCTCGGCCAGCTCGACTGGCCCGTGGACGGCCGTCTCCTCTATCAGTTCGGTCCGGCGGCCGGCCCGAACAACACGCGCATCACCTGGCACGGGATCGGCATCGGCGCACCGGCAGGCACGCCGGTGAAGGCGGTCGCGGCGGGGACGGTGGCGCTCGTCGGCAACCTGGGCACGTATCTCACGTCGGTGATCGTCGACCACGGCGGGGGCTACTACACCTTCTACGCGTATCTCGACGACGCGGCGGTCGCCAAGGGCGAGCGCGTGCTCAAAGGTCAGGTGATCGGCCATGTGGGCGGCGCCGCGAGCGATCAGGGCGCGCATCTGCACTTCGAGCTGCGCGGCCAGGGCGGCATCGCGCTCGACCCGCTGAACTGGCTGAGGCGCCGCTAAGCGATTCCCACCTTGCCCGGCTCGCTCTTGCCGCGCGCGAGGGCCCCCTCCGCCAAGTTGATCAGATCTTCCGGTCGCAGCACTCCCGCGTGCGGATACCCGACGACCCCCGCCGTCAGGAACGGCACCTGCCCCGGAGGGAGGTCGGGGAACGCATGCCGGTGCAGCGCCGCGCGCAACCGCTCCACGAAATGCCGGCCGCCGAGTCCGTCGGTTTCCGGCAGGATGAGCGCGAACTCGTCGCCGCCGTAGCGCGCGACGAAGTCGGGCGCGCGGATCTCGCGCTGCAGCATCGCCCCCGTTTCCGCGAGCACGCGGTCGCCGGCCGCCTGGCCCAGCCGGTCGTTCACGTCGTGCAGCCGCTCGATGTCGACCAGAACCAGCGCGAAGCGCAGCTGGTAGCGGCGCGCCCGCTCGAACTCGTCGCGGAGGCGCCGGTCCAGCGAGTCCAGGCTGGCGCACCCGGTGAGCACGTCGGTCGAGCCGGCGCTCAGCTGGCGCCGGTAGATCGCCGCCCGCCGCTCCTCGTTCTCGAGCACGCGCGCCGCCGCCTGCGCGATGGTGTTGGCGAGCGCCACGTCCTGCGGGCGCAGCTGCGGATCGCCCTGCACCGTCCGCAGGAAGAACACGCCCGCCGCTCGCCCCTGGACGAACACCGGAAGGGCGACGGCCGACTGTACGTTCACTGCGATCTGCTGCTGGCTCCAGTGCCGGCGGATGGAGTCGAAGAGCGGGTGCTCCTGCACGTCGTGCACGACGACGGGGCGCTCGGTGCGGATCGCTTCCAGAATCTCCGGGTAGCGGTCCAGCTCGACGCGCAGGTCGCGGATGGCGGGGTTCTCGTAGACGGCGACGACGCGCCCCTTGGCCTCCCCCGGCGCCGTCAGCACGAACGAGCAGTGCGTCAGGCCGAACGCCTGTCCCACCCGGCGGACGAGGGTCTGGAAAATCTCCTCGGCGCGCAGCGCGGCGGAGACTTCCTGAAAGATGTCGAAGAGCAGGTCGCGCGCCCGCAGGGCGTCCCGCGCCCCGCGCACCTCCTCGCGCAACCGCAGCTCGGCGTCGAGTCGCGCGTGCAGCTCCTGCAGGTCTACCGGCGCGCGCATGACGTCGTTCGCGCCGGCAGACAGCAGGCCCGCTGCGCCCTCCGCGCTCCCCCCGTCGAGCAGTACCAACACCGGCGCGCCGACGTGGGCGGGGATCGCGACCACCTCGCGCACCCGCTCCGCCAACCGCGACTCGCTCCCCGTCGCTGCGAGGAGCACCAGGTCCGGCGGCGGGCCGGCCTGGCTGGTCGCCCCCTCGGTGACCTCGAAACCGGTGCGCACCAAAAACCGCTCCAACCCGTCGGGTCGAGCGGCTGAGTCGCCAATCAGGAGAATGCGGCGGCGCTGGGGGTCCATGATCCTCGGGTTTGACGCGCGGCGAACGGACGCAAAGTATAGTTCACGCCATGGGACGGCAAGCACGGAAGGCGTCGCATGCGGCCCGCGCCTGAGACGCGCGCGCGCCGGCGCCGCATGATCGCGACGCAGATCGCGAATCGCGGCGTGCGCAACCGCCGGGTCCTCGCCGCGCTGGCAGGGACGCCGCGCGAGTGGTTCGTGCCGCCCTCCCTCGCCGCCAACGCGTACGAGGACGCGCCGCTCCCCATCGGTAACGGGCAGACGATCTCGCAGCCGTACGTCGTCGCGCTGATGACGGCCGTGCTGGCACCGCGCCGCCGCGACATCGTCCTCGAGATCGGCACCGGCAGTGGCTATCAGACCGCGGTTCTGGCGCGGCTCGCGCAGCGCGTCGCCACGGTGGAACGGCTCCCCGACCTCCTCGTCGAAGCGGAAGTGCGCTTTCAGCGGTTGGGACTCACCAACATCGACACCCGTCTGGGTGACGGCGCCCGGGGCTGGCCCGAACGCGCCCCGTTCAACGGGATTCTCGTGACCGCCGCGGCGCCCCACGTCCCTCCCCCGCTCCTCGAGCAGCTGGCGATCGGCGGCCGGCTCGTCATCCCGCTCGGTGACCTGTCGACCCAAGAGCTGGTCATAGTGACGCGGGGGCGGGACGGCTGGACGGAACGGCGCGCCGGCGGCGTGCGCTTCGTCCCCCTGGTGTCGAGCCTGGCATTCACCGAGCCGGTCGAGCCGTGAGACACCGTCCCACGGATCTCGTGGGCGCGCACGTTTCGTCGCAGGGCGGCGTCGCACGCGCGCCCGCGCGGGGCGTTCAGATCGGCGCGGCGGCGATCCAACTGTTCACCAAGACGCCAAACCAGTGGCGCGAGCCGATGCTCGGCACGGAGCAGGCGGCTGCGTTCCGCGCAGCGCTCGCGGCGAGCGGCATCGCCGCCGTGGTGTCGCACGACAGCTACCTCATCAACCTGGCGTCGCCGCAGCCGGGACTGCGGCGCCGCAGCATGCGGAGCTTCATCGGCGAGCTGCGGCGCTGCACGGCGCTCGGCATCCCGTGGGTGGTGTCCCACCCGGGGAATTACATGGACGATCGCGACGCCGGGCTGGAGCGCAACGCGCACGCGTACGCCGAGTGCCTCGCGGCGGTCCCCGGCGCCGTCGGCGTGTTGATCGAGGGCACCGCCGGAGCGGGGACGGCGCTCGGCTCGACCTTCGAGGAACTGCGCGCCCTGCGCGACGCGATGCCGCCGGAGACGCGCGCGCGCGTGGCGTTCTGCCTCGACACGGCGCATCTGCACGCCGCGGGGTATGACGTGGCGGGGAACGTGGAGGCGGTGTGGGAGGAGTTCGATCGAGTCCTGGGGCTGTCGTTGCTGAAATGCCTGCACCTCAACGACTCCCGCGCACGGCGCGGCTCCCGGCTCGACCGGCACCAGTGGATCGGCGACGGCACCATCGGCCCCGCCGCGTTCCGCAGCATCATGCGGGACGCGCGTCTCCGGAAAGTGATTAAGATTATCGAAACGCCGAAGGCGGACGATCCCGTTCGGCACGACCGCCGCATGCTGCGCCGCCTGCGCGCCTACGCGCGCGCCAGCGCTTCCAGGCCCCTGGCCGTAAGGATGACGTGATCGCACGGACGCGCCACCCCCGTAGCACGAGCTGCTGCGCCGCTCTGCTCCTGGTCCTCCAGACGCTGGGCGCCGGAGCGGTGTCGCTCGCGCACGCCACGGAACGCACCACCGCGCCGGCGGGATGGGAGGCGCGCCACACCGCGTCGTGCCCCGTCCTCCACGACGCCGCGCGCTGCGCGGTGTGCCATTACGCCGGCGCCCGCTTCGTCGCGACGAGCACCGTCGTGCCGCCGGCCGCCGTCCCGTGCGCCCCGATGCTCCGCGTTGCGGACGTTGCCGGCCGCCGCGCCGCGGTCCTGCTGCACGCCGCCCGACCCCGGGCTCCGCCCACCGTCATCTCCTGAGCTTTGTCGCCGCCGTGCGGCGGCCGCCGATCCCACCCACTGGCTGGCGTGGGCCGGTCACAGCCTCAACAGGAGATGACGACGACCATGCGTACCACACATTCGATGATGGCGCTGTTTCTCGTGGCGGCGCTCGCCGCGCCCGCCGCGGCGCAGCAGCCCGCACCGACACAGCGACAGGTGGATTCGCTGGCGGCACAAATGCGGATCCTCAAGGCGCGCCTCGACAGCGTGCTCGCCGTGCTCGCCCGGCGGCCGGCTGCGGACACGGCCGGCGGGGACGAGCTCGCGCAGCTGCGCGCCGCCGCGGCGGCGGCGGCGGGCGGCGCACCGGAGCGCAGCGACACCGGCACGCCGACGCAGTTCGTCGGTCGCGAGCGCAACCAGGCGCAGCTCAACCCCGAGATCAGCGTCACCGGCGACGTCCGGGCCTACGGGACGATGCCCGGCGTACAACGCGACAACTTCGACCCCCGCGAATTCGAGATCGGTTTCCAGTCGGCGCTCGATCCGTACTCGACCACCAAGATCTTCGTCAGCCTCGAGAACGGCGCAGTCAGCGTGGAAGAGGGCTATGCCTACTGGACCGGCCTCCCCGGCCGGATCCGTCTCGACGTCGGTAAGTTCCGCCAGCAATTTGGCGAGTTGAACCGCTGGCACCTGCATGCCGTCCCCGAG
>Ga0209161_10003955_pt1 | contig 11819 bp, 7 predicted proteins | sample GraSoiAngelo_155_FD_186169 | JGI IMG/M metagenome (GOLD analysis project Ga0209161, IMG submission 186169) | Grasslands soil microbial communities from the Angelo Coastal Reserve, California, USA - 14_1009_13_30cm (SPAdes) (version 2) | ecosystem: Environmental > Terrestrial > Soil > Grasslands ...
ACTGACAAGGACGCTTCCCTCCGGATTCGAAGACGATAGCCTTTGCCGACGATGATTTTTGGGTGGCGGATGCCCGAACCATTTGGGGTGAGCGTGCGACGCTTGGGCATCTTCGGAAACTGGACCAGAAATGAACCTATGATGGCCTCAAATCGAACCTGTATTGTACCAGGATCGAGCAGGAACAATCCGCTCCAGTGTGTTGCCGTTCCACAAGTTTCGAAATTGATTCGGTGGATAAGACTTTGGGAATCACTGGTCAACGTTGTTAACCAATTTCCGCACTGAACGGGTTTAGATGCACTGGCATGAATGGTGATAATAGGAACGACAAATGAGTGCCCCGAAAGATGGCGAGTATAGGACGTCGCCTGAGATCCATCAGGGACAACGAGCCGGTTTATTTTGTCTAGCCGAAACCTTACTATGAAATCACCAGCCAAGCTTGGCGCTGGGGCGAAACCACGGCGGGTCGTGGTTGTCGGCGACACCTGTGTCAGTGAACAGGGCATGGCCGCAATTGTTGGGCGCGACAAACGCTACCATGTCTGCGGGAGCACGAATGGTTTTTACGACGCGGACGAACTGATCCGACAACATCGGCCAGATGTTCTGTTAATTGAGCCATTCCTGCAAGATCGTGACGGTATTCGTTGGATCAAAGATCTGGCGGCAGAACATCCGCAAACTCGCATTTTGATTGTGTCGCGGCAGTCTGAGCGCGTTTATGCGGAGCGCGCGCTGCATGCCGGCGCGGCTGGTTATTGGATGAAAAACGGATCGGCGGAAGAACTAATGCGCGCGGTTCAGACTGTGGCCGCGGGCGAGATTTATGCGAGTCCGGCCGTAATTGCGCTGGCAATCCAGAAGTTTGCCCGCCGCGAGAATCTTCCCCAAGGTTTGGAGGCACTCAGCGACCGCGAACTAACAGTATTTTCGCTGATCGCTGATGGCCGCGGCGTCGGCCGAATCGCCAAAGAACTTGGCATCAGTCGCAAGACAGTCGAATCGCATTGCGAGAACATCAAGCTTAAGCTCGGTTGTTCTGACGCGAAAGCTCTTAAGCACAGCGCACGTCAGTTTCTAGGCTCACAGAACTAGCTCCGGCATCGAACGATTCCGGTAGTGGCTCAATCCGACTGAGCGACTACGACGATCCCTGATATGTCGATCAGGGATCAAGCCCACTAAGATTAGGGGACAATCCCCTATTTACCTTCGGGTTGAACATCGCGCTTCGGTAGGGGATTCGTTCGGCCGGAAAATGAGGGCTTTTGCCTGATGGGCACCTGCGCGTCTAGTCAGTATGCTCGACGATCTCCAGAGAAGATTTTCGCGAACTTTGCTCCGTCCCCCTCGGAGAAGGTTGGTGAAACAACACAACCCTAAAAGCACTTATAAAATTAAAAGCACTTATAAATTAAAATGAAAACAATTAAAACAAATGGTGCGACCGGAATCGCAGCGCTCGCGCTCCTTTCCTTGTCGCTTATAGTCAGCATTGCGGTAAAGGCAGCTCCCCCGTTGCCCGGCGCAATCTTTACTACCGACAGCACCTGTACCGGCGTTGATCTCAACATCTACACAAGCAAATCGGATGTTTATGTTAACGGCGGGCCAGCAGGGAAGTCCGGAACAGGTCTCCCGGATGGCAGTTATTGTGTGCAAGTCACTGCTCCTGACGGCACGGTTCTGGGCGTAAGCGCGCCAGGAGCCGTCACCGTATCCGGTGGCGCATTCGCCCAATGCTATCAGCTCAGCGCGATCCTCAATACCGCGTCCAGTGGCTTTACCACTCCCGGTTACGACGACACGAACAATCCAGGCGGAGAGTACAAGGTTTGGGTAAGCACTGACTGCACCTTCACCAACAACAGCACCAAGACAGACAACTTCAAAGTCGCGTCCTCCACCGCCTGCGTCCCCGATGTCACCCCCTGCCCCACGCCCACGCCGGCTTGCATAACAAGCATCTGCGTCAGCAAATTCTACGACACGAATGCCAATGGCGTCCAAGACGCTGGCGAGCCGAACATCGCTGGATGGGAGTATTGTATTGTGGGCAACAATAACTTCTCGAACACACGTTTCACGTTTGACTTCCCCCACTGCTCGGTCGTGGCTCCGGACACTTACACTGTGACGGAAGACACGCCAGTCGAAACGACTTGGGTGCACACTACGCCCACGTCGGTTGAGTTCGCTCTAGCAGAGTGTGCCGAGCAAGACGTGAGCTTTGGTAACGTCTGTCTGGGACCGGGCGGGGGTTTGACCCTCGGGTTCTGGAGTAATAGGAACGGTCAGGCTCTGGAAAGCTGTGCTGATTTCACGTTCCTCAATACTCTGTGCTTGCGGAACGCAAACGGCACCACGAAATTGTTCAACCCTTTGTGCGCCCTCCTTGGCGCGAACAAGACCGCACTGAATGTCTGGCTCCTCAATGCCAATGCAGTCAACATGGCTTACATGTTGTCGGCGCAATTGACGGCGATGGAGCTCAACGTTCGTCACAACAAGGTGACCGGAAGTGCACTGGTTTATGCGCCGTGCCTCATCGGCACAGGAACATCGGGTGTGAACCCCCTTGGGTTTATCTCCATTAATGACCTGATGACCGCCGCGACTACCTCGTTGTGCGCGCATGGATCCACGCCGAGTGGCGATCCAAATCGTGCTTATCAGGAGTGCCTCAAGAACACGCTGGACGATGCTAACAACAACAAGAACTTCGTTCAGGGTTCGCCCTGCCCGTTTAGCTTCGGCGTCAACGACACCTGCCCTTTCACCAACCCCTAAAGGCAAGTTAAGGTTCTAACAAAGGGGCTCCTCGGGAAACCGGGGAGCCCTTTTTGCTGGTTTGATCACTTGGTGACGTTGTCTAGTGGCGATGCACCAGCGTTGCCCGCCGCGTCATAGGCGAGCACTTCCAGTGTGTGCGTGCCCTTTTGCCACTTGTTCGTATTCAACGCGAACGTAGGGGACGAAGTGGCGCTGCTGGCGGCGAGCGCGTTGTCGACATAGAGCTCCACCCGAACAACGCCGACGTTATCGCTGGTGGCGCTGTAAATTTTCAGGCTGCGTGCGACGATGCTACCGCTCGTGGGCGAAGTGATCTGCGCTGTTGGCGGGGTTGTATCTGTAGAGACGGCGATACTGTTCTGCACGTTAACGGTGACATCGGGAGAAGTGCCGACGTTACTCGCAGCGTCATAAGCGATCGATCGCAAGATATGGCTTCCGTTTGCAACTTTTAGTGTGTCCCACCCGAATGAGGCGGGAACTTGGGAAGCAGCACTCGCCAGCACGTTATCCAGGTAGAGTTCTACTTTGGCAACGCCGACATTGTCGCTCGCGCTGACTTGAACATTAACGGTATTGGAAACGGTGCTACCCGAAGCGGGCGAAGCAATGCTGGTAACTGGCGGGGTATTGTCGAGCGACGGAGCACCGGCCGCAAGTAGCGCCCGGTAGGCATTGACCCGGCCGTAGCCGAAGTAGATGTCATAACCAGCAGCGCCGAGGTCATCGGCATTACTTTCCAAAAGGTTGACGATACCCGAGTTCGTCAATTGCGGATTGTAACCGAGCAGTAATGCCGCGCAGCCGGCGGCGACCGGACTGGAGAACGAAGTGCCTGAAACGGCTCCATAAGTTCCATCGTTCTTGGTTGTCCAAATGCCAATGCCAGGCGCGGAGAGAGAGATGTCGCTGCCGTAGCTCGACCAGGTTTGGAAATCGTCATCGTAACCCGTCGCGGAGACTGCAACCACGTTCTTACACGCTGCCGGATACACCGGAGCGCTCGTTCCATTGTTGCCCGCAGAAGCAAAAATCACCCCGTTGTGGTTCCAAACGTAATCGGCCGCGCTTTGCAACGTGCTAGACGAGCTGCCTCCGCCATAGCTGATGTTGAGCACCCGCGCTCCGTGGTCGACCGCATAGGTAAAAGCGTTTGCTATGGCAGAATATGTAGAGGAGCCGCTCGCGTCGCTGATCTTTACCGGCAAGATCAATGCGTTCCACGCTACGCCTGCAACGCCGATCCCGTTATTGCCTTGGCCTGCGGCAGTGCCGGCGACCTCCGTGCCGTGTCCGAACTGATCAGACGTGTCGGTGTTACCGGCGTAGACATTGTAACCTGAGAGCAACTTGCCGGTAAGATCGGGAACCGAGTTGACGCCGCTGTCGCAAATCGCAACGATCGCGTTCGTGCCGAGAGAGATGTCCCAAGCTTGAAAGGCTTGGAGTTTCAGCAAATGCCATTCGTAATTGTTGACGACGTAGGGATCATTCGTCATTGCGCTTGGCGCGGCAATCGAGTTCAGCTCCGCGAATTCGATGTTTGGATTATGCTGGAGCGCTTGAAGGACGCGACTGCGTTTCGCTGCAGGTACTTTAAGGATCCGAACGTCGATTTGCGGGATCGAATCCACTTGGCTGGCTCCGTGCGCTGCAAAAACTGTCTGGACCGCCTGTTCCGACAGGTGCCCGATCGGTCTGACCAGGATTTGGTCTGGCACCGTCGTTTGAGCGAGCGCCCCTTGGATGGCGAAGCCGACCAGTGCGAGAAAAGATTGAGCCGCGATTCGTCGGCCAAAGCCGAGGCGGGCAAAAGAGGTTTTCATAAGCGACGCTTTCGTTATGGAAATTGCTGGAAATTATAGCAGCATCCGTGCCTAACTCCCTCTGACCTCGGGCCTTCGGACGTCTGTCGGGGCGGTAAATGGTTCGGGTTTTTTAATCGAACTTTGAGCGAAGAGAAACGTTGCCGGCGACGGCGAAGGGGTCGCCGCGCAGATGTCGATCTAAGGTGCAGCCGTCGCCCTGCCTGCCGCGCCGAAGTTGGACGAAGGCGGGTGGGGGCGACGTGGCGGATGTATAATCGCAACCTAAGAGCGCTTCGCAGAGCGAAACGGCTGCCGTAAACGCGCCCGCGAATAAATGTCGGAAGCCGCCGTCCAATGTCTGCCACGGAAGGCGGCGAATCACTCTAACCTTATGCCACTTCAGAACGCGCTTGCCCGGGAGGCGACTAGTTCTTGCAATCCAGAAACCTTTGGTTTCTCCTCAGCCCTCCCAGGTCCTGACGTTGTGATCCGCACATTTTCGCTCCTTCGGCCTTGGTCGGCGGGACTCCTGTTGACGCTCATCCAATTGGTCGTGGCCGTCTTTTTGCTGGCGCCCGACGGCCCGCTTTCCTATCGCTACACAAGTTTGGTCCAGCACGACGGTTACTGGTTCGCCAATATCGTCGACCGCGGGTATCAGACGATCGTCCCGCCCATCAATCACAAGGTGATGGAAGTTTCCAACGTCGCGTTTTTTCCTGCTTATCCAGCGTTGGCCAGCCTGTTGCGCTCCGTCTTTCGCGTTGAGCCTGAGACCGCACTGCTAATCACCGCGCAGCTGGCTGCGTGGGGGTTTTGGACTTATTTCTTTCTTTTCTGCGAGCGTTGGAGACTTTCTTCAACGCTGCGTTTTTTCGGCGCGTTGGCGATCGTCACTCATCCGGCCGCGTTTTTTCTGATCGCGGGCTATTCCGAATCACTCTTTTTAATGGCGCTGATTGGTTTTATCTACTGGAGCAGCTCCGAAGGCCGCGCGGCGAAACTTTTAGCCACAGTCCACGGAATCGCGATGTCGGCGACGCGAATCGTCGGCATTCCGTGCGCTGCATTTCCAGTCGTGCGCGATGTTTTTAGAAAAGGATGGAGCGCGCTCCGGAATCCCCGACGCTGGCTGAGTAATTATGGTAGCGCGGTTGCGGTGATGATCGGTGCGATTTTCGGCGCCATTTTCTTTTTCGTCTATTGCCAATGGCGCTGGGGCCGATGGGACATGTACATGCTCACCCAATCGGCTGGTTGGAACATTGAGCCCGATTACCTGGCGGTCTTTCGTCCGTCCAATTATCGCTGGCTATTTCCGGCGCTGAACGATCCGACCCAGATGAGCCAAATGGCGATGACCTTCGGCGCGTTGCTCTTGATCGCGATCGCGGTCGTCGAATTACTTCCGTCGATTCGGCGCCGCACCGAACTGAGCACACGCATTGGCATCTATTTTTGCGCCGCCGTCATCTACTACATCTCGGTCAGCGGCGTCGCCTCGCTCGATATGGAAAGCATGCTTCGCTACGAGTTCTGTGTGCACGCACTGATCGTACTCGCTTTTTTGCATTTTTTGCATCAATTTCGCGTCCCACCGCCGCTGTTGCGCATTTTCGGGATGGCTGCCGCGGTGTTGGTCAGCGCCCTCGGGCTGAGCGTGCAGGGTTGGTATGTTTGGAATTTTACCCGCGGGAACTGGGTGGCCTAACGAAGAATGAAATCAACTGTCGCAATTATCGGAGCGGGACCGGCGGGATTGACTGCCGCCTATCTGCTTTCGAAAAACAAGGTCGATGTGACCGTGCTCGAGGCAGATCCTGTTTACGTCGGCGGAATTTCGCGCACCAGCACCTACAAAGGTTTCCATTTCGACATCGGCGGGCATCGCTTCTTCTCCAAGTCGAAAGCGGTGGAAGATCTCTGGACCGAAATTTTGCCCAACGACATGCTGCAACGCCCGCGTTCGTCCAAGATTTACTACGACGGCAAATTTTTTACCTACCCGCTCAAACCGTTCGAAGCGCTGATCAAACTCGGCATCGTAAGATCGACAGTATGCGTTTTGTCCTGGCTCAAGGCGCGGCTCTTTCCGGTGCGCCATCCTCGAAACTTTGAAGAGTGGGTCGGCAATCAATTTGGCAAACGCCTCTTCAACATCTTCTTCAAGAGCTACACCGAAAAAGTATGGGGAATGAGCTGCAAAGAAATCTCGGCTGATTGGGCCGCCCAACGCATTCGTGGTCTTTCGCTTGGCAGCGCGATCAAGAATGCGCTCTTGCCGCAACGTTCCTCAAACGGCGACCGCACCAAAGTCATTAAGACCTTGATCAATTCTTTTCGATATCCGCGCAAAGGCCCGGGCATGATGTGGGAAGCGTGCGCGGAAAAAGTGAAAGCGATGGGCGGTAAAATAGAAATGGCCGCGCGCGTCAACGGCTGCGCCTACGACGAGGCAACATCGACCTGGACCGTTCAATTCAAGGGCCGAGACGGAAATGTTCAGTCGGTTGAGGCCGAACAGGTGATTTCCTCGGCGCCGATGCGCGAGTTGGTTTGCGGCATTCGTCCCGAAGTTTCCGATCGCACGCGGCGCGCGGCCGAAAGTTTGAAATACCGCGATTTCGTCACCGTCATGCTCATTCTGAAAGAGCGGAACAAATTCGCCGACAATTGGATCTACATCCACGATCCACGAGTCAAAGTTGGACGCGTCCAAAATTTTAAGTCCTGGTCGCCCGAGATGGTGCCAGATCCCGATAAAGCGTGCTACGGCCTCGAATATTTTTGCTTCGAAGGCGACGGCCTTTGGGAATCCAAGGACGAAGATTTGATCGAGCTGGCGAAACGCGAGCTGATCCAGATCGGCCTGGCGGAGGAAGGCGACGTTGTCGACGGAACGGTCGTGCGCCAGAAAAAAGCGTATCCGGTTTACGATGACGACTACGCGCTGCATGTCGCTGCGATTCGGCAGGAATTGGATACCCGTTATCCGAATTTGCACCTCGTCGGCCGCAACGGGATGCACAAGTACAATAATCAGGACCACGCCATGATGACGGCGATGTTGTGTGTCGAAAATATTCTGGCCGACGCCAAGCTTTACGATCTCTGGCAGGTCAACGCCGACGCCGAGTATCACGAACAAGGCGACGAAGTTTCCGACGAAAAAAACGGCTCAGCCTTGCGATTAGTTCCAGCTCGAGTCAATCGCGAATCCGAGCTCGCGTCCGAAGCTTAAATTTCCTGCAGTATTTAAGGTCGAATTTCGATCATCGTTCCGTCCGGCGTGACACGCCAAAGCTCTTCGATTTCCTCGTCGGTCAGCGCGATGCAGCCGGCAGTCCAATCGTGCCGGCGGTGAAAGGCGCCGATCCAGCCGAGACCATTTTGGATTCCGTGAATCATGATGTCGAATCCGGCCGGCAGGCCGCGCTCAGCAGCTCGGGCGTTGTCCTCGTCGGACGGATAAGAAATGTGCAGCGCGAGGTGGAAGCTGCTTTGCGGATTGCGCCCGTCGATTGTGTAAATGCCCTCCGGCGTTTTCATGTCTCCTTCCTCCCGTTTTGGACCGATAGGATTGCGACCGAGCGCAACCCGATACGTTTTCAATTCCTTGCCGTTGGCGAAGATCGACAATCGACGCGCTGATTTTTCAACAACGATTCGATCGATTGTTGTTCCAGTCGGCACCGGATTCCAAACGTGATGCGCATAAAAATGAACGCCGACGACGAACATGACGATCGCGATGGCCAGGAGAACAACTCTTCGAAACATCCTTCCTTAATTCGAAACGACGCTTACAAATCTTTCAGCGTGTTAAGAGCTGAAATCTTCGATTGGGGGACAAGTTTTTGTCATTTCGAGCGAAGTCGAGAAATCTCTAACTATTTCCGTTCGATCCGATCGCGATTCATAATGTAAACGATCAGTTGTCCGACAATCAGGCCGGCAGACTAAATATGATCAACATCAACACAGCTCTTACTTCGTTCCGCGATTTCATCGGCAGAAGAGATTAGGTTTCGAATTCTTCGATAGGTGGGCAGGAGCAGAACAGATTCCGGTCTCCGTAAACGTTGTCGATCCTTGCAACCGACGGCCAGAATTTGTGTTCGCGCGTCCACGGCGCGGGAAATGCCGCTTGCTCACGCGAATAGGGGTGCTCCCATTTTTCAGAAGCGATTTGTCGCGTGGTGTGCGGCGCGTTCTTCAGCAAATTGTTTTGTCGATCGCCCTTTCCGGTGGCAATCGCGTCGATCTCGGCCCGAATTGAAATCATAGCGTCGCAAAAACGATCAAGTTCATGTTTCGGTTCGCTCTCAGTCGGCTCGATCATCATTGTGCCGGCGACCGGCCAGGAAACCGTCGGCGCGTGAAATCCGTAATCCATCAAACGCTTCGCGACGTCTTCCACTTCAACGCCCACTGATTTCCATTGGCGAAGATCAACAATGCATTCGTGCGCGACCAGGCCGTGTTTGCCTTTGAACAACACCGGGAAATGCGGATCGAGACGTTTTGCAATGTAGTTTGCATTCAAAATTGCAATCTCGCTCGCGCGTTTCAAACCATCGCCGCCCATCATCCGGATGTACATCCATGAGATCGTCAAAATGCTGGCGCTGCCATAGGGCGCCTGAGCGACCGGACCGACGCGCTGGTTAAGATCGACATCTGGATTCAACGATGCAGTCGCGGGCAAAAATGGGACGAGGTGTTTGGCCACGCCGATCGGCCCGACACCTGGCCCGCCGCCGCCGTGCGGAATGCAAAAAGTCTTATGCAGGTTCAAATGGCAGACGTCGGCGCCGTAATCGCCCGGACGGCAAAGGCCGCATTGCGCATTCATATTGGCGCCGTCCATGTAAACCTGGCCGCCGTGTTTGTGCACGATTTCGCAAATCTCGCGGATGGTTGGTTCGAAAACGCCGTGCGTGCTCGGATACGTGACCATGAGCGCGGCGAGGTCGCGCGCATGCGCGTCTGCTTTCGCGCGGAGATCGGCCAGATCGATATCGCCATCCTTTAATGTCGCGACCGCAACAACTTGGAGGCCGGCCATCACCGCGCTGGCGGGATTCGTTCCGTGCGCCGAAGTCGGAATCAAACAAACATTGCGATGCGCTTCGCCGCGAGACGCGTGATATTCCCGGATGGCGAGCAAGCCGGCATATTCGCCTTGTGAGCCGGCATTGGGCTGCAACGAAACCGCGGCGAAACCGGTGATTTCCGCCAGCCATTTTTCCAATTGCTGGCACATCTCGATGTAGCCGCTCGTTTGGGAATCAGGCGCGAACGGATGCAGTGTGGCAAATTCCGACCAGGAGATCGGAAACATTTCCGCGGTCGCGTTGAGTTTCATCGTGCACGACCCAAGCGGAATCATCGAATGGCAGAGCGAGAGATCGCGCGACTCGAGTTTTTTCAAATACCGCAGCATTTCGGTCTCGGTGTCGTGCGCATTGAAAACCGGATGAGTTAGGAATTGTGAACTGCGGATTGCGGATTGCGGAATGTGGATTGGCGGCTCGCCGAGGTCGTCATCAGCCAAATCGCGCACCGGTGTGCCGCGAAAGATTGACATCAGGATTTCGATATCTCGCTCGGTTGTTGTTTCATCGAATGAAACCCCGACGGCGCGCGGTCCAAGCCCGCGCAAATTGCATCCCGCCTTTTGCGCGTGTTCCAAAGTGACCGCGCTCGATTCCACTTCGAGGTGGATCGTGTCGAAAAAGTTTTCGTGCGCGATTTTCAATCCGAGTGCGCGAAGACCGTCAACCAATTGACTCGTTAACCGATGAACGCGCTCGGCGATTGCGCGCAGACCGAGCGGACCATGATAAACCGCATACATGGAGGCGATCACCGCGAGAAGAACCTGCGCCGTGCAAATGTTGCTCGTGGCTTTGTCGCGGCGGATGTGTTGCTCGCGCGTTTGCAGCGCGAGTCGGTAAGCTAGTCGTCCATCAGCGTCGTGCGAAACGCCGACGAGTCTGCCGGGCATGTGGCGTTTGTACTGATCGCGCGTGGCAAAATACGCCGCGTGCGGTCCGCCAAAACCAAGCGGGACTCCAAACCGTTGGCTGTTGCCGACCGCAACGTCCGCGCCGAATTCGCCAGGCGGTTTTAGCAATGTGAGCGCCAGAATGTCGGCGGCGACAACGACGAGTGCGCCGGCATCGTGCGCTTGCTTCACGAACTCCGTGTAATCGTAAATCGCGCCATCGGTCGCGGGATATTGAAGGAGCGCGCCGAAAATCGACTTATCGAATTTGAAGCGCGCGTGATTGTCGGTCTTAACTTCGATTCCGAGCGGCTTCGCCCGCGTCCGGACAACTTCGATCGTCTCTGGATGGCAATCATCAGCGACAAAAAAAGTTTTTCGATCCGGAACGGCGGCGTGACAAAGTGTCATTGCTTCGGCGGCGGCGGTGGCCTCATCGAGCATCGACGCGTTGGCAATGTCGAGCTGGGTAAGATCGACAATCATCGTCTGAAAATTCAGCAGCGCTTCGAGCCGGCCTTGCGCGAGCTCGGCCTGGTACGGTGTGTAAGCGGTGTACCAGCCCGGGTTTTCGAGGATGTTCCGCTGAATTACCGGCGGGGTGATGGAGTCAGAATAACCAGCCCCGATGAAAGATTTCGCGATTTTGTTTTTCTTCGAGATTGCGCGCAGTTCGGTGAGTGCTTTGCTTTCCGATTTCGCTTCCGGCAAATTTAATGGCCGATCCAGTCGAATGTTTTTTGGAACGGTCGCGTCGATCAGCGCAGCGAGATTTTGATAGCCGACGGTGCCAAGCATTTCTTCCGTCTCGACTTCATTCGGACCGATGTGCCGCCGCGCGAACGAGCCCCACCCGGACTCGAGATTATCGATCTTCCGTTCGCGCGCATGCATGCGACAGACTACGGAACGCAACTAATTTTTCAATGTGGGGAGGGACCTCGGGTTCCCGAGGCTCGCGGCGCTAACGTGGCTTCCACATTTATTTCACGTCGTAAGCTTAGACGCCGCTCGCGGCTTCGATTTCTTTAAACGTAATCGCGCGCCGCCAAGTTGGGCGCAAGAGCGACAAACGACCCGCCTTCGCCAAGGCTACGGCGGGGCAGGCACAGCAGGTGGATTACAAGTTACGTGTCGAGGGCTTCGCGTACTTTGACGGCCAGTTGCTCTGAATCGAACGGCTTTGGCAGGAAAAACATTTC
>Ga0209161_10003959_pt1 | contig 11806 bp, 9 predicted proteins | sample GraSoiAngelo_155_FD_186169 | JGI IMG/M metagenome (GOLD analysis project Ga0209161, IMG submission 186169) | Grasslands soil microbial communities from the Angelo Coastal Reserve, California, USA - 14_1009_13_30cm (SPAdes) (version 2) | ecosystem: Environmental > Terrestrial > Soil > Grasslands ...
GCCCTGGTCGGCCGGGGCGGCCGGGATCCTGGCGCTGGTGCCGGCGTGGGTCGCGCTGGCGCGCCTGCGGCACGCGCCGCCGCAGGGCGCCGAATGGGTGCTGTTCGCGTTCGTGCTGGTGTGGATGGCCGATATCGGCGCTTTCTTCTGCGGCCGGCGCTTCGGGCGCATCCGGCTCGCGCCCGAAGTGTCGCCGGGCAAGACCTGGGAGGGAGTGTTGGGAGGGATCGGACTGAGCGCCCTGGTCGCGGTCGGGGGGAGCCTCTGGTTCCGCGTGCCGCTGCTCATGTTTCTGCCGCTGTGCGTGACCGCGGTCGGCTTCTCGATCATCGGCGACCTCACCGAGAGTCTCTTGAAGCGCTTCGCGGGCATGAAGGACAGCGGCAGCGTGTTTCCCGGGCACGGCGGAGTCATGGATCGCATCGACAGTCTGACGGGAGCGGCCCCGGTGCTGCTGCTCGGCCTGACGCTGCTCGGAGTCGTGAGGTGATCGGCGTCGCGGTGCTCGGCTCGACCGGCTCGGTGGGCGAGAGCACCCTCGACGTGCTCGCGCGGCATCGCGACCGGTTCCGCCTGGTGGCGATCGCCGCGAACAGCAACTCCGGGAGGCTCGCGCAGCAGGTGCGCACCTGGCAGCCGGACTACGCGGCGCTCGCCGACGAGCGCGCGGCCGCGCAGCTGCGCGCCCTCGTCGGCGGGGAGGCCCGGCGCTGCGGCGCTGGACGAGATCGCGCAGGCGCCCGAGGTCGAGTGTGTCATGGCCGCGATTGTGGGCGCCGCGGGCCTGCGTTCCACTCTGGCGGCGGCCCGCGCCGGCAAGCGGCTGCTGCTCGCGAACAAGGAAGCCCTCGTGATGGCCGGCCCGCTGCTGCTGAAGGAAGTGGGCCGCTCGGGGGCGACGCTGCTGCCGATCGACAGCGAGCACAACGCGATCTTCCAGTGCCTGCCGCCGCCCGTGAGCCCCGGCGTGGCGCCGCCGGGGGTGCGGCGGCTGCTGCTCACAGCCTCCGGCGGGCCGTTCCGCGATACCCCGCGCGAGGCGCTCGATGCGGTCACACCCGAGGCCGCGATCGCGCATCCCAACTGGATCATGGGCCGCAAGATCTCGGTCGACTCAGCTACCCTCATGAACAAGGGACTGGAGCTCATCGAGGCGTGCCTGCTGTTCGGGGTGACGCCGGCGCAGGTCGAGATCCTGCTGCACCCGCAGAGCATCGTCCACTCGATGGTCGAATACGTCGACGGCTCGGTGCTCGCGCAGCTCTCGGCGCCCGACATGCGCACGCCAAGAGCTGCGCGAGTCGGTTGGCCGGCGAGGATCGGCTCGGGAGTCGAATTCCTCGACCTGCTCAAGGCGGGACGGCTCGATTTCCGCGCTCCCGACAGCGACAAGTTTCCGTGCCTCGCGCTGGCGGAGGCCGCCGCGCGCGCCGGCGGACTGCACCCCGTCGTGCTCAATGCCGCGAACGAAGTGGCGGTCGAGGCGTTCCTCGAGCGCCGATTGAACTTTCCCGGCATCGCTGCGGTCATTGAAGCGGTAGTTGAGCGGGGCGCCGGAGGGGGAGCGATCGGCGGGCTCGAGGACGTGCTGGCCGCCGACGCGGAGAGCCGCGTTCGCGCGCGTGAGCGGATCGTCGACATCACGAGAAACGAATCGAATAGAGGCGCTCACGCATGAGTCTCGTCTGGTACGCGGTGTGGTTCGTGGTCGCCGTGGGAGTTCTCGTCACGGTGCACGAGTTCGGGCATTTCTGGGTCGCGCGGCGGCTCGGCTTCAAGGTGCTGCGCTTCTCGGTCGGTTTCGGCCGGCCGCTGCTCAAGCGCATCGCCGGCGCCGATCGCATCGAATACGTGGTGGCGGCGGTGCCGCTCGGCGGCTACGTCAAGCTGCTCGACGAGCGCGAGGGTCCCGTGGCGCCGCACGAGCTCTCGCGCTCCTTCACGCGCCGGCCGCCGTGGCAGCGCATCGTGGTGCTGCTCGCGGGTCCCGCCTTCAACATCCTGTTCGCGGTGCTGGTGCTGTGGGGGATGCTGTGGGCGAACGGCGTCACCGAGATCCGGCCGCTCGTCGGCGAGGTTGTTTCGGGCTCGGTGGCCGCCGCGGCGGGCCTGCGCCCGGGAGACGAGATCCGCGCCGTCAACGGCGCCGCCGTGGCGGGCGAGCGCGACGTGGTGTTTGGGCTGCTCGACGCCATGAGCTCGCGTGGGGAAGCGGATCTCGCCGTGCGCGCGAGCTCGGGCGAGCTGCGCTCCGCGAGACTGCGCGTGCCGGACGCCGAACAGCGCCGCCGCCTCACCGAGCCGGCGGAGCTCTTTCGCGGACTCGGATTCACGTTCTGGACGCCGCCGCTGCCGCCGGTGCTCGGGCAGGTGATGCCCGACGGGCCGGCGGCGCGCGCGGGCTTGCGCGCCGGGGACCTCATCGAGGCGATCGACGGCACTTCCGTGCACGACTTCCGCGAGATCGTCGCGCTGATCAGCGCCCACCCCGGCGAGCGGGTGACCATCGACTACGCCCGAGGCGGGGTCGCCCACCGCGTGCAGCTCGAGGTCCAGAGCGAGCCGGTGGGCGGCAAGCGCCTGGGGCGCATCCATGTCATGCAGCCCAAGGGCTCGGGCTACCCGGAGAGCATGCTGCGGCACACCGATCTCGGTCCCGCCGTCGCGCTCGCGCGCGCCGGCGGGGAGGCCTGGAGCATGACCGTGCTCCAGGCGGATGCTCCTCGGGCGCGTGTCGCTGAAGAACCTGAGCGGCCCGCTGTCGATCGCCGAGTTCGCCGGCGACTCGGCCGAGGCAGGCCTCGCGCCGTTTCTCGGCTTCCTGGTGCTGATCTCGCTGTCGCTGGGATTCCTCAACCTGCTGCCGATTCCGATCCTGGACGGCGGACAGATCGTGTTCCAGCTGGTGGAGTGGCTGAAGGGCAGCCCCTTGTCGGAGCGCGCGCAGGCTCTCGGACAGCAGCTCGGCATCGCGCTCCTCATCGTTCTGATGGGTGTCGCGCTCTACAACGACATCGCGCGCCAGTTCGGTTGACGCTGTCCCGCACCGCACGGGGCCGCGGCGGCAGAGCTTTCGCTTTCGGGGTGCGCCTTGGTGCGCGCTCAAAGGGGGATGGGGTGGCTGAAGAATGAAAACGCGCGTGGCCGTCGCCGCAGCTGTGCTCGCGGTGCGGTGTGCGCTCACCGCCGCACAGACGCCAACGGTGCCACCGGCGCCAGCGGTGCCACCGGCGCCACCGGCGCCAGCGATGCCACCGACACCAGCGATGCCACCGACGCCAGCGGGCCTGGCCGACTTCGTCGTCGGCGATATCCGGGTCGAGGGCCTGCAGCGCGTTTCCGAGGGCACGGTCTACAACTACCTGCCGGTGAACATCGGCGATCACCTCACCCCGCAGCGCGCGCGCGAGGCGATCCGCGCGCTGTACGCCACCGGCTTCTTCCGCGACGTGCAGCTGCGCCGCGACGGCAACACCCTCATCGTCGTGGTGCTCGAGCGTCCCTCCATCGAGAGCTTCGAGATCACCGGCAACAAGGACATCAAGACCGAGGATCTGCAGAAATCCTTGCGCAACGTCGGCCTCGCCACCGGCAAGACCTTCGACCGCTCGGTGCTGGAAGACGTCACCCAGTACCTCACCGACCAGTACTTCGCCCGCGGCAAGTACGGCGTGAAGATCGATTCGCACGTCGAGGAGGAGACCGGCAACCGCGTCAAGATCAAGATCGAGATCAAGGAAGGCGCGCGCGCCAAGATCCGCCAGATAAACCTCGTGGGCGCCACGCGTTTCCCGCAGAAGGAGATCCTGCAGACGCTCGAGCTCAAGACTCCCAACTGGCTCTCCTGGTACCGCCAGGACGACCGCTACTCGCGCGAATCGCTGCAGGGCGATCTGGAGAAGATCCGCAACTACTACATGGATCGGGGCTACGCGAACTTTCAGCTCGCATCCACGCAGGTGGCGATCGCTCCCGAGAAGGAAGACATCTTCATCACCGTCAACATCGACGAGGGCCAGGTCTACAAGATGTCGCAGATGGAGCTGGCCGGCACCTTCGTGGTTCCGCAGGCGCAGCTCGAGACGCTGCTGCTGATACGTCCGGGCCAGACCTTCAACCGCAAGCTCATCACGTCCTCTCAGGAGTTGATGCAGAACCGCATGGGCGGCGACGGCTACGCCTTCGCCAAGGTCGAGCCGGTGCCGACCGCCGACAACGCCAATCACACCGTGGCGCTCACCTTCTTCATCGATCCGGGCAACCGCGTGTACGTGCGCAACATCAGCTTCGCGGGCGCCAACCGCATCAACGACGAGGTGCTGCGCCGCGAGATGCGCCAGCTCGAGGGCGGCTGGCTCTCGAACACCTCCCTCGAGCGCTCCAAGCAGCGCATCCAGCGCCTGCCGTACGTGAAGAGCGTCGAGTTCGAGACCACCCCCGTGGCCGGCTCCCCGGACCTCGTGGACGTGAGCTACAAGATCGAGGAGGGACCTGCGTCGCAGCTCTCCGGCGGCATCGGCTACTCGGAGACCTACCGCTTCATGCTGAACGGCAGCTACGCGGACGCCGATTTCCTCGGCACGGGGCAGCGCATCGCGGTCAACTTGAACGGCGGCGCCTTCAGCAAGGTGTACAGCGTCTCGCACACCAACCCGTACACCAACATCGACAACCTGCAGCGCACGATCTCGGTCAGCTACAGCGACGTGACCCAGTTCGTCTCCTCGTCGTCGAACTTCTCCTCGCGCACGCTCACCTTCGGGCCGACCTGGGCGTACCCGATCGCGGAGACCATGTACCTGCGCGCCGGCGCGGCCTTCGAGAGCTCGCAGCTGCTCACCAACCAGCTCAGCAGCGCGCTGCAGGCGCAGCAGTGGGTGCAGCAGAACGGCCATCCCTACAACCGTATCGCGCACGACGACTCGACCAACAACGAGTACGTCTTCTACGGCAGCAACTTCAAGAGCGTCGAGCTCGTGACGGGCTGGGACTGGGACACGCGCAACCGCACCCTGTTCGCGGACCGCGGCATGCGCCACTCCCTTTCCTTCTCCGCCACCGTCCCCGGGAGCGACGTCAAGTACTGGATCGGCAACTACACCTTCCTCAGGTACGTGCCCGTGTACCGCGCCCTGACGCTCTCGTTCCTCGCCGGTGTCGACTACGGCGCGCCCCTCGGCAGCACCACCGCGATTCCGCCCTACCGGCAGTTCTTCGGAGGGGGCCCGGACTCGGTGCGCGGCTTCCGCGAGAGCCGCCTGGGTCCGAAGGACCAGTTCGGCAATCCCTATGGCGGGAATTTCCGCATCGTTAGCCAGAACGAGCTCATCTTACCGATGCCGTCCAAGTGGGCGCAGACGGCGCGCGTCAGCGCCTTCTTCGACATCGGCAACGTGTTCCAGACCGGCAACAAGCTGAAGTTCTTCGGCCCGGACGGGTCGACGGTCGACAATTACCACTTCAGCACCAAGGAGCTCAAACGCTCGGTGGGGCTCGCGGTGCAGTGGCTCGCACCGCTCGGGCTCTTCCGCTTCAGCTTCGGAGTGCCGCTGAACGCCCGGCACGGCGACCCGCAGCTGCACGGCTGGGGCGACGAGACCGAGGGCTTCCAGTTCTCGGTCGGCAACGCCTTCTAGAGCCGCATGCAGGAAAGAATCGAGCCGTCTGGCCGGTTTCTACGCGATACTAAGCCTCGGGCCCCCGCGGCGGCTTGTCCCGGCGGGTTCGCAAACAACGACAGACGAGGTGGGTAGTTCCGTGAAGCGTGTGATCAGCAGCAAGTGGTGGATCGGGCTCATTGCAGCCGGCGGCGCTCTGGGTGCGCTGCCGGCATCGGCCGAAACGAAGATCGGTGTCGTCGACCCGACGCGGCTCCTCGAGGACTCGCCCCAGGGCAAGGCGGCGAGCGAATCGATGCGCGCGGAGTTCGCGCCGCGCCAGCGCACGCTCCAGGCGCAGGAGCAGGCCCTGAAGGCGAGACAGGAGAAGCTGCAGAAGGACGGCGCCACCATGACCGACGATCAGCGTGTGCGCGCCGAGAAGGAGTTGCGCGACTCGGCGCGCGAGCTCGAGCGCGCGCGCGGCGAATTCAACGACGATGCCACGGCGAAGCGCAACGAGGAGATGTCGCGGCTGCAGAAGACACTCGGCGAGGAAGTGCGCAGCTACGCGAAGGCGCAGAACTACGATCTGATTCTCACCGGCGAGAGCGTGGTCTACGCGGCTCCCGCGTACGACATCACGCCGGCGATCCTCGCGGCGCTTCAGGCGCGCAGCGCCGCCGCGCCCGCGACTCTCGCCGCGCCCGCGACTCCCGCCGCGCCCGCGGCCGCCAAGCCCGCGCCGCCGGCCAAGCCCGAGAAGCACTGACCGCGGGTGCGGCCGCGCGGGGCTTCGCGAGAACTCGCCATGTCGGTGTCGCTGGGGGAGCTTGCGGTCCGCTTCGGCTGCGAGCTGCGCGGCGATCCTGACAGGCGGGTCGAGCACGTCGCGACGCTCGCGAACGCCGACGAGCGCTCGCTCGCCTTCCTCGCCAACCCGCGCTACCGGCAGCAGCTCGTCGCCACGCGCGCCGCAGCGGTGGTGCTCGGCGGGGCGAGCGCCGCCGAGTGTCCGACCGCGATGCTCCTGAGCGAGAACCCCTACGCGACCTACGCGCGCATCGCCGCGGTGCTCCATCCGCTGCCGGCGGTGGTGCCCGGGGTGCACCCGACCGCGCTCGTCTCTCCCGGCGCGCGCGTCGATCCGAGCGCGCAGCTCTCGGCCTACTGCACGATCGGCGAGCGGGTCGTGGTCGGCGCCCGCAGCTTCATCGGTCCGCACTCGATCCTCGCCGAGGGTGCCACGCTTGCCGCCGACGTGCGGCTCACTGCGCGCGTGACGCTGGGACCGCGCGTGTCGGTCGGCGCGCGCTCGGTGCTGCAGCCCGGGGTGGTGATCGGCGGCGACGGCTTCGGTTTCGCGCCCGAGCACGGCGCCTGGCTCAAGGTGCCGCAGCTCGGCACGGTGCGCATCGGCGACGACGTCGAGATCGGAGCCAACACCACTATCGACCGCGGCGCCATCGACGACACGGTGATCGAGGAGGGTGTCAAGCTCGACAACCTCATCATGATCGGGCACAACGTGCGCATCGGCGCGCACAGCGCGCTCGCCGCCTGCGTCGCCGTGGCCGGCAGCACCACGATCGGCAAGCGCTGCATGATCGGCGGCCTCTCCGGCTTCGCCGGCCATCTCACCATCGCCGACGACGTGGTCATCACCGGCTATTCGGCGGTCACGCACTCGATCGCGAGACCGGGTGTATATTCCGGCACCCTGCCGGTCGAAGAAGCGCACGCCTGGCGCCGGTTGGTGGCGCGCTTCAAACGCAGCGGATTGCTCGCGACCCGTGTGCGCAGGCTGGAGCGCGCCGCGGGCCTGAAATCCGATCAGGAAGAGCCTCATGACTGAGCCGGTTGACCTCGACATCCAGGCGATCCTCGAGCGCCTGCCGCATCGCTATCCGTTCCTGCTCGTCGACCGGGTGCTCGAGTGCCGTCCCGGGGAGAGCATCCGCGCGCTCAAGAACGTCACCTACAACGAGCCGTACTTCCAGGGCCACTTTCCCGCGCGTCCGGTCATGCCGGGCGTCATCATCATCGAGGCACTGGCCCAGGCCGCCGGGATCCTGTGCTTCGTGACCGCCGGCGTGATTCCCGACGCGGACACGCGCTTCTACTTCGTCGGCATCGACAAGGCGCGCTTCCGCCGCCCGGTCGTGCCGGGTGACCAGCTGGTGCTGACGGCGCAGTTCGAGCGCGCCCTGAAGGGCATCTGGAAGGTCTCGACCGCGGCCTTCGTCGGGGATCAGGAGGTCGCGCATGCGGAGATGATGGTGGCGCCGGAGGCCTCCAAGTGATCGATGCGCGCGCCATCGTGTCCCCCGAGGCCGAGCTCGCCTCCGATGTCAGCGTCGGGCCCTTCAGCATCATCGGCCCCCGGGTGCAGCTCGGACCGCGCACGGTGGTCGGTCCGCACGCGGTGATCAACGGGCCGACTCGCATCGGCGCCGACAACCGCATCTTCCAGTTCGCCTCGATCGGGGACGCGCCGCAGGACAAGAAGTACCAGGGCGAGCCGACCCGGCTCGAGATCGGCGATCGCAACGTGTTTCGCGAGAGCTGCACCATCAACCGCGGCACGACCCTCGACAAGGGCGTGACGGTGATCGGCAGCGACAACCTGTTCATGGCCTTCTCGCACGTCGCGCACGACTGCGTGGTCGGCGATAAGACGGTCTTCGCCAACTGCGCCGCGCTCGGCGGGCATGTCGAGATCGGCGACTGGGTGATCCTCGGCGGGCTGACCGCCGTGCACCAGCACACCAGGATCGGGGCGCACGCCTTCCTCGCCGGCGGCGCGATCGTCAGGAGCGACGTGCCGCCCTACGTGATGGTCGCGGGCAACCCGGCCGCGCCGCACGCGGTGAACTCAGAGGGCCTGAAACGCCGCGGATTCACCGAGGAGCAGATCCGCAACATCCGCGACGCCTACCGCATCGTCTACCGCTCGGATCTGAAGCTCTCCGAGGCGCTCGCGCGGCTCGCGCCGGAGGCGGAGCGGCATCCCGAGATCTGCGCGTTCGTCGACTTCATCCACGCCTCCACGCGCAGCCTCGCGCGATGAGCGCGGCGGTGCGCGCGGCACCGAGCGGCGTGCAGCGCCTGCGCGTCGGCTTCGTCGCCGGCGAGCATTCCGGGGACCAGCTGGGAGCGGCGCTGATCACGGCGCTGCGCCAGCGGGTGCCCGGCCTCGAGTGCTTCGGGATCGCGGGCCCGAAGATGATCGCGGCGGGCTGCGAGGCCTGGTGGGGCGCGGAGCAGCTCTCCGTCATGGGTCTCGCCGAGGTGCTGCGCCACCTGCCGCGCCTGCTGCGATTGCGCGCCGCCGTGGCGCGGCGATTCCGCGAGGCGCGGCCCGACGTCTTCGTCGGCATCGACGCCCCGGAGTTCAACCTGTCGCTCGCCAGAGGGCTGAAGCGCGCCGGCGTCCGCACCGTGCAGTACGTGAGCCCGCAGGTGTGGGCGTGGCGGCAGGGCCGGGTGCGCAGCATCGCCCGCTCCTGCGATCTGGTGCTGTGTCTCTTGCCCTTCGAGGCGAAGTTCTACGCGCAGCACGGCGTGCGGGCGGCGTTCGTCGGACATCCGCTCGCCGATCAGATCCCGCTCGAGGTCGACCGTGAGGCGGCGCGGCGCGCGCTCGGCGTCGAGGCGGCCGCGCCCGTCGTGGCGCTGCTGCCGGGCAGCCGGCTGACCGAAGTCGTCCGTCTTGGAGCCCCGTTCGCGGCGGCCGCCGCGCACCTCGCCGCCCGCCGTCCGGGCTTTCGTTTCATCGCGCCCATGGCGAGCCCCGCGGTGCGGGAGCTCTTTGTGAAGCAAGTCGCGCAAGTGCCCGACGCGCCGGAGATCAGGCTGCTCGACGGGGAGGCGCAGCCCGCGCTGGCCGCCTGCGATGCGGCCCTCGTCGCCTCGGGAACCGCGACTCTCGAGGCGCTCTTGAGTGCTCGTCCGATGGTGGTGGCCTATCGGGTGAGTCCCCTCACGGCCTTCGCGCTCCGCACGCTCGCTCTGGTGAAGGTACGATACTTCTCGCAGCCGAACCTGCTCGCCGGCCGGCGCCTGGTGCCGGAGTTCTTTCAGGAGCAGGTGAGGGGCGCTGCGCTCGGGGACGCTCTGTTGCAGGAGCTCGAGGATCGCGGGCACGTGCGTGAGCTCGTCGAAGAATTCGCCGCCGTGCATCGGACGCTGCGCCGCGGCGGGGCTGCGCTCGCGGCGCAGGCGATCCTCGAGTGCGCCGCGCGCGCGAGCGCGCTTGGGGGGCCGCCGGCCATGAGCGCGGGGGGCGCCGATGGCGGGAGCTGAGCTCGCGCTCGCCCCTCCCCGGGAGCGGCGCGCTCGCGCACGCATCGCCGGCGTCGACGAGGCGGGTCGCGGACCGCTCGCGGGCCCGGTGGTGGCGGCGGCGGTGATCCTCGATCCGCGGCGGCGCATCCGGGGGCTCGCGGACTCGAAGCTGCTGACGGCTGAGGAGCGCGAGCGGCTCGCGCTCCTCATCCGCGCGCGCGCGCTCGCCTTCGGCATCGGCTGGGCGGATCGCGACGAGATCGATTGCCTCAACATTCTCGAGGCGACGCTGCTCGCGATGCGCCGCGCGCTGCTCGCGCTCCCGGTGTGCCCGACGCACGTGCAGGTCGACGGGAATCGTTGTCCGTGGCTCGCGGACCTGCCGCTGCCGTGCACGCTCGAGGCCATCGTGCGGGGCGATGCGCTGGTGGCGGCGATCAGCGCGGCTTCGATCCTGGCCAAGGTGCATCGCGATGCGATGATGCGCGCGCTCGATGCGTGCTATCCGGGCTTCGCGCTCGCCCGCCACAAGGGCTACGGCACGCCGGCGCACCTCGAGGCTCTCGCCCGCCGTCCCCCTTCGCCCCTGCACCGCCGCTCGTTCAGTCCGCTGCGGCGCTCCGGGGATACCTGAGAGTCCGATGTCGCAGGCTTTCGTCCATCTCCGGCTGCACACCGAATACTCGCTCAGCGACAGCGTCGTGCGGGTGCCGGAGCTCGTCGCCGCGGTGGCGGGGATGGGCATGGCGGCCGTGGCGGTGACCGACGAGGGGAATCTCTTCGCGATGGTGAAATTCTATCGCGCGGCGCTCAAGGCCGGTCTCAAGCCGATCGTCGGAGTCGACCTGCAGGTCGCGGAGGCGGGCGAGCCGCGGCAGCCGCCGACGCGAGTGACGCTGCTGTGTCAGTCGCCGGCCGGTTACCGGAATCTCACGCGCCTCGTGAGCCGCGCCTACCTCGAAGGACAGGAGCGCGGCACGGCGCGCATCGAGCGCGGCTGGCTCTCGCCGGACGCCCTCGAGGGCCTCATCGGCCTCTCCTGCGCCACCGAGGGCGACATCGGTCGGGCGCTCATTTCCGCGCGCGAGCGCGACGCCGAGCGCGCGCTCGATGCGTGGCAGGCGCTCCTCCCCGGGCGCTTCTATCTCGAGCTGCAACGCCTCGGCAAGCCCTTCGAGGAGACCTACATCGCCGGCGCGGTGGCGCTCGCCGCCCGGCGCGGCGCGCCGGTGGTGGCCACCAACGACGTGCGCTTCCTCGAGCCCGGGCAGTTCGAGTCGCACGAGGCGCGCGTCTGCATCCACGACGGGACGCTCCTCGCCGACACCGGCCGGGTGCGCCGTTATTCGCGCCAGCAGTACCTGCGCACGCCGCAGGAGATGGCGGCCCTGTTCGCCGACCTGCCCGAGGCGCTCGCCAACTCCGCCGAGATCGCGCGCCGCTCGAGCCTCCAGCTCACTCTCGGGGAAGTGCGGCTGCCGCAGTATCCGCTGCCCGCCGCGGTGAGCACCGAGGAATTCCTGCGCGAGGAAGCCGCGCGCGGCCTCGCGGCCCGCTTCGCCGCAAGCTCGGGCGCCCCGCTCCCTTATCGCGAGCGGCTCGAGCGCGAGCTCGCCGTGATCTGCCAGATGGGCTTCGCGGGCTACTTCCTCATCGTCGCCGACTTCATCCGCTGGGCGCGCGAGCACGGCGTGCCGGTGGGCCCCGGGCGCGGCTCGGGGGCGGGCTCGCTGGTCGCCTATAGCCTCAAGATCACCGATCTCGATCCGATCCGCTACGACCTGCTGTTCGAGCGCTTCCTCAACCCCGAGCGCGTCTCGCTGCCCGATTTCGACATCGATTTCTGCATGGACGGGCGCGACCGGGTCATCGAGTACGTCGCGCGCAAGTACGGCCGCGAGCGTGTGTCGCAGATCATCACC
>Ga0209161_10003961_pt1 | contig 11803 bp, 7 predicted proteins | sample GraSoiAngelo_155_FD_186169 | JGI IMG/M metagenome (GOLD analysis project Ga0209161, IMG submission 186169) | Grasslands soil microbial communities from the Angelo Coastal Reserve, California, USA - 14_1009_13_30cm (SPAdes) (version 2) | ecosystem: Environmental > Terrestrial > Soil > Grasslands ...
TAGGGTTTGGCCAACGCCCAGAAAGCCGTTAGAAATCTGCTGGTTTGCATGGGGCACCTGAGAAAGGATCTGAATCAGTTTACAGAACGCCGCCGGCGAGGTAACAATTCTTCCAATGTCCTCCGGCCGGGTCTTCCGCTTCGCGCCCACCCCAGAGCACCCGGCCAAGCACCTGTTCGTGTTCCTCCACGGCTGCGGCGCCACCGCGCAGTCGATGATCCCGATCGCGTTCAAGTTCCAGGCGCGCTTCCCGAGCGCGGCGCTGGTGGTGCCGAGCGGATTCAACCCGGAGGCGCGCGGCGGGGTGGCGCAGGACTGGTATCCGACGCGCGGCCTGCACGCCGACAACCATCGCGAGCGCGTCGCCGCCGTGCTGCCCGACGTCGAGGACCTGGTGCGCCACGAGCAGACCAACTTCGGCGTGCCCTCGAGCCGCACCGTGCTGATCGGCTTCTCGCAGGGCGGGACGGTGGCGCTCGAGGCGGTGAAGGCCCCGGGCATCGCCGGCGCCGTGGTCGCGTTCTCCGCGCGCTATGCCCGCCTGCCCGCGCGCGGCACGCCGATCCAGTCGCGCATTCACCTCGTGCACGGCGAGTTCGACTCCGTCGTGTCGCGCGTGTACGCGGAGCGCGCGGCACGGGTCCTGGCCGGGCTCCATGTTCCGGTCACGCTCGACATCGTCGAGGACCTCGGCCATGCGCTTTCGCACCGCGCGATCAGCCTCGGGTCGCTGCGCCTCCTGCAGGGCATCTACGAGGGTCGCCGCGCGACGTTGCATTGAGGGAAGGCATCGTTCTCTTCGCCCACGGCTCGCGCGACCCGGAATGGGCGCGGCCGTTTCAACGAATTGCCGAAATCGTGGGCCGGACTGCGCCGCATTGCGCGGTCAGGCTTGCGTATCTCGAGATCATGCGGCCGTCGCTCGAGGAAGCCGTGGCTGCGCTCGCCAAAAGCGTGAAGGCGATCCGGGTCGTGCCCGTATTCCTCGGCCAGGGCAGCCATCTGAAGGACGACCTCCCTCGGCTGATCGCCGCCGTTCGCGGCGACTACCCCGATGTCGAGATCTCGCTCGAGCCGGCCATCGGCGAGCAGCCGCGCATCATCGAAGCGATCGCCGCGCTCATTGCTGGAGGAGGAATTGCCTGACCGGGGCGATCTGGTCCTCGCTCATCAGCGCCGGCACGTGACCGACGCCCTCGAATTCCACCGACACCGTATCGGGCCTGCGCTCGCGCATCTCCTTCAATGTGCTGGCGACCAGCACTTCGGACTTGGCCCCGCGCAGCACCAGCGTGGGACACTTCAGCCTGCCCCAGATGTTCCAGAGGTCGACGCCGCGCAGCACGTTGGGGCCGATCGGCATCTCGCTGTCGATGTTGCCGTGGTAGCCTTCGCCGATCGCCGGGTCATAGCGCAGCACGTAATCCCCCTTTTCTTCCTGGGCCACGCTGTGGCCCGCGAGCTGCTTCCACTGCTCGTCGGTGAGCGGTCCGAACGACGCGCAGACCTTGCGTATATAAGCCTCGACCTCCTCCAGATTGGAGAAGCGCAGGCCCCGCGTGATCGAGCCCTTCATCCGGATGAGCGCGCCCCAGGGAATGAATGCGCCGACGTCGTTCAGCACCAGGCGCCGGATCGGCGCGTTGCGCTTGGCGGCGAGAAACATCCCGATCAGTCCGCCCATGGAGGTTCCGACCCAGTCGATCATCGGGGGCGGGGGGCCGCCGCGCAGCCGTTCGAGCCAGCTGCCGGCGGCGGGCGCCGTCACCCGCGCCAGCATCGCCGCCGCGTCGGCCAGGTAGGTGGAAAAGCTGTATTCGGACTTGTTTTCCAGCCAGTCGCTGTCGCCGCGTCCGACGACATCCATGCACACCACGCGGCAGTCCGAGGCGAGCGCCTCGGCGAGGAAGTCGAAATCGCGGCTGTTGCGGGCAAGGCCGTGCACGCACACCACGACATGCGGGTTGTCGTGATCGCCCCACTCGGTGTAGGCGATGCGGTGGAAGCCGCCGTCGCCCAGGGAAAAGAAGTATTTTTGGCGCATGGGAAAATCTTAATCGATAATTTTTGCGATGCAAAAAAAGATTTGCAGTGCAATACGCCTCACGGAGAGTAAAGTGCTTGCGCCAGGAGGCGTGCCATGGAAGAAAGACCGATCCGCACCATCATAGGGGAGCAGAAACCCGTTTCCGCAGGCGCCGAAACCAGCGTCGCGGCGGCGGCGAAGCTGATGAAGCGCCACCGCATCGGCGCGCTGCTGGTCACGAAGAGCGGCCAGCTCGCCGGCATCTTCACCGAGCGCGACGCGCTGTTCCGCGTGCTCGCCGAGGGCCGCGACCCGGCGAAGACCCACCTTTCCCAGGTCATGACGCCGAACCCGCGCACCATCTCGCCCGACCGGCCGTTCGGGCATGCGCTCCACCTGATGTACGAGGGCGAATTCCGGCACGTGCCGGTGGTGGAGAACGGCCACCCGCTCGGCATGGTGTCGGCGCGCGACGCGCTCGGTCCGGATCTGCAGCGGTTCGTCGCCGATCTCGGCATGCGCAACCACATAGGCGAGATCCTGGGATGAAGCTAAAAGATGTGCTGGCGGCCAAGGGCTCCCGCGTGGTCACGGTGTCGGCCAAGTCGAGCGTCGCCGACGCGATCCGCACCATGTGCGCCGAGAAGGTGGGCGCGGTGCTGGTCCCCGACGCCGAGGCTTGTCCGGTCGGCATTTTCACCGAGCGCGACGTAGTCAGGCTGCTTGCCGACGGCGAGCGCGACCTCGAGCGCCTAGCGGTCGAGTCGAGGATGACCTGCAGCATCGTCATCGGACGGCTGGCGATGTCGGTCGACGAAGCGCTCGGGCTGATGACGGAGCGGCGCTTCCGGCACCTGCCGGTGATCGAGGACGGCAAGCTGCTGGGGCTGGTGTCGATCGGCGACCTGGTCAAGATCAGCCTCGAGGAGACCGCGCAGGAAGCACAGGCGCTGCGCGCCTACATCACTTCGTAGCTCTCATTCGGAGAGCTGCGGCAAGTCCCTGAAGTGCTCCAGGGCGTCCGGGTTGGCGAGCGCGTCGGTGTTGGGCACCGGCATGCCGTGCACCACCGCCTTCACGGCGAGCTCCACGACCTTGCCGTTCTTGGTGCGCGGGATGTCGGCCACCTGAACGATCTTCGCCGGGACGTGCCGCGGCGAAGCGTGCCGCCGGATTTCCGACCGGATGCGCTCCTCGAGCCGCGCATCCAGCGTCTGGCCGTCGCGCAATTTCACAAACAGCACCACCCGCGTGTCGGACTGCCAGATCTGCCCGATCGCCACCGCCTCCTCGACCTCGGCGATGCGCTCCACCACGCGGTAGATCTCGGCGGTGCCGATGCGCACGCCGCCCGGATTGAGGGTGGCATCTGAGCGCCCGTAGATGATCATCGTGCCGCGCTCGGTCAGCTCGCTCCAGTCGCCGTGGCACCAGACGTTGGGATACTTGGCGAAGTAGGCGGCGTGGTAGCGCTCATCGCCGCGGTCGTTCCAGAAGCCCAGCGGCATGGAGGGAAATGGTTTTGTGCAAACCAGTTCGCCTTTTTCATTAATAATCGACTCTCCGTTGTCATTAAAAACTTCGACCGCAATTCCCAGGGACCGGCACTGCAGCTCGCCGCGGTACACCGGCAGGATGGGATTGGCGTCGGCGAAGGCGGCCATGATGTCGGTGCCCCCCGAGATCGAAGACAGGCAGACGTCGCTCTTCACCGCGTCGTACACATAGTCGAAGCTCTCCGGCGCGAGCGGCGAGCCGGTGGACAGGACCATGCGCAGCGCGGCGAGGTCGTGCGTGTCGCGCGGGCGCAGGCCGCGCTTCGCGATGGCGTCGATGTACTTCGCCGAAGTGCCGAAGTGCGTGAAGCGCTCCTTGTCCGCGCAATCGAAAAGAATCCGGCCGTCGCGCGCGAAGGGCGAGCCGTCGTACAGCATCACGCTCGCCTCCGCGCAAAGCCCGGCGAACAGCAGGTTCCACACCACCCAGTTGGTGGTGCAGAAATAGAAGAAGCGGTCGCCCGGCCGGAGGTCGAACTGCAGCTTGTGCATCTTGAGGTTCTGCAGCAGCGCGCCGCCCGCGCCGTGCACGATGCACTTCGGCTTGCCGGTGGTGCCGGAGGTGAACAGGATGTACACCGGGTGGTCGAACGGCAGCTGCGCGAACGCTATGTCGCCGGCGGTGTAGCGCCGCAGCCATTCGTCCAGCCTCACCGCCTTCGGCACGTCCGACACGTCGACGTGCTCGTCCAGGCTGGGGACCACCACCGCCTTTCTCAGCGTCGGCAGGCGCTCGACGATTTCGCGCACCCGCTCGAGCGTGTCGTGCTCCTGGCCGTTGTAGCGGTAGCCGTCGGCGCAGAACAGCACCTTCGGCTCGATCTGGCCAAAGCGCTCGACGACGCCGTCGACGCCGAAATCGGGCGAGCAGGACGACCAGACGATGCCCTGCGACAGGGCGGCGAGGGCCAGCATGCCGGCTTCCGGGATGTTCGGGATGAAGGCCGCGGCGCGGTCGCCGGCCCGCAGTCCCAGCACCTGCAGCGCCTGCACCGCGCGCGATACGTCGCTATAGAGGTCGGCGAACGAGACGCGGCGCCGGAAGCCCCTTTCGTCCCACAGCACGAAGGCGTCGCCGCGATCGCCGCGGCGCATCAGGTTCTCGGCGAAATTGAGCCGCGCCTCGGGAAACCAGTGCGCCCCCGGCATCTTGTCGCCGTCCACCAGCACGCTCGAGCCCCGGCGCGAGGCGATGACGCCGCAGAAGTCCCAGACGTCGGACCAGAACTCCTCCGGGTTGTCGACCGTCCAGCGGTAGAACTCGGGGTAGCTGTTCAGCTCCAGGCGCCGCTTGCGCACGATCTGGCGCGCGAATTGCGTAATCTGCGCTTCCTCGATCGCGCGTTCGGACGGCTGCCAGAGAATAGGAGGGATGGCCATACACGGCGTAGCATTTCCTGCGGATTATATTCAGATGGGTCCCGGGCAGAGGCGCGATCACCGCATGCCGGAGGCGGAAGCCGTCGGGCGCCTGCTCGCCTTCCAGCCCGGCAAGGACGCCTCCAGGCGGATCGCTTCGCTGGGCCTGCGCCTCGCGCAGCGCGTGCGCGCAACGCCCCCGGGGCCCCTCAGCGCCGAGTCCTTCCTGCGTCACTACGGGCTTTCGACGCGCGAAGGCGTGGCGCTGATGTGCGTGGCGGAGGCGCTGCTGCGCATCCCCGATCCGCAGACCGCCGACGCCTTGCTGCGCGACAAGCTTGCCTCGGGCAACTGGGGCTCGACGAAGGACGAGGATTCGTTCGTCTCGAGCGCAGCCGACTGGGCCCTGATGCTCACCGGGACGCTGGCGCGCTGGCGCGAAGCGCCGCAGGAGGATTTTCCATCCAGCCTGAAGCAGCTGGTCGCCCGGCTGGGCGAGCCCGTCGCCCGCGCCGCCATCCGCCAGGCGATGCGCATCCTCGCCGAGCAGTTCGTGCTCGCCGAAACCATCGAGGAGGCCGTGAGCCGCGCCGGCGGACGCCGGCCTTACCGCTTCTCGTTCGACATGCTGGGCGAAGCGGCGCGCACCGCCGAGGACGCGGCGCGCTACTTCGCCGCCTATTCGAACGCGATCCGCGCCGCCGCCCCGCCCGACAGCCTCTCGGTCAAGCTCTCGGCGCTGCACCCGCGCTTCGAGGAGCTGAAGCGGGACCGGGTCTTTTCTGAACTTCTACCCAAACTAACCGACTTGACACGTATTGCCGCTGCCCGTGGGGTTGGCATCACCCTCGACGCCGAGGAGTCCGAGCGGCTGGAGCTGACGCTGGACATCTTTGAAGCCTTGACAGGTCAATTCGACGCCGGGCTGGCGGTTCAGGCTTACCAGAAGCGCGCGGCTGCAGTGTGCGACTGGCTGATCGCGCTCGGCCGCTCAAGAAAGCGGCGCATCCCGATGCGGCTTGTCAAAGGCGCCTACTGGGACGGCGAGATCAAGCGCGCGCAGCAGCTCGGCATGCCGGACTACCCGGTGTTCACGCGCAAGGCCGTCACCGACATCTCCTACGTCGCATGCGCAACGAAGCTGCTCGCGGCACCCGACGCGATCTATCCCGCGTTCGCCACCCACAACTGCCGCACGGTGGCGACGATTCTGGAGCTATCAAAAGAATCTGAATTTGAATTCCAGAAACTTCTAGGCATGGGGGACGCGCTGTACGAAGCGCTGCTCGCCGAGCATCCGGACATCGCGGTACGCGTCTACGCGCCGGTCGGCAGCTTCACCGACCTCCTGCCGTACCTGGTGCGCCGCCTGCTGGAGAACGGCGCCAACACCTCGTTCGTGCACCAGATCGCCGATCCCGGCGTGCCGCTCGAGGACCTGGTCGCCGATCCAGTCGAGCAGCTGCCCGAGCCCTACGTTCCCGACCCGCGCATCCCCCTGCCGCGCGACATCTACCCGGACCGCAAGAACTCGCTCGGCCTGGATCTTGCGCGGCGCGATGTGCTTGACTCGCTTCACCAGAGAATCGCGGCCGAGAAACTTTCGCCGGCCCCTCCATCCATCACTCTCGATAGCGCCATCGGACGCGCCGCGCAAAGCTTCGAGTCCTGGTCGCACGTGCCCGCCGCCGGGCGTGCCGCGGTCCTGGAGCGCGCCGCCGACCTGCTGGAGGAACGCATGCTCGACCTGGTCGCGCTCATCGTGCGCGAGGGCGGCCGCACCTACGCCGACGCGGTGTCCGAAGTGCGCGAGGCAGCGGATTTCTGCCGCTACTATGCCTCTCAGACAAAAACCAGGTTCGTAGTGCAATTGCTTCCTGGTCCCGCCGGTGAGCGTAACGAATTGCAACTCCACGGCCGCGGCGTCTTCGCCTGCATCAGCCCCTGGAACTTTCCGCTCTCCATCTTCACCGGCCAGGTCGCCGCCGCGCTTGCCGCGGGCAACACGGTGATCGCCAAGCCTGCGGAGCAGACGCCACGGATCGGTTTTTCAGCAATTGATTTGTTGCACCAGGCAGGAATTCCGGTTGATGCGGTGATTTGCGTGGCAGGGGATGGCGAAGCGGTAGGCGCGCCGCTGGTGGCCGATCCACGCATTGCCGGCGTCGCTTTCACCGGCTCGGTCGAGACCGCGAAGCGCATCGATCTCGCGCTGGCGCAGCGCGCGGGGCCGATCGTGCCGCTCATCGCCGAAACCGGCGGCGACAACGCGATGATCGTCGACTCCTCTGCGCTCCCCGAGCAAGTCGTCGACGACGTCGTGATCTCCGCCTTCCAGAGCGCCGGCCAGCGCTGCTCGGCGCAGCGCATCCTGTTCGTCGACGCCGGCTGCGCGCCGCGCGTGCTGCAGCTCCTCGCGGGCGCCCTCGCCGAGCTGAAAGTCGGCGACCCGGCCGAGCCGGACACCGACGTCGGCCCAATCATCGACTCCCTCTCCCGCGAGACGCTGCTAAGCCACATTGCAAAGCTCCGCGGCAGTGCCAGGCTGATTGGAGAGGCCCAGTTGAAAATCGAGGGCAATTACATTGCTCCAGTCGCCTTCGAGCTCGCGCTAGATCAGCTGCCGCGCACCGAAGTCTTCGGCCCGATCCTGCATGTGTGTCTTTACCGGAGAAGCAATCTGGGGGAAGTGCTGCAATGGATCCGCGACACCGGCTACGGCCTCACGCTCGGCATCCACAGCCGCATCCAGAGCTTCGTCGACGAGGTGGTGCGCGCCGCGCGCGTCGGCAACATCTACGTCAACCGCAGCATGATCGGCGCCGTGGTGGGAGTGCAGCCCTTCGGCGGCGAGGGCCTCTCCGGCACCGGCCCGAAGGCCGGCGGGCCGCATTACCTGCCCCGGTTCGCGACCGAGAGGACTCTCACCGTGAACACCGCGGCGGTGGGCGGGGTCACCGAACTGCTCACGCGCACGTAGAATTGCCTCCATGGGAGCGCAGAACCACAAGCAGGACTCCGTCCTGATCGAGGAATTCGCGCGCCTTTACTACGCCGAGGTCGATCCCGAGGAGCTCGCTGCCCGCGCGCCGCTCGACCTCAAGGGCGCGGCGGCGGCCCACCTGGCCTTTGGCAGGAAGTTCACTGCGGGCCAGGCCAGGATTCGCGCTTACAACCCGGTGTCCGGGCAGCACGGCTGGCAGAGCACCCACACCGCAATCGAGATCGTCAGCGACGACATGCCGTTCCTCGTCGATTCGGTGACGATGGAAGTGAACCGCCAGGGGCTCACGCTGCACCTCCTCATCCACCCCGTGCTGCGCGCTCTGCGCGACGCCAAGGGCGAGCTCTTGTCGATTTTTCAGCCTAATCAAACTTCCGAAGGCCGCCTGGAATCCTTCATGCACATCGAGGTCGACCGCCAGACCGATCCGGCGAAGCTCGCCGAGCTGGAGGCGGGCATCGCCAGAGTCCTCGCCGACGTGCGCGCGGCGGTCGAGGACTGGAAACCGATGCAGGCGCGCATGGCCGAGATCGCCGAGCGGCTGTCTGCGGACAGGTACGACGAGGAGCGCGCCTTCCTCGCCTGGCTCCTGGAGGACCACTTCACGTTCCTGGGCTGCCGCGGCTATGACCTCGATACCGTCGATGGCGAAGACGTGCTGCGCATCGTTCCCGGCAGCGGCCTGGGGATCCTGCGCGAGCGCGGCGCGACCGTTTCCGCGAGCTTCGCCACGCTGCCGCCCGAGGCGCGCAAGCGCGCACGGGTGAAGGAGCTGCTGGTGCTCACCAAGGCGAACGCGCGCGCCACCGTGCATCGGCCCGGGCAGCTCGACTACGTCGGCATCAAGCGCTTCAACGACAAAAGCGAAGTGATCGGCGAGACGCGCTTCCTCGGCCTGTACACGCACACGGCGTACAGCGAGAACCCGATGCGGGTGCCGCTGCTGCGCAGAAAGCTCGGCGAGGTGATCGAGCGCGCCGGGCTGCTGCCCGCGGGCTACAGCGGCAAGGCGCTCGCCTCGATCCTCGAGTCCTATCCGCGCGACGAGCTGCTGCAGATCGGAGCCGAGGACCTCTATCGCCACGCGGCTGCGATCCTGCAGCTCGGCGATCGCCAGCGCCTGCGCCTGCTGGTGCGCCAGGACCCGTACGCGCGCTTCGTGTCCTGCCTCATCTTCGTGCCGCGCGATCGCTACAACACCGAGCTGCGCCAGCGCTTCCAGCGCATCCTGACCGAGGCGTTCAACGGCGCCTCCTCGGAGTTCGACGTCGACCTGTCGGCCGCGACGCTCGGGCGCATCCTGATGCGCATCCGCACCAGGCCCGGCGAGATGACGGCGCAGCCGGACTTGAAAGCGCTCGAGCAGCGCCTGGTCGAGGCGATGCGCCGCTGGGAGGACGATCTCCACGCCGCGCTCGTCGAGCGCCACGGCGAGGAGCGCGCGGCGAGCCTGTTCCGCGTCTACGGGCACGCCTTCCCCGCGGGCTACCGCGATGAGTACCCGGTGGAGAGCGCCGTCACCGACATCGAGATGATCGAATCGCTCGCGCCGCAGCCCGACCTCGGCATGAACCTGTACGCGCCGCAGTCCGAGCCCGGCATCCTGCACTTCAAGATCTATCGCCGCGGCAGCCGCGTGCCGCTCTCCGACAGCCTGCCGATGCTCGAGCGCCTCGGCGTGCGCGTGTTCTTCGAGCACCCCCACAAGGTCGAGCCCGCCGGCAGCCCCCCGGTGCGGGTGGTCGACTTCGGGCTGGCGCTGCCGAGCGGCGCGCTGCCGCTCGAACAGGTGCGCGAGCATTTCCACGAGGCCTTCCTCGGCATGTTCCTGGGGACAGTCGAAGCCGACAGCCTCAACCGCCTGGTGCTCACGGCGGGCCTCGACGCGCGCGAGATTCGCGTGCTGCGCGCCTATGCGCGCTATCTCAGGCAGGGGACCTCGACCTTCAGCCTCGCCTACGTCGAGCAGGCGCTCGTCGCCAACGCGCGCATCGCCGCGCTGCTGGTGCGCCTGTTTTTCTCAAGATTTTCCGAAAACGAGAAACAAAACGAAGATCCGCTCGCAAACGAGATCACCACCGCGCTCGACGCAGTACAAAACCTCGACGAAGACCGCATCCTGCGCAGCTTCCTCGCCGTGATCCAGGCGACCACTCGCACGAATTTCTTTCAAGGGAAAACATATCTTTCCCTTAAATTGGATCCCAAGCGCGTTCCCGGCCTGCCCGAGCCGCGGCCGATGTTCGAGATCTGGGTGTACTCGCCGCGCGTCGAGGCCGTGCACCTGCGCGGCAGCCCGGTGGCGCGCGGCGGCATCCGCTGGTCGGACCGCATGGAGGACTTCCGCACCGAAGTTCTGGGCCTGATGAAGGCGCAGATGGTGAAAAACGTGGTCATCGTGCCGGTCGGCGCGAAGGGCGGCTTCGTGCTCAAGCAGCCGCCCGCCGGCGACCGCGAGGCGCTGATGAAGGAAGGCGTCGCCTGCTACCAGACCTTCCTGCGCGGCATGCTCGACGTCACCGACAACCGCGTCGACGGCAAGGTAGTGCCGCCGCGTGACGTCGTGCGCCACGACAGCGACGATCCCTACCTGGTGGTCGCCGCCGACAAGGGCACCGCGACCTTCTCCGACATCGCCAACGCCGTCGCCGCGGAATACGGCTTCTGGCTGGGCGACGCCTTCGCCTCGGGCGGCTCGGCGGGCTACGACCACAAGAAGATGGCGATCACGGCGCGCGGCGCCTGGGAATCGGTGAAGCGCCACTTCCGCGAGCTCGGCGTGAATACGCAGGCGAGCGACTTCTCGGTGGCCGGGATCGGCGACATGTCGGGCGACGTGTTCGGCAACGGCATGCTGCTCTCGCGTCACATCAAGCTCGTGGCGGCGTTCGACCACCGCCACGTCTTCCTCGACCCCTCGCCCGACACCGAGAAGAGCTTCAAGGAGCGCGAGCGCCTCTTCAACCTGCCGCGCTCCTCCTGGGCCGACTACAACGCGAAGCTCATCTCCAAGGGCGGCGGCGTCTTCCCGCGCAGCGCCAAGTCGATTTCACTTTCTCCAGAAATACAAAAAACCCTCGGAAGCGACGCCAGGGCCCTCGCCCCCAACGAGCTGATCAGCGCCATCCTCAAGGCGCCGGTCGACCTGCTCTACAACGGCGGCATCGGCACCTACGTCAAGGCGAAGACCCAGTCGCACGCCGACGTCGGCGACCGCGCCAACGACGCCATCCGCGTCAACGGCGCGGACCTGCGCTGCAAAGTGGTCGCCGAGGGCGGCAACCTCGGCTTCACGCAGCTGGGGCGGATCGAATTCGCGCTCGCGGGCGGGCGCATCAACACCGACGCCATCGACAACTCGGCGGGCGTCTCGTGCTCCGACCACGAGGTCAACATCAAGATCCTGCTGAACGCGCCGGCGCGCGAAGGCAAGCTCACCTACGAGCAACGCAACAAGCTGCTCGCCGACATGACCGACGAGGTGGCGGCGCTCGTGCTGCGCGACAACTACTTCCAGACGCAGAGCCTGGCGGTGTCGGGCGTGCTCGCGCCGAGCCTGCTCGACTCCCAGGAGCGCTTCATCCGCAGCCTGGAGAAGGCGGGGCGCCTGAACCGCGCGCTCGAGTTCCTGCCGAACGACGAGGAGTTCGCCGAGCGCCGCGCCGCCAAACTTGGCCTCACTGCACCGGAGCGAGCAGTATTGCTCGCCTACTCCAAGATCGCGCTCAAGGAGGAGCTGGTCGGCTCGAACGTCCCCGACGACCCGTTCATCTCCACCGCGCTCGAGCGCTACTTCCCGGTGCCTTTGCGCGAGCGCTACAGGACGCAGATCCACGCCCACCCGCTGCGCCGCGAGAT
>Ga0209161_10003965_pt1 | contig 11800 bp, 11 predicted proteins | sample GraSoiAngelo_155_FD_186169 | JGI IMG/M metagenome (GOLD analysis project Ga0209161, IMG submission 186169) | Grasslands soil microbial communities from the Angelo Coastal Reserve, California, USA - 14_1009_13_30cm (SPAdes) (version 2) | ecosystem: Environmental > Terrestrial > Soil > Grasslands...
CGCACAGCTCCAGCTGCAGCATCTCTTCGATCCCGTCGTGGCGTACGAGGATACCGGCGAGCGAAAACCCAGCCCGAAGCCCTTCGCGCGGGCGCTGGAGGTTCTGAACGTCACGCCGTCCCAGGCCATCATGGTGGGGGATTGGCCGGAGCGGGACGTGGTGGGAGCGGCGAAGCTGGGCATCCGAACGGCCTTCGCGCGCTACGGCGACACCTTCGGTACGGAGCACTCGGGCGCCGATTACGACTTGAACGACGTCTACGATCTGGTGGAGATCGTGGACCGCCTGAACGGCTCGGACTAGGCGGGCCGCCGCCGGCATGGTCTCCGTGGGGGTGGACATCGTGGAAGTGGGGCGCATCGCCGGCGCCATCGAGCGCTGGGGCCCGCGCTTTCTCGAGCGGATCTTCACGCCCAAGGAGATCGCCTACTGCACGCCCCGGGCTCGCGCGGCCGAATCCTTCGCGGTGCGCTTCGCGGCCAAGGAAGCGTTCGCGAAGGCGCTCAAGGTGGGGCGCGTCTCGATCTGGCGCGAAGTGGAAGTGGTCCGAAGCGAGGGTCCACGCCCCGCCGTGCAGCTCCATGGCGCCGCGCGCCAGCTCGTGGGAACCCGGCGCGTCGATCTCTCGCTTTCCCACGCCGCCAAGCACGCCGTCGCGGTCGTTCTCGTCGAGGACTGACGTGCGCCTGCCCGGCGGACCCCGCCTGGTCACCGCGAGCGAGATGGCCGCGGTCGATCACGCCGCGATCTCGAGAGGGGTGTCCGCGGCCACGCTGATGGAGCGCGCCGGAAAGGAATCCGCCCGGGCCATCGTCACGTGGTGGCGCGGCATGACCGCGCAGAAGCCCGGACCCATGCGCCGTCGGCCCGCGACGGCCGCCCGTCCCACGCGGGGGCGCGCGATCGTGCTTGCGGGGCGCGGGAACAACGGCGGCGACGGCTTCGTCTGCGCCCGGCATCTCAAGGCGGCGGGCTTCACGGTTCGTGTTCTCGTCGCCGCGGAGGAGGACGCGCTCGCCAGCGAGGCCGCCCAGAACCACGCCGCCTGCGAGAAGGAGCGCATTCCCGTCACGTTCCTGCCCGATGAGCGCGCGTGGGGGCCGGGAAGCGAGGCCGCGTTCGCGGCGCACGAGGCCGTGTTCCTCGTGGACGCGCTTCTCGGGACGGGAAGCAAGGGCGCGCCACGGGGTGCCGTGGGGGCCGCCATCGAGATGGCGGAACACACGGAACGGCCCATCGCCTCCATCGACATCCCCTCCGGGCTCGACGCCTCCAGCGGCTACGTGGAGCTTCCGGCGATCCGCGCGGAGTTCACCGTCACGCTGCAGCTCCTGAAGCGAGGGCTCAAGCTCGAGCCCGGCCGCTCGCACGCGGGGCAGGTCGAGGTGGTGGATATCGGAATCCCGCAGGCCGTGATCGACGAGACGATCCCCTCCATGCTGACCGTGAACCCGGACTGGGCCCGGGGCGTGCTCCCGACCCGGCCCATGGATGCGCACAAGGGCTCGGTGGGCCGGGTGCTCGTCGTGGGCGGGAGCGCGGGGCTGGTGGGCGCGGTGGGCATGGCTTCGGAGGCGGCGCTCCGCGTGGGCGCGGGGTACGTCGTCGCGGCGGTGCCGGTGAGCTGCATCGATCCCCTCGAAGCGCGCGTGGCGGAGGTGGTGAAGCGCGGGCTCCCGGAGACCTCGCAGCGATCCCTCGCCCTCAGCGCGCGCGACGAGATCCTGGCCGAGGCCCTTCGCGCCGACGTGATCGCGCTGGGCCCCGGGCTCTCGAGGAACCCCGAGACCCTGGAGCTGGCGCGCGAACTGGTGGAGCGCGTCGAGGCGCCTCTCGTGCTGGACGCGGACGGACTGAACGCCTTCGAGGGTCTGGGGGTCCATCGCATGCACGGACCGGTGGTGCTGACGCCGCACTATGCCGAAGCGGCACGGCTGAGCGGACAATCCATAGCCGAGATCGCGCGCGATCCGGCGCGGTGGGCGAGACGGTTCGCGGACGAGAGCCACGCCATCGTGTGCCTGAAGTCCACACCCATGATCACGGCGGTTCTCGCCGAGCCCATGATCCTGAACGGCACCGGCAATCCCGGCATGGCCACGGCGGGAGCGGGAGACGTGCTGACCGGGACCATCGCCGGCCTCATCGCCCAGGGAGTGGACGCCCAGGAGGCGGCGGTGCTGGGGTGCTTCCTCCATGGCCTCGCGGGGGACGTCGCGGCGCGGCGGCTCGGCATGTGGGGTCTCATCGCGGGCGACATCGTTCGCGCCCTGCCCGCGGCCATCACGGCGCTGGAGAGCGGAGCCCTTGGCGAAATCTAGACCCGGTCGAGGAGCCGCCGGAGACGGCGGCGCGGGAGAGCGGCGCGAGCCGGGAATCGGCTCGGGTGTCGGAAAGGCGGCCGCGGCCGCGCGAGTGCACGCGCTGCGGGCGGCGCTCGCGCACGATCTCATGCGCGCCGGAAGGGTGCTCGAACGCCGCGGGATGATCGTGGCGGCGGAGGGGGACCTGAGCGCGCGCATCACGCCGGACCGGATCCTGATCACGCGCCGCGGCAGAAGGAAAGGGGACCTGACCCCGCGCGATTTCGTCGATCTGGCGCTGGGGGAGCCGCTCGATTCCCAGGGGCGCGTCGCGGCATCCACCGAGCACCGTGCCCACCTCGCCGCGTACACGGTGCGCCCGGACGTCGAGGCGGTGGTGCACGCGCATCCGCCCGGGCTCTCCGCGTTCGCGATCCGCGGCGAGGCGCCCAACCTCAAGGCTCTGGACGAGGCCCGCGACGCGATCCACGCGCTCGCCGTCGTGCCCTACGCGCCCTCCGGCACCGAAAGTCTGGCCAAGGCGGTGGCGGCGGCGCTCCTGGGACAGGAAGGCACCCCGGCCTGCGACGTACTGATCTTGCGGAGCCATGGAGCCCTGGCGGTGGGCGGAAGCGTGGAGGAAGCGCTCTCGAGGCTGGAGATCGCGGAGCATCTCGCGATGACGCTGCTCCTGGCCGAGCGGCTGGGGTGAGCCGGCCGAGCCGCGGGAGCGAGTCAGGCGCCGATCGCGGAGCGGATCCGGGCGATCTGGCCGAGATGGTCCTCGCTGTGCGTGTGATGATCGAGCGCGATGCACGCCACGCGGGACCAGCGCGGCTTGAAGGCGCCCACACTCGCCGGCAGGTGCGTGAGAAACGCGATCGTCTCCTCTTCATCCTGGCGGATCCGGTCCAGGAGCTCCTGGACGCCGGGCCGGCGCTCCAGCACCCCCGCGATCCGGCTCGCGTTCGTGCAGGGATCGCTGCTCACCGTGGGACGCTCGCCGCGCGCCGCCTGGTCCAGCCAGCACTGGAGCATCCGCTCGACCAGAGAGAGGTGTACCAGAACCTGTGCCACCGACCAGGCATCGGGAGTTTCGGGGCGATTGGCGTCCTTGTCGGAAAGCCCCGCCACCGCCGCCTCGAGCTTGGCATCCGCCTGCTTGATCGCGCTCCGCATGGTCTTGATGAGACGCTCGCGCGTGGGGGGCGGCTCGTCGCGACCGGTCCGGCACCCCAGCGTCACCGGGGCCTGAACCTCTTCACCGTTCCGAACGGCGCGCACCAGGACCCGGTCTCCGGGCTTCCGCGTCCGGATTGCCCGCACGAGGTCCTCGCCGTCCCTCACCGGGACGCTCTCGATGAAGACGACCACGTCTCCGGGCATGAGCCCTGCCCCCTCGGCGGGTCCGCCCCCGAGGACCGCCGCCAAGCGCACGCCGAGTCCGGGAGGCACCCCGGCGATCGGCCGCTCGGACAGCGTGATGTCGCGCGGGCCGATTCCCATGACGGCCTTGCGCGCCTCGCGGAGGTCGACCCCTCGCTCCCACACGGACTGGAGATTCTCGAGCGCCTCGCTCCAGGGGCCCTCGTCCTCGGAGTCGGGATCGGCAACCGAGACGCGCGTCTCCGCCCCCGCGAGCTTCACCAGATCCACCTCGATCCGGGCGTCGTCGCCGCGGCGCGTGGGCCGCAGCACCAGCCTCCGCCCTTCGACGAGCCGCTCCACGGTGGAATCCAGGCGAATCCCGAACGTGCCGCGGACGATGTAGGCGCCGCCCACCCGGAGGTCGATTTCGATCGCGTCCCCGAACCAGTAGTCCAGATGCTCGGAGCGGGTGAAGGCATGCCACACATCGATCGGGGGGAGTGCGATGACTGTTTCGGCGCGCCGGGAGGATCGGAGGAGGGGGCGCATGGCCGGAAGTCTGAGCGCCTCCGGGTCCGATTGCCACGCGAAAGATTTCGCATGAGGACGCGCCGAATCGGGCCTCCGAAACTACTCGCCGATGATCTTGATCAGGACGCGTTTGGGCCGGCGTCCGTCGAACTCGCCGTAGAAGATCCGCTCCCACGGCCCGAAATCCAGGGCACCGTCCGTGATCGCCACCACCACCTCGCGCCCCATGATCTGGCGCTTGTGGTGCGCGTCGGCGTTGTCCTCGCCGGTGCGGTTGTGCCGGTAGCGCTCCGGGCTCGGATCGTGCGGCGCCAGCTCCTCGAGCCAGCGCTTGTAGTCCTCGTGAAGGCCGGGCTCGTCGTCGTTGATGAACACGCTCGCGGTGATGTGCATCGCGTTCACGAGACAAAGTCCCTCCCGAACGCCGCTCTCGCGCACCGCCTCTTCGACTTGCGGCGTAATGTTCACGAAGTCCATGCGGGCGGGGATTCGGAAGGTGAGCGTCCGGCGCAGGTGCTTCATGCGCGCAGTATAACGATATTGACGACCCGGCATGGGAGGGCTATCGTCCTGTCTTGCCGCAACTGACGAACACACCGCGTACCACGATGCCGATCGAGATCACGGACGACCGCGCGCGAGTCGATGTCAGGCAATTGCTCGAGCTCTACAAGACCGCATGGTGGGCGCTGGAGCGCTCCGGCGAAGGCGTGAAGCGCGCGCTTCAGTATTCCCACCCCGTCGTCACGGCGTGGGACGAGGGGACGCTCGTCGGATTCACGCGGGTCATCTCCGACCGGACGTACCGGGCGACGATCTGGGACGTGATCGTCCGCCCGTCGCATCAGGGCCGCGGCATCGGCGCGCGGCTCGTTCAGTACGTGCTGGACCATCCGGATCTCGAGACGGTCACGAGCTTCCTCCTCCTCACGAAGGACAAGCACGGCTTCTACGAGCGTTTCGGATTCCGATCGGAGCGGGACATGGCGATGTTGCTGCGGCGATGAAACAGCGGCGAGCGAAGCAGGGACAAGAGAAGCAGCGGCGAGGCGCGGCCCCTGCGGCCCCTAGGGACGAAGGAGGGAAACCGGGGATGGAGAGCTTGAAGTCGACGAAGGAGATCGTGAAGTTCTGCGAGGAGCGCGGGGTGGAGATGATCCACCTCTGGTTCGTCGACATCCTGGGACAGCTGAAGAGCGTCGGAATCACCCTGCGCGTGCTCCAAGAGGCGCTCGACGAGGGCGTCGGGATCGACGGTTCTTCCGTCGAAGGCTTCGCGCGGATCTACGAGAGCGATCTCGTGGCCATGCCCGACCCGAGCACCTTCCAGATGCTTCCCTGGAAGGTCAACGGCGAGAACGTCGGCCGCCTGATCTGCGACATCCTGAATCCCGACGGAAGCCCGTATCCGGGCGACACGCGCCATGTGCTGAAGCGCGCGCTGAAGCGGATCGAGAAGCAGGGGTACACGTTCTATCTCGGGCCGGAGGCGGAGTACTTCTACTTCAAGGGGCTCAAGGACCGCACGCTCCTCGACTCCGCCGGCTACTTCGACCAGGTTCCCGACGACATCGGAACGGAGCTTCGGTCGCGCACGGTGGAAGCGCTCCAGGCGATGGAGATCTCCGTGGAGGCGTCCCATCACGAGGTGGCCTCCAGCCAGCACGAGATCGATCTCAAGTACGCCGATGCCCTCAAGATGGCGGATCAGTGCATCACCTACCGCTACGTCGTGAAGGAGATCGCGCGGCAGGGAGGCTATTACGCCACCTTCATGCCGAAGCCGGTCTACGGCGAGAACGGCAGCGGCATGCACATCCACCAGTCGCTCTTCAAAGGGGGGAAGAACCTCTTTTTCGACGCCAAGGACAAGTACCATCTCTCCAAGAACGGCCGCGCCTACCTGGCGGGGCTCCTGAACGCCATGCCGGAGATCTGCTCCATCACGAACCAGTGGGTGAATTCCTACAAGCGGCTCGTTCCCGGATTCGAGGCTCCGGTCTACATCGCCTGGGGCCAGCGGAACCGGTCCGCCCTGGTCCGGGTTCCTAACTACAAGCCAGGCCACGAGAAAGCCACGCGGATCGAGCTTCGCTGCCCGGACCCCGCGTGCAATCCCTATCTCGCCTTCGCGATCTGCCTGGCCGCGGGACTCAAGGGAATGGACGCCAACCTGACGCTTCGCGCGCCCGTGGAAGAGGATATCTACGAGATGAGCGCCAAGGAGCGCGACGAGCTCGAGATCGGGAGCCTCCCCGGGAGCCTCATCGAGGCGCTGGAGCTGACCGAGAAGTCCAAGCTCGTCAAGGAAGCGCTGGGGGACCACGTGTTCACGAAATTCATCGAGAACAAGCGCATCGAGTGGGACGACTACCGGACGCGCATCACCGATTACGAGTTGGAGAAGTACTATCCGATCCTCTAGAGCTTCGATCCCAGCCCTGAGAGCCGCGACCCTGATCGTGGCGCTCCTCCTCGCGTTCGGCTGCGCGCGGCGCGCGCCCGAAGGGGGCGGCCCCGCCGTTCCATCCAACGCGGGCGAGGTCGGATCGAAGGCCCCGAATTTCGAGCTGATGGACCTTTCGGGGAAGAAGGCCCAGTTGTCCGATTTCACGGGCAAGGTCGTGATCCTGGACTTCTGGGCCACCTGGTGCGGGCCGTGCCGGGCCGAGGTGCCCGACCTCGTGCGGCTCCAGTCGAAATACCGCGACAAGGGCCTCCTGGTGGTCGGACTCTCCCTCGACGCGGAGGGAGCCTCCGCGGTGAAGCCCTTTGCCGAGGAGTTCAACGTGAACTATCCCATGCTTCTCGCCAACGCGGACACGGCGCGCCGGTTCGGGGGCATCATCGGAATTCCCACGACCTTCGTGCTGGACCGGCAGGGGCGGATCGTGAAGAAATTCATGGGACGCGTGGAGCAGAAGACCTTCGAGGAGGCGGTTCAGCCGCTCCTCGCGACGTAGCGCGCCCGTGTTCGAGTCCCAGGTCAACGAGGTATCCCTTCTCGCCGCGTTCTTCGCGGGGCTGGTCTCCTTCGTCTCGCCCTGCGTGCTGCCGCTCGTGCCCTCGTACATCACCTTCATCACGGGAGTCTCCTTCGACGAGCTGACCGCGGCCCATGCCGGCCCGCGCGTGCGGCGGCTCACGATGATCCATTCGCTCGCCTTCATTCTCGGTTTCTCCCTCGTCTTCATCGCTCTGGGGGCGACCGCGACGGTGGCGGGGCAGTTCCTGCGCGAGCATCAAGACCTGGTGCGGCGCGTGGGCGGAGTCCTCATCATCCTCTTCGGGATCTTCCTGACGGGATGGATCCCGATCCCCGCGCTCTCGCGCGAGCGGAAGAAGCAGCTCACCACGAAGCCGCTCGGCATCCTGGGATCCGTGCTGGTGGGCATCACCTTCGCGGCAGGCTGGACCCCCTGCATCGGTCCCATCCTCGCCTCGATCCTGATCTACGCCAGCACCGCCAAGACCGTGGGGACGGGGATCCTCCTGCTTTCCGTCTATTCGCTGGGGCTCGCGGTGCCCTTCTTCATCGCCTCGCTCGCGCTGAATTCCTTCCTCGCCGCCTCGCGGCGGATCCGGGGCCAGCTCCGGACGATCGAGATCGCGAGCGGGGTGATCCTCATTCTCTTCGGGATTCTCCTCGTGAGCGACCTCTTCCCGAGGTTCGTCTCCTTCCTCTCCCATTTCCTTCCGGTCCTAGGCTAGCCGCTAAATATTTCCGTTCGTTCTGCCGATTCATTTCACGCGGGGGCCCATGGGGTGCCCTCCGGATCCCAGACGTTCTCGAGCGGCGTACCCGATCGGCTCCGGCAGGCCTTGCCTTCCGGCGGACGAGGCCCATGCAGACCAGAAGCAGACCGACCCGACCCTTTTCCATCCCCGAACCCACCCAGCTTCCGGGCCCTCTCGCGACTCTCCGCATGCTGAATCAGGTCGCGCGCTCCCTGGGCCAGATCGAGGGCCAGGCCTCTCCATTCGTCGCCGTGATCGAAGGGGTGCGGACGCTGCTCCACGCGGACGGGGTCGCGGTCCTGGTCCGGGACTCCTCGGGCGACTATGTCTTCCGCGTGGCGCACGGCGGGCTGGCCGAATGGGACGACTACACGCTCTCGGTCTCGGGCTCGGGGCTTCTGGAAACGCTCCACGCGCGGGATCAGGTCACCCTGTTCAAGAGAGCGCAGCGGAATCCCTGGGCGGGCGAGTTCCTTCTCGCCGCGGGGATGAACTGGGGCGCGCTCGCCCCGATCCGCATCCGGGACCAGAGCGTCGGGGCGCTCCTGGTCAACAACCGCCGGGCGGTCCACGTCAGGGCCGAGCACATCGAGGCGTTCGAGAATCTGGCGACCCTGGCCGGCGTCGCGATCCAGGAGGAGCACCTCCGGGAGGATCTGGAGGACCTCTTCATGAGCGTGATCGTCTCGCTGACCATGGCACTCGAAGCGAAGGATCCCTACACCGAGGGGCACTCGGTGCGCGTGGCCGCCTACTCGGAAGCCATCGGCAAGCAGCTGGGGCTGCCCACCGAAGCCCTGGACCTGATCCACCGGTCCTGCCTCCTGCACGACATCGGGAAGATCGCGGTGGACGAGACGATCCTCGCGAAGAAGGGTCGCCTGAATCCGCTGGAGCGGGAGAAAATGGACATGCACGTCCTCATCGGGGAGGACATCCTCCGGCCGATCGCGCTCCTCCACCCGCTCCTTCCCGGGGTGAGGCACCACCACGAGCAGTTCGGGGAAGAGATTCCGATCGAGGCGCGCATCATGGCGGTCGCGGATGCGTTCGATGCCATGACCTCGAGCCGTCCCTACCGCGAGGCGCTCCCCGAGGAGGAGGCGCTCGCCGAGCTTCGGCGGGCGGCCGGCGCGCAGTTCGATCCGCGCGTGGTGGCGGCGTTCGAGCAGATTTATCCTGCCGTGAAGCGCACGCTCGAGAATCTACGACCGCGCGTGGGCTGACGCGTCCTGGGTAAAGCTGCGGATGTAGCGGAGGGAGAGCGGTGTCTCCCTCGAAAATGGTGAAGATAAATGTTCCACGGGAGACACCGCTCCCCCTCCCTGGCACTCTCAGATTCCCCCTAAGACACGTCCAGCGCGGGCATGTATATCACCGAGCCGCGACGGGCCGCATCTTGCGCAGCGTCACGGTCGTGCCGTGGTCGGCACGGGTCTCGAAGGTCACTTCGTCCATGAGCTCGCGCATGAGGTAGATGCCGCGCCCGTGAGGATCGAGAAGGTTCGAGGGATCGGTGGGGTTCTGGACCTTCGACGCGTCGAATCCGCGGCCATGATCGTCCACGCGCACCGCAATCTCCGTGGCGCTTACCTGGAAGATGAAGGTCACCGACTTGTCGGCCGCGAAGACGTTCCCGTGCTGGATGGCGTTGGTGCCCGCCTCGATCACGGCGTACGTGACCTCGTCCACCATCTTCTCCTCGAAATCGTACTGCCCGGTAAGCTCGCGGATGAGGGCGTGGACGAGCGAGAGCAGCTCGAGACGGCTGCCGATCGTGAGGGTGATGGCGCCGTTCTCGTCCGCTTGGGGTGTCGGCCTGCCGGCTCCCATGCGGGCTACTGTATCAGAACCCGAAACGGCTTCGTCAATGGAAGGTGCGCAAACGGGGGCGGTCTCACAGCACTTTCAGGGCGACCAGGGTGATGTCGTCCGCCTGCTCGGCGCCCTGCGTGAACAGCGAAACGTCGGCCGAGATGGCCTCCAGCATCTGCCGGGCCGTGAGGTCCCTGGAGAGGCCGCCCGCCAGCTCGAAGAGGCGCTCCTCCCCGTAATCCTGCATCGCGCGGTTCCGGGCGTCGGTGATGCCGTCCGTGTAGAGGATCAGCGCATCTCCAATTGCGAGCGGCGTGCTCGTCTCGCCGTAGGCAGCCTCCGCGTCGATCCCGAGCGGGATGCCGCCGAAATCGAGGAAGCGGCTGCCGCCCCGCGCGGGGAGCAGGATCGGATAGTTGTGGCCCGCGTTCGAGAACGAGAGGTCCAGGCCGGCCGCGGAAACGCGCGCCAGGAAGCAGGTGGCGAACCGGTCGTCGGGGGTCGCGTCGAAGACGAGCCGGTTCAGGCGGTCCATCATCTCCCGGACCGGCTTGCCATCCTGCGCCTGGGTACGAACCGACGCCTGCACCATGGAGGCGAGAAGCGCCGCGGGCACGCCCTTGCCCGCCACATCGGCGATGGTGATGAGGTAGCTTCCCGCGCCCACGTCCACGATGTCGTAGTAGTCGCCCCCCACCTGCTTGTTGGGCACGTTCATCGCCGCGATCCCGAACCGGCCCATCTCGGGAAGGCGCCTGGGCAGGAACTGCTGCTGGATCCGGCGCGCGACCGCGAGCTCCTCCTCGAGCACGGATTTCGCGAGGTTCTCCTCGTAGAGGAGGGCGTTCTTCAGGGCCACGCTCGTCTGATTGGCGAGCGTTTCCAGAAGGGACATCTCCTCCGCCGTGTAGCGCGTCTCCGTGATCTTCCGTCCCAGTGAGATGAGACCCAGGAACTGTCCGGCGTGCCGCAGCGGGAGCACCAGATAGGGGTCCGTCGTGAGAAGCGGATCCAGCCCTCCGTTCTCGTTCCGCTCGGCCCCGAGGTCGCGCATTTCCTCGTGGCGGACCATGGAGAGCCCCTCGGTGAAGCGATCGAGGGAGGTGCGTGGGATCGAGGCGATCGCCTCCAGATCCACGCGTCCCCCGAAGCCGCGCGCCACCGGATCGCGCGCCCCGGGCGCGATGAGAAGCACCGTGGTCCGGGCGGACACTCCCTCGCGGAGCGTCTCCACGACGGCGTCGGCGAGCGACCTCAGATCCAGCATCGTCAGCACCTCGCCGCTCATGCGGCGAAGGAGCGTCCGGTGGTCGCTTCGCTCGCGCAGGAAGAACTTCTCCAGCGCCTCCTCCAGCCAGGAAACCACGGGCTGGAAGAGCACCAGCGCGATGAGGAGGATCGCGGTCTCGAATACCGTGACGTCGAATCCCGTCACGGACTGGAGCAGCGCGTCCAGCTGACGGATGACGGTGAGATAGACGCTGACCAGGAACGCCGAGGTGAGCGCGTAGAGGATGGACTTCCGCGCGATCAGCTTGGCGTCGAGGAACCGGTAGCGCACCATCGAGTAGGCGATCCCCGCGGAGCCGAGGACGAGGGCCGCCACGATCAGGGTCGAGCGCGTGAGCGGCGGCCAGGAATGGTTGAGGAGCGTGGGAATCGGGACCGCGACCGCGTAGAGGCCGGCGCAGGAGGCCAGACCGAAGAAGATGGTGCGGAGCTGTGCCCGGATCCGGGTGTTCGTGGCTCGCCGGTAGCTCAGCCAGAGCAGCGTGAGCGCGGCCGCGATGTAGAGGAGATTCACCGCGGAGAAGAGGACCACGTGGAATCCGAAGAGGAGCTCCGTCGGCACGCGCAGCACGTGCACGATGGTCGAGCCGATCGTGTTCCGGGACATCCAGGCGATGGGCTTGTCGAATACCGCCCCCTGCGTCTGGAGAAGCATGATCCCCAGATGGAAGACGTGCGGGGCGAAGATCCACAGGCCCGCGAGGGGCACGCGACGCACGAGCCGGTTCTCCGACGGAAACACGCAGGCGAAGTA